>Ga0116218_1001937_pt1 | contig 12205 bp, 12 predicted proteins | sample Sb_taG_2_FD_88966 | JGI IMG/M metagenome (GOLD analysis project Ga0116218, IMG submission 88966) | Peat soil microbial communities from Weissenstadt, Germany - Sb_50d_5_LS metaG | ecosystem: Environmental > Terrestrial > Soil > Wetlands > Peat | place: Germany: Weissenstadt | collected 2010-09-21 | reverse complement strand
GCCGATGGCACAATGCGCGGCTCGATCACTGAGTTCAATCCGCCTGAACGTATCACTTTTGAACAATCCATGCCGGTAAAAGCGCTGAGGCTTTCCGGAAAGCTGGATGTGCGCGTTCGTTATGCGCTTGAAGCGACTGGAAGCGATGGGCAGGCTACGCATGTGATTCGCGAAGTCACTTGTAACCTACATGGCATCCTCGGGGCCGCGCAGCCTCTTGTTGTCAGCACCATTCGCCGTGAAAGTGGACGGCTGCTGGTGATGATGAAACGGTATGTGGAGCGTGGGAATGTGAATTGAAAGAAGCTCTCGTGTTTTTTACAACCCCAGCAGGCCGAGCCAGGTGGTCATGTCCCTACTTTCCTTTCCCAACTACAGGTAATCTTCACGGCGTGCTATCCCAACCACTTGCTCTCCTTTGAGGAAACGCTGAACGTTTTCGGCTGCCTGCCTGCTCGCACTCATCAGAACGCCTGGAACCACCCCGGAATTATGTGGGGAGCCCAGCACATTGGGCAATGCGAGAAAGGGGTACTCCATGCGGAACTGCCCAGTTAGGAATGGTTCGGTCCACCAGGCATCGATACCGAGCAGGAAGTTGGGATGGCTTTTCACATGCGTGTAGAGGGCCTCTTCGTCGAGCAGCGCGCCCCGTGCAACATTCACCAGGATCGCGTCAGGCTTCATCCATGCAAGCTCCTGTTCCCCAATCAGCCCTCTCGTTGTCTGGGTGAGGGGTAAGCTGATCACCACCACATCGCTCTCGCGCAGCACTCGCTCGAGATCACGTAGCGTCCCAAGAAAGTCCGCTGGCTCAGGACTGGTCCCGCTGGTATTGATGGCGTAGATGCGCATGCCAAAGGCGCGCATGAGCCGGGCTGTGGCACGTCCAATCCCTCCATAGCCGAGAATGCCAGCCGTCATACCGGAGAGCATGCGGTTCGGGATGAATTGATCGAACTCGCCATCTTTCAGTTTCTGTTGCTGCACAAGCAGGTGCTTGGCGAGTGCCAGCGTCATCGCCAGGACATGTTCAGCCATGGGAGCGGCGTACGCTCCAGGGTTACTGGCAACAATGATGCGCGAAGGCAGCTCGGCAAATGGCATATGGTCAGCACCGGCAGACAGCAGTTGGATGAACAAGACCCGCCGCAAGAGGGGATACTCCTGGGGTTGGATTTCTCGTGGGAAGTTCCATGCAAGGAGGATCGTGGCCTCCTCTAATGCCTTCTCCCGTTGTTCGGGTGCGAGTTCAGAGAGAAAGGTGAGCGAGGCAACGTCTCCCAGAAGCTCAAGCAAGAACGCTTGCTGCTCCTGTGAAGCGTTATAGGTGACTACAATGTTCGGCTTGTCCATCTCTTCTCATTTCTGCTGTCATATGATGTTGATGCTGAGCCGTCAAGGAACCGCTATCGGCACACCAGCACCCAGAAAGTATCAGTGATGATGCTCATCATGAGGGTGGTGATGACCATCCGTACCGGACGGTGCACTCCCTATTCAGCAGCCAGGTTCACCAGGGTGGCCGCAACACGTCTGGCGCAAAGCCACCCGTCACCACAGGTTGCCCGTGAGCTTCCGCACTTTCTCTGGAAGTGGCATCGGTTGATCAAGATTGGTCAGGAACTGACGAAAGACATCTCTTCTTGCCATCTGCTCTGTACTCCTCGTCACTTTTTCTCTATTGTATCACTCTCCCATGTCCTTGCAATTGCCCTAGCGAAAACTCTCTCAAGAGAGAGTTCGTTTTCATCTGCGATTGCTTGACACGCTCACAACCTTGCACGATCAATGTCTGAAGCGTGAGTGATGAAGACGGCCTATGTGTTGTATGAGGAGAGGATCAAAGAGAGAGCATTCCTTTGGGGATGTGGCAAGAAGAGAAAGCATGTTAATTGACGGCAATGTACGCCGCGGTCTCGCTAACCGTGACGTTGCTTCGCACTAGCTGAGGAATGAGAGCTCAAGACGAATGACCTCGATCTGCCCTTGGAGGCCAGCCAGGTCGCTCTGATACCGGATCATCGCCTGCCCAAGTCGCTCCTCTTCTTGCATGAGACGCTCGCGCCTATACTGGTACAGTCGCTCAGCAGACAGTGAGCGCGTTCCGGCCAGACCGGACAGCACGATCTGCGCCGCCAGTTTCGGCTTTTCCTGCTCCATACTGGCTTTGCGATGCTGAAGCACACACCATTCCTGATCGAGACTTTGGAGAAGCGCAAGCAGCGCCTGCACCTGCATCTCAAGTTTGACACGCTCCCGCCACAGGAATTCGCGTCTGTGCTCCACAGGATTTCCTGGTCGTTGTCGATCTAGGGTTTCACGATGAGTATTCGGATGATGGTGTTGATGCTGAGGATTGGATTGCTGCTTATTGTTCATAAGGGGGACCTGCTTCTTTTTAATGCTTACTCTCATCGCACGTGAGCAGCACGAAAGAAGACAGAATCAGTTCCTTATGAAATGATCAGGTCAGTTCGCCTCCTTTCAGTTGCTTTTCTGCTTGTACGATGATCGAGAACGCTACAATACGATGCTACAATACGATGCTACAAAACGACGCTACAATATAACACTACAATACGATGCTACAAAACGACGCTACAATATAACGCTACAATATTTCCCTACGATACTGACGCATCGTCCTTGTGACTGGCGGCGAGCCATCTTCTTGCAAGCTGACCCAGCGTCGTCCCAGTCGAGGTTGGACTCATAGTAGAGTAGGCGGCCAGCGCGTTTCCGTTCGTTCCTGAACTTGCTTGCTCATTTTCTTGAATGTCAGGCAGTTTTCAGGACAGTTCGTTTCCAACCGCCCCTCCCCGAACCGTGCTTGCACCTTTCAGCGCACACGGCTCTCCAGTGTTACAGTCTCTTTTTCATGATGTCCGCCATTATTGACTTGGCACTGGTTCACCATGCATGAAGCCCGTACTTGTCTCATGACGTCGCATTGGGCGTCCATATGTGATGTCTTCGTGACACGTCTTACATACGACCATTGTTTTGCGTTGGCGGACGGCCATCAGCACCATCCAACCGGGCTTAGGTCGCCTTCCTTTCATTTGGAGGTCTTTCAGGGCATGAACGTGATGCACCTGACACCTCTCTATGGCACCACAGTACTCACAGGTGTCGGCCAGGAGTCTCTCTTCTAGCTCTGACCTGGTACTCCAAATGCGCTCCAGTTGGTCGTTCAGGGTTGCACCGATATTCCATGTCAGGGGAATTCCTCCCCATTCCGCAACCAGTGGCTTCTTTCCTTCACGCTCTTTCGTTACTCGTAGACCTCTATAGGGGTTTCCTTTCACCATGAGTGTTGCCCGGTATCTCTTATACACTTGCACGCCAGGTAGTTGTAACTTGGCTGCGAGTGTTTTAATGAGTGACCTTTCCATATTCCACTTCAATCGAGGGAGTTTCTGGCTGAGGTCGTATGCCAGTCGGTAGTATTCCACAAGTCCGCGATATTCCGCCTGATACGTGCTGACGATGGTGAGTACCTGATCTTTCAGGAGTTCAGGACGGTGGATTGGCTTTCCTACTTCCATGTAGTCCTGGCATTTCTGGTCTATGACGTCATGTGGAACTTGAAATCCTATTTGCGCATTGACACTCCGCCTTCCATTGGTGTGCTTCCTGTCATCGTGCAACACGTGAATTTCGTATCCCAGAAATCTCGCTGTCTCTGTCCGTGCATGGGTAATCAGAGTTTTTGCTTGGGAGAGTTCCAGTTTGAGTTGCTCTCGCAAGAACACTTCCAGCTTGTGCTTGATTTCTTCTGCCTCTGATTTTGGGCCTATGTATCCCAAGAGAAAATCGTCAGCGTACCTGACGTATTTCAACCGTCTGAAGCCGGGGTCTTTAGGGTCCAGGGAGGGAAGTTTCTGCATCTGCTGTGTCAGCAGTTTTACTTCTTCCGTTCGCCCTTGTTTTCTGCGGCGGTAGTTTGCGCTTGCCAGCTTTTCGTATGCTGGGTTCGTCTTCCGCTCTTTCCCTTTGGTATACTCTGGAATGAGTTCCTGTTCTATGTAGGTATCCAGTTTGTCGAGGTAGATATTTGCAAGGAGTGGGCTTAGTACTCCGCCTTGCGGTGTACCGCTTCGCGTCGCATGGAATTTCCAGTCCTCTAGATACCCGGCCTCTAGTAGTTCACGTATGAGCTTGATGAAAGGCTCATCATGGATGTTCTCTTGCAGCATTGAGAGCAGGACTTGGTGGTCTAATCTCTCAAAACATTTGGAGATGTCGCCCTCAATGAACCACGTTGTACCGTCCCACTTCTTGATTTCTCGCAGGGCCGTATGACATCCGCGTTCCGGTCGAAACCCGTGAGAGTGTTCTGAAAACTGAGGCTCATAGTACGCGTTCAGCATCAGTCGTATGACTTCCTGAACCATCTTTGATGGCCAGTCAGGGAGTCCCAACGGGCGCTTTTTCCCGTCTTTCTTCGGGATATACACCCGTCGCACAGGTTTCCATTGAAACGTCCCATCTCGCAGTGTCTCGATAGTCCGTTCAATTTTCTCTTGTGACATTCCCTCCACAGTCTCTTCCGTTACACCTTCTGTCATCGCTCCCTGGTTCCGATAGAGCTTTCCGTAGGCTGTCAGGTACAGATTGGGATTGTACAATAGTCGGTGAACTCGCTCCAGAGGCAACCCTTTTGTGCCTCTTTCATGAATGAGTCCCAGGATGGCGTTGGTCGTTCGCATCTCGCGCCTTGACTCCTTCCTTGACTCTCTGTAGCACCTGCCTCCCTTTCCCCTGTACCTGGCTTTCCCAGGCTCCCTGGTAGGGCGTCACTCCTACGAGTACTATGGAGGCTCCGTCGCCATGAGGCTCTCGCCTTGCAGGCGATCCCGCATTCCGGTCTAGTTAAACGTGTAGTGCCCTTAGGCTCCGTTTGTCCTCAAACCCGTTCATTACGGGCCACTCATCACAGGAAGCTTTCCGTTAGCATGAGGCACTCTAACGTAGTAGCATAGGCTTGTTCTCTACCTATGCATAGTGATGTCACCGCCTCAGATAGGCTGCGGTGGATGAAAAGATGCATCGTGTCGGACGTACGCTCAGTTGTTACTTTGCGACGGATTCAGCTTCAAGCTTGTCCATAGGCACAGGGCTGGCGGGTACGACTACACCACCTATCTTCGTGCTTCCCCGCTTCTGGTCATGCTACCGTTCCCCAAGAGGTTTCCCTCTCGAAGTAAGACCCTTTGCCCTGAAAGGTAAATGCTTCCAACCTTTCCCTGCTCAGCAGGTATTCAACTAGCCGTTAGACGGCGCACCCTCATCCTTTTCCCTCCCGGCGAGCAGTTTGACCAACAAACCACCCAGCGACGAGCAGAGGGAGAGGCCGGATCGCCTCTTCAGGCTGACAGGGAAGACACCGCTGGTCTTGCTCCCATCCATGCCTATTTCTCTACACACACTATGTACCATGAACTGTGGGAGAAGACAAGCCCTCTCTTTCCTCGAAGGGCGAGAACGTGTCATGTTTTTGCCGAGTGAGGGTATCTGGAGGTATAAGTACCACATCCAATTTTCAAGCTGTGAAGCGGACTGAAGATGCATCATGTATTATGAGACAGTCTCGCTATACATTCCACATCGTCTTGGCACAAAAGCGCGACAAAAACGTCCGTTTTGTTGCCAGATAGAGGTTTCCACTCCAACCTTCCTAAGCCTTGGCACGCACGCATCTTCTTTCAAGTACAGATTGCCCATGCGAGAGATCGTCGTAGGAGAAAGAGCACGCCATGTGCTCGTTCCTTAGAAACCATGTTGTGATTGATGCATGAGGCCAATCAAACGTAAAAGTTCTGTTCGTACGACCCATTCAGCTAGCGGATTACTCTGCAAGAAGGAAAATGCTACTGGTTTTGTCACATGTGAATGCTTCGACACCTTCACCCTTGAACGGGAACACTCCTCGATATGCGACTTATTCAGGAGAAGAACCTTCCTTAAACATCCACCTGAAAATAGTATCCTTGGCAGTGTCTCCAAGACGGAGAACGACTCTATTAGAGAAAGGAACAGCGACCAGATAGCGAGCTTTCGGTTTGGAAGCCTCCATTGCCTGCTGCACCACCTGCGAGACGATCTCCGGTTCATGCTCTCGCTTTCGCATGGTCGTCATGACCCGCAGTTAGTGCTGATAGAGAGCGTGATACGGCGAGTCAGGATCAGAGAGGGTCTCTTGCGAGTTGGCTTGAGCCGTGGCCATGAAATTGGAGCGGCTATTCCCCGGTTCGATGAGCACCACTTGAATACCAAAGGGTGCCAACTCCACGCGCATGGCATCACTTAAGGCTTCCAGGGCAAACTTGGTCGCCGAGTACGTCCCATTCACGGGAAGCACGAGTTTACCCGCCAGCGAACCAATAGTAATCACACGTCCCTCTTTCTGCTGCCGCATGTGCGGGACGACCGTACGGATCATGCGCATCACCCCATACACATTGACGTCAAACATCTGCTGTACCTGTTCAACCGAAATGTCTTCGACCGCCCCGCGCACAGCATAGCCGGCATTATTGACCAGGATATCAATTCGCCCAAAGCGGCGTATAACTTCCTCCGTGGCGTTGGCAATAGAGGTTGGATCTCTGACATCCGGGGGTAGTTGTAAGGCCACGTGCAGATCGGAAAGCCGCTCTGGGTGGCGTGCGGTTGCGATCACCGTATAGTTGGCCAGCGTCAGCCGCCGGGCCAGGTCATGGCCGATTCCTGTAGAACAACCGGTAATGAGGACAATCTTTGATGACATACAACACCTCTCTCAATCTCGCTCGAGCATGTGCTATGACGAAGACTGACTCTCTCTCAGTATAACAAGTCTGCTCACCTCAAGAGCGATATGAAAGGTGAGAGGAATGGGGACTGCACCCCTGAGACCGGACAGTGAACGAAGTCAACTTCTCCGAAATGTCGTAGACTACGAACAAGACAAGGAGAAGAGACGATGCAAAAACGGATGCACAGTCGCGAATTCAAACTGGAAGTGGTACGCCAAATTGCGAGCGGACAGAAACGGCCAGCGCAAGCGTGCCGCGAATATGGTCTGGCCGATAGTGTGCTATCGCGCTGGCGCAAAGAGTACCAGGAGCGCGGAGAAGCCGCGTTCGCGTCGCAGTCTGGGGAAGCGACGACGCAGGAGCAGCGGATCGCGGAGTTGGAGCGGTTCTGTGGGCAGTTGGCGTTGGAGAATCAAGTGTTAAAAAAAGCGTTGCAGAGCAAGGGATCGTGGAGCGCCACGCCATGATTGAGCAAGCCCATCACGAGCATCCTGAGCTGCCGATTGAGCACTTATGCGACCTGTTTGAGGTGAGCCGAAGCTGGTACTATGAGCGCAGCAGCAGACCGGATACCGATGAAGAAGCGACCGCCTTACGCGATCAGATCGAGCGAATCATTCTAGAGTTTCCCGGCTATGGATATCGGCGCGTGACGCATGCTTTAGCGCGGTTAGACTGGACAATCAACCACAAACGGGTGCTGCGTATCATGCGGGAAGAGTCGCTCTTGTGCCACCTGAAGAAACGCTTTGTGGTCACCACGACCAATTCGCGACATGGATTTCCGGTCTATCCGAATACGCTGGCTGGCGTGGTGTTGACGGCACCTGATCAGGCCTGGGTGGCTGATTTGACGTATATTCGCTTGCGGAGTGCCTTTGTGTATCTGGCCTGCATTCTGGATGCCTGCTCGCGCCGCTGCGTTGGCTGGCATCTGTCTAGAGACATGACGACGCAGCTCACGCTGATGGCCTTGCGTCGGGCCATTGTCGAGCGCCACCCGCAGCCTGGGCTCATCCATCATTCTGATCGCGGGGTGCAGTATGCCAGTCATGACTATGTGGAACAGTTGGAGCAGATCGACGCACAGATTAGCATGTCCTCGGTCAGTAATCCGTATGACAATGCGAAGGCCGAAAGTTTTTTCAAGACGTTAAAGCAAGAGGAGGTGTATCTCAAGGAGTATGAGTCGTTTGCCGACGCGGAGGCCAATTTGGAGGTCTTCATTGAGCAGGTGTATAATACCAAGCGGTTACATTCCAGTTTAGGCTATGTGCCGCCTGCGGAGTTCGAGGCGAGCTATGCTGCACTGCCAAGCAGATGACAGACCGACGGCGATCCAGCGAACAGCACTGAGACCTCGTCATTCAGACCAGCAAAACACAGCTGTTTTTTTGCTTTCAATGAGGCGTAAGAAACAGGAACCGCGCCAGCGCACAGAAGTCAAGCGCATTGCGAGGAACGAGCAACTTGGCTTGACTTCTGCAAGCGGTGCGGTACACTCACCCTGACCTCATTGAACAGGAAGTTGACTTCCTCTTGTGTCCGGTAAAATGGGTTCACTCCAATGAATGACTTACCTTTTCACCTGACACCCAACATGCTATACTTCTCCAGTCGTGCATGTAGGGAGTTTTTGAGCACTGTGAGAAGGAGTCTCTTCGACAAGCATGCTCGTTGAAAGCAAGAAACGAATCTATGGATAAGGACGAAGCCGAGCGTCTGGCCAGGGCAATCCGCATGCTGCATATGGATTGGATCAAGGTGGGCGGAGTCGCATTTAATCCTACCACTGACACCTATGAGGTGCAGTGTGAGTATCAGCAAGCGTACCAGGGACAGTTGCATTCCAAGGAGTCTTGGACGACGCTGCAGATCAAAAGCCCCCGTCAGTGGATCGATGTCCTGACCCAACATGGTGGTGGCTTGGAACTTCCTTAAGCATCGTGTCATGGGTGCACTATTATGAGATTCATCAATGCCGTCCACTCTCTCAGCATCATGAAGAGATGCATGTGCCAGCTTGCTGTGTTGCAACGCTCTCGTCATCGTTTTCAATATGCTGTGCAAAACCACGACGCACCTCTTCACCTTTCGAGGCTACACCTCAGCTTGGCTCATACCCCATAGTGCGAAAAACGACTTCTTCGAGCATACATCGGAGTTTTGTGTGACGTGAGATCATCTTTTGCCAGGCGGCTATGACATGTATCACCACGTACCGAATGGCAATACTATAGCTCTGGCAAGGATAGACGAGAAAGCTTGCATGGAGTTGTACAAAATGAGCTGGTACGGTCTTCCAGATCCCGCGAAAAGATGCCGAGCGCTTTTTTGAATAGATTACGTTTCTGTTGCACTCGATCTCATTCTCATTCTCGTTTGAGTTGATGATATTCCTCTTCTCATGGGATCTGATATCTTTTTCCTGGGCATGCCTCACCGCCCTGCTCAGCTGACCGTTTGCACCAGGAATGCAAGATACTGTCAAAAATGCCCACTTCTCAGGAGAAAGGTTGTCTCACAGTTACCTCACAATGTTGTCTACACATCTGTTCTACATCCTGCGAAGGCGCTTTTTCCCTCAGTGCACAACGAGAAGGCCTATTTGCGTTTGTGGTGTTATTCAGGTAGTATGAACAAGAGCGCGATACACTTCACCTGTAGAGCGTCCATCTTAGCGTGATCCATCTTGTATGTTTTATCCATGTCACACCCCATATCTCTCGTAGTAGGAGTTCGTACGCTATGACATACCACGTATTTCCAGTCGGCAGTCGCGTGCGGGTGACCAGTTACGGCCCGTTCCGCGAGCACCGGGGAACGGTATGCGATGTGCACACGATTGAGGCTTCTCTTGAGGAGCCGTTTTGTTTCTACCTGGTTGCACTTGATCATGGGCAAAAGAAAGAACCGCTGTGGTTTGACTATGCTGAGGTCGAACTCAATACTTCCTCGCTCGTGGCGCTTCGGGATCGCTAGGCGCTCCACGTTGCACCACGAACGTGGTCTCCCACAGATGGCCTGTGTTGTGTGTCTTCTTCCTCGAAAGGCCATACCAACATTCCTGTCAGATGACAGGAATGTTCATTTCAGATCCCTCTCAGATCCTCCTGCATGCGATTCACACACTGTCTCCCCTGCCGAAAGAGAAAAAAGATCCTCTCTTCCCTCTCTTCAGCAGCGTTGCCATTATCTGAGCAAGGGAGGGGTGTATTGACAATGGGCGTGCCCACTCTCTCTCCCCGACACTTTTAAGATGAGGGGAAAGAGTGAAAGGAAGCAAAGGGCGAAACAGAGGGCAGAAAGTCCCAGAGAAAGGCCAGAGGAGGAACCTGAGAGGAAGGGAGTTCGTCCTTTCAAGCAGTGAATACCTATCTCAGCTTGAAAGGATGAACGCCATGAAACACTTCAGCCCATTATGTAGTCAGTGGCACGGACAAGTCAAGCAATTGTTTACCATATTGCATGGGCATCAAACGAAGGTGCTGGCGATGTTTGTGCTCGGAGCCATCAAAGCCGAAAGTATTGTGGTGCAACGGGTGGCCGAGGAATTGCTGGAGGAAAGCGACGCCAAAGTGCCCAGTATTGAACGGCGGCTACAACGCTTTCTGAGCAATGAGCATATCGAAGTAGAGGACATCTGGGAGCAGTTCCTGGCGCAGGTGCTGCCGTACTGGCGCTCCCAACCGATCACGCTGATCCTGGACATCACGCCGTTTGAGGAACACGCCCAAGTCGTCTACGTAGGGCTATTGCAGCAGTCGCGAGTCTTGCCGTTGGCGTGGAAAGTGATGCCCGGTCAACAGGAGTGGGAGCAAGGCCAATGGGAGATTGTGGCCGCCTTGTTTGAGCACGTGGCGCGTGCGTTAGGCGAAGCCGACTGTACCCTCATCGCTGACCGCGGCTTGAGTTGTCTCACCCTCATCCAGTTGTGCCAAGCCCATGGCTGGCACTATGTGTTGCGCATCAAACAAGCTGAGTACGCTCAGCGCAAGCGGTATGGCACGTTTCAGGGGTGGCAGACCTGTTCAGAGATCGTGGCGCACACCGGCCAGTCGTGGTTTGGCACGGTGCGGCTGTGGAAGGAGCATGCATTCGAGACGCAGTTGAGTGCGGTGTGGGAAGAGGGCCATGAAGAGGCCTGGTTTCTGATTTCGGACCGACCTGCCGGGCGCAAACGCGTCCAGCAGTATGGCTGGCGTATGCGGGTTGAGTCGACCTTTCAAGACATGAAGCGTCGAGGGTGGCAGTGGGAGTCGAGCCATGTGCGCCAGCGTGATCGCTTAGAGCGCCTGTTATTGGTGTTGTTTCTCGCCTTCTGGTGGTTGATGCATCTGGCAGCCTCCTGCGTCCATAGTGGACGGCGTTCGCGCTATGATCGGCATGATCGGCGCGATAAAGGGATGCTGCGCCTGGGCCGGCTCTACTTACGCGATATTGAGCGTGGTGGCTACGATGGCGCCTTGCGCCAATGCTTACTTTTGCGTCGGCACCATCAGCAATGGCGCTTTGCCCTGCGCTTCTAAAAAGTGTCGGGGAGAGAGGCGTGCCCACTGGGTATACTTGTGCTAGATAATTTATAGAATATTTGTTCTATTTTGTGATCAGGAAAGGGAACCGTTTTTCATACATGATGGAGAAAAGAGTACACTATTGTACGATAACATCCTCTGTTACCGCTTTTGCTCACATCTCGACCCGTAGCAGATATCGCATATATTTCTGTCCTTTGCTCTTCTGCACCTACCTATGTGCTCTCTCTTGCTGTGCATCGGTTTATCTCACGCCGTCGGGTGTTGGTGCAAACACGACGAACAGACGTTGCGTGGCTCTTTCACTCTAAGTGCGCGCGAGTCGAATGGAACAGTGACACGTTTCCTGGCCTCTTCAACCAGCGGCTCTTTTGAGCAAGCCAATGGCTTACTGTAGAAGCATGCTGTATCGAAAGCGTCTGATCACGCAGTATATGAAGGAAAGGAGCGATGGGACACGCTGTTCGTCTCACACTGTCGTCTTCCATCAACTTCTCTAACTATGAACAATTCTGCGCATGAAACGCAAGCTGGCGAGGATCATCAAAAAGCGTTACGCCACCTGACCCTTGAAGGGCTCATTCTGTCCAACCAGGAACTCGTGCTCAATCTTGAACTGCGCACGGCCACCCTCTTCTATAATACCCCAGAGGGCAAACAAACGATGGTGGAACAGCAGCAATTTTCCCCCAACGGCATGCTTGTCCTGGTGCCACTGCTGCGAGCCTATCCCAAGTATTGTCACCATGAGGACTTGATCGCGAGCCTGTTCTCGTTACCGCTCGACGAGGCATACCAGCAGATGCGAGTGATGCCATCTCCCACCATCCGCGCGCTCCGCAGAGCCATTTCCAGTCTCCCGGCCAG
>Ga0116218_1001936_pt1 | contig 12207 bp, 10 predicted proteins | sample Sb_taG_2_FD_88966 | JGI IMG/M metagenome (GOLD analysis project Ga0116218, IMG submission 88966) | Peat soil microbial communities from Weissenstadt, Germany - Sb_50d_5_LS metaG | ecosystem: Environmental > Terrestrial > Soil > Wetlands > Peat | place: Germany: Weissenstadt | collected 2010-09-21 | reverse complement strand
GATCCATCTTGATTTTCTTATTCCCGCCAACATTAATTCCGCGAAGCATCGAAATGTAAATCGCCACAGTTCACCATCCTAATTTAGTGTTATGGGTAGGAAATTTTCCCAAGCACCGCGGGTCGTTTCGCGCCCGTGGCCGAAGGAACATTGGAGGGCCTCCTGTTCCAGGTTTCATGCGCCAGAACCGCAAAAGCCACAGCTTCTTTCGCCGCCGAAGGCAAGCCAAATTCATCGCAGAATCGCAGGCGCACCCCGAGCGGCGCCAGTTCATGCTGCAACATGGCGACCAGCGTAGAGTTCCTGGCTCCGCCGCCAGAAAGAATCATTTCGTGAAATCGCTGCTTTGCTTCGAAGCCTGAATCCTCAACTGCCAGGCGTCCGACAGCGTCGGCAATCGACCTCGCGGTTAGGGCAGTGGCAGTCGTCACAACATCTTGCTTCCTGCAACGCCCGCAGCTTCGCAGGAACCCGTTCACAAACTCCCGCCCGAATTCTTCTCGGCCCGCAGTCTTCGGAGGCGCTTGTCGGAAAAAATCGTGCCGCAACATTTTGCTCAAGACTTTATCCAAGACTTTCCCGGATGCAGCGATCGTTCCATTCCGATCAAATGCTTTGCCGAACATTTTCTCGGTGACTGCGTCGATCACCATGTTGCCAGGCCCAGTATCGAAGGCCACCACATCGTTCGCGGCTACGCCGGCTGGGATCACGGTCAGGTTTGCGATTCCGCCGATATTCTGCACGATTCTCCCCACACGCGTATCGCGAAACAGCATGTAGTCGAGGAAGGGAACCAGCGGCGCGCCCTTCCCCCCGGCCGCCATATCCGCCGGACGAAAATCCGAAATCACTGGCGCCTTTACCCTGGCAGCGATGATTGCCGCCTCGCCAGTCTGCCACGTCGCCGCAATTCTACGGCCCAGGAAGAATCGCAGTTGGCCTTGATGATAGATAGTCTGTCCGTGGCAGCCGACCAGCTGCACTTTCACTTGGAACTGTTGCTCAGCGGCAAGCACCGCATCGGAATAGAGCTCGCCCAGCAAGAAATTTAACCGCGCCAGATCAGCTACATTGGCTCGTTGAGCATTCATCGCAGCCAGCACGGCTGACCGAATCTTCTTTGGATAAGCATATTCGGAGTGCCCAACAAGCTCGATGTGGCGCGGACACTCCTCTCTGCGAAGTGCCGATGCCGCTTCGGGGCCCTGACGCTTCCTAATCCGCACCAGTGCAACATTAATCCCATCGGCAGATGTCCCGCTCATCACTCCGGCCACGATCTTGTCTTTCATCGTCTTCGTCATGTGCGCAGCCGCAGCGTTTTTTCCTGGAGATCTCTTTTCTTCTCCGCGTAAGCCAAAGTGTCCAGCCGGGTTTGTTCGCCAAATTCCCACAGTCTCCGCGAAAGCCTTTCCACTGCAGCGGCGGACGGCTGCTTCGTTCTGCGCATCATCTTCGCCGACTTCTTCTTGAACGCCTGCACGCGCCTCGCTGCTTCGGCCGCACGCTTCGCGAACTTCGAGTCGCGCTCCGCAGTGGTCACCAATCCTTCATAAGCTTCGACGATGTACTCTTCGCGATGGCAGATCAGGCACAAATCTCCGCCCGCCCGGACAAACTCAACTGCAGCCTGTCCCACCGGAGCGGCCGACAAAACACCGCCCATCTCCAGATCGTCTGAGACGATTAGATTTCGATAGCCAATGCGTTTGCGCAGGATATCTGCAATCCAAATTTTCGAGAGCGACGCTGGAGTCCGGTCGTGCGTGACCATGGGATATGCCGCGTGCGAGATCATCACCATCGGCATCTGCGCTCGCAGCATGCGGTAGGGAAGCAGATCCTCACCCCAAAGATTTTGTAGCCGCTTCTGTATTACGGGCAGCTCGTGGTGGCTGTCGAGCTTGCCCTCGCCCAGACCAGGAAAGTGCTTGCCGCATCCCAGCACTCCAGCCGCGCGCAGTCCGGCGAGAAACTCGCGCGCATACGCAACCGTTTCGCGCGGCGTCGCCGAAACGGTTCGCGAACCCATCACATTGCACGAGGCTTCGAACGCAAGATCGAGTACGGGGGCAAAGTCAACGTTGAATCCTAGCGCGCGGCAATTCTCTCCAATGAGCTGCCCGTGCTTGCGGAAAAGTTTGTGATCGCCCGTCGCGAATACGTCCGCAGCCGAAGGCGCAGCACCGAGAACCTCGCGAAAGCGGTCTACCGTGCCGCCTTCGAGATCGATGCAGCTAAACAGCGGAGTCGCAACGCACTTCTGGCAATCACGCAGCAGCCGCCAGGTCTGGTCGGCGCTCTTGATGTTCCGCGCAAAAAGCATCACTCCCGCCGGCCGCAGCCGCGTGAGCAGGGAACTGAGACGCGCCGTCATCTTCGTCCCATCGAAGCCGACGATCAGAAGTTGGCCGATCTGCGCCTTTGTTCTCATTTCTTATTGAGCTTCTTGCCCGCGACATGACCCGCGTCGCACGGGAGTTTATGAAGGTAGAAGCCAAGAGTCGACTGTTTTGTAAACCATGCATTGCCGGCTCCTTTTGGATGGAGGCCATTGTGGCAGTCGCCCTTCTTCGCACGGGAATGAGCCAAGATAAACTGTCCGAGAAATCTGAGAGCGGCAGCATCTCCCTCGATTAGAATCGTGTCTCGATCAAGCTTCGCCATCGTCAACTTCGGCCCGCTTTTCTTTCGCGAATGCAGTCTAACGACGGCGTCTGTGGTTGGCCCTTCCAATTTCGTCATTTGAATTCTCTGTGCCTCTGTGTCTCCCGTGGTGAATGATTTAGATTTCTTTCTTCAACTCCGCCAGCAAATTCAGCGCTTCAAGCGGCGTGAGCCGGTTCAAATCTACTTCGCGCAGCTTCTCCAGCACGGGCTGTGACAGCGGCGTGAAGATCGTCAACTGCGTTGCCGGCGGCGAAGCTCCGGGCGAAAGATTGCTTGTCAGTTCGCGCTCAGCGGACTCGTGCTCAGTCAGCACCTCGCACGCCCGCGTAATCACTTCGTTCGGCAGTCCTGCCAACTTGGCGACTTCGATGCCATAGCTGCGATCGGCCGCGCCGGGCTCAACTTTACGCAAGAAGGCGATTCCGCCTCCAGTTTCCTTCACCGAGACGTGATAGTTCTTCACCCCAGAAAGTTGCTCCGCCAATTCTGTAAGCTCGAAATAATGTGTGGCGAATAACGTCTTTGCGCGCACGCGTGCGTGCAGATATTCGATTGCGGCCCATGCAATTGCAAGCCCGTCATACGTCGAAGTTCCGCGACCCACTTCATCCAGCAAAATAAGGGATCGCGCCGTCGCGGTGTGAAGGATCGCCGCCGTCTCCGTCATCTCAACCATGAAGGTCGAGCGCCCCCGCGCCAGGTTGTCGCTCGCGCCAATGCGCGTAAACACGCGGTCCACCACGCTCAAGCGCGCTGAGCGTGCCGGAACGAACGAGCCCATCTGCGCCAGGATCACGATCAGCGCCGTTTGTCTCAAGTAAGTAGACTTGCCGCCCATGTTCGGCCCGGTCAGCAACAAAATCGTGTGCGTGGTCGCATTCAGATACAAATCGTTGGGTACGAAGCGCTCGCTGCCACCGGCCATCTCCTGCTGCTCGATCACTGGATGCCGGCCCCCAACGATTTCCAGCTCGCCGGAGTCGCTGTCACTCTGCGAATCCGCTTCACGCGAAGCTCCTGCCGAAGACCCTGGCCTCGTTTCCGCGCTCTTCTGGGCAACAAATTGCGGTCTGCAGTAATTTCGTAGTGCTGCGACATGTGCAAGCAAAGCCAGCACATCCACTTCTGCCAGTGCCAGCGCCGTCTGCCGGATTCGCTTTGCCTCGCCTGCAATCGCGGTGCGCAGCTCTGTGAACAACCGGCGCTCGATCTCGACAATCTTTTCCTGCGCATCCAAAATCTTGGCCTCGTATTCTTTCAACTCGGGCGTCGTGAAGCGCTCCGCTCCTACCAGAGTTTGTTTGCGTTCGTAATCCTGCGGAACGAGGTGCAGGTTTGGTTTCGACACTTCGATGTAGTAGCCGAAGATGGAATTGAACTTGACCTTGAGGGAAGCAATACCCGTGCGTCCCCGATCCCGCTGCTCGACTTCAGCCAGCACACGCTTGCTGTTGCGGGAAAGCTCGCGCAACTCATCGAGATCACCATCGATAGCCGCCGCAATTACGCCGCCTTCGGCAAAGCTGAGCGGTGGCTCCGGGACAATTGTTTTCTCGATGCGCTCGCGCAAGTCAGCAAGTTCGTCCAGGGATCCATGCAGCGTTTTCAGCCGTTCCGCAGCTAACCGTCCCACCACGGTCTTGATTGCAGGAATCTTCGCGAGCGACGCTGCCAATGCCAGCACATCGCGCGGATTTGCCGTCTCCAGCGTCACGCGGCTCAGCAATCGCTCCAGGTCGAGCACACCATCGAGTGCGCGCCGTAATTCCTCCCGCGCAATGGTTTCCTTTACTCCTGCTTCCACGGCGTCAAGGCGCGAATTGATCTCCGAAAGATCGAGCGAAGGCCGCAGCAGCCACGCCCGCAGCAATCGCTTGCCCATGGGAGTGACCGCGGCATCGATCGAGCGAAACAGGGTTACGCCGCTATCTGCCCCGGCAAACAAAGGCTCAATCAATTCGAGATTGCGAACCGTCACGGCATCGAGCACAAGACAGTTCTGCCGTTCGTACCAACCGATGCGGTCCACGTGATCGAGCGATCCGCGTTGCGTCGAGCGGACGTAGTAGAGAATCGCTCCCGCCGCGGCGGCCGCGGCAGTGCGCCCCGCCAGTCCAAATCCCTCGAGCGACAACACTCCGAAATGGTTCTCCAGCAGCGGAATCGCATGGTCGGGCGCGAAGATCCAGTCGTCGAGCGGCGTGTCCGTACACGCGCTCCCAGCCACTCGAGCTTGCGAAGTTTGACCGCGCCTCGCGCTTGCCTCGAACGCTTTTGCATCAGTCGTCTTTACATCAAACGTTTTTGCATCAAGCGCCTTTGCATCAAAGAGTGGCGCCGCGGATCCATACAACAATTCCTTCGGTCGCAGTTGCTCCAGCTCATCCTGCACGCGCCGCAGAGCGCCTTCCCCGGCAAATTCCGTCGCCCGGAACTCTCCGGTGGAAAGATCGAGCGCAGCGAATCCCACGCGTTCACCCACCTGTGCGAGCGCAGCCAGAAAATTATTCTCCTCAGAACCTAGCAAGGAATCCGCCGCCGTCCCCGGAGTCACCACCCGTGTAACTTCCCGCCGCACCAATTTCTTGGCCATCTGCTGCCGTGGATCTTCCATCTGCTCGCAGATGGCTACCTTGAAGCCCTTGCGAATGAGTTTGCCAATGTAACTTTCGGCCGCGTGGTGGGGCACGCCGCACATGGGAACCGCAATGCCCTTTTCTTTATTGCGCGAGGTCAGCGTAATTTGCAGCTCTTTCGATGCCACAACCGCATCGTCGAAGAACAACTCGTAGAAATCTCCCAGCCGAAAAAAGAGAAGGGCAGTGGGATGTTCTTTCTTCACCGCGGCATATTGCCGCATCAACGGAGTGGAGGGCTCGGTCATTGCTTCATTGGGATGGAGGCTTGGCGCGGATTATAACAAAGCTGAACCCTCGATTCTTGTGACCACGCTCACCCCGCAATGCTGAAATCACAGTTGACGCAACTCTGTGTCAGTGTTCTCCTAACTCATGGAACTCCGCAAAGATCCAATTACGCGTTCCTGGGTAATAACGGGAGACGAACCATCCGCTGTCGGCCTTGCGGAAACAGCTTGCCGTTTTTGTCCCGACGCGCCCAATGCCACGCAGGTGATCTCCGCGGTGCCGAGCTCGGTAGGTTGGTCGGCGCGTTCCGTGGTTCATCCCAAGCCTCTCTATCACATTGAAGGCGAGCCCGGCCGCCGCGGTGAGGGAATTTACGATCGCATGGATTCAGTCGGTGCTCATGAAGTTTTGGTCGAGAATCCCAGGCACGACCGCCATCTGTGGCACGCCAGCGACGATGAGATCGGACAGTTCCTGCGCCTGGCCGCCGAGCGCATCATGGACCTCAAGCGCGACCCGCGCATCAAGTATGTCAGCCTCTTCAAGGATTTCGGCCCCGGCGCTGGACAGGAATTCAGCCATCCCACCTCGCAGATCACGGCGACTCTGTTTGTGCCGCGGCGAGTGCTGTACGAACTTCGTGCGGGTCGCGAATATTTTGTCAGCAAGGAGCGCTGCGTCTTCTGCGACATCCTCAACCAGGAAGAGCGTCAGGCCTCGCGTGTGATCGAAGCCCGCGGTGACTACGTCGCAATCGGCCCTTACGCCCCCCGTGTTCCCTACGAGACGTGGATTCTGCCCCGCAATCACGAAGCGTCCTTCGAGCGCACGGGATTGTCGAAGCCGGGCCTGCGTGTAAATCTGGCCGCACTCCTGCGCCGCACGCTGCAACGGATTCGCGCGGTCACCGAAGGTTTCCATCTAGTGCTGCACACCTCACCCAACAGCCTGCATCCTTCGAAGACGCTCGGTTATTGGAAGACCATCGACGAGGATTACCACTGGCACATCGAGATCATGCCAGTCCTCGCGACCAAAGCTCGTTCCTACACCTTTAAGGAGGTTTACTATTCGCCGGTGAGTTCCGAAACGGCGGTGAAGCAACTGCGCGAGGCGAAGATCGATGGATGACGACAATCAGGAGCGGACAGTGTCCGCTGCTGCTCACCGCAAGCGTCGCTGGCGCTCAGCGCTGTTTTCCCGCTGTTCTCGGCCTCCGGACTAGGTGAAATCAGATTCGCTCCTCTGCGTCCTCTGTGGTTAACTGTCTTTGGCCTTGACCGCGCTGGACCCGGAGAATGCTTGCTTGAAACATCTCGCTTGTTTTGTCCTGCTCCTCACGACCGCATTTGCGCAGACTCCATCGGTCTCGTCGCCGTCGACTCCCTCGTCCGAAAAGCAGAGAGTCCTCTGGCAAAAACTGGAATCCGCCATTCACAATGTTGACGAGCACCTCGACGGCGTCATGGGGGTTGCCATCGAGGATCTCAAAACCGGCGACCACTTCTTCCTCCACGAAAACGAAGTCTTCGCGCAAGCCAGCTCAATCAAAATCGCTGTGCTCGCCAACCTCTATCTCCAGGCGCAGCAAGGGAAGCTCAAGCTCACCGATCTCTATACTGTGCAGGCTTCCGATCTTGTCCCCGACAGCAACATTATGGGCGGACTCACTCCCGGCGTCACCCGCGTCACGCTGCGCGATCTTGCCACCATGATGGTCGCGGTCAGCGATAACTCCGCCGCCAACGTTTTGATTGGCCGCGTCGGCATGGACAATGTTAACGCCATGCTCGATTCCCTCGGGCTTGCGCACACTCGCCTGCTCCGCAAGATGATGGATCTCGAAGCCGCCAAGCAAGGCCGCGAGAATATTTCCACGCCGCGCGAAATGATGACACTGCTCGAAGCCATTTACCGAGGCAAATTACTCAACCAGGAATCGATTGCCGATTTCTTCAAGGTCCTCAGCACGAATAAAGATTCGTGGATCCCCCGCAACTTGCCCGCCGACTTGAAGGTCGCCAACAAGCCCGGCTCCCTCGAAGCCGTGCGCAATGACTCCGGCATCGTCTTTGTCGAAGGCCGTCCCTATGTGATTTGTGTGATGACCGCATTCCTGAGCAACGAGCGCGACGGTGAAGAAGCCATCAGCAAAATTTCGCTCGCGGCCTGGCGCATGTTCGACCGTCTTAGCCGCGCCTCGGAATATGGGAGGGTCGTCTCGCCGGGCAACGGCAGCCGGTGACAAGAGACCTTCTTCAGTCACAGGCTGCACGAAGTTCGTACGCCTAAGGCCTGGCTCCGGCGCGCCGCAACAAACGCATGACTTCGGCATTATTTCGAGCCCGGGCCCAGGTCAACGCAGCATAGCCTTTCCGGCTGCGCAAATTCACATCTGCACCGGCAGCAAGCAGCGCCTTGATCACATCCGGGTTCGCCTTCGGATTCCGGCACGCGAGGATCAGAGCTGTTTGGCCGCCCTGGTCCAGTGCATTCACATTGGCGCGCCCATTTCCAGATAACAGCTGCTGCACCGTCTTCAAATCTTCCTGCGCCGCAGCCCTCATCAGCGGAGTCTCGTCGGGATCTTCGAGGGTCTCGCCGCCGCTTCCCAACGCGACCGGCCACGCGATCGGAAAAATCCGGACCACCCTTACGGCGACATTCCCGTTCATCTTCTGCCAATCGTTCACCTTGAAGTAGCCGCGCAATAACGGTTGAATCTGTATCTCCACAATCGATTGCCACACCGGCATTCCTGCCCCGCGCCAGATTCGGCTCCCTTCGCCCAATCCCTGAAGACGGAAGACGCTGAAGCCATCGGCCGCGTCCCACTCGAAGTGCACATCCAGATCGCGAGTGAGGCCGTCAACACTGATCGGTATCAGGGCACAGCACACCAACAGAGCCGCGACTACATAGGGCCACGATCGCTGGTTGAAGCAGCGCGACACGATCACGGCCACAGACCCTATCAATGCCAAAGCCTCGACCAACAAACCCCCGCCGGTCAGTATCTCGCCGGCAGCGTTCCACCAATACACCCGCCGATCGAGAAAGCCACCTTCATCAAAGTGCCAAAACGGATTGAAATAGAGCACCAGTAGACCGGCGACAAACAGTACCGCGCCTGTCTCAAGACCGACAATCGCCCAGGTCGTATGACGTATATGCTTTGCCTTGGGAGTAAGCATCGATGCCGGCTGGCGACATGTGTTACGGGACACGTCTTCCGGCAAGAAAAGTATAGACACGGTGTGGGGACGAAAGGGATAAAAGCAGCGCGCAGGTAGACATCTGATTACCCTCTGGCGAACTTCGCTTGCGCAAGTGAATCTGGCTCGCGCAAGAGTTTCCCGGCCATTCTTGGCTCGACCGGTTGTGAGAAGAAATATCCTTGGCCCAGGTCACAGCCCATCTCGCGTAACCGCTCCCAGTGTTTTGCGGTCTCAATGCCTTCCGCAATCACCTTCAATTTCAACTTGTGCGCCAGCAGGATGATCAACTCGACGGTATCGCAAGTCCCGCGGTCGGTCAGCATTCCCGCGATCAAGGATCGGTCAATTTTCAATGCTTGTACCGGAAATTGTCGCAAGCCGTTCAAAGACGAATTTCCTGTCCCAAAGTCGTCCAAAATTACCCCAATTCCGAGCTGCTTGAGTTCGGAGAGCACAGCGACCGTCCGCTTAGGATCAGCAGCAGCAACCGCTTCGGTAATCTCCAACTGTAGCCGCGACGGCTCGATTCCCGTCTCGCGGGTAGCCCGTTGCAGTTCTTTGACAAAGCGAGCGTCGAGAAATTGCTTCGCCGAGAGATTCATGCTCACCGTGACGGGTTGCATTGTAGGATTTTCGTTTCTCCAGGATTGCAACTGCTTGCAGGCCTCCAGAATCAGCCAGTGTCCCGCAGAGAGCAGCAGGCCCGTATCCTCGGCGGCATCGATAAACTCGTAGGGAGAGATCAGTCCTTTTTCGGAATGCTGCCAGCGCAGTAACGCCTCGAACTCAGCAATCTGTCTGGTCTCCAGCTGCACAATGGGCTGGTAGTATACGCGGAACTGATGTTTGGTGATGGCCTCTCGGAGTTCAGTCTCCAGCTTCAGACGGTTAGAAGCTCGGCTGTGCATCGCTTCATCGAATACCTCACAACGGCCGCCTCCGAGGGCTTTGGCCCGGCGCATGGCCACGTCGGCGTCCTGCAGCAGGTCCCCGGCCTGGGTGTGGGTGGGCACGCTCAGCGCAACTCCCACGCTGGCGGAGGTGCGGACTTCGTGTCCTTCAACCATGAAGGGCTCGGCGATCGCCGATAGTATGCGTTGCGCAGTCCGCATGGCGTCGCTCGGATCGCTTGTACCTTCCAGCAGGATAGTGAATTCGTCTCCGCCCATTCTCGACAGCATCGCGTTTCTCGTGGAAAAATTTTCCTGAGGCCGCGAAATCGTATCCTCGCAGCGAAGGCAAGCTGTCAAGCGTCGCCCGATCTCGCACAGCACCTGATCGCCGACTGCAGGACCCATGCTGTCGTTGATCACGCGGAAAGCATCGAGGTCCACCAACAGGAGAGCGTACTGTCGTTCCGCTTCGCGCTGTGCACAATCGAACGAATGCTGCAGTCGATCCAGGAACAGGCGCCGGTTCGGCAACCCGGTAAGGCCATCGTGAACGGAATTATGTTGAGCTTGCTCTTCGGCTCGCTTCCGCTCCGTGATGTCGCGATTCACAATGACCAGCTTGACTACCTCTCCTTTCTCATCTCGGATCGTCCCTGCAACTGATTCCAGGACCCGCCACGTGCCATCTTTGTGCCGGATGCGGTATTCCAGCTTCTTCCCAACTCCGCTGACCCGCGCTTCGTGCGCCGCCTCCAGCACCTTGAAGCGATCATCCGGATGAATCTGCTCAAAGGAAGATGTCTCCCCTAGCTCAGAGGCGGAATATCCCAGAATTCTTTTGTATGCCGGACTGTTGTAAAGACGGTGCCCTGTGACGTCGACCAGCGCGATCATGTCGGCTGCATTTTCTGTGACAATCTGAAACAGCTCCTCGCGATTCTTCGACTTGCACCGAATCCAGTAGATGCGAAATTGATCGGAGATCACGACGATCGCCATTGCGCTGAGAGCGATCCAAGTCCATTGCGGCATCATGCAAAGAAAGATATCGGCAACTTTCGGCAAGAGATTTAGTGGAGTTCTGATTAAGTCGTCTCTAGTCTGCGGTGAAAGACAGCATCAAGGACATGACGGGGTCATCATTACTGGAAGAAGCTTTTAACCGCGGTGCGTTCGCCAAGAAAGAACGCGGAGGACGCGAAGAACGCTTCCGGTTGCTCTTCTCTGCGTTCTTCGCGGCTCTTCTTCGCGAACTTCGCGGTCAAAAGCTCTTTCGTCTCTCGGATCGAACGGTCTAATAAAAAGCGCATAATATCGACATGCCTCCCGATAAGACCGTCCGCCGTCTGAAGACCTACGCTGGCTCTCAGGGATACGTCTATCAGTACTATTTTGTCGGCCAGCGTGCTGCGCTCGCGAAGGATCCCGAGGCACCCGCTACGGAATTCGTCTTCGACGTCACTTCCGATCGGAAGCTCACGTACGCCGTCAGCGTCCTCCTACCTGAAAACGCGGTAATCTTGTGGGCAAGCACTCACGGACGCCCCCTCACCGAAGCAGAACAGTACGCCGCCGCCAAGCTCCGCCTCTTTCGTGCCTTCGACGAACTGGAAGACATGAAGGCCCACGGTCGCCGCCTGATTATCGATGGTCCTCTACTCGAAGAATCGCTGGCGAAGTTAGGGGTGGAATAGGCCTATGTGATCTAGGTCACAATCAGCCGTGACCTTCGCCGTTTCCCAATTCCCGATCTCTGCGGAGAATATAATCTGTGGAAAAGGGACGGGGTTCCTGGGGCTACGAAAAAACGGTCACGAAGAGGGGGTCACGAACCAACATCTTCTGACTTGCATTAAACTCAGTGGACTCTGATACTTACCTAGCCTATGTCATTGCTCTGGTTGCGCTTCGCGCTGGCTTGCTACTTCATCGGGCTCATCTACGCCTTTTTTGCGCTCAGCCGCACCAGCGATCTTTTCAGCCGCATCGCGCTGCACGCCGCCAGCCTTGGCATGGTTTTTCACTTCGTTTCGCTGGTGGAGTTATTCCTTACTAGCCACGTCGTCTGGGCATCGGTGCACAACGGGGAGTCACTGCTGGCCTTCTTTTCGATGGCTTTTTTCATGATCATCTATGCCATTTATAAGACGACTTCTCCCGGCGTCGTCGTCTTTCCGATTGTGTTTTTTCTAACCTTCATCGCGGCGGTGGATGAGCAACCCGTTCTGCTTACATCTTTCGTCCAACACAAGGGATGGCTCATCGCCCACATCATCCTTATCTTCACCGGGTACGCCGCGCTCGTGCTTAGCTTTGGCGCCAGCCTGCTCTACCTCCTGCAGGAGCGCCGCCTGAAAGCCAAGCGCCCTAGCAGCCTGATTTCTTTTCTGCCCGCGCTCGAAGTGATCGACCAGATCGGCTACCGCTCACTATTGCTCGGCTTTCCTTTCATGACGCTAGGCCTGATTACGGGCTCGATCGTAGCCATGTCGGCCTATGGCCACGTGGACTTTACCGACCCTAAGATCCTGTTGTCGATCCTGATGTGGGCCGTCT
>Ga0116218_1001935_pt1 | contig 12221 bp, 9 predicted proteins | sample Sb_taG_2_FD_88966 | JGI IMG/M metagenome (GOLD analysis project Ga0116218, IMG submission 88966) | Peat soil microbial communities from Weissenstadt, Germany - Sb_50d_5_LS metaG | ecosystem: Environmental > Terrestrial > Soil > Wetlands > Peat | place: Germany: Weissenstadt | collected 2010-09-21 | reverse complement strand
GTACTTCCCCGGCGAAGTCGTCAAGACGATCACCAAACAGGTGCGGCGCCGAGGATGAGAGGGAAAAGTAGCCGGACAGGACGCTCTCGCTATCTCGCAGAAGTCGGGGATGCCGGGGACGAAGAACTGCTGCGGAACACCAAAGCGAGTCCGGGCCAGCACATCCTCGAAGCGGCGAGTTCGTTCTGGGGCGGTGCCTTGGCCGGCGCGCCGGGTAGATCCGAGACTTTTCTCCACCAGCGCCTTGATCTCATCATGAGGGATCGCAGGCACCCCGGGGTCTGGTGGCCGGGGCCGCCCCGTCACCGTGTGGACGATGAGTGCCAGCGCACCGCCGGGCTCCAGCATGTCGTAGACGGTCTCGGCCACTCGCTGCTCGTCGGTCCAGTGGAAGGACTGGCCGAAGGTCACCAGCCTGTACGGCCCTGGCGCGACCGCGGGCAGGTCCTCGGCCAGGCCCTGGACCCACCGGATGTTCATGACCCTCTTTTCCTCGGCTGCGCGACAACCCTCCGCAAGCATGCCGGCGTCAGGGTCCAGACCGAGCGCCTGCGCGAACAGATGAGCGAGGCGGACGGTAAGCACGCCAGGGCCGCAGCCGACATCCAGAAGCCGGCCGTTCCCATCGAGACCCGTCTCTTGCGTCAGGACGGCCTCGAGCTCCGGTGAGTACGCGGGGCGGCCGTAGCGATAGTGGGCAGCAGAGCCGAGGTAGATGGTCGGGTCATACGGCACCGCACCAGTGTCCCCCGGTCCACGACCACAGCGCGACCGTTGAGAGCCAAGGCAGCCATCGCTGCGATAGCTCCGGCCACCCGGTTCTGCGCTCCCGGACTCAACAACTATGGAGTTGCCGATCCGATACAGAACGGCGGCGATGCGTGCCTCATCCATATCGGAGGCTCACTACGCAGTGTCAGCCGGAGCGCTTGCCGGCGGCTTCCCGGCAAGTGCTGCTGCCACTCAGCGGATACGTGCTCGGGCACATGCTGCACCACAGCCCGGCGCTGTACAGCGTTGTTCGGGTCGTCCATCGGCAGCAGCGGGAAGCGGTGCGCCCGTGCCCGAGATGCGAGGGCCACTGCTGGCTGCCCGTGCTCTGGCTCAGGCGCCGCAACGGCAGGCGCTGCGCCGGCACCGGGCATGTCTTCCGGCTGTCCTCGCGGATCTGGTGACGGCTCACGACCCGGAAATAGGTCATTACCGGCACATCAGTGCCGGCACGTACTCCGGTACCACCGCCTGCACGTCATACAAGGGCCCCGCCGGTCGCGCACCTGCAACGCCAGGCCGGCGGGGCCACGCATCCCTTTGGAGAATCCATGTTCCAGCGCAGAACGGTCACGCCCTCCGCAGGCGGCGTGCTCGACCTGCCGACCCCGCTGGCCCGCCTGTACGGCACAGCAATGGTGGCCGGCATCGCTGTGATCGACATCCCCGGCGCAGATGCCGGGGATCTGCCGGAGGACACCGCCGCCGTCGTCGGCTGCGGCCCGGTCATCGCCATGCGCCCGGACCTTGACGACGACGAGCGGCGCGCCGACGTGCTGGCCATGGCCCTGTCCGTCGCGTCGGGCATGCACCACCGCGACAGCGGCCACCCCGGCGACATCACGGCGCCGGACGGCCTCGTCGTCATCACCCTGGACCGGCTGATCCCCGAGCCGGCGACCGGGCCGGGCAGGATCGCGACCCAGATCGCCCGGCAGTGCGGCCGGGACACGGCCTCAGCCGCGTTCGAGTACTACGTGCCCGAACCCGGCGGCGCGGACGACACCCCCGGCGGCAGGCAGTGACCGGCTCCGGCAACCTGAGGACCGCGCCATGGCACCCAGCCCGATCATGCCAGAGCCCGAGCCGGCCACCATCATCGGCCGTGATCTTGCCGGGCGGTTCGGCGGCCGCTGGCAGATCGGGCAGGAGCACCCCGGCGTCTGGTCGGCCGAGCGGCGCAGCGCAGCGCCGACGGCCGCCACATCCGCGTGATCATCGGGCCGTCCGCAGCCGAGCTGGTCTGCAAGCTGGAGGCCGCCGAGGTATGCGAACTATGACCGCGGGTAAGCCGTGGCGGCTGCTGATCCTCGATCGCGACCCCGAAGACCCGAGATGGCTCCTTGCGACCGTGACGCTGGCGTCGGACGTTCGCCCGGCCGACCTGGACGCCGCAGGCCGCTACCGGGGCTGGGCGCAGGCCGCAGCCTGGGTGACGTCCGCGACCGGCGGCCCCGTCTCCCTCGTGCCGGTGCACGGTGCCCTGGCCTGGAGTGTGGACGAGGGCACCGCGCCGCGGGACTGAAGGGACACGGTCGGCGCCCTCAGTGCGCCAGCGCCACCTGCCCTGCGGTGGCGACTCGCTGCGGGACCTCGTAGTTGGCTGCCTGGCCAGGGAACCCGGGGAGCGTCCGTCGCTGGAGCGGTTGGCTGTTGCCATCATTGCCGGGTCGGCGTCCTACCCGGCTGCCTCGCCGGCGACTTTCTGGCCAGAGCCGGTGGCCGGGCTCGTCAGCTCCCGCCAGGACAGCCTCCGCGCCCAGGTGCCTCCCGGTGCCGACCCGGAGCCTGCGCACGCAGCGGCACAGTCACCTCGCCACGACCCTACCGAGCGGGCAACGTCAGTACCTGGCCAGCATGGCGCGGACGTTGCCCGCACGGCTCCATGCGCTGGGGTGCAAGTATCTGCCGCGCGGGTCATGGCCGGCCGATCGTCCTCAGCGGAGGCGGGTCAGCTGACCCGGGATGGCACGGGTGCTGCTCAAGGTGGTCGAGCAGGGTGGCCAGGCTGGCCTCAGCCACGCACACGACGCTGTCGGCGGCTCCGTAATACAGGTGCAGGGTGTCGCCGTCGTCGCGGAGGATCCATCCGCACGGGAACACGACCTCGGGCACGTCACCGGTGCGCTCGTAGGATTCGTGTGGCGCGAACACCCACTCGTTCCCCCGGGCGAGGACCTTGGCCGGGTCGTCCCGGTCCAGCAGTGCCAGCCCGAGCCGGTAGACGGAGCCTGACGCCGTGACCCGCACCCCGTGGTAGCAGAGCAGCCACCCGTCCGTGGTGAGCAGCGGCGGGGGCCCGAGCCCGACCTTGTTGGCGTCCCACCAGCCGCCGCGCCGGGCAGCCAGCAAGATGCGTGAGTCCCCCCAGTGGCGCAGGTCGGGGCTGAACGAGAGCCAGATGTGCGCGCCGAGCCCCGGCACTGCGGGGGATGGCCGGTGGATGAGCGCCCAGCGACCGCCGAAAGTGGACGGGAATAGGGCAGCGTCCTTGTCATCGGGAGTCATCAGAACGCCGTGGCGTTCCCAGTGGAGGAAGTCCCGGGTAGTGGCCAGGCACACCAGCGGGCCGCTCACCGAGTAGCCGACGTAGACGACGAAGTACTGGTCGCCGATCTGGGTGATCCGGGGGTCCTCGACGCCCCAGTGCTCCTCGACGCCGTCTAGCTGCGGCTGCAGCCCGCGCACCGGCTCGATCTCCCAGCCGCTGAACCCGTCCTCGCTGGTCGCCGCCACGAGTGAGGACAGGCCGGTGCGGTACTCGACCCGCAGGAGCAGCAGAGTGCGGCCGTCGACGACGGCGGCACCGGGGTTGAACACGGCGTTTGCCATCTTCGGGAAGTCCGCGGGGCCCAGGATCGGGTTTCCGGCGAACCGGCGGAATATCTCCCGGGAGTCAGTGCCGCTCATCGGCACTCCTCAGCCAGCGTCACATGTGGTTTCATGGTAGCGACAGCACTCCTTGGTTCGCTTCTTGCCTGGCGGGGGGTTCGGTGTCGGCACGCCGGGGTGCAGCTGCAGGGAAGTCGCGGGTCCGGCGCTTGGGTGAGCGGCCGATCGTCGAGGCCGGCGCCATTCCTGGGTACGGGCCCGTGTTCAACGCGGGAGTCCTTCGTCACGAGGGGATCTACCACCTCTTCGCGCGGGCTGTTCGTTCCGGCTACCGGCCCGGCGACGGGTCTGGTGCGCGTTTCCTCGACTATGTCTCCGACATCGTGATCTTCACCTCCGAAGACGGCCACATCTACGATTTCGCTTACGTGCTGGCCCGGTCGGGCGGCGGCGGAACGCACAGCCTCGAGGATCCCCGCGTGCAATGGGTCAGCAGCGCGGGCAGCCAGCACCTGGTCATGACCTACACCGACCTGCCGGCGCCGGAGAGCGGCCTGCCCTGGCGCATCGGGGCCCGCCGCCTCTGCTGGGACGGCCAGCGCTTCAGTCCCGAATCGTCCACCCCGCTGCTGCTCGGGCCGAGCGGCGTGCAGAACAAAGATGCGGTCGTGTTCACGCTGGCCGACGGCCGGGTGGCGCTCATACACCGGATCCACCCCAACATGCAGCTCGCCGTATTCGACGACCTGGACCATCTGTGGCACGCCACGGGCAGCTACTGGAGCGCTCACTTGCGCGATCTCGACAGGCACACACTCCTGCGGCCAGCACCCGGAGCGCTCGGGGTCGGGGCCGGGGCGCCGCCAGTGCTGACCGAGGCGGGGTTCCTGCTGTTCTTTCATGAGCGCCGGGCGGACGGCTCCTACACCATGAACCTGGCCCTGCTGGACCAGACGACAGGACGGGCGCTCAGCCGGCTGCCCGAGCCCCTGCTTGAGCCGGAGCTTAGCTGGGAGCGACATGGCGACGTAAACGAGGTCGTGTTCGTCCAGGGCGCCCATCTCGATGGTGACGAGGTGTACCTCACCTACGGCGCCGCAGACCGGTGCGTCGGGGCGGCAGTCGCGTCGGTGAGTCATCTTCTCGACGCCCTGACGACCACGCGACCCCCGTCGCGCGCCGCCTGACCGTGCAAGACCGGAGCGAGCCCGAGCTTGTGCATCTGCGCCATCGCTGCGACGAACGCCAGGGTCGACTCCGCCCCCTGGTTGCCGTTCACGCCGTCCGGCCCGAGGCCGTCGAACCCGCCACCCGTGTCAGGATCGAACATAGCGGCGCCGACATCGTTATGGCCGAGGAACCAGCTCGCAGCCCTGCTGGCGGCCTCCGCCCAGGCGGCTGCGCCGGTGTACCGGAACGCGCGGGCACATGCGCTTACCATCGACGCCGCCTCGATCGGCTGCTGGTCGAACGCGGGCTTCGGCCCGCCGGGCCCGCGGCCACCGACCGGGGTGAAGCTGAACCAGTCTGCGCAGGTCTCCTCCGCTACCAGCCAGCCCAGCAGCGACAGGGCGCTGTCGGCATGATCTGGCCGGCCGGCTGCCGAGGCCGCGGCTAGACAGGCACCGGGAATAAGCGCATTGGCGTAAGTGAGGCGCGGCTCAGGCCATGGCCACCCGGGATCTCCTGCCGGGTGTGACAGCAAGTCCAGTGCGTCGGCGATAAGCCTGCGGGCGCCGACGTGCCCGCGGTGGGCTCGCGCAACCTCCGCGGCGCCCAGCACGGCGTACCCCAGAGCTCGAGGATGCCCCGACCGGAACGCCGCGGCCCGGCCGAACAGGTCGAGCGCCTCCGCCCGGATCTCGGGCCATGGAGCCTTCGCCGCGGCCGTGCCGAGGCCGAGTAGCGCTCGGCCGGCGGCGTCGTCGCTGGGCGGATCGTCGGTCCACCGGCCGCCGGGGCCGAGTCGCAGCCGGAACTGCCCGCGGCCGTCGTAGGCCCGGGCGAGGAACCTCACGGAGACGGCCGCCAGCCGGTGGGCATCGGGGTCCGACCCCAGGTCCGAGGCCGCTGCCAGCCCGCGCCCTGCGTCGTCGGTGCAGTAGCCGAGATCGAGCCGAGGTATGCCGAGGCGGGCGTGCTCAACGATCCCGACCTCGTCCGTCATGCGGCCCAGATGTCGCAGCGACGGCGGCGGAAAGCCGGTCATGCCACCGCCCGGGTCGCGACCACGCGGTCGATGAGAGCGCGGTAGGAGCCTCCGACTGCCGGCCACAGCAACGGCGCGGCCGTACGCCGGGCGGCAGCCGCCATCCGTGCCGCCAGGCCAGGTTCATACAGCACCCGATCGAGCGCCGCCGCCATCGCGTCGACGTCCCCGTGGGCCACGACCAGGCCTGCCCCGCCAGCGAGCAACTCCTGCGCCTGCGGGAACCTGGTTGCCACCACCGGCTTGCCGGACGCCAGCGCCTCGACCAGCACACCTGAGCTCACCTGGTCGCGGGACTCGTAAGGCAGCAGCACCACGTCGGCGCTGCGCACCAGCGCTCGCAGGGAGTCCCAGTCACGGTACTTATCGTCGAAGCAGATGTGATCGGCGGCGCCCAGCGACCGGGCCAGCGCCTGCAGCCGCTCACGGTAGCGCTCACCTTCCACTGCCCGGACCTTGGGGTGGGTCTGCCCGGCCACGATGTACCATGCCGGCGAGCGCAGACGCAGCCGGGCGACGGCGGCGATCCCATGTTCGATGCCCTTGCCCGGGCTCAGCAGGCCCCAGGTCAACACGGCCGGGTGGGGGACGCATGCCAGAACAGGCCCGGTGAAGTTCCGCGCGGCGCCGTGCGGAACGGCCACCACGCCGCCGGGGGGCACGCCGTACACCGAGATGACCCGTTGTCGCGCCGCGCGGCTCTGCACCACGACCAGTGATGCGGCCGCCAGCACGCGATCGAGGATCTTCCTCTGGTGCGGGCTCGGCTCCCTAAGGACCGTGTGGAGCACGGCGATAAGCGGTACCTCAAGCCCATCCACCAGCCCCAGCACCTCCTCTCCGTCGCGACCACCGAACAGCCCGTACTCGTGCTGCAGCAGGACCACATCGAACGATGCCAGCGCGGCCAGCGATCGCCGCAGTGACGATGCATCACCAGTCACCCACTGACCGACCACTTCCTTGCCGGGTGCCGAATCCCGGCCGTCAACGACGCGCAGGACGCCGGTCAGCCAGCCGGACCCGGCCCCAGCGATCGCAGCCCGCAGGTTCCAGGTGAACGTCGCAAGCCCGCACACCGTCGGCGGATACGTGCCCACCAACGCCACAGACCTGGCGGCGCCTGGCCGGCCCGCCAGGACAGCTCCGCGAGGCTGCACGTGAACGACTCCCGCCCCGGTGCATGGAACAGCCTGCGCTAGTTCCCTCCCCCCGGCCGGGGCGTACTCCGCTAATCCGCCCATGGCGCCCACTCCTTTGACGGACCCGATGCTCGCTGGCGCGCAACCGTCAGCGATAGGGTCCTTGGTCCCGCAGCACGGGTCGGCCGGACTTTCCGCCTCCGCACTGCGCGTCTGCATCTGCACGGATTGCGCTGCGGGTCTCTGGTCCCGCATACGGCGTTTCGATCGCGGCCGGGATGGGGAGCATGGCGGCGCGCATCTGAAGTTGGCACTGCCGCCGGACAGGCGTGTGCCCGCGCGACCGTGGCCGGCGTGCTCGCGGCCGGGGTGGCGCTGCACGAGGGTGCCCCTGCCCGGCCTCGCGCGCTACCCGACCGCGGGCATGACCGGCCGGAGCCGGGCCAGCTCCTGGCCTGGCCAGCTACGGACGAGGCGATCGCGCCCTAGTCCTCGCGACGCCCGTGATTTCTCGCTGAGCACCGTGGCCCAGTCCGATGGCGTAGGGGGAGCCCGCCGAGCAGCTGCTCTCCCATCTCGACCCGGCCCGTCGTCCGCCAGACGCCGTCGACACCGCGCGGGATCGCGGCAGCGAACTGCCTGGCAGCAGGCCCGCTGACACGGACCTGGGAAGACGAAGGTCACGCCCCAGGTGCCCACTAAGGCGTCTGGCTCCCCTCCTTGCTGCCGCCGGAGTGGTGCTCGACGACCGTGTCGGAGGAGGGAAAGAACACACTCTCGTGGCCATCACTCCAACGGACACGATATGGTGGCGCGCCTTCCCCGCCCTGCACCTCAATGATCACAGCCTTGCGGTCTGCATCGCCGACATGATGTCCCTTGATCACCAGCTCATCGCCAACATCTGCTTGCATATTTCCTCCTTAACCTCGAGATCATCAGCTTGCAGCCCACCAGCGGGAAACGAGCCGACGTGCCCACGACGCGCAGCCCCGCCGACGCATCAACTTCGCTGCGCGGTATCGGCGAGCCCGCCACACTGCGTTCGTGCTCACCCGCGCCGGTTCTGATCAGCGTCCCCAGCTCGTCATAGACAGCGGCACCGGCGGCCGTCACGGCGGCCCGGCACACGCCGTAGTGGTGGCCGCACAACAGCAGATCAACCGGGTGCGGGCGGGCAGACGTCGGCGGCATCACCACCGTGACCACCGGCTTGGCCGGACAGCAACAGGCACGCTCAGCACGTGCAAGCGGCTCAGGCCCGTCAGGTGAGCCGCCAGCGGGCTTCCTGGGAGGCACTGCGCTGCGGTGCCGGAACCAGGCCTTCATGCCGAAAGCATGACGCGCAGGCGATCCCATCGATAGGGACTTAATCCCCCACTGCGCATAGGCGAAGGACCTCGCCGCCGACGGCAACACCTCGTGCGGACAGCAGCGCGGCCAGATAGCCGTCCCAGGCCATGCCGCCACTTCTTACTGCGCATAAATAACCGCAGACTGTCACAGTCATCGCCGTGAATAACGACTGACCTCGGCCGGCGCCTACCGGAGCCCCGCGTCATTCTGTGGTGGCTGAACCTCGCGACTCTGCTCTGCTCGACTTCTGTCGTCGACCGTCGTCCTCTCGCTCGCCGGGCCATTCAGAAGCCCTCACCGGCGAGGGTTGCTCCGATAGCAGATACGCTCAAGCGGCTTCTGCGGCTCGCTCCGAGCTGCAGCGTCTGCCGGGCCAGGATGCATGTCAGCGGGCTCCGGTTCCCGGTTAGTTCATGAGCGCACAGAATGTTTCATTATGCGTCGTCATGACAGCCGAGAATTGCCTTCGAAAGCCGCCCAGATTAGGCGGTTCATGAACGCGCCTTGAGACCACGATGGGTGACCGCTGGCCGCAGGATGCATGTGCTGCCAAGCGCCGCGCCGGTCGCTGGTCGGTTCTCTTCCGCAACCAAGCCGCCGGCTGGCTCAGCGTCGAGCGGCCTCAGCATGACGCCTGGAGGATCTTGCTCGCTGTCCCTGGCGCGGTGGACTCCTCAAGGTACTGGTCGTCAGGTCCTGGCATGGACCTTCCCCATGACCCGCTTTCGGTGCTCCGTCAGTAGGGCGTGATCGCAATTGCAGTGGGGAGGCTGCCGACCTTGATCGGCGGGCCGGCCGTGTCGGTGGAGGTGTTGATCGGGGTGATGGCTCCTGCGGGGCCAGCGCCGTTGATTACGTATACAGTTTCGCCGTCCGGCGTGATCGCGATGTCGTACGCGCCGCTGACGATATAGATCGGCGGGCCTGGGGCATTGATCGCCGTGCTGATCGGGGTCACGGTGCTCGAGAACAAGTTGAGTGCCCAGGCGGTCTTGCCGTCTGGTGCGATCACGATGGCAACAGGATGGTCGCCGACATTGATCGCTGGCTCAGCCCTGTCAGTGGCCAGGTTAATCGGAGTGACCGTTCCCAGCGTGATTTCGTTGGTCACGTAGGCGGTCTTCCCATTCGGGGTGATGGCTATGGCGCTGGGGTTGGTGCCGACTGGTATGGCCGGTCCTGCCTTGTTGGTCGCTGTGCTGATAGGGGTCACGGTTTTCGAGCCGTAGTTGACGACGTAGACGGTTGTGCCATCCGGAGTGATCGCCAGGGCACTGGGGTTGGTGCCGACTGGTATGGCCGGTCCTGCCTTGTTGGTCGCTGTGTCGATCGGGGTCACGGTTCCTGGGGCGTTGCCGCTGGCGACGTAGACGGTTTTGCTGTCTGGCGTGATGGCGATGGCGTTGATGCCGCTGCTGATGTTGATTGCCGGTCCTGCTTTGTTGGTCCCGGTGCTGATCGGAGTGACGGTGCCTGCGTAGGTGCTGGCGGCGTACGCGGTCTTGCCGTCGGGGGTGATGGCGATGATTGTCGCGTAGGAGCCGGCGGGCAGGAGGATCGCAGGCTCGGCCTGGTTAGTGGCGATATTGATCGGTGTTACGGCCGGGCTCGGGGTGTAGTTACCTTCCCCGACGTACGCGGTCTTCCCGTCCGGGGTGATCGCGATCGAGTCTGGATCGGCGCCGACAGGTATCGCCGGTCCGGCCTTGCTGGCGCCGACACTCACCGGAGTTACGGTATTTGACTCAGAATTAGCAATGTACAGGGAGCGTACCGCTGACTGAGGTATGGCAGAAGGGAACCGCCCGCTCCACGCTGTCTGCGGGCCGGCAGGGTACTTCCTCTGGGCCCAGACCTGAATCGTAATCGGATCCTGCAGGTGCAGGACATTCGGCCCGAGCCCGAAAGTCCCCGTGAACCCGCTGATCTGGATCGTGCGATCCGTCCAGGACTTGAACTGCTCAGTCACGCCCGTGGTCCAGGTGCCTGACGAACTGGCCCCGTTAGGATCGGCGCGCCAATCGCTTATCACGAGATACTTGAGGTTGCCGGTGAAGGGCATAGGGACAGGTGCAGGCCCGAATCCGGTGCCATGAATCGTGACTGCAGAGTTGGCCTTCGAGCCCGAGAAAGTGACTGTCTTGATCACCGGATACGATCCGGGAACCGGGGAGACGTTGCCGCCCCAGCTCGCACCGTCCCCTGTCCTGTTACTCCAGACCGCCAATGTTATCGCGTCGCCCGAGTTCGCCGCAACGCCGGTAATCACAATCTTAGTGTCATTCCAGAACTCATACGCTAGCGGGAACGAATCACCAGTGTATCCCATTTCTCCGTGACCGAAACGGGCGCTATCCGCGATCCTGAAGTTCGGTAGCAGCCCATAGTACGGAAGGCTCACGGTAGGTGATCCGAACCCGCGGCCGGCAATGGTGACAGTATAATTACCGGGGCTGCCCGAGAACCGAACTCCGGTGATTGCCGCCAGGCTATCGGAAGCACGCGATGTGGGCGTGGTTTTCGACGGGCGTCCTGCGCCAGGCGCCAGCACCGCGGTCAAGACCACCGCGACAACGGCCGCGGCGGCCATCGCAGCCGGCACGACAACGCGCCACCTCCGCCACAGCCACGCCGCAAGGCCATGGCGGCGACGCCACCCGCCTAACCGGCCTGACGGTTCGGCCCCGCCCTCCAGGATCCGCACGATGGCCGCGACCAGCCGCGCAGTATTGTCGCGGGCCTTGCTGCCGAACAGGTCGGCGCGCTGGATGGACGCGAGCGTCCGGCCACCGCCAAGGTCACGGTCGGGGATATCGCACTCATCGAACCGAACCGGGATGAGCCAGGGGTCATCCGGGCGGCGCAGCCGCAGCTGCTCGATAGCAAGAACCAGCTCCTCGTTCTGGTAACTCACCGCACGAGCGACGCTGTTGCGGGAGAAGCAGGCGATGAAAACCAGGGCATTGTCGGTGATCGCGCGCCGGATTATCGCGCGCCAGTCCTGACCCGGCCACAGGCTGGCTGTATCCCGCCAGACCGGGATCCCGGCCGCTTCGAGCGTCCGCTGCAACTGGTCGACGCGATGAGAGTCCTCGCGGACGTAGGAGATGAAGGCGTGCCCCGCGAGCTTGCCCTGTTCGCTCACAGTTCTAAGCCTATGGGAGCAACGTCAGGACCTGCTGCCTTAAGGACTGCTTCCCCGGACTGCTGACAAAAACGATAGAAACATGCTCAAATACGCCTGCAACTCGCGCCGAACGGCGGATACTTGCGCGTCTGTCTTTCTTGCGAAGGGTGACCGGACTTCTGGCGTGGAGGGCACCCACCGGGTGCTGCCGGGCACAGGGGAGCTTTCCCGCGTTTGGGTGTTCAGGTTCCTCTCGGACCCACAGACCGGTGAACTTCCGCACCGCATGAACAGGCGGCCGTGCGGCTCGACTGGGGCCGTTCGGTGCCTGGCGGCCTGCTGTCTCCGGGCCCGGGGGACGGCCGTGTCCGCCGCGATCATCGCTCCGGTCATCCCCTCGGGGCCAGCCCCGTGCGGCTGGTGCCAGAATAGGGAAGGGTGGACACTACCCAGTCCGAGAAGGTCAGGACCGGCCGCGGCTTCTTCGCTGCCCTTGACCAGAGCGGCGGCAGCACGCCCAAGGCGCTGGCCGGGTACGGCATCGGGCGGGACCGCTACAGCTCCGACGCCGAGATGTTCGACCTGGTCCACGCCATGCGGACCCGGGTGCTGACCAGCCCGGCGTTTGACGGCTCGCGCGTTCTCGCGGCGATCTTGTTCGAGCAGACCATGGAACGGGATGTGAACGGCGTCCCCGCGGCGCGGTATCTGCGGGACGAGAAGAACGTGGTGCCGTTCCTGAAAGTCGACAAGGGGCTTGCCGCCGGGCAGGACGGCGTGCAGC
>Ga0116218_1001930_pt1 | contig 12263 bp, 10 predicted proteins | sample Sb_taG_2_FD_88966 | JGI IMG/M metagenome (GOLD analysis project Ga0116218, IMG submission 88966) | Peat soil microbial communities from Weissenstadt, Germany - Sb_50d_5_LS metaG | ecosystem: Environmental > Terrestrial > Soil > Wetlands > Peat | place: Germany: Weissenstadt | collected 2010-09-21 | reverse complement strand
TCCGCGGGCATGGCTTCTGCGAGTTCTATGATTTGCTTCTCGACTCCGCTGATTTCGCGGTCCACTGTCGAAGCTATGTTCGCCGGTTGCGAAGATTGCGCCTGAGGGCCGGCAGCCGGCGCGCTCTTTGCGTCTTCTTTCAAAACGGCAAAAGCAAGAATGACTACGGACAACAGCAGGAAAACTTGTGTTCGTTTCATCGGGAATTCTCCTCTTTGGCGATGCCTTGATGCCAGATGGGTCGATGCCTTAGTGCGTGGCAAAGTCATTCCGGACCACCTGGCCGTTCTTCATCACGAATCGAACTCGCTCCAGCTCCGTGATGTCGGCGACCGGATCACCCGCAACGGCAACAAGGTCTGCAAATTTCCCCGGCTCGATCGCGCCAATGCGGTCTTGCCAGCCTAGCATCTCCGCTGCATTCGTGGTGATGGCCCGAATCACGTCGAGCGAAGGCATTCCGGCCTGATGCAAAACCGGAAACCTCGAGACCGAAGTCTGGCCGCGTGTCTTCCCGGGGAAATACCAGCCCATGTCGGAGCCAGCGGCAAACTTCACTCCTGACTTGAGAACACGCTGTACCAGAATGTCGTAGGTCTGCGAATCACTCACATCGAGCTTGGCCCAACGCTCTCGACGGGCAGGGGACATCAGGACGGTTGCCTCCGTCAATCTCGTAAAAAAATCCCCGTAAAAGGTCGGCGTGAAGTCGAAAACAATTCCCTTGTCGCGCATTTGCTTCAATTGCTCGTCGGTTACCTGGTTGCCATGCTCGATGGAATCGGCCCCCGCATCGATCGCTGTCTGAATGCTGGTCTTCTCGACAGCATGCACGGCGACTTTCAAGTGGTCACGATGCGCCTCTTCGACGACCGCCGCCAGTTCAGGGACTGTCAGATTCTCGTCCGCTGTGACCTTGATTACGTCGACGTTCTGAAATTCATTCAGCCGGACTGCCTCCCGCGCGCGGTCTGCCCCGTCAATCAACAAGAACTCCTGCTGGAGAATCGCATCGGCAAGCGCGGGATTGAGACTCTGAATGTACGAACCGCGCGTGATGAGTTTGCGTCCTGACGCCAGGATCCTCGGACCCGGGACGCGCCCCGCTTTGATGGCGTCGCGCAGTTCCGTATCGCCGTCAATACCGGAGTGTCCAAGGTTGCGCACCGTGGTGATACCGCTCTCCAAGTCCTCGCGTGCTAACTGTGCGCCCATCAACACCCGCTTGCTGGGCGATTCGACGATGGCGAGCAGCAGCCCCGGCACAAAATCGCCGTTGTACCGGCGTGAACGCTCGGCTTCCGCCGGCACAACCGGGTCCACAAGCAGGTGAGTGTGGCTGTCGATGAGTCCCGGCAAAAGGGTGGCCTCGCCCAGATCGATGATCTTGGCTCCCGGTGGGGCTTGTACTTTCGAAGGCGGGCCAACTTCCTTGATCTTGTCGTCTTCAATCAGCACAGCGGCGGGCGCTAGCACGTTCCCGGTCCGCGGATCGAGCAGCCGGGATGCCTTCACCAGAGTTTGTACTGGTGGCGCTTGCGCGGTGAGTGCCAACGAAACAGAAATAAGAAGCGGACAGGCCAGCAAGACAAAGCGGTTTCGCATACAATTCAGCCCTCGAAATTAGTGCTCCGAATTCTGCTGCGCTTCTACCGGCCGGGCACAACAACGGATCTTCTCGCCTGGTCATACACTTCACGGACGGCGTTGATTACAGTCTCCGGCTCGTCGAACTGGATGTACTCCGAACTATGGTGGGCAAAGATTTGTTTCGCGTTCGAAGACAGTGTGAGCCAGCGTGCCTGGGCCCGCGTGATCTCCTGCTCATACTTGAGGTGCTTCGGCGTGTCCGGAGGCTTGGTTTCCAGGTGGCCGACAGCGTGGTTGCCGCTGGTGAGTACGCGTATGGGCCGGGAGCCGAATGAGCGGCGGTGTTGTTGCAGATAGGTTTCGTCCGACGGTGTTTGTTCCATTTCCGAAGCATCAGCGTCATACATGGCAACTTTGGTTTGCGCGATCTCCAACACTTTGGCGTTCAATTCTGGAGACCACGCTGCTTCCGGCAGGCCGCGAAAGAAAGACTGCTGAGCGCAGGTCTGTGGTGGCTGTCTACGACTTGACACATTCGGCAACGGCTTGTGCTCGGCAATCAAGTTTCGACAATCGCGCATGTCCGAAGGAATCCCCGCAAGTCCTCGATGTTCCTCTTCTTGCATGGCCTTCGGTTCGACGTCGGTGGAATCGGCGTCAACCAATACCAGCCCCGCAACCTCGTCCATGTACAGGTCCGCAAACGTGCGTACGTTGTCGCCGCCGAAGGCGGATCCCACCAGAATGTAGGGCCCGCCGATGCCCGCATTATGAAGCGCGGTGCGTAGCTCGCCCGCGATACGCACGCTGGTACGCGGCATGGGACCGGGATCGCTAAATCCCGCTCCGGCGCGGTCATAACTGCAGGCGCGCGTCCATTTGGCGATCTGTGACTGCACCTTTGACCACGCTGGGGCCCAGTCTCCCCATCCGGAATCGAAAACCACCGCGGGCGACCCGCTTCCCATGCAATAGAGATTCAGCCGAAATCCCCCGGCGTCAACGAGCTGGCCGGGTTGCGCGTAAACGATGTCCGCGGGAGCGCCGTTGCTCGCTGCCTCCTGGCCGAAGGTGGTTGTAGCGAGGAGCACCGCCAGGAGCACGACTCGAATTCGTTTCATGTTTTTCTCTCTGTTACTACATGCTCCGTCTGATCTACTACATAGTACGTTGCATTGGACGCGGCAGAGTTACGTTGGTGAGCGATGGCTGCCGGGGTGGCGTCTGCGAGACCTTCAGCGCCGCGAATCCGGTGGCACCAGGTTGTTGGCGCGGTAATAGACGACAAGTTGTCCGTAATGTTCGGCGCTGTGCTCGATGGCGGACGTCCAGATGTAAGAGTTGTGGGCCAGCCGGTTGCCGAAAAACTTCGTGGTCTTGTCCAGCCCTGCGTCACCCTGCTGTTGAATCACTTTCGCCCCGTCGGCGACGGCCTCCTGTACGAACTTGACGACGTCGGCCTTGGTCTTGAACTGATCCCGCGTGGGATTGTCGCCCTCGCCGAAGTCGGGCCCGAGGTTGGATCCAGAAATTCTGCGTATCAGGACGAAATCGAGTGCGGCGGCGTGGAGAAGATTCAGGGCAAAGGTGCGCTCGTCCTTCTGCACCTTGAAATCGTACTTGTCTTCGGGAAAGTCCTCGGCCATGGCAACGAGCTTGTTGCCAATGGCATTCCACATGGCCAGAGTCTCGTCGGCTCGGGAGCGCGCCGGGCCCCGCGCCTGTTCCTGACCGTGACTGCAAAGACTGCTTCCGCTCACGATTAATAGAGAGATGGCGAGAATCCTCGTCCAGACCCGCTTCGCAGATTGTTGTTGCACCATAGATTTCTCCTTTGAACTGACTCTTGCGTCGCTCTGGCCGTCACCGGCTGGCTGCAGCGCGTCATTGCGTCTGGCCGCGCTGGAATTGCGGGCCATCAGAACATAGTCCGCACCAGTCGTCGGCGGTCGGACAAATGAACCGAGCGGCGACGGATGGCGTCGTCTGCGGGCCCGGCGCAGATGGCACGATAGAACGGGTCGTGCTCCAGCGCAGCCACCGCGCTTGCGGCGGCAGGCTCGACGATCGCAGCATGCTTATGTGCGCGGGCAGGCATGAGGGACCTGGATCTGGCCTCGATGGACCTGGACTCGATGGACGAAACAACAGGCGGTGTGCGCGACCGTCCCGAAAACTCCCGCCAGCAGCGCCATGCCGAACACCACAGTCATGGCAGTGTTTGCGGCAAAAGATGGCCGCTGCGCTGGAGCCGTCAATCGGGCGAGGCGATGGCGCAGGAACGACGACGCCGACGCCTGCAGCAGCAACGGCTCCTCTGGATTGGCCAGCTTGGCCAGCGCAGAAACCAGGTCTTCTCCGCGAGCGTTTCGCATGACAGATTCGTCGCAGGAGAGCTCCCGGTAAAGGGAAAGGCGCGAGCCGGTGATCCAGACCAGCGGATGAAACCACAACACAGAAAGCCCTAGTTCGTGGACCAGGCGTATCAGGTTGTCGCGCCTTTTGGCGTGCGCAAGTTCGTGGATGAGCACCGCGTTGAGCTCGTGTGTGTTTAACAGCCGTTCGATTCCGCGGGGGAGACAGATATGAGGACGCAGTACGCCATCGACCGCAGGAGTTTGTCGAGTCGGGGCGAACTGCACCGGGATTCCGGCAAGGGAATCCCAGTGCGGGGTAACGGCACTCTGATCGGGCGCAGCCAGAACCTCCGCTAGAGCACGACGGTGCTCCGCCTGAATGCGCAGACAGAGCCGAGTCAGCATCAAGGTAGCGCCCAGCAACCAGATGGTGCCCAGCGTGAACGCCAGATTTGTGTTTTCCGCAATGCTGGCCCCCGCGTCGCCGATCGCGCCTAACGGCGTGGCCCAGAGCAGATGGCGCGACCAGGTTTTGTCGAGAACGGCGCCCACCGGCAAAATAAAGTTGAGGGACGTCGCCACCCAAATCCAATATTTCGCAGTCGCGCTGCCGCGCAGGATCGACGTCAGAAGCCAGGCTGCGCCCCAGACAATGGATGCATACAGAAGGTGAACCCCGAAATAGTAGAGGGTTTGCGCCACATGCTCATGCATGGGTTTTTCCTCCCCGGCTGCGGCTGCTCTTGCCCGCGGCATTTTGCAGGGCCTTCAAATCCTTCAGCGATATCGTACCGGTCTCCAGCAGATTGGAGACCAGCAGACGGGGAGAGCCGCCGAACAAGTCCAGAAGGTCATGCACGAGTCCGTTGCGGAATTCGCCTTGATTGATGGCAGGCTGGAACAATTGAGCGTTTCCAATTTTCTTTACCTTGCGCAGCGCGCCCTTCTGTTCCAGCCGGTAGACGAGCGTCTGCACGGTCGTGTATGCCACGCGCTCGTCGTCGGGCAGGCTGTCCAGGATCTCGCGGACGGAGGAGGTTCCAAGCTTCCAGTACTGCCCCAGGATTCTGGTTTCGGCTTTGGAAAAACGTCTCTGGTTCACGTGTCACCTACGTGCAGCGGCAATGCTACTACAACATACGTTGCTCGGGCAAGAGCAACAAGGCTGTGCGTCCAGGCTTGCATGTTCGATAGTCAGGCTTCGCGCAGGGCAAACATGGGATCTACTTTGCTGGCGCGGCGCGCGGGAAGATAGCTGGCCAAAACCGCGACGGCGAGCAGCAGCAGAGGCACGATCAGAAATACTGCCGGATCCAGCGGGCGCACGCCATAGAGCAGGCTGGCCATGAGAGACGAGGTTCCAGCCGAGATGAAAAGGCCGGCGACAATTCCAGCCAGCGCCAGAACCGTCCCTTTGCGCAAGATCAAACGGAGAACATCGCCGCGCGCCGCCCCCAGCGCCATGCGCAGGCCGATTTCACGCGAGCGCTGCCCCACCATGTAGGCGAGCACGCCGTAAATGCCGATAGAAGCGAGAAGGACCGAAAGGGCGGCAAAGATGCCCACGAGCTGGGCGGAAAAACGCCGCGCCGCCAGTGAACGGTCGACCACTTCGTCCATGGAAGCCACGTCGAAGACCGGTAGGCCGGGATCGATGCTTTGAATCTCCCGCCGAATCTGTGCGTCCAGAGCGCTGGCCGGCAGGGAAGTGCGCAAGACGACGCTCAGGCCCCGGTCCGGGCTTTGATACATGGGAAGGTAGATGTGGGGGATGCCGGAAATGTCGAGGCCGTCGCTGCGGAGGTCGCGAATGATGCCCACAACCGTCGTCCAGGGTTGAGTCGGGTTGGCTCCAAAGCGGACGCGGCGGCCGATGGGATCGCGGCCGGGCCAATACTTGCGCGCCGTGGTTTCATCCACAAGCGCTACCGGCTGCTTGCCGTCTTCATCGCCTTCGCTGAAAAAGCGGCCGCGGGCGAGAGCAATCTGCATGACCTTGAAATAGTCAGTGCTGATTCGAATTCTTTCCGCGCGCAGATCGGGCGCGGAGTCGGCGGGGCGATCTTCGATCGTCAGCACATCAATGGCCTGGGCGTCGTTGACGCTGAGATTGGTGGTGGGCAAGTCGGAGGTGACGGCGGCGGAATCCACACCGGGAATCGCCTGCATGCGCCGCAGCAACTCGCGATCGAAAACCACCTTCGGAGTCGTCCCGATGTAAGGATCAGCCTTCGGATCGTTGGGAATGGGAAGCCAGACATTGGCGGCGACGACCTGGCTGGGATTGAACCCCGGATTCTCGCGCAGCAGATCGCGCAGGGTGCGCAGCAGCAGGCCGGCCCCGACCATCAGCACCACGGCAAAAGCGAGCTCCGACACGACCAGCGCGTCACGCAAACGCCCGGTCCGGGTGGTGTGGCCGGCGCTCCGGCCGCCTCCCCGTATCGCCGGGAACGGGGACGATCGGGCTGTTTGGAGCGCGGGAGCGAGGCCGAATAGCAGGCCGGTGAAAAGCGACATAAGCATGGCAAACGACAGAACCACCCAATCGATTCTTACTTCGCTGAGCCGGGGGACACTGCGAGGGACAAAGTGCAGGATTAGGTTCTGCGTAAGCACTGCGGTCAGAACACCAGCGATCCCGCCGATGATGGAGAGCAGCATCGACTCGGTCAACATCTGGCGGATCATCCGGGCACGAGTCGCACCGATGGCCAACCGCACCGCCATTTCCTGTTGCCGTCCGGAGGCGCGAGCCAGCAGCAGGTTTGCGATGTTCAAGGAGACGATAAAAACGATCAGCAGAACTGCGCCCTGCAGCACCAGGAGCATGGGGCGAACGTCGCCGACCAGCGCTTCCCGCAAGGGCTGGACCTCAATCGTCCACTGGGCCTGCGTGGGATAGTCCGTCGGATAGTCGTGGCGAATCTGCTCGGCCAGGGCGGTGAGACGGGTTTGCGCTTGTTGCAGAGTGATCCCTGGTTTGAGCCGCCCAATAGCGGCCGGCATGAAGCGGTTGGCGCGCGCGGGCGTAGCAACCGGTTGGGCGCTGAATCCCGCGGTCAGAAATACCTCAACGTTTCCGGCGATCGTGCTTCCGGGATGCCGGAAATCGGGCGGAAGAACCCCGACGATCGTGTAGGGATCGTTATCCAGCCGCAGCGTGCGGCCGAGAACGTTGGGATCAGCGCCATACGAGCGGCGCCAGAGAGCATCACTGACCACGGCGACGGGAGCGAAACCGAGGGCGAAATCCTGCGGACCAAACAGGCGTCCAATCTGCGGAGTTGCGCCGAGCATGGAAAAGTAATTGGGATGGGTAACGATGAACTCCAGGCGCTCTGGCTTGGAGGCGCCGGTAAGATTTACGCTGCCCCCGCCGAGCGTGCTGACGTCGCTGAAGACGCCCGATCGATTGCGGAGATCGTCCAGCTCCGGCACCGAGAACAGCACGTTCCGCATCCCAACTCCGGGGCTGTTGAAATAAATTCTCACCAACTGATCGGGATCGCGGTAGGGAAGCGAGCGCAGCACCACCGCGTTGACGATGCTGAAGATGGCCGTGTTGGCTCCCACTCCCAGAGCCAGGGTGAGAACAGCCACAGCGGTAAAGCCGGGCTTGTTGCGCAGCATGCGCAGAGCGTAGCGGACATCCTGGAGCAAGGTCGCCATGTTGGAAAGACTCTCCTCGTGCCGTTTGGTAATCCGGTGAAACGGAAAAGAGGAATGCTGGCCCTCGGGCGGAAATGCAAGTTTCCGGCCAACGGACGTAGTCGGCTATGCGATTGAAAAGCCTGACCGAACCCTCGTCGCAACGGGGAGTTGGAGGGTCAAGAGCATGTCCGGGTGCGGAATGAGTGTCCGGTATTGGGCAGGATTGGGTTCGACCGCGCTCAAACTCGATCTAGCCGGCGCTGGCACTTTGCGAGGAACCAGGCGAGGTGCTGGCCGCGGGCTTGAAGCTATCGGCAAACGCGTCGGCGACGGTGTAGCGCATCACGTGCTCGTACTCCGGACCGAGAAACCGGCGTAGCCGCTCGGTGTTCATGATGTACTCGCCGGTCATGTAGGGCACGGCCTCGGGAGGGATCGCCGAAATCTGCCATCTCCAGAGGAATTTTAATATCTGGCGCATGACAAATTTTCCCGGAACCCGCAGCAGCTTGGCCTGGGCCGTTTCGATGCAGCGCGCGAAGGTCATGGGCTCGCCGCGGCCGGCCACGTTGAGCACGGTCAGGCGCTGGGTCTCCGGTTCGCGCTGCAGAATGTGCTGGATGAGGCGCGCCATGTCGTCGACGTGGACGAACTGAATCTTGTTGTCCAGATATTTCTGCCCCGTGGGCAGCATGCACGGCAGGCGCGTGCCCCGTTCGCGCATCTTGCGAGCGCGTTCGCCTTTTCCGTTGGGCGTGCCTCTGAAAGCGCCCATCAGGTAGTTTTCGACGCTGGCTCCGGCGAAGATGTGCGGCCGCAGAATGTAGACGCTGCAGCCGCGAAGGGCGGGCGAGCGCTGCTGCACGACCTCATCGGACTGCTTCTTATGAACTGCGTAAGGCAGAGTATGCGCTGCCAGCACGGACTCTTCGGTCGCCGGAGCGGGCAGGTTGGGGCCGTAGGCGGAGACGCTGCTGGGAAAGATAAATTGCTTGACGCCGTCGTCCGTGACGCGGTTCACTTCGGTGACGGCTTCCATTACGCGGGCCGTGCCGGCCACGTTGATCTGCCACATGCGCTCCACGTCGAGCACGCCGGTGCGTACCGGATCGATGACGAAGGCGAGGTGAACTACCGCGTAAGCATGCGTGTCGCGCAACAGCTCATACAGGGCCCGGGTGGACGATTCCTGGCCCAGATCCATCTTTTCAAACTGCAAGGCGGCGTCGGTCCGGGGCGGGCCGACGTCCACACCGATCACCGAATAGCTCCCCAGCAACGGCAGGAGTCTGGAGCCCAGATTGCCCGAAACACCGGTAACGACGACGACAGGTTTGGCCATTTAATTCGGCTTCGGCGTGGGAGCCGGCGCCGCAGGCGGAGTCTGCGGCTGAGGCGCTGAAGGAGCGTTAGCTGGATGCGGCATCATGCGCTGCCCCATGCCCGGTGCTCCGCCCCCGAAGTACGCATCATTCTGGGTGGTTTTGACCGAGCCGGTCAGCTTTTCCATCATTTCACGCCCGCGATCTGTCTGCAGCTTGTAGTGAATCTCGTTCTGCGCCTGGTCGAGAGGTATCTCGTCCTGGCTGTCCACTTTGTAAATGTAGTGTCCGCCGGAATCGCTGATGACGGGCGAGACCTCGCCCACCTTCAGATCGAACACGGACGCCTGCGCCGGGGGCAGGCCAGTGCGGCGCATCTTGGGCAAGGTCACGTTCGGAGAATCCATCTTCATGCCCGCCGACTCGAAGGCTTCCTTCTGCAGCTTGGCAAAATCCTCTCCCGCCACAGCCCGGGCCCGCAGGCTGTCGGCCAGTTTGGTCATTTCCTGCTCGTTCGCTTCTCCCTTTGCCTTGGCGGCCGCCTCCTTGGCCTTTTGCTGCTCCTCGGTTGGTTTTTCGTTGCTCTCGTCCTTCAGTTCCGCCTCTCGGGCTTCCGGCTCGACCTGCTTGGTGCGAGGCACGTACAAACGCTCGAGGCTGAATTGCTCAAAGCCTGCGGGATTGTCTTTGTAGTATTTTTCGATATCCGCCTCAGGAACGTTCGCCGCTTCCTTCTGAATGCTGCTGGCCATTTCGCTGGCCAGAGTCTGCAGCCTGTAGAACTTGATGGCCTGGGCATATTGGGCGCTCTTATCCAGCCCTTTTTTCCTGGCGGCTTCGGCGAGGGGAATGTACTGGCCGAGCCTGGCTGCGAGCAGTTTCTTCTGTTGCGGGTTCAGGGGCACGGGCGAGAGAGCGCTGCCGTAAGCCTCAAACTCCTCCTTGGTAATGACGGTCTTGCAATCGGCGGCCGAGGTCTTGGCCGAAGCCGCAGCTTTGGCGGTCGCTCCCGCGGCTGTGGCCGCTTTGGGCCGAGGCGGGCATACGCCCTCCACCGTGACCACGGGCGCGCTATCGGGAATCGCGGCCGCAGCGTCGGCCGGCGCTTGTTTTGGCTCCGCAGGCGCGCCCGGCGCCGCCTGCCCCCAGGCCAGGGCGCCCAATAGAAGACACAGCAACCCACTCTTCCCCATAACCCATTTCCTCCAGGATTGGTCCATCAGAGATTGAAAAGTCCCGAGCGGAAAATCTTAGCACAATACCTCTCGCGCCTGTTGCGGCACGTCGGTAGTGTCATAAATCGATAAACCACGAAGGACACGAAGTTGCACGAAGGCACAAGTGTAGCTGACCTCCTTCGTGTCCCTTGTGTCCTTCGTGGTGAAATTAGATCGCTACCGGCAGCCCACGGCGAATTGCTTGGCGCTTTCCGGGTGCAGCGGCGATAATTTCCTGCATGTTGGGGGCTCCTGCCACGTTTTCGCCGGATGCGATGCGCGCCGACAAGCGGGCAGCCGCAGGAAGCTCCGTTCTGGCTGCGATCGTCATTACCGCCCTGAAACTTGTGGTCGGTTTCACCACGGGCAGTCTCGGCATTCTGTCAGAGGCAGCCCACTCCGGCCTTGATTTGATCGCCGCCCTGATTACGTTCTTCTCCGTCGGGGTTTCCGACAAGCCGGCCGATGCCGACCACCAGTACGGCCACGGCAAGGTGGAGAGTTTCTCCGCCTTCGTGGAAACCGGCCTGCTCCTGCTGACCTGTGCCTGGATCATCTACGAGGCCGCGCTGCGCCTGTTTTTTCGGCGCGTCGAAATTGAACCGAGCGTGGCGGCGTTTGCGGTGATGTTGTTCTCGATGGGCGTGGACTGGTGGCGTTCGCGGGTTCTGGGACGCATCGCCACCAAGTACGACAGCCAGGCGCTGGAAGCCGACGCGCTCCACTTTTCTACCGATATCTGGTCCTCCGGAGTGGTAGTGCTCGGCCTTCTTCTGGTGCTCGCCGGGCGCGCGTATCGCATTGACTGGCTGCGCGACTCCGATCCGGTGGCAGCGCTGTTCGTGGCCGGCGTCGTGGTGTCGGTGAGCTGGCGGCTGGCCCGGCGGACCGTCGACGTACTGCTGGATGCCGCGCCGCCCGGCGTGCGCGCGCAGATCCAGGAGGCGGTCTCGCACGTCGATGGCGTTCTTGAAGTAGACCGGATTCGTATCCGGCGCGTGGGCAACCGCTACTTCGCCGATCTGGCGGTTGGACTGGCGCGCACCGTGACCTTCCAGCGTTCCGGCCAGCTGGCCGCCGCGGTCACGGAAGCCGTGCGCCGCATCCTGCCCGACGCCGACGTGACTGTGCAGCCACTGCCGCGCGCCCAGCGCTCGGAGAATATTTTTGACCGCATTCGCGCCGTTGCCACAGACAAGAATCTGAACGTGCACGACATCAGCGTGCAGGATCTGGCCGGGCGCCTGCACGTGGAGCAGCACATCGAACTCGACGAGCGTATGACGCTCAAGGCGGCGCACGACCGCGTGACCGAGCTGGAGACGGACATGCTGCACGATCTTCCGGAGATTTCCGACATCCTGACCCACATCGAAAGCGAACCCGCCACCATCGAGCAGCCTGAGGAAGTGGTGAGCGACACAGAGCTGGAGCAGCGCCTGAAAAGGGTTGCGTCGCACTTTCCCGAGATCCTCGACGTGCACGATTTTGTGGTCAAGCGCGTTCGCGGGCGCACCTACATTTCCTGCCACTGCACTTTGTCCGACGATCTCTCGCTGGCCCGGGTGCACGATATTCAGACTGAGCTGGAGATTCGCTTCAAGCAGGATGCGCCGGAGCTGTTTCGCGTCCTGATTCATCCCGAGCCGAGCACGGATAATCGGAGGTAGGGCCTGTGGAAAAGGGAGTGACATCTGTCACAGACAGATTTCCGATTGCCGATTTCCAATTGCCGATTGGAGAATCTGATGGCGGATACACCGGGGGCGCATACACCCAAGGAGCTCCAGATGAGAACTCGGGCATTTGCCTTGCGCGTGCTACGGTTGTTTCGGTCGCTCCCCGACTCGCGGGAAGGGCGTGTCTTGGGACAACAACTACTTCGCGCCGCAACGTCAGTCGCAGCCAACTACCGGGCGGCTTGCCGCGCTCGTTCGCATCGCGAGTTTCTTTTCAAGCTGGGGATTGTCGAAGAGGAGGCTGATGAGAGTTTGTTCTGGCTGGAATTCATCGCGGAAGCGGGAATTATCCCTGGGGAAAAACTCAAGGAACTGGTGTCGGAGGCCAGCCAGCTAACGGCCATCTTCGTGGCGTCGCGTCGAACGGCCAAGGGCAGCAATCGG
>Ga0116218_1001929_pt1 | contig 12279 bp, 9 predicted proteins | sample Sb_taG_2_FD_88966 | JGI IMG/M metagenome (GOLD analysis project Ga0116218, IMG submission 88966) | Peat soil microbial communities from Weissenstadt, Germany - Sb_50d_5_LS metaG | ecosystem: Environmental > Terrestrial > Soil > Wetlands > Peat | place: Germany: Weissenstadt | collected 2010-09-21 | reverse complement strand
GCTGCTTGGCTTGGCGATGAGCCTCGGGCTGGCTCTCCTGGCGCCGAATCAGTACTCAGCCACGGCTCAGATCCTGGTGCAGTCCTCCAGCGCGGCCACGGCGCTCGGTGCCGTGCCTGGCCAGGTAACTCCCACCGTCGTCCAGACCGACGTCCAGCTGGTGACAAGTGCCCCGGTGCAGCAGCAGGTAAGTCAGCGGCTTGGCGGAACGCCGTCGGTCACTGCGGCCGAGGTGGCCCAGACGAATGTGATCGCCATCACGGCCGTCAGCCGGATTCCGGCAATTGCCGCGCGCATCGCCAACGCCTACGCCATGGCGTTCGTTAGTTATCAGCAGAAGGTCGGCCTTGATGCGCTGATGGCGGGGGAAACGCAATTGCGGAAGCAGATCCGCTCGCTCGACGCGCAGATGCAGACCCTGCGGCAGCGGCCAGGAACGGCATCGCAGCTGGCGGCCCTGGTCAACGAGGAGGCGGTGGAGAAGCAGCAGCTAGCCCAGATGCAGGTCGACGGTGCGACGGGCAGCACAGGCGGCGTGGCATTCGTCACGCCCGCGCTGCCGCCCGCGTCGCCGAGTTCTCCCAAGCCTGCTCAGAATGCCGTCGAGGGCTTGCTGGCCGGCTTGATCCTCGGCCTGGCAGTGGCATTCCTGCTGGACAACTTCGATGACGCGCTGAGCTCCAAGGAGGCCGCCGAGCAGCTGGGCGGCGCCCCGGTGCTAGCGATGGTCCCTATTGTCCCGTCATGGAAGCGGCGCGAGCAGCCCTTGGTCGTGTCGATCTCGCAGCCCGTGTCGGCGGCCGCCGAGGCCTACCGCTCGCTCCGGACCTCGCTGCAGTTCGTCAGGCAAGAACGCGAGCTGCGCACCTTGTTGGTGACCAGCCCTGCGGCGTCGGAGGGCAAGACGTCCACCATAGCCAACCTCGGCGCCATGTTTGCTCAGGCTGGCGAGCGGGTTCTGCTGGTCTCTTGTGACCTGCGCCGGCCACGGCTCGGGCAGTTCTTCGGGCTCGACGAGCAGGTCGGCCTCAGCTCTGTGCTGCGCGATGAAGGGCGCCTGGCCGCCGCCGTGCGGCCGGTCAGCGGCTTCCCCACGCTGTGGCTGCTCGGTGCCGGACGCGTGCCTTCCAACCCGGCTGAGCTCCTGAGCGGGCCAGGTGCACGGGAGCTCTTCGCAACGCTTCGGGCGGAGTTCGATCTCGTGCTTGTCGACAGCCCGCCCGTGCTGCCGGTGACCGATGCCGCCGTGCTGTCCAAGTACGCCGACGGGACGCTGATCGTCGTCGCGGCCGGCCAGACCAAGCGGGTGGAACTGCAGCGCGCAGCCGAGAAACTTGGCCAGGTCAATGCGGCGGTCGTGGGCCTGGTCCTGAACGAGGTGACGCGGCAGAACGGCTATGGCTATGGCTACGGCTACGGCTACGGCTACGGCTACGGCTATGCGCCGTTTGATGAGGACCTGCCAGCTGACGTCGGGCCGGTCTCGGCCAATGGTGCCGGCCGGGATGGGGCGGTCAGCGCTGGACGGCACGGTCGCTTCCGGCGGGACGCTTCGGATTGAGATTGACCGGCACGTCGCGAATGCGGTCGCCCGCGTCCATCGGGCGGGCTGCCTTGCGGGCGGAGCGTGCCTGAGGTGCGGATCCTGCTGGTGTCTCACTACTTTCCGCCCGAGCCCGGGGCGCCACAGGCGCGGCTGTCTGCTCTGGCCGCGGCGTGGGCGGCGGACGGTGACGTCGTCACTGTGCTCACCGGAATGCCGAACCATCCGACTGGCGTACTGCCGGCTGGGTATCGGCATGCGATCCGGCGACGGGAATGGCGTGATGGCTACCGCGTTTTGCGCACCTGGGTCTATGCGACGCCGAATGAGGGGGTCGCGCGCAAGACACTCGGCCACCTGAGCTTCATGATCAGCAGTGTGCTGCTTGGCTGGCGTCGTTGCGGCCGAGCCGATGTGGTTGTGGTGTCCTCGCCAACGTTCTTCTCGATCGGCGCCGCGTGGCTGCTCGCCCGGTGCAAGCGCGCCCGGCTGGTTGTCGAGATCAGGGACCTGTGGCCGGCGATCTTCACCGAACTCGGCGTCCTGACCAACCGCCGGGTAATCGGCCTGCTCGAACGGCTGGAACTGGCCGCCTACGCGGCGGCTGACCTAGTCGTCGTCGTGAGCGAGGGATTCCGTGCCAACCTGATCAGGCGTGGCGTACCGCCGGGGAAGGTCCATACCATCCGCAACGGCGTCACCCTCGATCACTTCGATCCCAGCGCCGGTCCCGACCCGGCGATCCGGGCCCGGCTTGGCGCGCGCCAGAACGATTGCCTCGTGCTCTACGTCGGCACGCACGGGATCTCCCAGGGGCTGTCATGCGTTGCCGATGCCGCCGCACTCTTGGTCGGCGAGCGGGTTCAGTTCGCCTTCGTCGGTGATGGGGCGGACAAGGCGCGGCTGCGCTCCGTCGTGGCAAATCTCGGTTTGCCCAATGTGACCATGCTGCCCGGCGTTCCGCACTCCGAGGTTCCTGCGCTGCTCGCGGCGGCCGACATCTGCGTCGCGCCATTGCGTCAGGTGCCGTTGTTTTCCACGTTTATCCCATCCAAGATCTTCGAATACCTTGCTGCCGCCAGGGCGGTCGTTGGCTCGGTTACCGGCGAGGCCGCGCAGATCCTGACCGAGGCTGGCGCCGTCGTCGTGCCGCCAGCGGACAGTGCCGCGCTGGCCAGGGCCATCGGTGAACTCGCGGCCGACCATCCCCGGCGCCTGGCGATGGGCAGGCAGGGCCGGGCTTACGTCGAGCGGTGCTTCGACCGGGTCGCCCTGGCCCGCGAATACCGCAAGCTCATCGAGCTGGCCGAGAGCTGCGGATGAGCCTGGGGAGTGCCGGGGACATCGCGGTGCTGGCCCGCACGGCAGTCAGGCTGCGGCCTGGACAGGTGGCGCACCGGGCACGGCTGCGAGCGCAGCGCGCCGCGCTGCGCCGCTGGCCGGCTGCTGGGCAGCGGCTGCTGCCTGGTCCCGACCCGGCCGCCGCGACCGGCTGGCCAGCCGGCTTCGTACCGCTCGACGCCAGGGCGTCGCTGCCCTGGCCAGGCCTGGCGGAGCTGGCAGCTGGCCGGATCGAATTGCTCGGGATGGCCAGGGAGCTGGGTGACCCGCCCAGCTGGCAGCATGTCGATGCACCGCTGCTGTGGCGGTTCCACCTGCACTACTGGGACTGGGCGTGGGGCCTGGCCGCCGATGCTGACCGCGACGCGGCCAGCAACGTCTTCGCCAGGCTGTGGCGGTCCTGGCGGGCAGCGATCCGGTTCGGCAGCGGCGAGGCATGGCTGCCCTATCCGGCTGCGCTGCGGGCGTGGTCGTGGTGCGGGCAGTACCGGGATCTGGTGGCCGGGACCGACCTGGAGGGCCTCTTCATCGCCGAGCTTGCCGACCACGCTGGGTTCTTGCGGTGGCACCTGGAATCTGATGTCGGCGGGAACCACCTGATCAAGGATCTCAAGGCGCTTGCCGGGCTGGCCGTCTTTTTCGGCGACCAGCGCCTGCTGCGGCGAGTGCTTCGGTTGTTGACCAATCAGGTTTCGGTCCAGGTGCTGCCCGACGGCGGCCACTTCGAGCGGGCGCCCGCATATCACTGCCAGGTGCTCGCCGATCTCATCGACACCGCCGAGCTTGTCGAGGCCGCTGACGTGCCAGGAGGAGCCGAGCTGACCGGCGCGATCCGGCGAATGCGCCGTTGGCTGGATCGCGTGCTGTTGCCCGACGGCCAGGCGCCGCTGCTGAACGACGGCTACCCGGTGCCCACCAGTCTGCTCGCGGCGCTGCGGCCCGAGCCGCCGGCCGAACCGGAGCGCGCTGAGCCGCTGGTGGTACTGCCCGACACGGGTCTGGTGCGAGCGGCCATCGGCGGCTGGCACCTGCTGGCTGATATCGGTGCGCCGTGCCCAGAAACGCTGCCGGCGCATGCGCACGCCGACACATTCGGCTGCCTCGTCCACGTCGACGGGATCCCCCTGCTTGTCGATACCGGCACGTCGACCTACGCGCCAGGTCCGGTCAGGCAGTACGAGCGATCGACCGCTGCGCACAGCACGGTGCAGATCGACGGTGCCGATTCGACCGAGGTGTGGGGCGCGTTTCGCGCTGGCCGGCGCGCGAAGGTGAGTCAGGTGGCAACGCGCGCGACCGCGCACGCGGTGGTGATCGAGGCGGCGCACGACGGCTTCGGCTGGCTGCCAGGCAACCCGGTGCACCGGCGTCGCTGGTCGCTGACCGCTTCGGAGCTCACGGTCGATGACGAGGTCACCGGCAGCGGGCGGCATGCCATCACCGTCCGCTGGCATCTAGCTCCTGGCACCGGCGTCCGAATCGAGACGGATCCGGCTGACTGGCCGGATGCCAGTGACGTGGCGATCACGGCCGCCGCGGCGCTCAGTGCGAACGCCGGCATCAGGGTCGGTGCTGACATCAGGCCCGGCATCATCGTCGGCTTCGGTGCGTCGTGCTCGCTGAGCCTGGACGTGCGGTCAGCCCCGGTCGCTATCGGATTCTCGCGCACCGCCGCAGCACCGGTGCTGACCTGCCGCGTAAACGCGGAGCTGCCGGTGCGGATCACCGCCCGCTGGCACAGGTCAGCGAGCCGAGCAGTGGATCGATGAGACGAGAGAAAGGCATCGTGCATTACATGCTCAATCTAGCGAGAAGCTCTATTGCGCCAATTCTCGGTCAACGAATCGGTGTTCGGGGACCGGCTAGGCTGCCCGCAACCAGAAATATGCACGCCTTTTCGATGTCCGCCAGGTGCGCGGAGAAGATCGCGTGAAGCAAGTCGTGCAGCCGATCGCCGGCGGCCCGGTCGAGGTGCTCGACGTTCCTCGCCCGACGGTCGGTCCGACCGAAGTGCTTGTCCGCACCGTCGCCTCGATCTTGTCGCCGGGCACCGAGGGTGCGGTCACCGCGCTGGCTCGCTCCAGTCTGCTCGCGAAGGCACGGGCCCGGCCTGACCTTGTCCGCCAGGTGGTCCGCAAGGCCCGCGCCGATGGCATCGCCTCGACCGCGCAGACGGTGCGGAGTCGGCTGGCCCAGGATCTGCCGCTCGGCTACTCCGCCGCCGGCCAGGCGATCGAGGTCGGCGCGGCGGTGACTGGCATTCGCGCCGGGCAGTTGGTGGCGACCGGCGGGGCGGGCAAGGCGAATCATGCCGAGTTTCAGGCAGTGCCTGGCCTGCTGTGCGCGGCCGTGCCCGATGGCGTGACGGCTCAGGACGCCGCGTTCGCGACTGTTGCGTCGATGGGGCTGCATGGCTTCCGGCTGGCTGAGGCCGGCCCGGGCTCGAAGATCGTCGTCATCGGCCTCGGGCTGGTCGGCCAGCTCGCCTCCCGGCTCGCGACGGCGGCCGGCTGTGATGTGGCAGGGATCGATCCGGCCGCGCACGCGCGCGCGACGGCGGCGGGATCCGGCGTGCTTGCACTTGACGAGCTTGGCGAGGCAACGACCGACCGAATCCTGGCCTGGTCCCGTGGCCGCGGCGCGGACGCCGTGCTGGTGTGCGCTGCCAGCCCGTCCTCCGGGCCGGTGCTGCGAGTGCCGGAACTGTGCAGGGACCGCGCCGTCGTCGTGATCGTCGGTGACGTGGGCCTGACTCTGGACCGGACGCCGTTCTACCAGCGGGAACTGTCGATTCGCTTCGCCCGCTCCTACGGCCCTGGCCGGTATGAGCAGTCGTACGAAGCGTGGGGGGTGGACTATCCAGCCGGGCAGGTGCGCTGGACGGAGGGCCGGAATCTGGAGGCGGTTCTCGACTTGCTGGCGGCCGACCGACTCAAGGTGGCTGATCTGGTCACCCACACCTACGACATCGCCGACGCGGCCAAGGCGTACCAGCTTATCGAGCAGCGGAACGAACCCTACCTGGCGATCCGCCTGACCTACCCAGACCGGCTGGCCGGCGCGGAGCTGCCGATCCCGATCAGGTCGCAGCGACCTGCCAGGCCGCGCCAGGCCGCAAGGCCGCGGCCTTCCGCATCGGCGCCGACACGCTCACCCGGTGTCGGCTGGATCGGCGCTGGGGCATTCTCGGCCGGGATCTTGCTACCCGCGTTCCGGGCGGCCGGCTTTGATCATCTGGTCGCGGTGACATCGGCCAGCGGCCTGTCGGCGCGTCGGCTCGCCGAGCGGCACGGCTTCCAGACGGCGGTCAGCGGGGCGTCAGCCGTGATCGAGCACGCCGACGTCGAGATCGTCGTCATCGCCACGCCGCACGACACGCACGAGGAACTGGTGAGGCTGGCCCTGACCGCCGGCCGGCATGTCTGGTGCGAGAAGCCGCTCGCCCTGACCACCGACGGGGTCGATGCGGTCGAAGCGGGCTGGCAGGCTTCCGGGCGGCAGCTCATGGTCGGGTTCAACCGCCGCTGGTCGCCTGCCGTGCTCGCCGCTCAGAGGTCGCTGACCGGCACGCCGGGGCCTAGGTACGTCGTGTACCGGGTCGCTGCCGGGCCGGTGCCCGATGGCCACTGGTACCGGGACCGTCGGCAGGGCGGACGTCTGCTTGGCGAGGTGTGCCACTTCGTCGACACAGCGCAGGCACTCGTCGGCGCCCGCATCGAGGAGGCGGTCTCGGTACTCGGCGGCGGCCTGGGCGGCGATGGGCCTGGCACGCCAGGCAATGACGCGGTGGTATCGCTGCGTTTCGCTGACGGCTCGATCGCCGCCATCTGCTACGGCAGCGCGGCGCCGACGGCGGGAAAGGAGTGGATTGAGGTTATGGCCGGGCCGCACCGGCTGGTGATCGACGATTTCCGCTCTGCGAGGCTCGGTGACCGAACGTTGTGGAAAGGCCGGCCGGACAAGGGCCATCGCGCACAAGTGGCCGCGTTCTGGCAGGCGATCCGGGGCGATGCGGCGCTGCCGACCGCACAGATGATCGCCACGATGTGCGCCACCGCCCGGGCGGCCGAGTCTGGCGGATGCCGTGGCTGACCCGGTTCAGGCCAAGCATCGGGGCCTTCCCGCGCCGTTCGGCCCGCTTGGTCATGCTCCAGCGAGCGGTGCCGGCGTCCATTTCGGAGAGCCCGCGAGCCTGCTGTCCGGCTCGTGAATGCATAGAGTTATCAATCCAACACACTGCGTTGTCAAGACTGGCTAGGATGGCGACCGTGCGGGGGGATCTCACGGCCGTTCTGGCTGTCGCGGGCTGCGCCATCTTCGTAACCGTGGCGGAGCCGGTCACGATCACACTGCTTCGCCGCGCGGCCGCGTTGGACGTGCCCACCGTGCGGTCATCCCACACCGTTCCGACACCGCGTGGTGGCGGCCTTCCCATCGTCATTGGCCTGGCCGCGTCGGTACTGCTCGCCCACGGCGCCCTCGGCACGGCCCTGATCTTCGCCGGGGCCGTGCTCGCCTTCGCGGCGATCGGGTTCGCGGATGATCTAGCCGGGCTGCCGGCCGCGCCGCGGCTGGCCCTGCAGGCGACCGCGAGTCTGGCCGTGATGGCCGTGCTGGCCAGCCGGTCCGGGCTGGCGGCGGAAGCAGTAATCCCTGCCGTGGTCGCGGGTACGATCTGGCTCACCGGCTTCGTCAACGCCTTCAACTTCATGGACGGCATTAACGGCATCTCCGCAGTCCACGCCTTGGCGGGCGGCGCGGTGTTCGGGCTGCTCGGCTGGCGCGCTGGCGACACCATGGTCACCGTCGGCGGCGGGGCTCTGGCCGCCGGCGCGCTGGCGTTCCTGCCATGGAACGCCAGCGCCCGGGTCTTCCTCGGCGACGTCGGCAGCTACGGTATCGGTGTCGCCCTGGCGCTGCTCGCCGCGATGTGCGTGCTGCGCGGCGTCCCGCCGGAAGTGGCGGCCGGGCCGCTCGCCCTCTATCTCGCCGACACTGCATGGACGCTCCAGCGCCGAATCAGGGCGGGCGAGCGATGGCTGAAGCCGCACCGCACCCACGTCTACCAGCGCCTCTACGACGCCGGATGGCCGCATAGCCGGATCTGCGTGGTCACCGGTGCGCTGACCATGGTGCTCAGCGCGCTGGGTGCGGTCAGCCTGTCGCAGCAGCCCGTGCTGCGGGCCGGCGCCGACGTGGCTGCGTTCGGCCTGCTGGTCTGCTACCTGCGGCTGCCCACGCTGCTGACCCGCGCCGTCGTGGCCGAGGCGGCCTGACGATGCGGGACCTGGGCGACCCCGCCGCCGGGCCGGCCCTGAGTCCGGTTGCCATGCCGCCTGACCAGATTGCGGCCGCGCCGCTGCCCGGAACGGGCATCCCGACGCCGGGCGGCACGTGGTGAGGCTCTTCGTCACCGGCGGCAGCGGCTTCCTCGGCCGGTTCGTGCTGTCCGAGGCTGACCGACGCGGCCATCGGGTCGTCGCCCTCGCCCGCAGCGCCGCCGCCGCGTCAGCAGTGACGGCGGTGGGCGCGGAACCAGCCAACGGGGACCTCGATGACCCGGCGGGCCTGGCACGGGTGTTCGCCTCTTCCGAATGCGATGTCTTGGTCAGCCTCGCCTCGCTAGGTTTCGGCCAGGGTCCCGGTATCGTAGCGGCAGCCGAGCGGGCCGGGATCCGCCGCGCGGTGTTCGTGTCCACGACGGCCGTTACCACGACGCTGCCGTCGTCGTCGAAACGGATCAGGCTGGCAGCCGAGCACCGGATCCGCTCATCACCGCTGACCTGGACGATCCTTCGGCCGACGATGATCTACGGCGCGCCCGGCGACCGCAACCTGTCCCGGCTGCTGCCGGTACTGCGGCGGGCGCCGATCCTGCCGGTGCCCGCCGGCGATCACCTCCAGCAGCCGGTGCACGTCGCCGATGTGGCGGCCGCGGTGCTGGCAGCCGCCGAGCGACCGGGGAGCGCCGGGACGATCTATGACGTGGCCGGTCCTGAGCCGATGACGTTCTCCGTCCTGCTGCGCGCCTGCGCGAGGGCGGTGGCCAGCCGGACCAGGCTCGTGCCGGTCCCGCTAGCCCCGGTGGTCGCCGCCGCGCGCGGCTATGAGCTCGTCAGCCGACACCCGCGGCTGCGAGCCGAGCAGCTCCGCAGGCTCGCCGAGGACAAGGTGTTCTCGATCGAGGCAGCGATCGGTGACCTCGGCTATGCGCCCCGACCGTTCTCCGACGGCATCGCGGCCGAGGCCCGCGCCCTTGGGCTGGCGCCGTGACCGGCGAGGAGCTCGCGCTGCTCGGCCGGACCGACCCCTATCTGACGATCCGGCTCCGGTACCCGGGGTGCCCGGCCGGCGTCGCTGACCTGTCGGATGCGGCGTTGCCTGGCGACCAGGCTGATCTGCGCCGCCCAGCAGCGAGGCGCCGGTCATCGACAGGTCCGGTGCGGCGCGCCGACAGCGTCCGAGCACACAGCCGGGCATCGGCTGGATCGGCGAAGGAACGTTCGCCGCTACGCGCCGAGGCAGTCCTGCCGACCGCGGCCATGATCGCGACAATGCGCTCGATTATTCAGACAGTCGTCGTAGTCCAGGAAATCACCTGAATGCTCTGGTCAGCCGACAAATGGCCGCCGCCGTATCTCGGCGGCCCGCGCGAAAACGGTGGACATTCATGAATTTGTTTTGCCCACTTTCTGAGACCGGCGGACTCCATGACGTCGAACGCAAGGTGTCTTGTGGTAAAATCCATGTGCTATGTCAGAGCATGAGGAGTTCCTGCGTATACAGCATCCGGCTAGGGCTGCAGAATGGGTGGAGGCCGAAACCCACCGGTGGCGCGAGCGTGCGAGTAAACTTGGCCAGCCCTACACCGGCGCGGCGATTAGCGACTACCACGGGTTCCGTCACCTGCCGACTGGTGCCCGATTCAGCCGGGTGCTCGCGTTCGGTGGGGGTGACGGGCAAGAAATTCTACCAGTCCTTGACAGGACCGAGCAGGTCACCGTCATTGACGCGTCGGGAATTCCACCGCACCAGGCGCTCGCCGAACTGGGCGCAGAGATGAGGGAACCGACCAAGGACGGGTCGATAGCCGAACCTGACGGCGCGTTTAACCTGATAACGTGCTTCGGCGTGCTCACCTTTCTGCCCGACCCAGCTGCCTCGTTCGCCGAATTGCGCCGTTGCCTGGCCCCAGGTGGCTGGCTGCTTGTCCGGGAACCGATCGTCGCCATGAACCTTGAGCAGCCTGAACAGGCTGGGCTTGGTCGGCACGGGCGTGGCATACCGCTCGCCTCGTTCGATGATCTCGTGCGCCAGGGGTTCACGGTTCACCACCGAGCGCTCTGCAATTTCGCGCTTACCGGGTATTTTGGATCAAACCCGTTTAACAACCCACGAGCTGTGCGGATCGATGCAGCGCTTGCCTGGCTCCTCACGTGGAACGTCCACTACTGGGTGACCCGACGATGGCACCGCCTGCGGCCCAAAGCCGCCGCTTACGTCCTGCAGAAACAATAGCTAAATCACGTGATAGGGAGCTTTCCCACCTGAAGCCCGCAATTCATTCCTACGGCTCCTATGATCCCCGGAGACGCGGCCCACGGTGGACGGCCGAGCGAAGCGCGAGACGCCATGGTGGCGGACGGCGCAGTGCAGAACCGACCGTGACCGTACCGTAGCGACCAGTGCGGTCAACGAAGGTCGCTGCGGTGTGGCTCTTGTTGCTGGATCCTGGCAACGAGATCAGGAACTGATTGAAACCAATAGCGTATATCGTGGCCCCTATAGCCTCGGCGAAGTAGACGGCGTAGGGAAAGACGAAGGTCGGCTCATAACGTGGCGAATGCTGCCAGACGTTCGGCGCAAAATCGTCGCCGCCGATCCAGCTCCCAGGGCGCATCTTTGGAAAGATCTTGAACAAATCGAGAGTTATTCCTCTCAAGGTATGATCGGAGTCTATGTACGCAAAGTCTAGGCTGCGATCTGGGATGCGGTCCAATGCATCCACTGTCAGCCCTCGCAGCACGATCCGCCGTTCGGAGGCGAACTCGGTTCGCCGCATGGCCTCAGCAAAAATGTTCTCGAACTCGATGTCTGACGTATTTGCGGGCTTATTCCAGCCTTCAAGGTGACGCCAGGCATCAACCATGTAGTATAGTTTCAGTTGCGGGCAAGACCGAAGTATCGCTTCAGTGAATTCACCTCGCCAGACTCCAATCTCAGCTACCGAGCAAGCCCCGGCTTGCTGAAGGAAGCGTGCCCAGAGCTGGAAACGGCTCATTGCGCCCGAGCAAACCTGATCCAATTCAACCTGTCCTGATGACATCGTGTGCATCCTCGCCCAGGCTTCCGCTTATACGTATGCCAGAGTAGCGCCGTGCCCTGTTGATGGCAAGCCTGAGAGGCAATGGCCGGGAATCGACGTGGTAATTGGGCTGAATTTCACCGGAATGGGGTCGGGACTCAGAGCGGCGCTGGACAGGCAGGCGCTCATGCGGACGCGCCAGTGGATACACTACGCGTGATTGTCAGCACCCCAGGGCGGATGTTGATAAGATTCTCTGGCTAGTATTATCGAATGCGCTCTTACTCATGCGCAGAGGCGGAGCCGAATCCGTGGAGCCTGGATCTGGCCGGGCGCAGCCTGATGCAAGGGGAGAATGCCATCGCCGCGATGGTTGTTGTAGTCGGGCGGGATAGCCGGACCGCCATTTAGCGATACGTGTTCTCTTAGTCGGGACCTATACGGTCAGAAAGAGAGATGTGAGAGGGGGATCAGCGTGATTGCCCAAGTGGCGCGTTTCGCATTCCAGAAGCCCGGTCATGAGCTCAGATACCACATCGGAAAGACTTTTTGGACACTCAATGGATTGCTTAGCAAGAACGTATGGACCCATAACGGTTATCGACGCATTTACCTGTACCATGTGCGGAAGACGGCTGGGACATCGATCGCCTTTGCGTTTATGCGACTGACCGGAAGAGATCCCCATTTCATCGAGAAGAGGTTGGCTCGCTTTGCATTTGCGCAGAGCAACGGGTATCGATATGTAATCAGTAGCCGTCTTATTCGGCAAGGACGTTACTTCTTCGCATACCATCACCTTCCTGCCTATGTAGTTGAACCACCGTGCGGGGAAACGTTCAAGTTCACGGTTCTGCGTGACCCGGTCGACCGGGTAATATCACTTTACCGGTATCTAGCTGCCCCTTCGGCGGACTCGTCCTTCTCCCTGACCGCACCAATTGAGCAACGCCGATGGGCAAGTGAAGGTTTTGACCGATTCCTCGACCGGTTGCCTTCCTATCATCTCAGTAATCAACTGTATATGTTCTCTAAATCGGGGTCGGTCGACGAGGCTGTCGACCAGCTCGGCAAGCTGGACATGGTATTG
>Ga0116218_1001920_pt1 | contig 12308 bp, 11 predicted proteins | sample Sb_taG_2_FD_88966 | JGI IMG/M metagenome (GOLD analysis project Ga0116218, IMG submission 88966) | Peat soil microbial communities from Weissenstadt, Germany - Sb_50d_5_LS metaG | ecosystem: Environmental > Terrestrial > Soil > Wetlands > Peat | place: Germany: Weissenstadt | collected 2010-09-21 | reverse complement strand
GCTGACCTACCCGGCCCCAAGCACCCAGGCCCCGCCGGCAAACCCGGCGGGGCCTGTCCAACTCTCCCGAGAAAGACACAACCGCGCTATCCGCCACGAAGGTCGGCACAGGGCAACTGGCAGGCATACCCAGACCGTAGGCCACAACTGCCACGCTCGGCAGCACTCTCGCGCGGCGGTATCGCGCAGCGCCGAGCCTACCCCGGTGGTGAACGCGGTCAGGTAGATCAGTACCAGCCCGGCGCTATGGGTGAGGATCGCTGCCGCCAGCCCCGCGATGATGACCGCCCGGGTCACGTCCACCATCACCATCAGGCGCCGCCGGGCGCTGCGGTCCACCAAAAACCCCGACAGCCGCCCAGACCGTACATTCTGAGCTGAGAGCAGCCCGGCTGCACAGCGGTGCTCGCGCCCCGGGCGTGCGCTCAGCAGTCAAACACCGACCAGCAGATGTCGTTCCGCAACCGCTGGTCGTCAAGTACGAGCTCGCGAATCGCCTCCGGGAGCTGGTAACGCTGCCACTGGCACTCGAGTCGCCCTGCGGCCCCGCCCTCGCCTTCCGGCGCAGCGGCACGTACGGCCTTGATCGCATAGGCGGCCGCACCGAGCTCGTGCGCGGCGACGTGTGCGACGGCCCCGGCCTGGCCAGCAGCATACGCGGCATGCCGTGCTACCCCCCGCAGGTCTCTGGCCGCGCCCATTGCATGACCGCCCGCCGCGCGAGCCTGGGTCATCTTGACCTCGCCACGCACCCAGGCGCGGGCATGCTCGATCGCCTGACGCGGCCGCGGGTCCTCAGGCTGAGCCGACTCGAAGAGGTCAAGGACGTGCTCCGCGCACGATGCCGCCCAAAGAGCCAGGAGATGGTGATCCGGATCAGTGAGGGTCCCGCCGCGGCGGATCGTCACGAAGCGAGGGTCCCGGACCTTCGGGAGGATCATGGCTGGCACTCCTTCTGCTTGCATCCGCCCAGCACCCAAGGGCGCGTACGCGCGACCAGGCACGGCCCCAAGCAAAGCCTGCAAAGCCGGCGGTCGATCCGCAAGCCCGTCGACTACACGGAGTGCGCAACTGGGGTGGCTGAATGAGCAGGCGAGTTCCATCTAGGCCAGTACGGCGGTTAGGGCGTAGCGGTCGCGGGCATCGTCGAAGTCGGTATCGACTTCCCTCAAGCCCGCCGCCTCGAGTCGTTCGCGTAGTTCGCCGAGCGTGAAGGGTTGGAAGCCGATCCGGTACTCGTGCGGCTCGATCCGGGTGCCGTCCTCGAAGATGAGCACGATATGGGCGACGTGCTCCTGGTCGAGGCGGTCTGGTATCTCCCAGGCGTACAAGACGATGCACCGGCGGCCGTGCCGGATCACCATGCTGTTGGCGAGCTGTACGATCCGCCGCTCGACATGGAGCTTCTCCCAGTTACGGGAATCGACCACCACGTGTCCGCCGGGACGGACCATCGCCCGGAGCCCGGTGAGCGCCTCGATCATGGCATCGCGGCCGGCAGCATGCACGAGTGAGTTCCCGACGCAGAGCACGACGTCGAACCGTTCGCCGACGACCGCCGGAAGATCCGCCCACATGCAGCGGGCCAGCGGGATCTCCAGCTGCTCGCTCCGGAACCGGGCCGCTGCCACCGCTATCATCGCCTCGCTCCCGTCGGCTGCCCACACGCGATGGCCGCGGCGGGCGAGTGCCGCCGCGTTGATACCCGTGCCGCAGGCCGCGTCCAGGATGACGCTGGTGTGACCGGTCCGCTCCAGCAGGCGCGCCGTCGCGGGATGGCTGATGGCCAGACCGCGAGCCAGCGCGTCGTCATCGAAGATCCAGTCGTAATCGGCCGCGAAGGTCTCGTAGTAGTCAGCCATGACCGTAGCCTGCCAGAAGGACTTGGCAGGAATCTGATCCGGGGAGGCCCTGACCTGCGCGAGCATTCTGGCTCAGGGGATTTTGGCCTCCATAATCTGTTCGCTACTCGATGTGACTCCTGCCCTGGCGTGAGGAAGTCGCTGAGATGGACAGGTCGCAGGCGTCGTGTAGCCGCCATCGTCGGGCGGGCCCATTGTGTGAGCCCATGCGCCAGGATGACGCCGGGATGCCTGCCCTCGGCGCTGGGTTCGGCGAGGTACGCATCCATGGTGCCGACAGTGATCTGTGTCATCTCCGTAAAATGTCTGCTGAGCCGTTCCCGGGCTCAGGAAGTCCCGCAAGAAGCTGTCGGGTTAACTCCTGAACCCAGGAATGCCGGCGGTCCGCGATTGTGGGGTTAGCCCGATTGCCCGCGCCCCGGTCAGACGTCACTATCGCTACGTGGCCAGCCGGATCCTGATCGTCGATGACAGCCCGCGTTTCCGCGCGCTAGCGGCTGAATTGCTCGCCGCGCGTGGCTTCGAGGTGCTTGAGGAGGCTGCGGACGGGGAGCAGGCGCTGGCCGCCGTGGCCAGGGGGTGTCCGGACGGGATACTGCTGGATGTCAACCTTCCGGGGCCAGACGGGTTCGAGGTGGCAGCGTTGCTGGCCGCTGCCTGCGCCGAGGCCCGGATTGTGCTGACCTCTGCCGATCTCGACCAGGTTCCGGTCGAGGTCATGAGGGCCTGCCCCGCGATCGCGTTCGTCGCCAAGCAGGAACTTGCCGTCGCGGACCTCAAGACGCTGTTCTCCGGCTAGCCCACGTGGGCCGGGCTCGAGGCTTCCGCGCGCCGGGCTTCGGCGATGAGTGCCAGCACCTGCCGCTGGCGCGGCGTCAGATTCCGCTGATGGCGCTCCGGTGCCTCAGCCGTCGAGTCGAGCGCGTCCGTCCGGGCCAGGCGATAGCGGGATCCAGGCTCGCAGCGTTGTGCCGCCTTCGGCCGGACTAAGGATCTCCATGGCTCCGTTGAGTGCCCCGACACGGTCGCGCAGGCCGGTCAGCCCGCTGGTGTCCGACCGGGCCCGGGCAGCGCCGATCCCGTCATCGCGCACCTCGACCGCACACCGGTCGTCGTCAGCCGCTACTACCACCCAGGCGGACCTGGCTCGAGCGTGCTTGACCACGTTGGTGAGCGCCTCGGAGCAGAAGAAATAAACGCTCGCCTCGATCGGATCCGGCAGCCGGCGCCGGGGCAGGTCCAGCTGGACCGGGACGGGCAGCCTATCGGTCAGGGCGCTGAGAGCAGCGGCCAGGCCGCGCTGGGTCAAGATCGCCGGATGGATCCCGGCGGCGATCTCGCGCAGGTCGTCGATCGCGCCGCTGGCGTCGCCGAGGGCGGCGTCGAGCAGCTCCCTGGCGCGCTGCGGATCGGATGTCCATTTCTGCTGGGCCAGCTGAAGGCTGATCAGGGTGCTGACCAGCCGCTGCTGTGCGCCGTCGTGCAGGTCCCGGGTGACCCGCTGGCGCGCGGCATCGGACGCGGTCACCAGCCGCGCACGCGACGCCATCAGCTCGTGCTCGGCGCGCTGGCGATCGGCGATATCGCGGATGTATCCGGTGAACGCCGGTGCTTCGGGCGGGCCGGTACGGGTGACCGTCAGCTCGGTGGGGAACTCGCTCCCGTCGGCGCGCAGGGCGGTGATCTCGATCCGCCGGCCTAGGATGCGGGCCTCCCCGGTGGCCAGGTACCTGGCGAAACCGTCCCGGTGTGCCTGGCGCAAGGACGGCGGCACGATCACCTCGGCCAGCTCCCGGCCGATCATTTCATCGGCCCGGTACCCGAAGATGCGTTCCGTCGCGGTGTTGGCGTAGGTGATGCGGGCTTGCTGGTCGATGCTGATGACACCGTCCAGCGCCGCCTCGAGAATCGTCCGCTGACGCGCCTCGCTCGCGGCCAGTTCCGCCGTCCGGGCCTCGGCGACGTCGCGCTCGCGCGCCGCCTGCTCGGCGGCCAGCCGCGCGGTCAGGTCGCTGAACGCGACGGCGGTGCCGTACCCTCCGGGGGTCTGGATCGGCATGGCCGTGCAGGTCACCGGGATCATCGAGCCGTCCTTGCGGACCCACCAATCCTGTTCGAGGTAGAGGGGTTCCCCAGTCTGACGGACGCGGGCCAGCGGGCAGTCCTCGATCGGGAAGCGGGACCCGTCGGGGCGCTTGTAGTGCACCAGCCAGTGCCCATCCTGGCCGACGAGCTCGGCCGCATCGCCGAAGCCGAGGGCCGTGACCGCCGCCTGGTTCACGTAGGAGATCGTCCCCTCGTGCGTCACCACCCAGACCGGCTGGCCCAGCGCCGACAAGATCGCGTCCCGTTCACCGAGCGCCCCCTCGATCCGCCGCCGTTCGCCGATGTCAGTAAAGGCGACCACAGCGCCGCGGCCGCCGGGCATGTCGATCGGAGCCGACCAGTACTCGACCGGAAACAGCGTCCCGTCCCGCCGTACGAACCAGTCCTCGGCGTTGACCGTCTGCCCGGTCGTGCGGGGCAGCAGCATGGGACACTCCTCGACCGGGAAGGCCGTACCATCCGGGCGCTTGTAGTGGATCGTGTCGTGGCTCGGCTTGCCCAGCAGGTCGGAGGCCTGGTCATAGCCGAGCGTGGCCAGCGCCGAGGGGTTCGCGAACCGTATCAGCCCAGCCTGGTCGACCACCCAAACCGGCTGGACGACGCAGTCGAGGATCGAGGCCACGAACGCGTCGGTGCCCCGTGCCGATCCCTCGCTGACGCTCTCGGACGTAACTCCTCGCTCGGTGGCGCTCAGTAGCGAACTCACTTCCGCCCCGGAATCCGACTTTACGACGGTGCGGCCCCCAGAGCCAAACGCCGCGGACCTCGGTTGAGTCGGCGAGCGCGCTGCGGAAGTGGTACCACCGTTCGTTCGGAGGAAAGACTTTCAATTACCCGAACGAGCCGTGATGTCACGGTCCGCATATGGCAAGCCTCGGCGGGGCCGCGTGCGGTGACGGTCAGCGAGCCGCGCCGGCCTGACCTGTGGCATCGCCTGCGCTGGAGGAATAGCGTGGCCACGTGGGCCAGCCTGAGCGGATTCGCGTCATCGTGGGCGAGGATCAGCCCTTCATCAGGGAAGGGATCGTGCACGTCCTCCAGGAGAGCGGATTCGACGTAGTCGGCGCCACGAATGACGCAGGCGACCTGGTACGGATGGCTGGCGTATACGGCCCGGACGTGGTCATCACCGACATCCAGATGCCGCCGGATCACACTGATGACGGGCTCCGGGCGGCCCTTCAGATCCGTGCCGACCGTCCGGGGGCAGGTGTCCTGATCCTGTCTCAGTTCCTGGAAGACAGCTACGCGTTCGATCTCGTTGCCGACGGCGCGCGAGGCGTCGGCTACCTGCTGAAGGAAAAAGTCGGCGATCTGGGCATGTTCACCGACGCCGTCCGCCGCGTTGCCAGCGGCGGGTCCGTGCTCGATCCCGACGTGGTGGCGCGACTGGTCGGCCGCAAGCGGCAGGCAAGTCCGCTCGACGCCCTGACGCCGCGAGAGCGGCAGGTGCTGACGCTGATCGCGGAGGGCCGCTCCAATAACGGCATCGCGCACGAACTGGTCGTTACGGTAGCCGCCGTGGAACGGCACGTGACCGGCATCTTCGACAAACTCGGCCTGCATCAGTCACCGGACCAGCATCGTCGCGTCCTGGCCGTGCTCACATACCTGCGGGCCTGACCCCGCCCAGCATCCGGTACCCCACACAGGGATGATGGCGGCTGACAGACGCGCCGGCCATCGGGTGAACCCCACAATCGCATTCCTCGGCATGGGGGAAACCCCATGCGTTCTGCGGGAGCTCCCGAGCCCAGGCGCTGAAGAGCACTCCATTGGTTCGCGAGTACATCCCGGCCAGGCTGGTCTTGCTGGAGCTCGCTGCTTCGTAGCTGTCTGCTGGCGCCTGCCGCGATGGCGTGAGCCCCAGATCGGCTATGAGCAATCCGAAGGAGATGGCGGCACCATGGCAGACACGGACCTGCGCGATGGCCCGATCAGGTCGGCCGCCGCGTATGCAGCCGTCACCGTGGCGTTCCGGGTCGGCTGATCATGCTGCGCGGACGTCGTGCCGAGTGTGGCGTGCTGGACGGGCTGCTCGAAGGGGTACGTGGCGGGCGCAGCGCTGCGCTCGTGGTGCGGGGTGAGACCGGGGTAGGCAAGACGGCATTGCTGGACTACGCGGTCGAGTCGGCGCCGGATCTGAGGTCCGTACGCGCGGCCGGGGTGGAATCGGAGATGGAGCTCGCGTTCGCCGGGCTGCATCAGCTGTGCTGGCCCCTGCTTGACCGGCTCGGGCGTCTGCCCGGCCCGCAGCGGGATGCCCTCAGCATCGCGTTCGGCCTGAAAGCAGGCCCTGCACCGGATCGTTTCACGGTCGGCCTGGCGGTGCTGAGCCTGCTGTCGGAGGTAGCTGGGGACCGGCCGTTGGTATGCGTGGTGGATGACGTGCAATGGCTGGACCGGGCTTCGGTGCAGGTTCTGGCGTTCGCGGCGCGCCGGCTGCTGGCGGAGGCTGTGCTGGTGATCTTCGCCGCCCGTGAGCCGGGCGCTGACTTGCGCGGGCTGCCCGAGCTGATGGTGGCGGGCCTGCGCCATGCTGACGCGCGGGAACTGCTGGGTTCGGTGGTCCGACGGCCACTGGATGAGCGGGTCGCTGACCGGATCGTGGCCGAGACGCGGGGGAATCCGCTGGCGTTGCTTGAGCTGCCGCGCGGGCGTTCGCCGGCCGAGCTGGCCGGTGGCTTCGGGTTGCCGGAGGCACTGCCATTGCCGGGCCGGATCCGGGAGAACTTCCTGAGGCAGGTCGAGGGCCTGCCCGAACAGACCCGGCTGCTGCTCGCGGTCGCGGCCGCCGATCCCACCGGTGACCCGGCGCTCGTGCGCAGGGCCGCCGGGCGCCTGGGACTGGGCGTCGAGGTGGCCGAGCAGGCGGAGGAAACCGAGCTCCTCAATACGGGAGGAATCGGGGGACAGGTTGTGTTCCGTCATCCGCTGATGCGCTCGGCGGCCTACCGGGCGGTTTCACCCGGCGATCGCCGGAAGGTGCACGCCGCGCTGGCGGAGGCGACCGACGCGCAGACTGATCCCGATCGACGGGCCTGGCACCTGGCGCAGGCGATGTCTGGTCCTGATGAGGAGGTCGCGGCGGAGCTCGAGCGGTCGGCCGGGCGGGCCCAGGAACGCGGGGGCCTGGCCGCAGCCGCGGCTTTCCTGGAGCGCTCGGTGCTGCTGACGGCCGAGCCGGCGCGCCGAGGCGAGCGCGCGCTGGCCGCGGCGCAGGCCAACCTCCAGGCTGGCGCGTTCGATAAGGCGCTCGACTTGCTGACCAGGGCGGAGGCTGGGCCGCTGGATGAGTTCTCCGACGCCCGGATGGACTTGCTCCGCGGGCAGATCGCGTTTGCCTCGGGCCTGGGCAGTGACGCTCCCTCGCTGCTGCTCAAAGCAGCTAAGCGGCTCGAGTCGCTCAACCTCGAAATGGCGCGCGAGACCTATATGTGCGCGTGGATGGCCGCGCTCTTCGCCGGGCGTTTCGCGGGGGCCGGCGATCTGGCTGAGGTCTCCCAGGCCGCGCGGGCCTTGCCCCGCCCGGCGCGCCGTCCGGGTCTGGCCGACCTGGCCCTCGACGGCCTGGCGCTGCTGGTCACCGACGGACCGGCCGTGGCAGCGCCGGCCTTGCAGCGAGCCGCACGCGCTTTTGCCAGCGCAGACATCTCCGCCGAAGAAGGGATCCGGCGGGGCTGGCTGGGTCAGGCGGCCGCCAGCGCGTTGTGGGACGACGTCCGCTGGCGCGCGATCCTAGTCCGGCAGGTCCAGCTCGCCCGTGACGCCGGCGCAGTCGACCGGCTGCCTATCGACCTAGGCTCACTGGGTATGGACGCCGCCTGGCGTGGCGACTTCGCCGCGGCCGCGGCCCTGATCGCCGAGACCGATGCGGTCTGCGCGGCGACCGGGGCGCGCAGTGCGCCATTCGCCGCGATGCTGATGGCGTCTCTGCGGGGTGACCATGCCGAGGCTGCCCCGCTGATCGAGGTCACCATCGCCGAAGCGGAAGCCAGAGGCCAGGGAATCGCGGCGACCTCTGCGCACTGGGCGGCCGCGATCTTGAACAACGGCCTGGGCCGCTACCAGGAGGCGCTGGCGGCGGCCCAGTACGCCAGCCAGGAGACGCCGCCGCTCTATATGTCCATGTGGGCGCTTCCCGAACTGGTCGAGGCCGCAGCGCGCTGCAACAACAGCCAGCTTGCCGCCGATGCTCTTGAGCGGCTGGCGGAAACGACGCGGCCCGGAGGCACCGACTTCGGCCTGGGCATTGAGGCCCGCTCACGTGCGCTGGTGAGCGAGGGCCCGGCCGCCGAAGGGCTCTATCGCGAGGCGATCGACCGGCTCGGCCGTACCCAGCTCCGCCCGGAACTCGCCCGGGCTCACCTGCTCTACGGCGAGTGGCTGCGCCGCGCGGGCAGACGCATCGACGCGCGCGAGCAGCTCCGCGAGGCCTACGAGATGCTGACCGTGATGGGGGTCGAGGGGTTCGCCGAGCGCGCCCGCCGCGAGCTGCTGGCCACCGGGGAGAACGCGCGCAAGCGGAGGGTCGAGACGACGTGCGATCTCACCGCGCAGGAGGCGCAGATCGCTCGGCTCGCCCGTGACGGGCTGTCGAATCCGGAGATCAGCACCCAACTGTTCCTCAGCCCGCGCACCGTCGAGTGGCACCTGCGCAAGATTTTCGCCAAACTCGAAATCAGCTCGCGCAAGCAGCTCCGCGGGGCCCTGCCTGACGCCGGACGGCCCATGGCCACCTAGCAGACCTCTGCCTGCGCCCGGGGCCGCGTCGGTCCCGGGTTACAGGCGGGAGGTGAGCTCGGCCACGATGCCAGCCGCTGACTGTGGCTGTCTGGCGAGGGCGACACGCCCGGGTCAGAAACGTGCCGGGGTGTTCTGCAGGCTGCTCACTCGGGTCTGGGCGTAGTTGCACTCGGCGACGATAGCGGCGACGCGCCGGCCTATGCGAGCCAGTGGAGCCCGTACACCCTGCGTCAGGTTGTGGTTCATTGTTCCTCCTCGGTTTCCGGCCATCTCTTCGCCGGTCACTATTGAGTCTCGCTGTAAGGCCCTCCTTGGCGCGTCGGAGGAAATCCCTATTTTGCCTGCTGAGGTAGGCCTTAGCCGGGCCTGAGATCGGCTAACCTGGACTTAGCGCGCCTTAGGATTTGGTCAGGCTGCGCCGCGGCGGTCGTATAGGCAGAGTGTCATAACGAGTCAGACGACTCGGTCTTCGATTGACGATGGCCTTCTGGCACGGCTCCGGTGCCGGCAATACCCTCATAGGGGCGATGCGCGGGGACTCTCGCGAGAGCACCATGACCATCAAAGGCCCGGAGACCGCTGCGCACGAGAGGTCGTGATTGGCCATGGCCGAGGCATCTGGCTCCCGTCCGGTAGTGACCGTCGGCGGCGCGAGCGGACGAGCAGGACAGCCCGCTCATGGGGGGAAGACCGCGAGCTGGCTGTCGAAGGTGTTTGAGGTCAACCCCGCAGGGCTCAACTGGCCGCGAGCTGTGATGATCCTGGATGTCATGCTGGTGCCGCTGGTCGTCTTCTGGGCGATCGGGCACCAGGAATATCTTCTCAGCGCGCTGTTCGGCCTGCTGTTTGCCGCACTGGCCGACCCGGGCGGCGGCTACGGGAACCGCGCGTGGCACATCGCTGTCTTCGGGCTGATCGGCGCGGCGCTGACCGCGTTGGGGTTCGGTATCGGCGGAGACGCCTGGGGCTGGCTGGTGCTCGCGGCTGCTGCGGTCACGCTGCTGGCCGGCCTGGCGAGCGCGTTCGGGGTGCACAGGTTCGTCGCGGCCTACCTGCTCAACAGCGGCCTACCTGCTCAACATCTGGTTCATCATCGCCCTCGCGCTCGCGTCCAGCTTCCATCATGCCGCCCACATCACCAGCTACACCTGGGCTCAGGTGCTCGCCTGGGCCGGCGGGTCGGCGCTGTGGATCGCGGTGACCTTAATCGCGTGGCTGATCCGCGGGCGCCAGGACCGGCCCCAGCCGGTCGCGGAGTTGCCCGGTGATACCTCACGGCGGAAGCTGACCGGGCCGCTGATCATGTTCGCGGTGCTCCGCGCCATCGTCATAGCCGGTACCATCGCGCTTGCGTTCGGACTGAACCTGTCGCACGGCTACTGGATGCCGATCGCGGCCATCGTCGCGATGAAGGCGAGCCTGGACCAGAGCACGCTCGTCGCTGTGCAGCGCCTGGCTGGGGCGCTGTTCGGCGCCGTCGCGGCCGCGCTGCTGCTGCTGATACCCACCAGTGAACACGGACTGCGACTGGTCACGATCGACCTCGGACTGCAGGTGGCGGCGCTCGTCATCTTGATCAACGGGGTGGCGATCCGCTTCTGGAATTACGCGCTGTACTGCGGGGCCATCGCCGCAGGAGTGCTGATCCTGATCGACCTTCCGCAGCCCTCCGATTATGCCGCCGAGGGCTACCGGGTGCTGTGGACGTTGTGCGGCGTGGGGATCGGCGTACTCGTCATGCTCCTCGCCGGCCTGCTCGCCAGCCGCACTGCCAAAGCGCCGCCACAACCAGCCACACAACCAGCCTGAACGTGTTCCGCTGGCCGCTCCGCTCCGGCTTGAGTCGAGACCGGGCATCCTTGGCCGATGGCCTGCACGGGTAATTAATCGGTGGTAGGGCGTGGCATCGCGGCCTGGCTTGAGCTTGAACACCATCGCGGCTTGAGCTTGAGCACCATTGCGATCTGACTCACGGCCATCCTCCAGCGCCTTGGCCCGGAGCAGCGAAGCACGTCCTCCGGCGCTACCTCTCGGATGGCACCATGCGTGGCACGGAGCGATATCACCAACCAAAGGTGAGGTAATAGAAATGTGCCAGCAGCTGCGAGTGGTCGCGGATCTAGTCGGTGAACTGCGCGTTGCTGGCATCTTGCGGCTGGCGCTGCCGGCCGCGCCTGACCGCGCCCACGATGGCCTTGATCGCGAGCCCGAGGATGACGAGGTCGGCGATCATCTGCCCGGTGACGACGAGCCGTGCGGTCTCGGCCTTGGCGGTGATGTCGCCGAACCCGACGGTGGAGAACACCGTGACGGTGAAGTACAGCGCGTCGGTGCGGGACAGCGGGGCGGTGAAGCTGCCCGGGGAGAGCCTGGCCATGACGAGGCCCGAGGCCCTGGCCTCACGCCAGATTTCAGCCCCCGGGCCGGTGCCGCCGGTCACCGGGCCCGCCGCAATTTCCTGAACGCGGCCCGGAACGACAGGCTCCGCTCGTGCCATACGATGCCCACCACCGCGCCCAGGGTGATCACCACCCCGACCGCGAGTATGTAGGACAACAGGTCGAACACGATACCGATCGGACCGTACCTGTCGTCGGACGAGATGACCATGCCGGAAAAGGTGGCCGAGAAGACTGCCACCATGCCCAGCCAGCACAGCCCGGTGGCCACGGCGCACGGCAATAGCCTCCGCCATGTGATCCTCCCGCCCAGCAGGAACCGCATCGCGAACCACCAGAAGCCGGTGAACGCGACCAGGATGACGATGCCCGAACAGGACCGGCCCGCCGGCCCGCGCCCAGGGCCCCACAAGGTCGCCCAGGAACAGCCAGCCCACCACCAGGGCCGCCCAGATCATCCGGCGGAGCATGTCTCGCGTCCCCCGCGAATCCAGATCGAAAATCCGCTCGTACACCTGCTGAACCGCGTTGGCTCCGGCGAACGCGAACAGCACCAGCAAGACCAAGCAAGCCGTGCTGATGGTGGCGGACGTGGCGCCCGAGGAGGTGAACAGATGGCCCATATCGGCCGCGGCCTGCTGGTTAAGGCCCAGGCGCCGGGAGGCTGAACTCGCCACCCCCCGCCCGGCCAGGGCCGATAGGACGATGAGGAACGGGAAGACGCACAACAGCAGCGTGCCGGCCAGGATCATGGCCTGGTTCATGAAATCCAGCGCGTTCAGCCGGTGCCACAGGTCTTCGGCCGCTGAGCCGGAATACTTCTCTTCGGCCGCCTCGATTCCGTGCCGGACGCGCCGCCCAGCCCGGGGCCGATCGTCGCTCTTCATGCCAGGCTGCTGCTCCATTCCAGGCAGACCTCCGGCGCCCCGATCGCCGCCAGCACCCCTACCCGCACCAGCGCCGCGGTCCTGGGCTCCAAGCAGGCGTGGTAACTGAGGCGTCCAGGACCACCCGCGAGCGGGCCATGGGCCCGGCGCCTCAGAAGCCGCGCACGCGGGTGAGACGGATGCGGACCGGGACGGAGAACCTCTCCGCGAACTTCACCGCAGGCTGTCGCCGCCATCCCAGAGGAACCCGGCCGGGTTCGGCTGCGGGGTACCGTCACGCCCGACGGTCGTCAGCCAGATCGTCATCT
>Ga0116218_1001918_pt1 | contig 12324 bp, 12 predicted proteins | sample Sb_taG_2_FD_88966 | JGI IMG/M metagenome (GOLD analysis project Ga0116218, IMG submission 88966) | Peat soil microbial communities from Weissenstadt, Germany - Sb_50d_5_LS metaG | ecosystem: Environmental > Terrestrial > Soil > Wetlands > Peat | place: Germany: Weissenstadt | collected 2010-09-21 | reverse complement strand
TGTCCACACCAGGACCTTTGGCTGACGATCCCCTCTCCTTCCTGCCCCTTACCTCGCTCTCTGGTGGCAAAGTGCTTCAGGTTTTGCCTCTTCTACAATACCCACCCCTAAAATTCGGGATGACTCATGTAACAATTTGCGTTTTGTAAGATTGCAATACGTTTAAATTAAGTTGCATCAAATCTCTTCATCAAACATTTGGGCTAAAGACTTGTACAATTATTTGGATTAGTTAGTCTTAGGAAGAGAACGAAAAAATACTTTACGATTTCCAATCTGGAACGTCATATTTTATGAAAAGAGCCAGCGTATAATTGGACGCATGGATAATAAGAGTGGTGTAGGAACAATTGCAGGTATAGGATTTTTTGTGATGATGACAATGATGATACTGGCTAGAATGGAAGTGAGGAGCGCGATAGCATAGAGGTGTGCGAAGAACCATCGCATTCGCCAAATTTGGGGTTCAATTAGAGAATCGGGTTGACCTGAAGGCCCGTTAGACTTGAATTGATGCTGCGCCATAATCTTCATCCGTCCAGATCGTCCTTAAGTACCACAATATTGACACATGAAAACGATCTAAGTATGATTACAAACATAAGGCATAGTTACTATACTATTGCCTGAATGCAATAGCCGCTCAAACGACGGTTAAGCAAATAGAAACGACCAACCTGCACAGAATCTTGGAATGCTATGGCCTGGAAAACTCGAGCAATTCAAAATTCGGTTCGGTCGTTTTCTATTTTTAAAACATACCACGAATTCTTAGATCGGTCAGAAATTGTAAATTAATAATCCAAACGGGTAGTCTTCCAAATTACCTCACGTCCTTATCAATGTCGTAATGAACACAGTTCCTGTTAATCGCATTGTCATTACTCCTTGAATATACGAAACCCTAACCATAAAACGTACAATGATAAATAGTGATTTATACTGTTATCGTCATACAGTGGCCAACTGTCTTTTTTCTGCAATAGAATGTGCCAGAGGAAATTTCTTCTTTTCATTAGCTTGTGGTTTTGGTCGAGCTAAAAAGTTCTCGATCTCTTTTGTGGAGTGTAACCAGATAATTTCTTTAGACTTGTAGTTATTCAGTTTTTTGATAAGTGTCCTCCGACCTCGAATTGGAAAGACCAGCACTTTTAATACTCGGATCAAAGTAAGTTTATCGTAACATCCCACATTCAAATCATAACGATGATGGCCTTGACACATATAATGTCTCTTAATTATGCGTTGAAGGCACGTTGCAGGACCAATATCCAAAAAAATAATAGTATCTGCCGCGTTCAAGCGTGGTTCTGATGAACCGAGATAGGTTCCTTCAATAATCCATTGCTTTTCTCGAACGATTTTTTCTAGGATTTCTATTCTCAAATCTCTAGGCTTTTCAATCCAACCTGGTAGCCAAAATTTACGATCTAGATGAACCACCTGTATATGAAGTTTGCGCCCTAACTTTCGCGCAAGCGTAGATTTACCTGAACCTGGTGATCCAATGATGACAATTTTCTCCATTGACACAACCCAATCATAAAAATATCAATTCGAGTCAGCTAAATAGTGGTGGGAAAGCCACATCTCAATCTGGCAATTGAAGAACAAATAAACCAAGCATAGCTTATCATGCCTGAGATCAATATGCGTCATTTTTTTTCGGCTTTGCCCCAAATTTCCTATCCCGTTTCTCCAATTCATATGCTTGTTGCTCTTTTTCCTTCTTACTACGTAGTATCGCATATTGTTCCAGTATTTCTACAGTATTAGGATGGTCAGGACCCAGAGCACGTTCATATATAGTAATTGCCATTGAGTACAGTGATTCGGCTTCTTCTAAACGAGCTTGATTTGAATAAATCCGTGCGAGATTATAGTAGATTTGGGCTGTACGTGGATCTTCAGCACCGAGATGTCGTTCACGAATATGGAGCGCCTTCTCATAGTAAAACCTAGCTTGAGTGTAATCTCCTTGTAAAAAGTAATTGTGAGCTTGATTACACAGGCTGTATGCCAGGTAGGGATGTTCTGAACCCAGTGCCCGCTCGTGAATTGCTAGTGATCTCGCAATGAGCGGTTCGGCTTCGAGATATCTTCCCTCAGCATGATAAATCTCGACCAGATAACTGCTAAGAATCGCTACATGCTGATGATCTACACCTGTAGTACCTTCACGAATCTGTAACGCGCGCATAATTAGTTCCTTAGCACGCACAAGTTTATTTTGCTCTAAGTTGATCTTAGCAAGCATACCTAAAGTGGAAGCAATAGTCGGATGATTGGCCCCCAACCTTTGTTCCTGAATATGTAGAGCCTGTTCAAAGAGCTTTTCAGCGTCGGAGTACTTTCCCTGCGAATGGTAGAGTTTTGCAATACTATAATAGCTTTGTGCGACTTGAGGGTGATCAGTCCCGAACGTAGTCTTGCGAATATGCATGGCACTCTGATAGAGCGGTTCAGCTTTCTCGTATGCTCCCATTGCACGATACAAACGAGCAAGGTTATTCAGTGTTTCAGCGACGTCTGGATGATCATATCCTAATATCTGTTCTTGAATATCTAAAGCCTCTAAATAATATTGCTCAGCTTGTGTGTATTCACCCTTAGAGCGATACAATAATGCTATATTATTAAGCGTTTGAGCTACAAGAGGATGTTCTGAACCCAGCGAATTCTTTTGACTACTGAGAGCCTCCTCATAGAGTATTTCAGCTTGAGAAAATTTTCCAAGTACAGTGTAAAGCTCGGCGAGATTGTTCAGGCTCTGTGCTATGTCAGGGTGATCAGATGCTAAGATCCTCCGTCTAATTTCTAACGCTTCCCGGTACATTGGCTCCGCCGAGGAGTAATGCCCTAGTTCATAATAGAGTCGCGCGCGGTTATGAAGACTGGTTGCTGTATCCGCATGTTCTATTCCTAATTTTGTTTGGCGAATAGCCAGCGCTTGTTGCAATAGTGGTTCTGCATTCTGGAACTTGCTTTGAGTGAGGTAGAGAACGCCCAGGTCGTTGAGCGTGCGTGCGGTATCGGGATGATCGGCATCTAAGACTTGCTGGCGAATAGATAGTGCTCGATGCAAGAGTAATTCTGCCAGTTCATATTGAGCATGGATAATCAGATAGGTTGCCGTTTCATTAAAAAGTCGAGCCGCTTCTGGAAAGGCAAGTTCATATTCTACAATGTAAGTAGCGCAAATCAGGACATGTGGAAGACAGCGCTGACACTCCCTCCAGGTATTCAACTCGACATCAGGAAAAATTCTGTTTACTGCTCGTATTGTACGCTCAGCCCATAAACGCTTTGTCTTTTTATCCATGCCATCTCTGAGGACCGCTTGCACCAGGCGATGAATACTTAACGACCTGGATAGAGCATTGCGTCGAATGAGCGAGTAGCGCAGCAACAACTCAATGATAGTATCAACTTTTAAAGGATCATTCTCAACTAGTTCAAGCACAGTGCCAAGTTCTGCCGCACCTTTGACAATAATTGCTTCAGGAATGGCTTCTGGATCAAGAAAAGCAAGCAAATGCAATAGATCAGCAGCAACCAGGTTCTCATGTTCCACTTTTTGAAAAGAGATCGACCAGGTAATAGCGACCGAATCTGGATGGTCGACTGGAAACCTTCCTCGTCGTTGTAATAGCTCCTTACGGCTGGTGCCATAAAGATCAAGATAATGAGATAGGCTACAGCGGGTTTCTTCAATATACGCACCTGCTTGATCGAGAGCAAGCGGTAATCCATCCAGTGCAGTCACGATCTCAACTGCTTGTGCCTGGCTCTCTTTCACAGATTGATCGAGATCCGCACCAGTAGGAAGTAATTTGGTACGTCGTAAGAGAAAAATTACACCTTCATCCAGCCCCATCTTTTCAACTTCAATACTTTGAGCAAGCATTCCTAATGCCTGTAGCCGTGTAGTAAGAAGCACGTCTCCTGAACTATGCACTGGCAAAAAGTCAGTAAGCACTTCCAAATTATCAACATTGTCTAGGATGAGCAGCCATTGATTATGAGTCGCCAGCCAGCGCTTTACAGCCCTTACCACAAACTCCTGATCCTGTTCAAATTGTTCGGGTAAATCTAGTAAAGCTGCCAGCTTCACAAAGTCAACAGTGAAAGCTTCACGAGAAGAAGCTGTTACCCATAAGATAGCCTGGTATTCATCACGATAGCGATAGGCATATTCAATTGCAATCTGTGTTTTACCTATTCCACCCAATCCGCTGATTGCCTGCGCCTGGGTCAAGGCAGCCGTTTTACTGTTTTGAAGTACAGCGTAGAGATGGCTCAGAACGTTATCTCGACCTGTAAAAAATGGATTACGACGGTATGGTACGTTCCAGATTGCTGGAGAAGAGAAGGGTTTAGAGCCGGAAATGGCCGAAGAGGCGAGTACACCTTCGTTTTTTTGGGGAATCAAACCGAGTTCTTGAATACTTTTGTTAAAGAGTTCGCTTAGCTTTTGACGATAATAAGGACTGGGAACTGTTATACCTTTTTCCCAACGACTAACATTCACCTGTGTTGTGCCAATCCGTTCGGCCACCTCGCTTTGGGTCCAGGCTCTCAGCTCTCGTTCATGCTTCAGACGAGAAAGCGGACTAGAAAACTTTTTGTTCTCAGACGCTTCTTCTGTACTCATCTCATCATTCCTAAAAGATCTCAACCTTTCTTGAAACGCATTAGCATTTGAGTCTAAAATGTCGGAATATATCTGATATACGTCTGATATGTACATGATATCACCTTGACAAACTGACTGCCGTCAATGTAAGTAAGAACGGTTTGTAGCAATATCTTATGGAATGCTTCGAGAAACGTCAGAAACCTTGTGTATTTTTGATTACACAAATTCATCCACGTATTTTGACGTTGTAGTCGTTGAAAATATGAAAAGATTCGAGGTACTTTCGGGAAAGTGCCTTAGGAAAAGTGAGTAATCAAGCGGCAAGTTAGCACATTTGGAACTCCGGCGAGAGGAAAATACATGAAATGGAAGATAAAAAGGCTACCATCATACATAATGTCAGTCCCGATCTTCTGGTATCGCCACATATTGTAAACGAACTGTTCCATGTTGTTATGGGTGAGTGGCAGCTTGATTCTACTCAACAGGAACAGATGGTTGGTCATCTAGGAGAATGTGAGTATTGTAGAACAGCTCTGTTAGTTTTGCTTTCTGCAGATCAGGAGTACGAGATGTTGAAAAATTATCCAGATACTCCAGCGCGTAACTTGCTAACACAATTTGTAACTATTCATCATGAAATAACTGTTCATGATTACGAACAAATGGGAGCATATGCTGAAGCAATTAAGGCCGAAGGGAGAAAAAAAGCCGATAAGCGCTTTCCCGTACTCGCAGAGCATATCAGAAAATGCTCAAGTTGCAATTCCTGGTTGGAAGAGACATTGGCTTTTCTCAACGAGCCAAAAGAGAACTATTGACCTTGACAATAAGAGCCTAGAATGTACTTACATATTTGGCACAGCGTCAGTTTGTGTATCTTGTCTGTGACAGATTCATACACAATTCAGTCAGATAGAGTAACTTATCGTTGATGCTCTAACTTCTCGCGCACATAACGCTGAGCAGAACGCACAACATAGCCAACAACTGGAGCAGAACATCCAACAGTTTGCGCTGTTTCCTCGAGTGAACTGTTTTCAAATAAAACCATATTCAATATCTTTCTATTTCGTGTTGGATTGGAATGGAGAGACACATACTCCAGGAGAGCTGCTAGTGCTTTACGTAATTCATCGCGTGTGATACATGCATCTTCTACTGTTTCTGGCACATTTGCATTAGACCTATCACTTTCTAGCTCAACGTCATCGTGAGAATCTCCGAGAGATATTATATTCTGCCCTGCACGTAAAGATTTGCGATAGGCATCAATAGTACAGCTACGCACAATATGAAAAATCCAGGTTTTGAATCCACATTGAAACTGGAAAGTTGGTAGGTATTTATGTATTCGAATCATCGCCTCCTGAACAATATCATCCCAATGATTCGTAGAAATGTTATGTGCTTGTAGCTGGACCAGTCTCATTACAAGCACATAACATTCGTGCCACTGGCCCGAACTGGGATCTCTTAACATTTCTTCGACTATTATTTTGTCGTCGGTTGATTGTCGTGGAGGGTATGAATTGTCCTTAGTCATTCGTTGTATACTCCTGGTTGTCGCTGGCTTCATTGACAGTACAATCATGTTGAATGTCAGAAGAGTGTCCTTCTCGGGATACTCTTTGAGATTTCGAGAATAGAGATGGTTATCCTACAACGAACGAATTTTGACTCTTTTACGATGGCACCTACGATATTTATGAATCTTTCTCTTCTCTCCCTACGTGTTTAGACGTAAATTATTCTCCATTATGAAAAGTACTTTCATATAAAATTGGATAGAAAGGAATATGAACTTCGATTAAAACACGACTCCTAGCTATGCAATACCAAAATATAAATATGATTCAGGGATTATTCATCTACAATTTGGATTCGAAGATAGATGGGTTGTGTTATACAGAAGTAAACAAATCTACTCCACGCATTACATTAACGGCCCTGGTTAAATCCGTTAATGTCCTCTGAGACTTTAGTTCAGTTCCAATTCTTTCAAATTATTATGGAGGCAATTTCTACCTGAGTGGGGATCGAGATAAGCTGTATCTTGTAATCACCACTTTGCTCTTTTACACGTTCCTCCTGATATCGGGTATCCTCCTGCTGATAGTCTGGAGGTATGCAAGCCGCAAACATCGACTCATCTATGAAGATATCAGTGCAGCTATCATAAGGAATACAACCCTGCGGCTCCTACGCAATCCCTTAGCGATCATTATCTATCTCGTAGCATTTGTTGCATTCGGTGATAGCATCATCGGTAGTGTATTGCCCGTGATTGTGTTTCTAGTGATCTGGGAATGTATGCGTCGTTTCCTCAATAGAAACATTACCACCATAAAACCAACTGATACACGACGCGTTGTGATCTTCAGCGACTGTGTGATGGCGATCGCGATTACCCTTGTTGCTGCTCAACTAGAATTGCCGGAACTGAAATTTGGCAGTGGCGTAGAAAATGCTGTTACCGAAACCATGGTCGAACACCTCACTTTGATATTGCTCATTTACCTTGTCGCATTTTTGAATATTGGCATTCACTGGATGTCCCACTATCATATGTTCCGCAGTATCAAGCGATCGAACATGTGGCTGGTCGTGCTTAATTTTGCTTTCTTACTCTGCATCACGCTCTTGTTTCTCCCCACAACCGCGAGCATGAGTATCAAAACTTATTCACATCACGCTTCTACTATCTTGCTCAGACAACAACCGCGTTCATGCTGGTTCTGATATGGATATATGCTGTACAGAAACACCGCTTGTTGGACGAAGCGGCAGATCCGGCTAGAATAAGACGAACCACGGCAAGACTGGTACGCAATCTGCTGATTTTTGCGGGTAGCTATGTTGACTCTTGTTTTTTCAATGCAGATAGATATTCTGGCATATTTTTGGGTCTATCTAGTGGTGGAATTTGCCGTATTCGTAATACACCGTACACGACATCTCTTCCTGCATCGAAAGCTTGCAGCAGCTGAAAAGAGTAATGTAGCCTCTTTCAAAAATAAACCCCTACTTGAGAGCAAAGAAGACGAGAGGCCGCCTGACAACGGCCTCTCGTAGGATATAGTTGATGTGATTCATGAGAAATCTTTTTACATGAGTTAGCGATGAGCAAATCGATTGAATGGCTCATGCACATATAACATAGTTTAGCTTCCACTAACATCTGAAGTTGGAGCATCATTGCTCATGTCAGAAGAAACGGTACCGCCTCTAATCGGCTTAAAGCCATACCACTCCTGTATTAATACGTCAACGCTATCTTGCGGCTTTGGTCCATACCATTGATTCATTAACGCAATTAATGCGGCCTGATCATCAGCGCTTATAGGTTTTACTGGCCATTTCCTTCGTGCTAAGAAGTCAGGGAGTATTTCGATAGCTGCCCTGGCAAGATCTTTCCATGGACCTGTGATATCCGTCAATACATCTTGATTGAGGTGCTGAAAATCACCCAGGTGGCCGATGGCTACATGATGGTCATTCGTTTGTGGTCCCTCGCAAAGTGGTATCAGGTTTTTGGGATTAAACTCAAGTTCCGGCCTACCATAAACAATACAAAATTGAAAAGGGATAATATGGTGAACTTGCACCAGTCCTTCTCCTTGAATTCCGCATGCTACACATTTATAATTATTTTTCTCGAGGCAGGCGCGTTGCACCTCGGGCCATTGAGGGCTACGCGGCAAGCTAAAAGGATCAATCGATTGTGCTGCTCCAGCGGATGGGTTGAGAGCGCTCATATCCTGTTGCATAGTTCATCTCCTTTGGGATCACTTTCATTCAAAACGTCAAATTATCAGTGCTGACATCCGTCACCTGCGGGACTTGCAATGCGTTTGTGGGATCAATATCACATGGTACCAAGCGGCAAGAATGGGGTTGTTGGCAACAATTATAGCCAATAAACAGGACAATTGCAACAAATTGCTTCTCCCATAAAAATCACAATTCAAACACAGGTTTAACTCTACAAAAAAATTGTCGTAGAATCTCTTGCTTCCTGGCCAATTTGCTGGTATAATCTCGGAAGTTAGAGAAATTATGGATATCCCACCTATCCCCTGGCTTCGCTACTGATGTTGTGATGTAAAGTCCAGTTTTGGACAAGAGTTGGAACAAAGAGGTTTCGTTATGACAACGAATTGTGACTTTGGCCGTTCATCCCTACTTGCAGAACAGTATCAACGAGAAATGGAACCTATTGCTGCTGCACTTCAGGAAGAAAGTCAAGAGGAACGTGATGAGCGTCTTAGTCTGGTTGAGCATTCGTGGTCGCTAAGCTGCTCTTGTTTCCATGCACAACTTGAATCTAGCGATCAACCAATTTACACTTCACTTGTTTCTATGCGTCCATAATTTTAGTTGTAAAAGATACGTAGCTCAACAATGCCTCACCCACCAGTTCTTACATCGGATGCACTTACTTATCAAATACCAGTGCAATTCGGTATGGTGTACTGGGTCAATTTTGGTTATCCCTCACTTCCGGAAGGTATCGAAGAAAAACGTATTCTCGACTGGCACCCTGCCCTGGTAGTTTCTGGCGATCCTTTCTGTCGCCATGCAGGTGCTGTAAATGTCGTAGCCTTGACCTCATATCGTGGAAAATTGCGCCCCTATCATCACCTCCTTCTAAAACGGGATTATCCTCTGCTTGACACAGATAGCCTGGTGAAGACAGAATTGATGTATGCTGTACTGCGTAGCTTGTTGGCCGATCAATACGCTATTTGCAAGCTAAATGATGGCGACTTGCGGGCGATTATGGGGAAAATAGCGAATAGTCTTGCTATTACCATGTTTTACTCGCTCCATTAGTTTTGTTGATTGATTGAGTAGTTTATGAATGTTGACCAGGAACAACTTCGACTTCTACCCTCTGTTGATGAACTGTTGCACTCCGTTAGCGGGCAACAACTGGTTCAGCGCTTTTCTCGTTCAATGACACTGCAAGCTGTACGTGCCAGTATTTCGCATGCACGGTCACAAATACGCCAGGGCACTCCTTGTCCTTCCTCAGATCAAATCCTTACCGTAGCCGAACGCTTTTTGGGTGAAAGCCAGCGTCCGAATTTACAGCCTGTTATCAATGCTACAGGTGTCATTATCAACACAAACCTGGGACGTTCTCCTTTGAGCCTGGAGGCTCTTCAAGCTGTGCAACGGGTAGCTGGAGGCTACGCCAATTTGGAATACGAGTTAGAGATTGGCGAACGTGGCTCTCGCCATTCTCATGTCTCCTCATTGTTGTGTGAGTTGACAGGCGCAGAAGCCGCCCTGGTTACTAACAATAACGCGGCTGCAGTGTTACTTGCGCTTAGTGCGTTGGCTCTGGGCCGCGAGGTTATCATCTCACGGGGTCAACTTGTTGAGATAGGCGGAGGTTTCAGAGTTCCAGATGTGATGAGTCAAAGCGGTTGTCAGTTGATAGAGGTGGGCACAACAAATCGCACCCGTCCGAGCGATTATGCGGCAGCTATCACTGAGCGTACCGCCCTATTACTGACTGTACATCCGAGCAACTTTCAGATTGTGGGCTTTACTGAATCGACTTCGGTAGAAGCCCTGGCCAAGCTGGCTCACGAGCGTGAATTGCTGCTCATGGACGACCTGGGCAGTGGTTGCTTACTTGCCAGCGAGCGTTATGGCCTGGGGCACGAGCCGACGCCGCAGGAGAGCATTGCAGCCGGAGCAGATCTTGTATGTTTCTCAGGAGACAAACTGCTAGGTGGACCGCAGGCAGGTATACTTGTTGGCAAAGCTGAGGTGCTGAAACGTATTAGCAAGCATCCTTTGATGCGAGCAATGCGTATCGACAAGATGACCCTGGCCGCACTCGAAGCTACCCTGCGCCACTACCAGCGCGAAGAGGCCGAAACCCACATTCCTATCTGGCGTATGATAGCAGCATCACCAGGGAGTATCGCCGGTCGAGCTGCTAGCTGGGTTTCAAGGCTTCAAAAGTATGGCATTCCCGTGCGTATGCAGCGTGGTGAGTCAACTGTGGGCGGAGGTTCGCTACCAGGGGAAACACTCCCTACCACCTTGCTAGCTTTGGATGCCGGGAATGTACCAATGCCCCTCGATGAACTGTCAAAACGTTTCCGTTTGCGCAGTTCACCCCTCATAGTGCGTATCCTGCGTGACGCGCTGCTTGTTGATCCCCGGACTGTCCTGAAAGAGCAAGATAACGAGGTCGTGCAGGCCTTTGTTGAGGAGCTTGGCAGGGATAGCAAATAGTTCGTGCTATACTTTAATAACAACAACAAAATGTGATACCCATCGATAGAAACGAAGGAGTTTTCCAATGTCTCGCTATAGCTGGAAAGCTATGCTGCCTTTTACTTTCCTATTCATACTCTTGTTGGCTGCATGCGGAAATTCCATCGCAACACAGACTCCATTACAATCTACACCGACACCAACCCTTGATCAGGGCCAGGAGCTTCTGACAAAGGCAGGACAAAATATCAAAACGGCAAAAACATTGCACGCGATATTTGATATTCTCACTACTGGTTCAGCAGCGAATGGAACTGTTCGTACCGAAGTCTGGAATGCATCACCTGATAAAAGCCGCACGGTTGTTCTGGAATCCACCCTGAGGCAGTATTCTACTGGATCGATTACGGTAAGTAACGGAAAACAGGTATGGCAATATGATCCAGCCAAAAAAGTCGTCTATACTGGACAGAACAGTACCACTACAAGTACATTTGTTGCTGGCGCAGGTAGAGATCAATCTCAGTTTCTTATGAACACCGTGCAATCGGTATTCACTCATAGTAATGCAACATCGGTCTCTACTTCAGCCCCGGTCAATGGCCATGATGTGTATGATATTCAGGTAACTTCTCAAGCTTCGGCACCATCAAATAGCACAGGCTCTAATACCTTCAATTACACAGGTGATGTGTACATCGATAAGAAAAGCTTGCTTCCAGTGCAAGAACAATTAAAGATCCAGGGATTTGGATCGGTGACGATTAATCTGCCAATGATTGTTTTGGACCAGCCAGTAGATACCAGCCTCTTTACCTTTGTTCCTCCCGCGGGCGTCCAGGTGCTACCTTTCCCAAAAACGACGTCACCAGACACAGGAACCCTTTCCCTGGAGCAGGCTCAGTTGCAAGCCGGGTATCACCTCTTGAGCATTCCTACTTCTCAGAGCGTCTATCAGTTACAGGGCGTTGACGCGCTTGGAGCACCCGGTAACCAGATCTTTACCCTCAATTATGCAATGGGCAATAGCACATTTGCGATTTCCGAGGGAAAATCCCTTGCCAACCTGCCAATCTCTGGCCAAACGGTTACTGTGCGTGGAACGACAGCGACTTTATCTACGTCGGGTAATAACACAACCTTAACCTGGACGGAGAAAGGAGTAGGCATTCAAATCGCTGGTAACACGAGCAAGGATGAGTTATTGACGATTGCCAATCTGGTGGTGTAACCTGACAGCATCATACATTCGATGACAGGCATCAAGAAAGATTGTACCCATCTTTTATGGGATTCTAAGGGGCGACAAACCTCCTGGAATCCCAGATTTTTACATAAAGAGCTGTGCAACATCAATCTGACACGAGAATATGAAAAATTACACGCTAATTTTGTTGAGATGAGACACACTTTCTGCAATGCAACTTAAATTCCATACGTGCTGC
>Ga0116218_1001912_pt1 | contig 12331 bp, 10 predicted proteins | sample Sb_taG_2_FD_88966 | JGI IMG/M metagenome (GOLD analysis project Ga0116218, IMG submission 88966) | Peat soil microbial communities from Weissenstadt, Germany - Sb_50d_5_LS metaG | ecosystem: Environmental > Terrestrial > Soil > Wetlands > Peat | place: Germany: Weissenstadt | collected 2010-09-21 | reverse complement strand
CTGATCTCCTCAAGCCGCCGCATCACGTCCACGTCGGACTGCACGGTAAACCGGCGCCGCCTGCTCTCGACCAGCGACGCGGTAACCGACGCCGTGATGACAGCGAGAAAGCCGATCCCCGCGAGCATCAGGACCGCAGCGATGAATCGTCCATCGGCCTGCTTGGGGGTAACGTCGCCGTATCCGACGGTCGTGACCGTCTGTAGCGCGAACCACAGTCCCCTTCCGATTGTGGGGAACTCTTGGTGGTCGACCAGCCGCTCGAGGATCCCGCCCGCCACCGTGATCAGCACCGTGAACCCAGCGATGATCCCGGCAGCTCGAGCGGCCTCGACCACGTCCGGATCAGGATGTGCCCGCCGGCGCGACGATATGGCGGCGCGCTGCGGTGAGGGTTGCGCGCATCTTTATCGCCCGGACGGCGCCGGTGGCGCCGGCCTGCAGGGTGACCCCCAGCGCGAGCGCGAAGACGCTTCAAAACTGGCAGGGCCGGGCAGCCGCCGGCTTGGAAGGTTCGATTCCTTCGCCGCGTCGTGGCCATTCCGATGGCGCCGTCCGCCGGGTCTCGAGCCTGGAAGCGATCGTCCACGACAGGCGCGCTGTCCGCGCGCACCGAGTTGAACGTAGCCCGAAGTAGGAAGCGGGCGTGGTTCGCGAAACAAGGCAGACCGGGGTGCGGACCAGGGACCTCACGGGCGCGAGGTGGAGGGGAGACGAGCAGGCTTCGTGGCGTCACCAAACCGAGGAGAGCTACATGTCGGTCACGAGCGAGAAGTCTGCCGCCACCGCGATTCGCCCCTTCCATGTTGACGTTTCGGACGAGGCATTGGAGGACCTGCGCCGCCGCATCGCCGCGACCCGGTTGCCCAGCAAGGAGCTGGTAGCAGATCGCTCGCAGGGCGTGCAGCTCGCGACGATCGAGGACCTCACCCACTACTGGACCACCGATTACGACTGGCGCGAGTGCGAGGCGAAACTGAACGCGCTCCCACAGTTCAAGACCGAGATCGATGGAGTCGACGTTCACTTCATCCACGTGAAGTCGCGACACGAGAACGCGCTGCCGCTGATCATGACGCACGGGTGGCCCGGCTCGGTCATCGAGCTCCTCGAGGTCGTCGGCCCGCTCACGGACCCGACCGCGCCGCGCAGCTGGGTCGAGAAGTCGTACCCCAACCTCATCTACTTCAACGAGGTCGACAAGGGTGGTCACTTCGCGGCCTGGGAAGAGCCCGAGCTGTTCGCGACCGAGCTCCGCGCCGCGTTTAGGACGCTGCGATAGCCGGCGCGTTGGGACGGCGCGCGCTTGGCGCCCGCCGTCCCCTCGGGAGACGGCGTACCTCGCTCCTGTCGTGCTCTGGAGCTTGAACACTACGAGGCATTCATCTCCACGAAGCTCGGCGACGTGCCCGGCATCGCCAGGCTCGACTCGCACCTGACGATGAAGACCATCAAGTCGCTCGGCGGTCAGCTGATAGCCGCAGCTCGGGGTTCGGCGGCGAGCCGTGATTTGCGCCAATGAGCAGCGCCAGCTCGCAGCGCATCTGCTGCTCTGCCTCCACCGACGTACGGCTGAGGCTCGCGTACTCGCCACACCTCGGACAGACGCCGACGTCCTCGTGGAACGAGTACACGCATCCGCAAAAGCAAGCAACATCAGTCATCGTCATCACCGCTCTCAGCAATTGGGTCTGAAGTGCGGTACGGCTGAGATGACCGTTCGGTTCGTGACGTCGGCACGCCAACCCCAGATCGCTCGACGGCTGAGATCATCCGGCGCGGGTGAGGGCCGATCACCCGCCCGAGGCTAGAGTGGCCGCGGATGGCACCCGGCGAACCACAGGACGTGAGCGAGCTGGCGGCGGAGGCGTTCATCTACGGCTTCCCGCTGGTGTTCGACCTGCAGCAGGTCGTGCGGTTCACCCGGGAGGGGATGGGGAGCCTGCCCGCCTCGCCGTTGAACACGTTCGCCCACGCGACCCAACTCGCCGGTCCCAACGACACGTTCGTGTCGATCAACAACGACACCGTCTACTCGATCGTGAACGTCGATGTCAGCGGCGGGCCGGTGAGGGTCGAGGTCCCCGATTCCCATGGTCGCTACTACGTCATGCAGTTCGTCGATGCGTGGACCAACAACTTCGCCTACGTCGGCGAGCGTGCCACCGGCACGGCGGCGGGGAGCTATCTGCTCGTCGCGCCGGACTGGGACGGCGAGGCGCCCGCGGGCGAGACGGTGATCCGGTTCCCGACCGCAGTCGCGTCGATCGTCGGGCGGTGGGCGGTCAATGACGAGGCGGACATGCCGGCGGTGAGGGAGCTGCAGGGCGCGCTGAAGCTAACGCCGACCTCGGCCGGGCGCGGACTGCCCGAGCCGGATCCGGCAGTGCCGGAGGATCTGCGGTTCTTCGAGGAGCTGCGCGTCTGGATGCAGGCGTTCCCGCCCGCCGAGCGCGACCGCGAATACCAGCGGCGGTTCGAGCCGCTCGGCTTGTTCGCCGCCGACTCCCCGTACGCGGACGGTGATTCCGATCTGGCCGCCGGGCTGCGGGCCGGGATCGCGGCGGGGCGTGAGCAGATGGAGCACGCGCTCAAGCACGGCTCCGGCCCGACGCAGAACGGATGGAACCTGACCTACCACGTGTTCGACTACAACCTGGACTTCTTCGAGGTCGGCGCGCTCGATGACGAGCAGTGGAAGCTGCCCGACGGACCGGGCCGATATGTGCAGCGTGCGCTCGCGGCCCGAGGCGGTCTGTGGGGAAACCACGGGTACGAGGCCGCGTACGCGATGGTCTATGTCGACGCCGATGGCAACGAGCTCGACGGCTCAAGGAGCTACGAGCTGCGCTTTGTCACCCAGCCGCCGTGCCGCGCGTTCTGGTCGGTGACGATGTACGACACGCCCGAGTTCTACCTCGTGGCCAACCAGATCGACCGCTACTCAATCGGAGACCGCACTCCGGGACTGCACACCGCCGAGGACGGGTCCCTGACGATCGTGATGCAGCCCGACGAACCGACCGAACCCGAGCGCCGGGCCAACTGGCTCCCGACCCCCAACGGGACGTTCAGGCCGATCCTGCGTATGTACGAGCCCGACGAGGCGGTGTTCGATGGCCGATACGAGCTGCCGCCGATCACCCGGCACGCGGAGTGACGAGGAGAGCATGCCCGAGCCGTTCGAGGAACGATCAACGTCGACATCCGGGACTCGCGGAGAGGACATTTCAGCGCCGGCGGTTCGCCGCGTGCCATTGCTCGGCGCGGATCGCCCAGCGCTCATGATCGCGCCACCGCCCACCGATCTTGAGGTAACGCTCCGAGAACCCTTCGCGAACGAAGCCCAGTCTGCGCACGAGCGCGATCGACTCGGCGTTCCCGGGCTGGATGTTCGCCTCCAGGCGGTGCAGACCCAACTCCGTGAACGCTCGCCGCAACACCAGCTGCAGGCCCTCGGTCATGTAGCCGCGTCGGGAATGGGCGGCGACGCCGCCGTAGCCGATGAACCCGAACTGGGCCACGCCGCGGACGATCTCGTTGATGTTGATGAAGCCGACGATGGCGCCGTCCTCCCGCCGGCACACGAGGTGCGGCTCGTAGCGGTCATCGTCCACCCGGCTGAGCAGCCTGTCGAACTGCTCGGGCGTGGTCGGCGGGGCAAGCCACGGGCGGTGGAGGTTCCGGCTGGAGCGCATCGCGGCGATGAACTCGTCGCGGTCGGCCGAGATCGGCGGGCGGAGCACGACGCGCAAGCGGGGCGAGTCCGTCGGCTGGGGCTCGGCCGGCATCGGCGCTATTGCGAGTTCAGGTAGGTGATGACCGCGAGCACGCGCCTGTGATCGTCGGACGAAGGCGGCAGGCACAGGGAGCCGAAGATGCTCTTGACGTGCTTCTCGACCGTGTGCTCGGTGACGAACAGGCGCTCGGCGATTGCTCGGTTAGAGCGCCCCTCGGCCATCAACGCCAGCACCTCCCGCTCCCGCTCGGTCAGCTGCTCGAGCGGGTTGTCGGCCTGCCGGCGCCGGCCGACCAGCTCCGCGACGACGGCCGGATCGAGCACCGAGCCGCCCTGACCGACGCGGTTGACACTCGACGAGAGCTCGTCGAGGTCCGACACGCGCTCCTTGAGCAGGTACCCGACGCCATCGGTTCCGGTCGAGAGCAGCTCGAGCGCGTAGCGCGTGTTGACATGTTGGGAGAGGACCAGGATTCCGATTGTCGGCCACCGCTCGCGAATGACCTTTGCCGCGCGCAGCCCTTCGTCGGTGTGTGTCGGGGGCATGCGGATGTCAACGATCGCGACGTCCGGGCGGGTGCGCTCCAGCAGTTCGAGCAGGGCATCGCCGTCGCCGACGAGCCCGACGATCTCAAAGCCGGCTTCCTTGAGCAGACGGGCGAGGCCTTCGCGTAGGAGGACCGCGTCGTCGGCCAGCGCTACGCGCACGGAATCTCCGCCCGTAACGTCGTGCCTCGCCCGGGCGGACTTGACACCGTGAAGCGGCCGCCGAGCGCCTCGACGCGGTCGGCCAGTCCCCGCAACCCCGACCCCCCGGCGGTGGCGGCACCGCCGATGCCGTCGTCGGCGATCTCAATGATCAGATGCTCGCCGTCGTCCGCGGCGGCGACCCGCACCTCGCTGCCGTGAGAGTGCTTGGCGGCGTTGGCCAGCGCCTCGCTGGCCACGAAGTAGGCGGCGCTCTCGACCTGGTCGGGGAGTCGCCGGTCGAGCGACAGCTCGAGCCGGGTCGGGAGCGCGGCCCGGCGGCAGAGCTCGTCGAGCGCCGCCGCCAGCCCGCGCTCGGTGAGCAGCGGCGGATTGATTCCGTGAGTCAGCTCGCGTAGCTCTGCCAGCGCCACCGCCAGGGCCTCGCGGGTCTCGCGCACGAGCGGCTGCGCCGGCGCCTGCGCCGGCAGCTTTGTCTCCAGCAGGCCCAGTGACATCGCGATCGAGACGAGCCGCTGCTGGGTGCCGTCGTGGAGATCCCGCTCGATCCGCCGCCGCTCGGCGTCGGTCGCCTCGACCAGCCGGGCACGCGATGCCTGGAGCTCGACCAGCCTGGCGCGCAGCTCGGCCTGCAGGCGCTCGTTCTCGAGCGCGAGGCTGGCGGCGGCACACACCGAGCTGACGAGCTCCGCGTTGTGCTCCAGCACCGGATCGTGCAACAGCGCGGCGATCGGCTGTCCGTAGTGCTCGACGAACGTCGCCCGCCGCGCGCTGTGGGCGTCCGGGAGCGCGACCGGGCGGCCGTCACCGTCGACATAGCAGTTCTCGGCTGGGAACCAATAGGCGAGCTCCAGCGACGGGTCGCCGAGGGCCCGGGAGAGCGCGTCGCGCAGGTCGCCGGACGGGCTCTGGGTGCCCAGCTCGACGACCAACCCCGCGACCATGCCGCGCGCCAGCCGCCGCTGCACGAACACGTACAGGACGGCGATGGGCACGGTCGCGCTCGTGTAGAACCAGACGGTCGCAGGGAGCGAGCTCAGCGGGTCGCCGAGCAGATCGAAGGTCACAGTCCAGACCAGCGCCAGGAGCGAGGCGGAGCCCGCCACCAGCACCGGCGCGACCGCGCGGCGCTGTGCCGGGCTGGATTGCACCCACCGAGTGACGAGCACCGTGATCACGGTCGCGATCACGACGCCGCCCACCAGGCGCTCGAGGTTCAGCCAGGCTTGGGCCTTGTGATTGTCGTGTACGACCTGCAACAGGTTGTCCGGGCATCCCGGACAGCGGATCCCCGCTTTGTTGCCGTAGAGCATCGCCAACAGCTGCATGCAAAACAGGCCGGCCGTGGCCCATATCAACGAGCGATCGAGTCTTCCTCGCAACCGCCCGGACGGAAACGAGAGCAGCAGGTAGATCAGGCCGACGGCCCACACGTACTGGATCGCCGATCCGAACGTGTACAGCCAGGGTGCCGACGCCTCGCTGAGCTGGCCGGCGAACCACAGAAAGCCGGTGATCACCATGACTGGGCCAAGCCGGTTCTCCGGCCGGCTTCGCCACGAGGCAAGGCCGCAGCCGATCAGCGATGCCCCCACCACCAGCGTGAGCACGGCGTCCGGCTCGGTCGGCCGGTCAGGTGGCTGGTGCGCCGCCAGCCACGCCGCCCCGGCGCCGGCCACCACTCCGGCGGCTGCAATCGCGTACAGCCTCGCCTTCATAGCCGCAGATTCTCGCGCCTCGGTCACTCGCTCGCGATAGCCGCAAGTACGTCGAGCTTGGCCGCCCGCCGCGCCGGCCAACTGGCGGCGGCGAGCCCGAGGAGCGCGGAGAGGACGAGGAAACCGATCAGGCTGGGCACCGGGATGGCGATGTTGGTGACGCTGCTCTGCCTGAGCGACGAGGCCAGCGCGGTTCCCAGGCCGGTCCCGATGGTCACGCCGACGATGGCGCCGAAGAGCGCGATGATCACGGACTCGGAGCGGATCATCTCCCGGACCTGGCGACGTTTCATCCCGACGGCACGAAGCAGGCCGATCTCGCGCGTGCGCTCGAACACGGAGAGCATGAGCGTGTTGACGATGCCGACCAGCGCGACCAGGATGGCGAGTGCGAGCAGGACGTATACCAGCCCGATCTCCTGGTTGACCTGGCTCTTCTCGGAGCTCTCGAACCCCGCCCGCGTCTTGTAGCTCACATTGGCGTACGGCTGGAGCACGCGGTTCAGAGCGCTACCGATCCCGGTTGCACCGGGCGCCGTCCTGAGCAGGACGCCGACCGGGAGGGGGTTGTTGAAGTGCGAGAGGAAGAAGCCGTCTCCGACGATGAAGCTGCCGATCAGCGGGTTGGGCTTGAAGATCCCGCCGATCCTCATGGTCGTGGACCCGGTTTGCGCGAACTTGACGGGCACCACCGAGCCGACCGACAGCCCGTCCGAGGTCGCCGTGTTTGTGTCGAGGAGCAGTTGGCCGACGGCCATCGCCGGGGCCCCGCTGCCGGAGGTGATATGCAGGTTGACGGTCTGCGATAGGCCGGCGGGGGATGCGGCGGCGAGGCTCGAGAGCGAGCCTCGGAACTCGAACTGCCCCCGGTAGACCGTCGTCGTCGTCGTTACTCCGGGCAGGTGGGAGACGGCCGCTGTAACCGATTTACTGAATCCGCCCGACCCGGTGACGATGTAGTCGGCGTTGACGGCACTGTCGACTTGGCTGGCCGCCGATTTGCTGAGCGAGGCACCGAGCACGGCGATCGTCGAGACGAGCGCCAGACCGATCATCAGGGCGCCGGCGGTCTGCGCCGTCCGGCGCGGGTTGCGCATCGAGTTCTCACGGCCGAGCCTTCCCGGGATCCCGAGCAGTGCGGCCGGCGCGCGTCCGAGGCCGCTCGAGAGCGGCCGCGCGATGATCGGGATGAGCATGCCGGCGGCGACGAACACGGCGAGCGCCCCCAGGCCGACCACTCCCACGGTCGGCTTGGCGAGCCCCGCCAGCACCAAGGCGAGGCCGGCCAGCAGCACGCCCAGTCCGGCGATCACGCGCCGGCGCCGCAACGACTGCGGCTGATCTTCGCTGTGCTCGACCAGCGCGGCCACCGGCGGAATCCGTACGGCGCGACGCGCCGGGACGATCGCCGAGATCACGGTCACGCCGACGCCAACCGCGATCGCGACAATCACCGTGCGCGTCTCGAACACGAGCGGCGAGGACGGCAGCACGATGCCGAACGCCTTCAGGAGCGCCTTGAGGCCGAGCGCGGCCAGGACCCCGAGCCCCAGCCCGATCAGCGAGGCCGCCAGCCCCGTCAGTGCGGCCTCTCCCAGCACGGATAGGAAGACCTGGCGGCGGCTCGCGCCGACGACGCGCAACAGCGCCAGCTCTCGGGTCCGTTGACCGACCGTGATCGAGAACGTGTTGAAGATCGTGAACGCGCCGACGAACAGCGCGATCGCCGCGAAGATCAGCAGTGCCGTCGAGATGAACGAGAGCGCGTTGTCGACCGCGTTGGAGAGCTCGCTGGCGACGGTTTGCCCGCTGACGACCTCGACGCCGGGCGGGAGAATCCGGGCGATCGCCAGTTGCAGCTTGACGTTGTCGGCGCCTGGAGCCGCCAGGACGCTGATCGAGTTGTAGTGGCCGCGGGAGTTGAACAGCGCCTGTGCCGTCTGCTGGTCGAAGCCGGCCAGTGTGACTCCGGCCAGATTGTTGTCGTTGCCGAACGTGACGATTCCCGTGATCGTGAACGTCTGGGGCCGGTTGGGCAGGTTTATGAGCACCCTGTCGCCAATCGCGAAGTGGTGCTTCGTCGCCGTCGCCTTATCCATCACGACGTCGTCCGGGGTCGTTGGAGCGCTCCCCTGGACCAGTCGATACGGGGACAGCTGGCGGTCGGGGTCGAACGAGAACCCCAGGGTCGAGCTCCCCCCGCCACCGATCGCGTTGCCATCGCGCGTCATGAACTGCGCGTAGCCCTCGACTGCGCCGTAGACGTATGCGACTCCCGGCAGTGCGCGGACATCTGCCGCGACCGACTGCGGGACCGGTTTGCGGCTTTCGGTGCTGTTGATCTCGGCCGCGGTGTCGTTGAACGCCGCCTTGCCCCGGATCTGGAAGCTGACGTGCTCGTATGCCGTGCCGATCAGCGTGTTGAACGTCCGGTTGAGGGTGTCACCGAGGATCAGCGTTCCGGTCACGAACGTGACTCCGAGCACGATCGCCAGCGCGGTCAGCGCCAAGCGCAGCTTGCGGGCGAGAAGGCCGTTGATCGTGACCCTGCGCATCTCAGCTGCCGAGCTGCTTCATCTGTTCGAGGACCGCGTCGGCGGTCGGAGAGAGCAGCTCACCCACCACCCTGCCATCGGCGAGGAACACAACGCGATCGGCGTAGGCCGCGGCCAGCGGGTCGTGGGTGACCATCACGATCGACTGACCGTGCTCGCTCACCGACCGGCGCAGGAACCCGAGCACCTCCGCGGACGCGTTCGAGTCGAGATTGCCGGTCGGCTCGTCGGCGAAGATCAGCTCGGGCCTCGAGATGAGGGCTCGGGCGCAGGCGATCCGTTGCTGCTGGCCGCCGGAGAGCTCGCTCGGGCGGTGGGAGAGCCGGTCGGCGATGCCGAGCTGCCCGACCAGATCATCGAACCAAGCCTGGTCGGCGGTGGCGCCGGCGAGGTCGATCGGGAGCGTGATGTTCTGTGCGGCCGTCAGTGTCGGCACGAGGTTGTAGGACTGGAATACGAACCCGACCCGGTCGCGCCGCATCTCGGTGAGGGCGGCGTCGTCCAGCAGCCCGATCTCCTCCTCGCCGACGAACGTTCGTCCCGACGTCGGCTTGTCCAGACCAGCCATGCAGTGCATGAGCGTCGACTTCCCGGACCCCGACGGACCCATGACGGCGGTGAACCGGCGCCGCTCGAACTCGACGTTGACGTCGTCGAGGGCGCGCACGGCGACGTCGCCAGCCCCGTAGGTCTTGCCCAGGTCCTCGGCTCGGGCCGCCGGCGCTGCCGTTCGATGATCGGGGTGGTCCACACCTACAGAGTGACGGGCCCGGTAGGTTCTGAGAAGCCGGACAGCAGGAATCTTGAGTGGTACTGCTAGCCGTACCACCGCTCGGGCGAGGAGGCCGTCGACTCTCGGCCCGCGGGCCCTGCGCGCCCGCGCCCCGGGCTGGCGATCGGCTCGGTGAAAGGCAGCAGGGAAGGAGGGCGGCTGGGGGCGCCGGCGGGGGAGGTTTGGGCGCTCACGCAAGCGTGTGTGGCGAGTGTGTGCCGGAGTGTGTCGAGAGTGACACGGGGATGGTGCATGGCGCGCCAACACCGGCGCCAGGTCCGAGCCGTGGCGTGTTGAGCACACTCCTCGTGCATAACACGCCACGCCTCGACATCCGGTGCGCGATTGGCGTGTTGTGCACCATCGCAACGGCCTCCGATCGCATCGGGTCCTCGCCGAGAGTCGACAGCCATCGAGCAGACGGCCCGAGACCGCCACCGAACCGAGCGCGAGAGCCACACCCGAAGGGCGCGCGAACGCGCGCCCCTAAATCCCCTACGCCGGCGGCGCAATACTCTCGCCAGGGTGGGATCCACCGACGATGCTCGTGGCAACTGGGGACGGCGTCGGCCGCGTCGCGCCGGGCGCGCCAACAGCGACGCCGAGCGGCGGGCGCTGGCGAAAGCCCATGCCCGGCCGTCGCCGTGGGCGGCCCCGCCGGTGCGCGAAGGCTTCGCCTCGTTGGCAGTGGACGGAGGTGCACAGGGGAGCCCGCCGATGGCTGCCATTGGGTATGTGCTCAGGGCGGCGGATGGTTCGCTGCTGGCGTCGCACGCCGAGGTCATCGGCGTCGCCGGCGCGACGACCGCGGAGTACCACGCGGTGCTCGCCGGCCTGAGGCGCGCGCACGAGCTTGGACTCGACAGAGTCGACGCTCGCAGCGACGCGCGTCTCGTCGTTTCGCACCTCTGCGGCGAGCGGAGGCCCAGAAACCCCACGCTCACCGCACTCGCAGACGAGATTCACGAGCTGACCACAAGGATCGGAAGCGTGATCGTCAACTGGATCCCGAGCGAGGCGAACGGGGCGGCGCACGCGCTTGTCGCCGAGGCACTTGCTCGCGCCGCGGCCCGCACCGAGCCCGAACGGCCTTGACAGGCTCATAGATAACCGTTAGCCTCTCGCCATAGATAACGGTTAGAGAGGAATTTTGGCCAGTGCCGGAAGCGGTCGCAGCGCCGAGCAGGGAGCCATCGCACGGCTACCAGTTGCGGGTCGTGCAGGAAGTCCTGCTGGCCCTGCTCGCGAAGGAGCCGTCGCACGGTTATCAGCTGCGGGCCAGGTTGCAGCTCGCGCTCGGCCCGTTGGCGGAGGTGCTGAACGCCGGACACGTGTACGTGACGCTCAACCGGCTCGAGAAGGCTGGGCTGGTCACCTCGGAGCGGGTCGGCCAGGCCGACAGGCCCGACCGCAAGGTCTACGAACTGACCGCGGCCGGGCGCGAGCGGGTGATGGACTGGCTGGCGGATACGAGCTGGCCGAAACCTGCGCCCGCGGAATTCCACCTCAAGCTGGTGGCGGCCGCGGCCGCCGGGCTGGGTGACCCGGTGCGGATCGTCGACGCGCAGCGGCACGAGTTGCTGGAGGGTCTGGGGGCGGTGCAGCGGGCCGCGTTGGCCGAGCCCGAGGGTTCGGTAGCGGGACTGTTGCTCGAGGGCGTGGTGCTGAGGCTGCAGGCGGACCTGCGCTGGCTCGAGGCCTGCGCTCAGCACTGGACTTCCAAGAAGGGACGATGATGCAAGCCATCAACTCGCAGGTGCACGGCGGTCCGGTCGTTCGGACACGCGGGCTGGAGAAGCACTTCGGGCAGGGACCCGGGCTCGTGCGCGCGCTCGACGGCGTCGATCTGGAAGTCGCGCGAGGGGAGACAGTGGCGGTGATGGGCCCGAGCGGCTGCGGCAAGTCGACGCTGCTGCACCTACTGGGCGGCCTCGAGCGTCCGTCGGCCGGCGAGGTGTGGCTCGAAGGGCGCCGCATCGACCGGCTCAGCGAGCGCTAGCTTGCTCGCTTGCGTCGCCACGCGGTCGGCTTCGTCTTCCAGGCGTTCCACCTGATGGAGGAGCTCACCGCGGTCGAGAACGTCGAGCTGCCCGCACTGCTGGCCGGGCGCTCGCCGCGCGCGGCCCGGCGCCGGGCGATGGAGCTCCTGGATCAGGTCGGGCTCACCGATCGAGCCGAGCATCTGCCGTCGGCCCTCTCCGGCGGCGAGCGTCAACGGGTGGCGATCGCCCGGGCGCTGAGCAACGAGCCACTCGTCGTGTTCGCCGACGAACCGACCGGCAACCTCGACAGCGGGGCCACTCGGGACGTGCTCCGACTGCTCGACCGGCTCCGCGCGGGCGGCCAGACGCTGGTGATCGTCACCCACGACTCGCGGATCGCCGCGACCGCCGACCGGCTGGTCTCGATGCGCGACGGGGTGTTCGTCGAGGAGACGAAGCTGACCCATGGCACGTCCCGGCACCTCGGCGAGCTCGCCGGGCTCGAGGGGTGAGGAGATGGGCCGTCTCGTGCTCATCTGCCGCCTGGCCGCGCGCGACCTGCGCCGGCGCCCCGGCGAAGCCGTGCTCTTGCTGCTGGCGATCGTCGCCGCGACCACCACCCTGACGCTCGGGCTGCTGCTGCACGGCGTGACCAGCCATCCCTACGACACGACCAGAGCGCAGACGGCCGGGCCCGACGTGGTCGCCAACGTCACCCCGCTGCCCAGCGGCCAGCCCGCTGACCTCGCAGCGCTGCGGGCGCTGACACGGGTCCACGGCGTCAGCAAGTACAGCGGGCCGTACCCATTCGTCCAAGCCGTTGCACGCCGAGATGGGCATGAGGCGGCGGTGCAGGT
>Ga0116218_1001909_pt1 | contig 12357 bp, 9 predicted proteins | sample Sb_taG_2_FD_88966 | JGI IMG/M metagenome (GOLD analysis project Ga0116218, IMG submission 88966) | Peat soil microbial communities from Weissenstadt, Germany - Sb_50d_5_LS metaG | ecosystem: Environmental > Terrestrial > Soil > Wetlands > Peat | place: Germany: Weissenstadt | collected 2010-09-21 | reverse complement strand
TGCGGCGATCGCCGCGTCGGGGTCGATGTCCTCACCGAACACGATCTGCTGGTTCGCGGCGTAGCGGGCCACGGCGTTGGTGTTCTCGAACGCCAGCACCATGCGCCCGGCGGCGTATGCGCGTGCCCGCTGCACCTCCTCCTGCCTCGGCCCGTCCGTACGCAGTTCATCGACAATCTCGCGCATTCGCGCGTATGCCTCGATGCACTTCGCCGACTCGAGGCCCGAGCTGAGCTGGAGGATCGGCACGTCGGCAAATGCGTGGGCGAGCGCGCTCACCGAGTAACACAGCCCGCGCTTCTCGCGAATCTCCTCGAACAGTCGCGAGCCCATCGAGCCGCCGAGCAGCGTTGAGTAAATCGACAGGGCCGCGCGTTCGCGCGCGTCAGTCACGTCCACGTCCGGTCGGTAGATCATTCGCAGGTGCGACTGGTTGGTGTCGCGCTGCTCGACCAGCGTCTGGGGCTCGAACTCCGGCGCTGGCACGTATGGCTCGGGCTCTTCAAGCGCTGGAAAACGGGCGAAACAGGCTTGGAGCTCCTCCTCCGCTGGCAGGTGCTCGAGGTTACCCGCGAGGAACGCGCCACCGCGTGCACCCGCCCAGCGACGCTCGCGGAACGCGACGATCCCCTCGCGCGTGAAGTTCCGCAGGTTCTCCTCGCCTCCCAACACGGTTCGCCCCAGCGGGTGCTCGCCGAACGCGGCCTCATCGATCAGGTACTCCGCCACCGTCGAGGGCTGGTCATAGGCCCGGTTGATCTCCTGGATGACCACACCACGCTCGCGGTCGAGCTCCTCCGCGTCGATCCGCGGGCGCCCGACGAAGTCGCTCAGCAGGTCGACTGCCTGCGGCGCGCTCTCCGCTCTGACCGTGATGTGAAAGGCCACCAGGTCGTGGCTGGTGTAGGCGTTCAGCATGCCCCCCAACCGCTCGGCCGTCTCGTTGACGTCCTTGTATGTCGGGTACTTCTCGCCGCCCTTGAACACGAGGTGCTCGAGGAAATGGGCCATCCCGTTCTCCTCAGCCCGCTCGTTGCGCGCGCCCGCGTCAAACGCCACGAGCACGGTCAGAGCGCGCGTGCCCGGGAGGGCTATCTGGTGCACGGACAGGCCGTTCGCTCCGACAGTGGTGGTTTCGATCGTGGCCATCGCGCTCACCTTAGAGGGTTCCTGCAAATCCCGTTGCATGCAGGGGATTTCCTCGTTGGGATGGCATTGCCACGCTACCCTCCCGGGCCATATGTCACCGACTGAGACCTTGACTCGACCCGCTCGTAGCGTCACCCTGCCCGCGCGCGTCCTGCGCCGCGACGAGCACTCAAAGCCGCGCCGCGCCGTCGCGCCCGGGCGCGACACCGTTGTCGAGTTCCGCGGCGTCTCCAAGCTCTACGGCCCCGGTGGCATTGGCCTTGAGCGCGCCACGTTTGCGATCGGCCGCCAGGAGATGGTCTTCCTCGTCGGCCCGACCGGCTCGGGCAAGTCGACGATCATGCGCCTGCTGATCAAGGAGCTCGAGCCCAGTGAGGGCACGATCCGCGTCGCCGGGCGCGACCTGTCGCAGATCGAGCGCAAGAAGGTTCCCTTCTACCGGCGCAACGTCGGCGTGGTGTTCCAGGACTTCAAGCTGCTGGGAACGCGCACGGTCTACGACAACATCGCCTACGCGCTCCAGGTTACAGGCGCAAGCCGTAAGCAGATCCGCGCCACGCTGCCCGACATCCTGCGCCTCACCGGGCTGTCGACCAAGCTCCACAACTATCCCCACCAGCTCTCCGGTGGTGAGCAGCAGCGCGTCGCCGTAGCTCGCGCGTTTGCGGGTCACCCGCCGCTGTTGCTCGCGGACGAGCCGACCGGCAACCTCGATCCTGAGACCTCGATCGGGATCATGCAGCTGCTCTATCGCATCAACCGCGCAGGCACGACCGTGATCGTGGCCTCCCACGACAACGCGATGGTCGACCGCATGCGGCGTCGCGTGATCGAGCTGCGCCGTGGGCGGATCGTGCGTGACGAGGCGACAGGTTTGTACGCGCGCGAAGAGAACACCGCCGAGCTGGGCGAACGTTTGCGTGAGGAAACGCGATGAGACCGTGGACGCTGCGTATGGCGTCGTCCCCGATCGCTCATCTGCTGAGCACAGGACGCTCCCTGCGTTCCAGCTCTGCTCGGTCCAAGGCTTCATCGGAGGTGCGGTGAAGCCCGGCTTTTTCTTGAAAGAGGCAACTCGCTCGATGCGGCGCAACGCGGTCCCCAGCTTCGCCGCGCTCGCCTCGGTACTGGTAACGACGCTCGTGCTCGGCGTGTTCATTCCCGTCGTCGAGGCGACCAATGGCGCCGCCGATGACGTGCGCGGGCGCGTGCTCGTCGACGTCGACCTGACCACGAGCGCCACCCCAGCGGAAGTCGTGCGCGTGCGTGAAGAGCTGCAACGCGCGCCGCATGTCAAGAGCGTCCAGTTCGTTTCCAAGCAGACCGGCTATGAACAGGAGCGCAAGCTCAACCCGCAGGCGTTCCAGCTGATTGGCTACAACCCGCTGCCCGACATCTTCCGTGTCACCCCCGACAATCCCGCCAATTCCGGCGCGCTGCGCTCAGAGCTCGACCAGTCGAGTCCCTTCGGGACGCGTCTGGTGACCGACCCGGCGATCGCCGCCGTGCAGAACCGCCAAGCGCAGACAAACCAGATCCTGTCCGCCACGCGCATCATCAAGATCACGATGGCGCTGCTCGCCGGGCTGCTCGTACTCGCGTCGATGCTACTCATCTCGAACACGATCCGCCTCTCCCTGTTCTCGCGCCGGCGGGAGGTCGAGGTGATGAAGCTCGTGGGCGCGACCGACTGGTTCATCCGCTGGCCGTTCGTCATCGAGGGCCTATTCCTCGGTGCGCTCGGCGGGGTCGGCGCGATCGGACTGCTCGCGCTCGCCAAGGTCACGCTCGTCGACCCCCTGGCGAACACGGTCAAGCTGATCTCCCAGCCCGACATGATCGCCTTCCCGCTGCTCGTAGCGATCCTCATGGGCTCCGCGATCGCGGTCTCCGCCGCGGGCTCCGGTCTGTCTCTGCGGCGCTTCCTACGCGTTTGACGCGTAGGCTCACGGGGCCTTGCCCGCTCCTAAACGACAGACGCTGACGTTCGCGCTCACCGCGTTGCTCCCGATCGTGCTCGTGATCGGTGTCTGGCTCGGCGGCCATCCGGAAGACCTGCCGAAGTTCGCCCGGGGAAGCACGTTCGAGGCCAACCAGCAGACGCAGGTCGTCGACGAAGCGCTCGCGCGGATCTCCAGCGACTACTACCGTCCGATCTCGAAGAGCCAGCTCTCCAACGCCTCGATCTCGGGCGTTGTGGCGAGCCTGGGTGATCGCTTTTCGCATTACCTCACCCCCAGCGAATATCGCGAATTCGACGCACCGCCCCACTTCACGGGCATCGGTGTCTCCGTCGCACCCGAAACCGTCGTCGCCCATGGGCTGTTCATTGCTCATGTCTTCGACTCCTCTCCAGCCGCCCATGCGGGGCTGAAGCCCGGAGAAACCATCGTCGGCGTGGGTGGGCGTCCGTTGAAGGGCCTCTCCAGGAAGTCGCCACGGCGCTCATCAAGGGCCTACCCGGCACCAACGTCTCGCTCCAGATCGAAGGGGCGGAGCCGGGCCATGGTGCTCATCACGCACAGACTCGCACCCTGCAGATCACCCGTGCGGTCATCTCCGAGCCGGTCGTGGCCTCTGTCACGAAGGTGGTGCACGGGACCAAGCTGGGCGTGGTTGCGCTCGCTACCTTCAGCCCGGGCGCCCATGGCGAAGTACGCGAAGCCGTCGAACACGAGTTGCACGAGGGCGCCCGTGGGATCGTGTTCGATCTGCGCGACAACGGTGGCGGCCTGGTCGAGGAGGCGCAACTGATCGCGAGCATTTTCATCCCCAAGGGAACGATCGTCACCATGCACGGGCGCACGCAGACGACCGACACGCTGACCGCCACGGGCGACGCGATCTCCCCCTCGATTCCGGTCGTCGTGCTCGTCGATGCCAATACCGCCTCGGCGTCCGAGATCGTCACCGCCGCGCTTCAGGATTACCACCGCGCGACGATCGTAGGCACGCACACGTTTGGCAAGGGTGTCTTTCAGGAGGAGGAGCCGCTGTCGAATGGTGGCGCGCTGGACATCACCGTGGGCGAGTACTTCACGCCCAATGGGCGCAACCTCGGCGGCGGCGGCGTCAAACAGGGCGCGGGTGTGATCCCCGAAGTGCTCGTGCCCCACGGCGTAGACACCGAGCACGGTCTGGAAGTGGCATTGCGGACGCTCGCCGCAAAAGTCAAGTGAGCAACCCTCATTCCCGCAGGCGGGCCGACTCGGAGGAGCCAAGTGTCCCGGCCCCCGCGGGCGCGGTCGTGGCTGTACTTCAGCGGAGCGGTCGCTTCCTCACCGCCGAGCCCCTGTTCGCGCGCCAGGAGCGCTCTGCGGGGACTCCACGTCGTGGGGGCTCGGAGCGGATAGTTCTGCGCTCTCCCCGGCCCGAGCACGGCCGTCGCGAGGCGCGCACCGGGGACCTGGTGCTGGTGCATCTGTCCCCTCGGGGGCGCTCAGGGAAGGGCGCGGGCGCGCGCATCCTGCGGGTTCTCGGCCGTCCCGACGTGGCCGTGGATCTGATCGAGGCCCTGATGCTCGATCGCGGCCTCAGGCGCGGCTTCGATCCGGCCGTCGAGCGCGAGGCCCGAGGCGCTGGCGAGCGCGCCAGGCAGTCCCAGGCAGCCCGCCGCGACCTGCGCGGGCTGACCACCTTCACGATCGACCCCATCTCAGCCCGTGATTTCGACGACGCCATCTCGGCCGAGGACCTTGGCGAGGGCAGGACCCGTGTGTGGGTTCACATCGCTGATGTGGCCGCCCATGTGCCCGAGGGCTCACTCGTCGACCGCGAGGCCCGCAGGCGGGCCACCAGCGTGTATGTGCCCGGTGCCGTCGAGCCGATGCTCCCGCATGCACTCTCCAGCGACGCCTGCTCGCTGATTCCCGGCGCTGAGCGTCCCGCGGTCACCGTCGAGCTCGAGCTGAACGGCCCACAGGTGCAGCGCACCTCCTTCTACCGCTCGCTGATCCGCTCAGATCAGCGTCTGGACTACGAGCGCGTCGACCGCATCTTCGCTAGAGAGGAGCAGGCCGCCGAGCCCTGGGGGGAGTCTCTGGGTATCGCCCGGCGTGTCGCCGCCGAGCTGCAGCGCAAGCGTCAGCGCAGCGGGGCGCTCGTGGTGGATTCGGAGGAGCCCGAGTTCTCCTTCGACGATCAGGGAAACGTCGCCTCCATCTCCGGGCGTGAGCAGACCGAGTCCCATCGCCTGATCGAGCACCTGATGATCGCCGCCAACGAGGCGGTGGCGAGACTGCTCCTGGAGCGCGACGTGCCCTGCCTCTATCGCGTCCACGAGCGCCCCACACCCGAGCGGATCGAGCGCCTGGTCGATCAGCTCGCCTCCTTGGACATCGCCACTCCCCCCATTCCCGAGCATATGTCCTCCACTCAGGCCGCCGAGCTCGTGGGCGCGATCTCCAGGCGGGTGGATGAGCACGTGCGCCGCACCGGACGTGGACGCATGGCATTGAGCTCGCTGGTCCTGCGCTCGCTGAAGCAGGCCTACTACACCCCCCAGAACCTCGGCCACGCGGGTCTGCACTCGAGCGCCTACTGCCACTTCACCTCTCCCATCAGACGCTATCCCGATCTCGTCTGCCACCGCGCCCTGCTCTCGGCCGTCGGTGGTGGAGAGATGGCGCCTCGCGCCAGGGAGCTCGCAGAGTTGGGCGCGTGGACCTCCGAACGCGAGCGCGAGGCGATGATCATCGAGCGCGACGCCGACGATATGGCCCGCTGCTTCCTGCTGGAGCAGACGCTCTTCGAGGGCGGCCTCCAGCAGGTCTTCTCCGGGGAGATAACCGGCCTCATCTCCGCTGGGGCCTTCATCGCCTTCGGCTCCGGGCGGAGAGAGAGGACCGCGGTGGGGGAGGGGAGCCAGCCGGAGTTCGAGGGCATGCTCCCGGTGCGGGTTCTGCGTGCTCCGACGCTGGTGCGCCCGGGGGCCAGCTCGAAAGGAGGGAAGAGCTCCAGGGGATCGGGCCGGCGTCCATCGCACGGGGGCGGACACCGCGGGCAGGAGAGGGACGAGGGGCGGGAGTGGTGGGAGATCAACGAGCAGGGCACGATCCTCCACGGCGAGCGCAGCGGCGCGACGTTGCGCCTCGGCGATCCGATCGCAGTGCGTGTGGCGCGCGTGGACTCGATCCGCGGTCGGGTGGACCTGATGCCGATCGAAGATCGCCCAGCGGGTTAGGCTCAGACGATGGCGAAGGGTCAAGGCAAGCGCAAGATCGGCGCGGGCGACGTGGCGTCCAACCGCTACGCCTCACACCGCTACGAGCTGATCGAGCGGCTGGAGTGCGGAATCGTGCTCGAGGGCACCGAGGTCAAGGCACTGCGCGCCTCGGGCGCCCAGCTGAAGGATGGCTACGCGGCGATCTCAGGCGGCGAGCTGTGGCTGCACTCCGTCCACATTCCTCCCTACGCTCCCGCCTCGCGTGAGAACCACGATCCTGAGCGTCCGCGCAAGCTGCTGCTGCATCGGCGCGAGCTCGACGGCATCACCGCGCGCGTAAAAGAGCGCGGCCTGACGCTTGTGCCCACCCGCATCTACTTCTCCGGCGCGCGCGCCAAGGTCGAGGTCGCGCTTGCCCGCGGCAAGGATCTCTATGACAAGCGCCAGTCGCTGCGCGAGAAGGACACCAAGCGGGATATGGAACGCGGGATACGCGAAGCCAGGCGCTAGCGACGCGCCGCGCATGTGGTGAGCTCGCCTCAGATCGAGCGGAAGCTGTGGCCGCTGGAGCTCAGGATGTGGGTTGCGTCCATACCCAATGCGAGTACGGCGATCAGGCCGATGTAGACGACGCCGACAAGCAGGCGGTTGCGGGGCGAGACGCGGTAGTAGGCGGCTTGCTCGAGCGAACGGGTGCCCCTCAGCTTCCAGCGCCGCCAGACCTCCAACCCGCCGAAAAAGATGATTATAAGAAGGATGAATGAGGGGAACACAAAAGCCAGTGCCACCACTGCGCCCAGGCCGACGAACCACATCCATGGGGCCATCGCCGCCATCGCGCGGCCGCCGTCGAGCGGCACCACCGGCAGCAGGTTGAAGAGGTTCAGGAAGAAGCCGATGTAAGCGAGCGCGCGGAACATGTCGCTGTCAGTGGCTTCGGCGATCACCAGGCACACCCCCGCGCCGATCGTGCCGAGGATCGGGCCGGCCAACCCCACGCGCGCCTCCGCGAGCGCGTTCTCGCCGAGCGACTTGGCAGTGATCAACGCGCCGAGGAAGGGCACGAACATGGGTGCGCTTGCTTTGATGCCCTCCCGGCGCAGCGCGATCACGTGGCCCATCTCGTGCACGAACAGCAGCACCACGAAGCCGGCCGCGAACTCCCAGCCCCAAAAAAGGCTGTAGGCGGCGACCGAGATAAGTGCGGTGCCGGCCGTGGTCAGCAGCTTGAGCTTTGGCAGGAGCAGCAGCGCGCCTTTGATCGCTGCGAAGAACTTCGCGATAAGCGCGCCGACCGCCGCGAGCGCGCTGCCGATGCGCTTACGCAGGTTGCGCACGGGACTGGTCTTGCGCGTCGGCGCGCCGAACGGGTTCTCTCCGGGGTGCGCAGCGAGCACCGCCGATGGCCCGCCTGGGAGCGTGGGGGCGCTGGGCGTGGGCGTGGGCAGGGAAAAGTCGCCGCTATCCATAGCTCCATTGTGGCAGGACCGATAAGCGTTGCCTAACGACAGTCGCTTTTTTTCGGAACGTGCGGGGTAGTCCTCGCGAGGGGGTTGCAATCGCCCCGGGGTGGAGCTACTTTGAGTCCAGACGCGGAACCGAGCCGCAAAGAGCGAGGCCACCGAGGTGTGAGGCCGCGCCACCCACGAAGAAAGGCTTTCGGGCCGGACCAAGCGGGTTCCTCAAGCGGCTTGGAACCGCGTCGTTTTTTTCTCTCTCCCTCCAAGCTACACTGGAGCGGTAACGAACATCCTCGGGGACGACAGGCTTCGACGCGGTCGGCTCGTGTGGGTGGTGGCGAGTCGAGGTGCCCGGGCGGCCTCGTAAAACACCCGGGAAAACCATAAGTGCGGATTCTCACGAATTCGCCCTCGCTGCCTAGCAAACACTAGGTGAGTGAGGTCTCGGGCCCCGCTCGCCTGCGGCGGGGAAGGCCGGGATCAGAAAGCGGGCTCACCCGGTGCGGTCCGCCTTCGCCAAGCCGGGGAAGCTCAAGGAGGCTGGTCCCCCGCGACCCCGCCGGCGAGGCGAGCGAGGGATGAGATCAGAGCGCCGGCTACGCTCGTAGATGCCATTCTCACGCGATTGCGGACGTGGGTTCGATTCCCACCGTCTCCACTAACTCCCATATTCGGCTTTGGGAAGCCGAAATTGCCGCCACTTTTTCGGACGCCCTGGCGCGACTATGCGGTAGGTCGGCTGGATGTCGCACACCTGACGGCTGCTTCGCAACGGTCGGCTTAGACAACGAGCGGCGAGGGACTGCCCGGTCCGATTTCCGCCAGACATCGCCGCCGTGCTCCGTCACGCTGGCCAAAGTGACCGTGACCGAGGGGAGATGCAGATGCACACCGAGACCGCCCACCCACCAGACTCCATGCGACGTCAGGATCTCAGCTTCCCGTCGAACTCCGAGCACTGTGCAGCCTGGCTCTATCCTGCCTGCGGCACCGCCGGGCAGACGCCGATTGTCGTGATGGCTCATGGCCTCTCAGGCACCCGCCGCGATGGGCTCGGACCGTTCGCCGAGCGGTTCGCCGAGACGGGCATCGCCGCGCTCGTCTTCGACCACCGCGGCTTCGGCGACAGCGAAGGCGAGCCGGACCTCTTCCACCCCCGCCGCCAGCTCGAGGACTGGGCGGCGGCGATCGCCTTCGCCCGCTCCCTTCCGGGCGCGGACCCCAACCGGGTCGCGACATTCGGCTCCTCGATGGGCGGAGGGAATGCCCTCGCCGCAGCCGCCGCGGACGAGAGGATCGCCGCTGCAGTCAGCCAGGTCCCGTTCCTGGACATGCTCACCCAGGCGCACCGCGCCTCGCCGGGCACCAACCTGCGGATGCTCGCGGCGGCCGTCAGAGGCCGCCACCTGCGCGCGATCGGCCAGCCGAACGAGCCGGCATTCATCAACGCACCGGGCGGTCAGGAGGGCTGGCTGCACGTCGTCTCGATCGGCGAGGACAGCCGCTGGCGCGACCGCGTCTCCTCGCGCTGGCTGCTCGGCCGCCCCTACCGTCCGATCCGCCACGCCCGCCGGCTGCACTGCCCGTGGCTCGTCTGCGTCGGGGAGGCCGATCGGGTGGCCCGGCCGGGACCGGCGATCCGAGCCGCGAGGAGGGCCCGGCACGGCGAGTTGCGCACCTACCCCGGCGTCGACCACTTCGACATCTACGACGGCCCCGAGCACGAGCTCGTCGTGGCGGACGAGGTCGAGTTCCTGCGGCGGACCCTCGGCCTGGCCGGCCGGACATAAGCGCAGAATCACCTGGAACAGGAAGTCCGGCCCGGCAGCCATCGGCGGGCAGCGTCCTTGACCTCGGGCGCCGCATCACACACAGCCGGGACCCGTCGCTGTCTGATCTGGCGTCTGCTGCACGGCGACTACGCCTAAGACAGGCACGGAGCGCGCACAACGGGGTTTGCGCAACGCACGGTCCTCTCCGTTAGTGCCCATACCCCACTTTGGGAAGCCGAGATTTGCCATCAGACGGGGGAATCGAATCAGAGCGATGTTCCCGCCATCGGCGACCACCGCCCGAGGGTACGGAGACAGTCGCCCTACACGTGCAAATGTCTTATACGTTAAGAAGACCGTGGCGGTCCGCCTTCCGTATGGCTGCCAGCGGATTGTCGCGTTCTATACGGGGAACCAAGTGAGGAGGGGAGCCAAGTGAGGGGGGGGGAACCAAGTGAGGAGGGGAACCGAGTGAACGAACGGGGAGCCAAGTGAGCGAGCTTATCGTCGTGCTCGGTGCCGGCTTCGGTGGGCTGGAGCTTTGCACCGTGTTGTCTGAGGCGCTCGGCGAGGATGCTCACGTGACGCTGATCGACAAGTCAGAGACCTTCGTGTTCGGCTTCTCCAAGCTCGACGTGATGTTCGGTAAGACCCCGCCGGAGGCGGTCCGGATGTCCTATCGCGACGTCGTCAAGCCAGGTGTGCGGGTTCTCCACGAGACGATCACCGCGATCGATCCGGAGTCCCGACTGGTGAGCACCGACGCCTCCACGCATGCGGCGGATGTGCTCGTGATCGCGCTCGGCGCCGACTACGACATGGACGCCACGCCCGGCCTGGCCGAGGCGGGCAATGAGTTCTACTCGATCGCCGGCGCCGAGGAGCTTGCCGGGATCATTCCGTCGTTCGCTCGCGGCCATGCCGTGATCGGCATCTGCGGCGCGCCATTCAAGTGCCCGCCCGCCCCCAGCGAGTGCGCGCTGCTACTCGACGACGAGCTGACCGTGCGCGGCGTGCGCGACGCGTGCGAGATCTCGATCGTGATGCCGCTCGACAGGCCTGTCCCGCCCTCGCCAGAGACCTCCGCCGCGCTTGAACGGGAGTTCGCCGCGCGCAACATCACGCTGCTCAGCGGGCGGCGCGTCGCGGCGCTCGATCAGGCTCTGAGCGTCGCCGTGCTCGACGACGGCAGCGAGTTGGGCTACGACCTGTTCCTCGGGGTCCCGAAACATCGCGCACCGGATGTCGTGATCTCCAGCGGCATGACCGAGGATGGCTACATACCAGTCGACCCCGCGACGCTCTCGACGCGGTTTCCCGGCGTATACGCGATCGGAGACGTCGCCACCGCGGGCGTCCCCAAGGCCGGCGTCTTCGCCGAGGGCGCCGCGCGGGTCGTCGCGCAGACGATCGTCGCCCAGATGAGAGGCGGCGAGTCCCCGGAACGCCATCTCGGACGGGGTACCTGCTACATCGAGTTTGGCCAGGGACGCATCGGTAGCGTCGACATCGACTTCCTCTCCGGCCCGAGGAAAACGGGCACCTTCAACGCGCCGTCGACCGCTCAGATGGTCGAGAAGGAACGGTTCGGCTCGAGCCGCCGCGCTCGCTGGTTCAGCGCGTGAGCGCATGCGGCTTCTGAGCGGACGCGACTCTCGCGAAGTCCATCGCTCCATCTTGCGGCAGGGGGTCGATCGGGCCGTCAGTCGGGGAGGAGGGTGAGGCGCGTGCAGTGTCGGGTGCTCCAACTCGACTGCGCGCGTCAGATTGGCATTGGTTCGATGAGCCACCCGGTGGGCGCCTCGGTCGATGTCGCTCGAGTTCGGCACGCGGGCCATCGGGCGCGTGCTCGAGCGCTTTCTGTTGTAGTAGCTTCCGCTCTCTGTGGCTATCGGTATGGGGACAGAGGCGTCCAGCGGCTCCGCCGCGGAGGACTGGCGACTGCAGGCCGAGCTCGACGTCGCGGATGCCCCACGCGCGCTCCATGACTTCGTCGGCCATTTTCTCGGCCCAAACGTCGTCAAGGAGATCGAGGCGAGCGTCCCCCATGACGTCGTCATCACGCACGACGGGCGTCTGCTGTTCGCCTACGCCGCCGACGTCCAGGCGCTCAATACGGCGCGGAGCGCGATCCAGAACGTCCTCGATCGCGACCACATCAAGGCAAGCGTGCGCGTGAGCCACTGGGATGACGAGCTCGATGAGTGGCGCCAGACCGATCCGCCGCCGAGCGCCCAAGAGCAGCGAGTCCGTGACGCCGCCGACCGCGACGCCGAGGCGATCCAGACGCGTACGCTCGTCGTGAGCTCCGGCAAGATGATCCGCGCCGAATTCGAGCAGTCGATGCTCGAGTGGGCTGAGGAGCTCGGCTTGGCATGCAAGATAATCGAGCACCCGCACCTGCTCACCACGCAGGTTGCCTTCACCGTCACCGGCCCCAAGCACAAGCTCGACGAGTTCTCCCAGGGCCTCGCGGCCGAGGAGGCGGCGACGATCCGCACCGAGCGAGCCGTCATGCTGAGCCCGCTCTAGGGCAGGGATCTTTCGGGGCGTTCGGCTGTTCGCCGGCCGCCTGGTGCTCGGTGGCGAACCCATACGCTCGTCAGCGGATATATATTCCAAGCAACCCACCAAGGCTGAATTTCTGGAGGTATCCGGGAGATGCGAGTCGATGTTGAGGGTGTGGGCATCGAGTACGAGGTGACGGGCGAAGGCAGGCCGGTGGTGCTGCTGCACGGCTTTCCCGATTCGGGGCGGCTGTGGCGAAACCAGGTGCCGGCGCTGGTCAAGGCGGGGTTCAAGGTCATCGTTC
>Ga0116218_1001907_pt1 | contig 12362 bp, 7 predicted proteins | sample Sb_taG_2_FD_88966 | JGI IMG/M metagenome (GOLD analysis project Ga0116218, IMG submission 88966) | Peat soil microbial communities from Weissenstadt, Germany - Sb_50d_5_LS metaG | ecosystem: Environmental > Terrestrial > Soil > Wetlands > Peat | place: Germany: Weissenstadt | collected 2010-09-21 | reverse complement strand
CGGATGCTCACAGCCGGCGCCATAGCCGTGGCAACAGGGCTGCTTCGCAAGCTATTCCTCCCCGGGCCCCTTGAAACCTTCAGCCCTGGCGGATCCAGCTGTGTGACTTTTCACGATAGTTGGCACCAAGATCGGCGTTGACCTGAGGGTCTGGAGGAGGTTTTCAGTCTGTTTGGCACCGCTTTTTCATCCAGTTTGGCACCAGCCCACTCTACCCGGGCATGACGGCGCGCTCCTGCTCAAGCAACGCGCACTGTATCGACGGGCAGCCCGACGTCGCGGACAAGCGCATCACGCGCACCCTCGGCCGGAGGGCGTCCGGCATGAGTCCAGCGGTGATGGAGTCGACGACAGCGAGCTGGCATCTTGAGCAGGCAAGTGATGGACCGGCGTCCGGTGTAATCTGCGGTGGCCTATCAGCCGGGGAAGGGCAGGAACGGGCAATGCCTGCGTCCTGCAGGGCAGTTTGGCGAGCGGGCCTTCCACCGCGAACTGGCGGTGGACATGCGGGTGTGCGTGTACGACCGCGCGGGGTTCGGGTTCCCTGTCAAGTCAACGTGTTGAATGCCGTCGCCGGATTCGGCTCCATTCCAGTCGCACCCGTCCCAAACCATGATAGCCGTGATACGATGTTTTCCATGGTGGTGAATCGAGTCCATGGGACAACGGACGTGGCTGAGGCGCTCGGGCTCCGCCCGGCGACGGTTCAGCAGTACGCGCGGAACGGCCGCATCCCGTTCGACGCCACGCCGGGAGGGCACCGGCGGTTCGACATCGACGAGGTGCGCGCTGCGCTTGATGCCCGGCAAGGCGCCTCGGTCGCCCCGCCGGCGAGGTCGCGCGGGGCGCGCGGCTGGCTCGCCGACGCGCTCGAGCTCGAGGCGTGGGCTGACCGGATGCCCGCGAGGTACGAGCTGCCTGAGCTGGTCCGGATCCTGGTAGCGGGCTCGGTGCGAGAGCTGCGGTCTGTGGACTTCCGCGCTGCGGAGGGCACCGGGGTGAGCGGCTGGGACGGCCTGGTCGACGCCGTCCGCGGCAACAGCTGGGTGCCGGAAGGCAAGTCGGCCTGGGAGATGGGGGTGAACGAGGACATCACGAAGAAGGCGGACGAGGACTACGCCGCGCGGACGAAGAAGCCGCTGGGCCTGGTCAAGTCCGAGACGGTCTTCATCTTCGTGACCCCCCGGCGCTGGGACAACCGCGACAGCTGGGCCACGGCCAGGCGCGCCGAAGGCCAGTGGAAGGACGTCCGCGTGTACGACGCGGACTCGCTCGAGCAGTGGCTCGATGAGACGCCGGCCGCGCACGTCAGGATCACGGCCATGCTCGGCCGTGATCCTGACGGTGCCGCCGACCTGGAGCGGGCGTGGAACGACTGGGCCGCGCGGACCGTCCCCCCGGTTCCGGTATCCCTCCCGATGGCCGGCCGCGGCGAGCAGGTCGAGAAGGTGCTCGGGTGGCTGCGCGGCGAGCCGTCGGCCGTCTCCGTGTCGGGCGACTCGGCAGAGGAGGCGTTCGCGTTCATCGCCGCGTGCCTGCTGGGGCTGCCGGAGGAGGAGCGCACCGCCCTGCTGTCCCGGACGCTGGTCGTGCGGACGCCTGCGGCGTGGGATGAGGTCCTGGCCCGCGCGGGCGCCGGGGCGGGCCTCGTGCTGATTCCCCTCTTCCCGGGCCCGGAGCCGTCCGAGGCGACGGACGCCGGCCACCGGGTGGCCGTTCCGGTGAGCCCGAACATCATCACCGTCGGCACGGTGATCAAGCTCCCGCAGCTGCGGACGGAGCCCGCGCGTGAGGCGCTCGTCGCGGCCGGGATCTCCGCGCCGAAGGCGGCCGAACTGGCGCGGGTAGCGCGCCGCAGCCTGCTGATGCTGCGGCGTCGGCTCGCCGCCAGCGGAGGCATGCGCCCGCAGTGGGCCGAGCCCGCCAGCGGCGGCGATCTCGTCCCGGTCGTCCTGGCAGGCGCGTGGCGCGAGGGCAACGATGCCGATGAGGGCGTTCTCAGCAGGCTGGCGGGGCGGCCGTACGAGGAGATCAGCTCGCTGTGCACCCGCTGGGCCGCCGAGGATGACATGCCGGTCCGCCGGGACGGCGTCATCTGGTACTGCGTCTCCAGGCCCGACGCCTGGGACCTGCTCGCCGGCCTGGCCGGATCCGGTCACCTCCGCCGGTTCCGGGAGATCGCCGCCGAGGTGCTCGGCACGGTGGACCCCGCACTGGCGCTGGAGCCCGCCCGCCGCTGGGCCGCGGGCGCGTTCGGCCCCTCGATGCCCTGGTCGGCACAGCTGCGGACCGGCATCGCGGAGACCATCGTGGTGATCGCCACACAGGACGCCGACCGGGATCTGCCCGGAATCGGCACTGGCCGGGACCTGGCCGACTGGATCGTCCGGGAGGTCCTGGAGGCAGCGAACGCTGACACGTCCGGCGAGCTGTGGTCGTCGCTGTCGGACGTGCTGCCGACTCTCGCCGAGGCGTCCCCCGGCGTTTTCCTCGACGCTGTTGACACCGGGCTCGGCAGCGGCGGCCTGCGGGCGCTGTTCGACCCGGAGGTGGAGAGCGCCCCGCTCGCATCCCCGGCCCACACCGGTCTGCTGTGGGCGCTGGAGGCACTCGCCTGGTCGCCGGAGTACCTGGGGGCCGCAGCCCTGTCGCTCGCCCGGCTCGCCCAGATCGACCCGGGTGGACGCTGGGCCAACCGGCCCGACCGCAGCCTCAACCAGATCTTCCTGCCCTGGCGGCCGCAGACCGCCGCCACCCGCGAGGACCGGATCGATGCCGTCGACCTGCTGCGCGACAAGGCGCGGGATGCCGCTTGGCCGTTCATGACCGGCCTGCTGCCGACCCCGCACTCGGTCAGCTTCTTCTCCTACGCCCCGCGCTGGCGCGACTGGCAGCCCGAGGGGGAGCCGCCGCAGCTGAGCGCGGCCGAATGGGCCTGGCACACGCAGGCGATCACCAGCCGGCTGCTGGAGGACGCCGGAATGGACGGCCAGCGCTGGGCGGACCTGGCCGCCCGGCTTCCCTACCTACCGCCTGCGCAGCGCGAGGCGGTCCTCGCGAGCCTTGACCGCCTGACGCCGGATGCGTTCGGGGACGAGGACCGCGCCAAGGTGGCCGACGCGCTCCGCAGCATCGTGCGCGACCACCGCCGCTTCCACGACGCGCAGTGGGCAATGCCGGCTGACCTCGTCGACCAGGTCGAAACGCAGCTGAACCGCTTCCAGGGCGGCGGCGCCGCCACGGACATCACCTGGCTGTTCGACCACTACGTGGAGCTGCCCGGACCGCGGCCGGAGAACATCATGGCGGAGCAGGACGCCATCGAGCGGCTCCGGGAAACCGCCGTCGGCACGGTGCTGTCCTCCGGCGGGATCGCGGAATTCTGGGAACTGGCCGGGAAATGCGAGGCGCCGCACACACTCGGCTGGGCGGCCGGCCGGGCGGCACCGGACCTGGACGCCGATATGATCGCGGAACTGGACTCCGCCGACCCGCTCCGCCAGCAGACGTCAAGGTCATGGGTCGCCAGCCGGTTCGCAACCGGGGACTGGGCGTGGGCGACGCCGTTCCTGGGGGCCGCCGGAACCTGGCCCGCGCCGCGGACCGCGGGCTTCCTCCTCGCGCTCCCCCAGGACGGGCAGGCGTTCGACTGGGCCGCCCAGCTCGGCGACGAGGTATGCGATCTCTACTGGGCAGGCGTCCAGTCGTACCTCATCCGCGGCAACGCCGACCGCGAGCGCGCCGCGCGCAAGCTAATGGAATCCGGCCGGTCGGCCGCCGCCGTGTCCGCGCTGGGCATGATCATCCACGACCACGCCCACGCCCACGCCGACCCCGGTCTTGTCGCTGACGCCCTCGCCGAGGCCGTCCCCAGCCCGGGCGCGATCGGCAACGCCCTGGTGATGTTCGCGCACGACGTGACCACGCTGCTCGACTACCTTGACGGCCGGCCTGACACCGACCGGCACCGCCTGGCCATGATCGAGTGGCGCTATCTGCCGCTGCTGGAATCACGACAGCGCCCCGCCAGGATCCTGCACCACGAACTGGCCCGCGACCCGGAGTTCTTCGCCGACGTCATCGCCATGATCTTCCGCCCAGAGCACGAGGACCAAGAGCAGGACGTCACCGAGGAGCGGCGCCAGCGGGCAACCCTCGCCTATCAGCTGCTGCGGACCTGGCGCACCGTCCCCGGCACCGCCGCCGGCCCTGGGGCCTCCGACGGGCCCGGTCTGGCTCAGTGGGTCGCCGAGGCCCGCGCCCTGCTCACCCGGCGCGGGCTCCTGCGCCCCGGGGACCGGTACATCGGCCACATCCTGAGCCACGCACCCGAAGACCCCGATGGTACCTGGCCGGGCCTGCAGGTCCGCGAGATCATCGAAGACTCCCGGAGCCAGGACATCGAGGCGGGGATCGACGCGGCGGTCTTCGACGGCCAAGGCGTGACATGGCGCGGCCTGGACACGGGCGGCCAGCCGGAGCGGGCGCTCGGCGACAAGTACCAGGAGTACGCCCGCCGCACCGGGACCCGCTGGCCCCGCACCCGCCGGATGCTGCAGCGCATGGCCGAGAACTGGGACCGCCGCGCCCGGCAGGAGGACCAGCTGGCCGCCACCCGCGAAGACTTCTGGTCGTAAGGCGCGGCCGTGCTCACCATGCCATACCCGCGAGGCGCCGCCGGGTGCGCGCGCCATGAGGCCGGGCACCCGGGGCGGCCCATGCGCGGGCGCGCTCCGCTGCCCCCTCGCAGTTCCCCGTCCGCAGACCGCCTCCCGGCAGCTCCCGTTCCGGCGCGGTATCACCGCGGCGCTCGCGCAGCTCCTGCCCCTCGGGGAGACGCCGGGCGGGCTCGCCACGGTCCTCACCGAGTTCTTCGACGACGCCGACGACGACCTGGCGCGCCTGGCCGGCTCCACCCTCATGCGCCTGCCCGCCGGGCACGATGACCTGGCCGACCGCCTCAGGCGGGCGTCTGGTTCCCCAGGGCGGGAACCAGAGACTGATCCCGGCAAGAACTGGCGTAATACATGGCAAGGATCTCTGCCATCTGGTCAGACTGTGAAATCCCCGCCCGAGTGGCGTCCTGCAGGAACAGCACCGCGAGATTACGGGGCACACGCACCCTAAGACTGACCCTGTCGCCCTTTGAGGGGCGGCCGCGGCGGGGGCGGTTTCCCCGGCTCCGCGGATCAACACTGCTCATAGGAGTCCTGCTCCATGGCCTGGATCAGCACCGGGTATGCCATCGGCCAGGGGATGCGTTCCTGCTCAAGCAGCAAACCCATGTCGGCGACGGCCGCGTAGTCAGACAGGCTGGTGTACAGTTCCTGCTCGCTGCGCGTGAGATGCGGCACGGTAGTGCGCTGGGGACGGGCACCGGGGATTGCCAGATGCCGGTACCGGTTCAAGATGGCGATGTCGGTAAGGATGGTGCGGGCGGGAATGCCCAGGCCTCGCAGGTCGCTGACGAATTGCAGGCCGGGGAGGTCCAGGTCGCCCCAGTAGATTACGTCCTGAGCGCGGCGGATCCAGGCGATGCGGCCGTAGTTCACGACGCTGAAGCCGTGGCCGTGCAGGACGACTACGCCAGTGTGGTCGCCGGTGATGGCATAGGCGGTCTCCTTGTTCTCAAGGATCACTGCCGTGCGAGGCGTGTTCTGCCACGTATTGAGGTCCTCCACGGAGGCGGCGAAGTGCCTCATGCCGCCAACCTGCGCCCGTAGGTCAGGGTCTAGGACGGCCACCTGGACAAGGTCTGGGACGGTACGTAGCCCAAGGCGCTGGTGCAGGCGAATCCTCGCGGATGTCGGCATGTCCTCCTCGCTGGTGATTTCGAGAGGAAAGTCCGGGTCGCCGAGCAGTGCGAGGACGAGGACAGCGTGCTGGGCGAGCCACTTGGTGCCGATACCTTCGATGGGCAACTGGCGCAGCAGCAGGCCAGAGGTAGGGTGGATGCCCAGCCAGGCGACCGTCGCGGTGAGCTGCTGGTAGGTGTGCTCGTCGAGGTCGGTCAGGCGGCGAATAATCCGGTCGAAACGCGCCTGTGGAAACTGCCGCTGCAAGCTAGTAAGGCGTTGCCCGCAGCGCCGCCAGGTGGCCAGCGTGGCAGGATTGGCGGCGGCCAGGTCTCCGGGCCGGTTGATGACCAAGGTCTTGGGCATCGGATGGATACCGGTGGGAAACCGGGTACTGGTGTGCTCGATCATGCCTGGCCCGGCATAGTCGCGCCAACGCGCGGCCCAGGTAAGGCAGGCGAGCGGGTCGCGGGAGCGTTCGCCGGTAGTGGGTGGTTGCAGCGGGATACGCATCGGCCAGGTACCACGGCCACGCGCCCAGTCAGGGTATTCGCGTTCGAACCTGGTCCGCAGCTGGGCGGTGACCTGTTCAGGCTGCCGCATCGGCGCCGTCGGTGTCGGCTTCGCGGCGGACGGCCAGTTCACCGAAGGTCGCGGAGGTGGCGTTGGAGTGGGCGCCGCCGGGTGTGAGGCGTTTTTCGACGAGGACGGCCTGCCCGATGAACGGCTCTAGGACGCCGGACATGCGGATCGGTGCGGCCATGATCAGCTGGAACCCGAATTCGTCGAAGGCCGCCAGGGCCTGCCCGGCGAAGGTTTCGTCGGATTTACTGAAGGCCTCGTCGAGCATGAGCGGCGCGAACCGGGGCCGGCCACCGGAGGTGTCGTCAGCAAGGTTGTAACTAAGCGCTGCCGCCAGGCAGAACGCGACCAGTTTTTCCTGCTCGCCGCCCGACCCGGCAGCGGTGTTGCGGTAGGTGTGGACAGTGACGCCGTCACAGTCTTCTTCGCGGCCGTAGAAGCTGAACGCGAGCCGGACATCCAGGACGGTCTCCCGCCAGCGCTTGTGCTCGGGGTCGTCGCTGGTGAACTGGGCCATCAGGTCGCGAACCCGGGCGAACTGGGCGAGAGCCTGCTGGGGGGTGGCGCGGGCGGCGGGTGCGTTCTTGAGCAGGTCGTCGACGGCGCCGCGGAATTGGCGGATCGACTCGAACTGGTGGGCGTTCACGGCGATCTGCAGGTGGGTGCCCTGGTTGAACTCGACGCGCTTGAGCCCGGCGTTAACCATGTCGGCGCGGCGGCGGATCTCGGTGCTGGCGGTTTCGATGGTGCGGTACAGGACGCTGACCGACGGCACCATGTCTTCGCTGATCATGGTCTGGAAGCGGTGCATCGCCTCGGGCAGCCGGCGGCGGGTGATCTCATCGTGCAGGGCGGCGAAGTCGGCTCCGCACCGGTCGACGTCGCCGCTGCTGTCAGGGACGGAATCGGGCCACCTGCTGGTGAACACGCTGATCGCGGCCTGGATTTCGGTAGCGGCGACGCGCTGGTCTTGTTCAGCGTCGCGCCTGCACCGTTCCAGCTGCGCGTGGAAGTCCTGGCTGAACGCTGCGATCGCGTCGGCCGAGGCGGGCAGGCGCAGTCGAGCGTAGACCTTGTCCAGGTACTCTCGTTCGCCGTCGGGAACGGTGGCGGGTTTGCCTGCCTCCTCGGCGGCCCGGACGGCAAGGGTTTCCTTCCGGTCAGTCATGCCGTCGATGGCATCCTTGCTCTTCTCGCAGGCGCCGACGAGCTGCTCCCAGGTTCGTTCGGCGTCGTCGCGCTGTTCCTGCAGCCGTTGCAGATTCACGTTGGCGGCCTTGAGCTGGGTGATCCGATCCCGGAGGTCGCCGGCCGCGCGTGCGGAGGCCCAGTGGTCCAGTTCGTCCCAGGAGGTGTAGACGGCCAGCTGCGTCGCCGTGGTGACGATGGCGGAGACGTTGTCGAGCTCGCTGTCCAGCCTGTCGGCTCTGGTCTCGGCCTGCTTTCTGGCGACGGCCAGGGCGGCGACTTCTTCCTCGAGCGCCGCGCGTTTGGCGGTAGCGTTGCCACCCAGGATGTAGCTGGAGGGGCTGGTCACCTCGGAGCGGTCGTCCTTGCGGTAGTGGTTGCCGCGCTGCTTGACGGTGCCGCGTACGGTTACCGCCACCTGATGGGGTTCCAGGTCGCGGGCGGTCTCCACGCACACGTGCTCGAACCGGCGGGTGATCTGGGCGCCAAGCCAGAACCCGCTGGGATGGGTGATGTCGACCTCGAGTTTTGAGGCGAGCGTGCCGGGGGCTGGCCGGGGCTGGTGCGCCGAGATGGCGGTGACGATGCTGTAGTCGACGATGCCGCCCATGTCGTGCTCGTCGATGAACGCCCGCACCTCGTTCTTGTGCCGGTCGGGTACCAGCAGCCGCAGGCCGTAGCTGCGGAGCACCTTCTCGGCCGCGGGCCGCCACCGTTCCTCGCCGTCGGCCAGATCGATGAGCTCGGCGGCGTAGGCCAGGTCCGCGGCCGGGACGCCCGCGCCGCGGGCGATCACATCGCGCCTCTCGATCGCCCGGGCCGGCAGCAGCGATCCGGAGGCCTGCACGGCGGCGAGTTCGGCGGCGCGTTCCCGGTGCCGGGCGATCGCCTCACCGGCCTGCCGGGCAGCTTCCCTGCGCCGCGGCTGCAGTTCCTGCTGCTGCTGCGCGGCCTCGTCGAGTATGGCGGGGAGCCGGTCTTGCAGCGCGGAGAAGGCATCCCGGTCTTCCGGCGCGTCCATGCCCATGCGCGCCAGGTGCCCGCTGAAAATCCTGTGCGCGCCGACCCGGGTGGCGTGCTGGCTGATCACCTGCTCCAGTTCGGATTCCAGGCTGGCCAGGTCGCTTCCTTCGGCGCGCAGCTGATCATCGAGGGACCGGAACACCGCCTTGGCCGCCTTGGCCTGCCGGTCCTGATCGGCCAGCTGCCGCCCGCGGCTGGCAATGCCCTCCTCAAGCCGGGTGATCTCGGCCTGCAGCAGTGCCATGTGCACTCCGCGCAGGTACCGCTCTGCGGCGGCGCCCTGGACCGATTCAGCGGCCGCGCTGTCGCGCCGGGCAGCGCTGTAGGCAGCCCAGGCGTCCGGCACCGGGTTGAGGACCTGCTGCTGCTCATACGCGCGGCGGGCCGTCTCGAAGGCCTCGTTCAGCGGCTCGAACAGCCCGATCATCGTGGCAGCGGCGTCAAAGGTACCCGGCCTGTCGAGCATGTTCTCGCGGATAAACAGGTTCAGGTCGCCGACGTTCTTCATCGCCTTGGCCTTGCCGAGCAGTGACAGCGCCGTCTTCGACGTGCCCAGGCCGATCCGTCTGGCCAGGCTGCGCGTGTATTCGGTTTCAGTGGCCGGATAGGCGGTCATCGGCGGCGGATAGGCGTTCTTCAGCCACCGCTGGTCGAAACCGCGCTGAGCCCATTCGTTCAGGGCGGTCAGGTCGAAGTGCCCGCCGTGCAGCTGGTGCATGGTCTTCAGGTGCGCGCCGCCGGTTTCGGTGCCGGTGAACCATTTGATGACCACGCCGGTGGTCACCGAGCCGAGCCCGTCGTCGTAGGTGGCGCCGATCGCGGACCAGGTCGGTTTCCCGCCGCGCAGGCAGCGTACCTGCCCCTGGCCGTGCTCGTCGTCATTTTCTGACCAGGCACCGCGGACGTATTCGGCGGCGCTGCGAGTGGCCTGCCGGGCGCCGCGGGCGGTCAGGTCGGCTGAGGCGTTGAATCGCTGGAGCAAGGTCGGCAGCAGCACCACCGAGTGGCTGTCGAGCAGCGATGACTTGCCGGATCCGGATGGCCCGGTGAACAGGACGCCGCGCTCGTCGACCGGGAGGTCCTTGTAGCCGCAGAAAGTACCCCAGTTGACGACCTGCAGACGGGTCAGCCGGAACTGGCCCAGCTGGATCGTGCGCGCCCTCGCCAGCTCACTCATCGTCCTGCCCTTCGTCAGCATTCCCGCCCGCGGTCTCATCCGCGGCGGGCCCCTCACCGCGCTCTCCGGCACTTTTCCTGTCGGCGGCGATTGCGGTGTAGCGGGCGGTCAGGGCCTCGACGCGCTCGGCGGACATCAGGGAGGTGATCACGCCGTAGATGAGATACCGGCTGGTGCCAGGCACCGGCTTGATGACGTGGGCCTCGTCCAGGGCCCTGATCGCTGCGTGAATCTTCCGTACGAAGCCGGCCTCGTCGGTGTTCTCGGGCGGCTTGTAGCCGAGCATGTGCTCGATCACGTCGGCGGTTTCGACGACCGGGTCATCGGGCGCGAGGAGGTACTGGTTGTACAGGTAGAGCGTCAGGGCGCTGGCGGCCAGGCTCAGCGTCCGCGCGCGCAGCAGCGTGCGGGCGTGCGGGCTGGGGTCATTACCTTGCCTGGTGAAGGCGTGCCCGTGTTCCTGGTTGATCTCCAGCACCAGGCCGAGCTCGCTGAGTCGGCTGCGCAGCACCTCCTCGTACTGCTGCAGTATCGCCCAGTGCCGGCCCGCTCCCGCCCTGATGTGGGGCGCGGCGACCAGTTCCTGCAGCGTCCAGCACACCGCCGGGGGCAGCTGGCTGGTATCTCCGTCGAACCGCGGCTGGCCCGGTCCGGCGTCAAGGTGACTTCCCACCCGGTCGCCCGCCGTGGCGGTGAAAACCCCGGCCAGGTCGTCCGGAGCCAGCGCCGCGGCCTGCGCGGCGCCGAGCGCAAGACCGTCGTCACTGAAGACCACGTCGAACGGCAGGTCGGGCCGGTCAGTCATCAGCGGTGCCCTCCAAGTCCAAAGTCATCACGCTGCCCTGCCCGTGACCGAGACGGCCGCGGTGCACCGCGGCGGCCCGCGGGCCGGGCAGCGGTTCGCCGAAAACCAGATACGGCACCGTTAGCTGCCGCCGCCCCCGGCTGGTGTGGGCCCAGACCACTTCGGTGGCGGTGTCATCGACCTCGCCGTGCCGGGCGGCCAAAGACCAGACGCCGATGACGTCGCCCGTGCGCGGGCTGGGCAGCTGCGCCAGCACTTCGGGAAGCGTGGCAAATCCGCCGTGCACGTCCAGCGCCTTATGCACCGCGGCACGCAACGCCACCCAGTCGATGGCTTCCCAGCCAGCCAGCGCCGCCGGGTCGATCGCGAACTCTCCGCTGGAGTCGGTCACCAGCTCGGGCGGGACCAGCATTCCCTCATCGAGCCGCAGCCGCCCCACCGAGGCCGTCACCACCCCGCTCAGCGGAACAGAGAAACCGATGTCACGGCCACCGTGCGCGGACCGGAAGGCCACCGCGGCCGCCGCTTGCGCCTCCGTGATCCGTGTTCTCATGCTCCGGTAATGCAAGGCGTCCCCTCCGCGGACAAAGGCGCTGATCCGCCTGAACGCGGCCTGGCGTACTCGCTCGACCTCTTGGACCCGCTGCCACATCGTGTCGATGAACACGCTCAGGACTTCGGCGAGGTGCGGGGGCATCTGGTCCAGGCGGGCAAGGATCTCGCGGATGTCGGCCTCGAGCTGGGCGCGCTGGGACGGTATCCCGATCAGGTTGGTGAAGGCCCGGAACGCCTGACCTTCCGGCGAGTCAGCGATCACGTCGTGCCCGTCGAACATCTGCGTCAGCGTCTCAGCGAACTCAGCGGGATCGCCGACCAGGCTCTGCCGTAGCAGCGTCGCGGTGTTGGCGTGCATCTGCTCGCCGTACCGGGCCAGATCGGCCGGGATCCGTTCGATGAGCTGGGCCAGCGCGGCCAGCCTGTCGGCCAGTTCGGCGTGGTCGACGACGGGTATTTCGCCCGCTTCCAGGGCTTCCCGCTGGGCTGTCAGAGCCTGGATCTGCTCATCCAGTAGCCGGATCCGGGCTGCCGGATCAGGGTTGGCCTGGCCGGCGATGCGCCGCATCTCCGCCATCACCATGGACAGAGCCGACTCCGTCGCCGTAGAGCCGGGCTGCTGAAGATCACGCATCTGCCGGACTGCGTGGCTGGCCCCCGAGGTCAGCTGGTACCGCTCGATCATCGTCTCGGGATCGACACTGCGATGCACCCAGCCCCGCTTCACCCACCTGCGCAGCACGCCTTCAGCTGCCGACGTCCCCGCCTCGTCGCTGTCGGCGCTCGCCACCGCGCGAAGGTCAACCAGGTCATCACCGATCAGAGCGGCCAGGGTCAGGCCGTCAACGAGCTGCCCATCGCCCAGATGAGCCGCCATCAGCGCCAGATGCAGCAAGGCGTCCTTCGCGCGCAGCAGCGATATGGCCACGTCCGCAGCCGCGTTCGTGCTGAACTCGTGGAAGAGGCTCTCTGCGCTCTTGGCCATCAGCAACACCACCTCCCTTCACGGCACCCACCCCTTCCTGAACGCAACGATCCAGGTGGCAGGCAAGGCAACGGAACCAGGCTCAGTGTCACAGACAGCACCGACAAAATCGCTGCGAGCTTCTCGCCGGGGGTGCACGTCAGTTCCGTAGGGGTCCTGGATTGGCGCAGGCTGACGCAGTAATCTGGAAGTGATCACACTTCCAGATCGGGAGCTAGGATGCCTGAGCCGCTTGACGAGCTTGAACGCCGG
>Ga0116218_1001903_pt1 | contig 12382 bp, 9 predicted proteins | sample Sb_taG_2_FD_88966 | JGI IMG/M metagenome (GOLD analysis project Ga0116218, IMG submission 88966) | Peat soil microbial communities from Weissenstadt, Germany - Sb_50d_5_LS metaG | ecosystem: Environmental > Terrestrial > Soil > Wetlands > Peat | place: Germany: Weissenstadt | collected 2010-09-21 | reverse complement strand
CGCGGTGATGTCGAGGTTCAAGGTGTCGCCAAACTCATATTGCTTTGAAGCGCCGCTGGCTTCGATCCCGGTGGCCATGTCGCGCGTGTCGTGGCGTCCGAAGCTTGATTTGCCTAGTGAGCCCAACAGATCGCGCAGGGCTTTGAATCCTAAGAAGTCGAGGCTCTTGTCGGTGATTTCGAACTTGGCCTGCTGTGCTTCGCCTACCTGTCCGCCCACGCTCGATTGCTTGGAGGGATCATGCGGCTGATCGATGGAAATGTAATCTTCCTGCTGCATTCTCTCGATCAGCTTCTCGATGAGTTCCTCGAGTTCGCCTTCCATCTGCATTTGCTGGAGGCGGTCGCGCATTTCTTCGTCGAACATCTCACCGTTGAGCAGAGCCTGTTCCAGGGCGCGCTTCAGTTCGTCCAGAGTCTGCTCGCCATCTTGCATCTCGTACCAGAAATTGTCGTTGAATCCGCTCTGCAGAAAATAGTCCGAGAACGCGCTGAGCAGGTCCTCCATGCTCATCTCGCTGGCGGGGTCGGGGACGTATTTGCTGTAGCGGATGCGTTTCATGAGGCAGTTCTCGGTTCTCGGTTCTCAGTTCTCAGTAAAACCCGCTTCCCACTGAGAACCGGGAACTGAGAACTCACTACTTGAACCCTCGCTTGCGTCCGAAGCCGGGATCTTCCCGCTCGAACGGCTGCTTGTCAGGGACCTTCATTGGCTTCTCTCCGGCGGTGAACACGCGCTCTTCGTTGCGTCCGATTTTCTTGTGGGCGTGCAGGCCTTCGAGGACGAACTCCGCCGCTGACACCTGAATCTCGGGGCTGTCTTTCGGGCCAACGTTCAGCTTGACTAGTTTTTCCATCAGGCCCTGAATCTGGCTCAGGCCTTCGAGGACTTCGCGTGCTCCGGCATTGTCGCCGAGTTGAATCTCTCCGCCCAGATCGAACCACTGCACCACCTGATTCAGGCTGACGCCGTGAAGATAGGTATCGAAGGTCTTGGCAATCGCGGTGCGGATCAACTCGCGGCTCACGTGATCAGCGCCTTTCATCTCGCCTTCGTATTCGAGTTCCAGTTTGCCGGTGATGGCCGGCAGGGCCGCGTAGATGTCGCTGATGCGCGGCACGATCAATTTTTCCTGATGGGTCAGGGCGCGGCGCTCGGCATTGGAAACCACGTTCTCGATGGCGGAGATGGGCAGGCGCTGGCTTACGCCCGAGCGTTTGTCGACTTTCTTGTCGTCGCGCGCCGCGAAGGCGATGCGCTCGATCACTTCGCTGACATAGTTCGGAATCTGCAGTCGCGACCCGTCCCGGTCATTCCCTCGAGTGAGCCAGGCTTCCTGCGCGGTGATCGTGATGCCTTCTTCGACCGTCGCCGGATAGTGGGTGCGAATCTCGGAGCCGATGCGATCTTTCAGCGGCGTAATGATCTTGCCGCGCGCGGTGTAGTCTTCGGGATTCGCGCTGAACACGATTGCTACATCGAGCGGCAAGCGGATCGGGTATCCCTTAATCTGCACGTCGCCTTCCTGCATGATGTTGAAGAGACCAACCTGAATCTTGCCGGCGAGATCGGGCAACTCGTTAATCGCAAAGATTCCGCGATTAGCGCGAGGCAGCAATCCATAGTGGACGGTGAATTCGCTCGACAGTTCGTGGCCGCCGCGCGCCGCTTTGATGGGATCGATATCGCCGATCAGGTCGGCGATGGTGACATCGGGTGTGGCCAGCTTTTCTACGTAGCGGTGGTCGGGCGTCAGCCAGGCGATGGGCGTGGCGTCCGCTTCTTTCGCGACGAGTTCGCGGCAGCGGCGGCAAATTGGGGCGTAGGGATTGTCGTGAATCTCGCAGCCCGCGACGTAAGGCATCTCAGGATCGAGCAGAGCGGTCAGCGCGCGCAGAATGCGGCTCTTCGCCTGTCCGCGCAGGCCTAGAAGAATGAAATTATGGCGCGAGAGAATCGCGTTTACGATCTGAGGCACAACCGTGTCGTCGTAGCCGACGATGCCTGGAAACATCTGGCTGCCCTCGCGCAGCCGCGACATCAGGTTGTCACGCAGCTCATCTTTTACCCGGCGCGATCCGAGACGCTGTGCAGTGAAAGGACTTTGGCGCAACTCGCCGAGAGTCCGGGCGAAACTCATGGTAGAACCCCCACAGAAAAAGCCTTGTTCGGATTATACCGCCGGGGTGCGATGTCAGCTTTTCAGCTCGCAGCACAAGCGATTTAGCCGAAAACTGGGCGTTGGATCGGTTTCCGGGTTGCCGGTAATGCGACCGGAGTCCGGACCGGACCGCTCCTGGTCGTGAGTGGCTAACGCCTGTTCACGACAGTTGACTTCCGGTTTGCCCGTCATCCACCAAGAATCCGAAACTGGCCAATCCAGATCGCGAGCGCTATCGCGTGATTTCGACAGTTGTTGGGAGTCCGTCGGCCAATCCCGAGTGCGCTGTTGACGGAAAGCGTTTGACGAGGGCACAATGATGGCCTCGGAGAAGAGCCCTTTGCGCCAAGCGGCTTCCGAGTGAAGCTACCCCGGAAACCCATCGCGAGCGGGCAGCCCACGTTTTCTTAAGTTGGATTTCTAGAACGAGATTCATGAAGCCCTAGGGTCGGCCCTTTTCGACAAACTCTGCTGGAACGGAGGGCCTATGTCGACGCCCACAGTAAGTCCCGATTTCTTCAAACCTTCTCCATTCACCAAGCGTTTGGTTTATGCCATCGTGGCTGGGACCGTGGTTACGGTTGGACCGTTCCTGCTCTGGCCTGCACTGGCAGTGCTCCTTTTCGGGTCTAATGATTACCTACCACATGTGTTCTGTTATCTCCGCCGTCCGGCGCTGGTTTGGACTCATGTCACCGCGGATTCGCTGATCGGCCTTGCTTACCTCGCGATTTCAGTGACCCTGGGCTACCTGGTTTACAAAGCCCGGCGCGATATCCCTTTCCACTGGATATTTCTCGCCTTCGGACTGTTCATCATCGCCTGTGGTGGTACGCACTTCATGGAAGTGGTCACTATTTGGCGACCGGTTTACGTCCTCTCCGCTGCCGTGAAACTCTTCACGGCCCTCGCGTCGCTAATGACAGCCGTCGTGCTTCCCTTCAACGTTCCCACAATCCTGGCCTTGGCGCAAAGAGCGAAAGCATCAGAGCAGGTGACCGCGACACTACGCGCCAGTGAGGAGCGAAAAGAAGCTCTCTTGCGGGAGGTTCATCACCGGGTTAAGAACAATTTGGCGGTAATCTGTAGTCTCTTTTACCTTCAGTCCATGCATACAAGAGACGAGGAAAACGTGCAAATGTTTCGGGACATGGAAAATCGTGTGCATTCGATGGCCCTGGTGCACGAGAGGTTGTACGGCTCGGAGAATCTGGCGCGCATCGACTTTGCGGAATATGCGCAGGCCCTTGCCAAGGACATCCTCTCGTCGCATGGGAGTCCGGGCCCGCCGGTGCAGTTGAAGAGTGATCTGGAACCGATCATAATGGGCGCTGATTTGGCAGTCCCGTGCGGTTTGATACTCAACGAACTGATCTCCAACGCGTTCAAGCACGGCTTCCCCGACAGTGTTGGGGGTGAGATCAGATTGACCTTACGTAGCGGGACGGATGGGAAATGCAGCCTCGTCGTGGAGGACAGCGGAGAGTAGGTATTCCCGACGATCTGGACGTCAATAGAAGTAAGTCGCTGGGCCTGAGGTTGGTGCGGTCCTTGACCCAGCAGATTCGCGGTTCGTTCGACCTGGTAAAAATCGATTCGCGAACATCAGCGCGTTTGGTGTTTACGGTGAATAATCATGAACGCTGACTTTATGAACTCTGCTGAGCCGCGTGCTCTGATCGTCGAAGACGAGATTTTGATCGCCGAAGAACTTAAAGAACGGCTGTCGCGTCTTGGTTTTTCAGTAATCGCGGCGGTTGACACGGCTGATGAAGGCATTGCAATCGCCACTCGAGAACACCCGGACCTGGTTGTTTTGGACATTCGCTTGAAGGGAGAAAAAGATGGCATTCAAGCCGCGAGGGAGATCCGTGAGCAAGTGGATGTGCCGATTGTTTATCTGACCGCCCATTCCGACCGGCTGACCGTGGAACGCGCCAAGGCAACTGAGTACGACGGGTTCATTCTGAAGCCCTTCCAGAGACGCGAACTGCAGACGACGATCGAGGTGGCGATGCAGCGGCGCGCCATCAGGGCGAGGCAGAAGGAATAATAGCTGCCTTAGACCAGTAGATCATCCCGCCACATAGCACTCCACTGGTGCTAGAGACACTAGAAGGCGCGTCCAGTGCGCGCGACCTGCGGATTCTGTCCCGAGAACCTAAGTAGAAAGGCAGAAATGCCGCACCACGTTCGCTGCCCCACCCGTGCTATACCGACTGGTTCTCCTACGCGCTGCGGTCGGACTCGACGCCCTGGGCGCGGTGCCGCGCGCGAACGCAGTCCCGGACGCTTAAAGGTCGAACGCCGACCAAGATACGTAGGGTCCTGAGAAAGGCCGGAGGGTAGACGGATCCTCGTTGCGGAATTGAACACTCGCGACGCGCCCGACAGTGTTTCGATCCTGTCGCCTCCTGCCGGGACAACTCGATTGGAGGCAAGGATGGTTGGCGTAATATCCCGTGGCTACAACCCCGGAATAAGTAAGTCGCCCGGCGAGTCGTCGGCTACTCGGAAAGGCTGTGTTCAGTTCCAGCGAGCCTTCGCGGCTCGACGCAGACCGGGCAGGATGGCTTCGAGGTAGCCGACTACTGCTTCTAGACGTTTTGCTTCCGACAGGGTCGAGAGCAGGCTCTGCTTGAAGTCGAGGTCGAGGGGGAGCGATCCTGCGAGCAAGAAGGAAAGATTGGCGGCTTGCTCGTCGGGTCCGGAGGGCTCCGTCCCGGCTAGCTTCGCGATCTCGGCGTGCAGACGGACCGCCTGTGTCACCATCTCGGTGGCGGGCTTGCCGGGCTGGTCTTCTTCGTCTTCGTCCTGCAGCAGCGAAATCTCGGCCTGCAGGAACGATCGCTCTTCGTTGACCTGGATCACCTCGAAGCGCTCGACGCCACGCGTCATTATGTCCATGCGGCCATCGTCATATTTCTTGGTGACGGACATGATCTCGGCGGTGCAGCCGATGTCGGCGACTCCATCGGAAGACGCCCGCACCACTCCGAAGGGCTTCTTTTGCTCCAGGCATTCTGCAATCATCTCTTTGTAGCGCGGTTCGAAGATGTGCAGCGGGAGGGGAACGCCGGGCAGCAGCACCAGTTCGAGCGGAAAGATGGGCAACAGCGAATTCACGGCGTCTCCAGTGCAGACGATTTTACGCCACCGGGCAGCTCTCAGCTCTCAGAGCTGCCGGTTTGACTTGGCGGCACTGCACGCGATACAAGGGTCGCGATGGAAATGGACGGAAAAGTCGTGGTCGTAACCGGGGCTTCCATGGGAATTGGGGAAGCGATTGCCGAGGTTTTTGCCGACGCGGGCGCCAGTGTGGTGATGCTGTCGCGCGATGCCAGTCGCGCCGAGGCTGCCCGGCACCGGGTCGGCCACACCGACCGCACGCTCGCTATGGCGTGCGATGTTCGCAATCGCGAAGAAATCGATCGGGCGCTGGCGTTGACGCTGCACAACTTCGATCGCCTGGATGTGTGGGTAAATAACGCGGGCGTGGGTATCCGCGATACGGTCGCCGACATGGAAACGCCGGCATTGCGCGAATTGTTCGAAACCAATTTCTTTGGGACGATTGCCTGCATGCAGGCGGTGGCGCCAGCCATGCGGCAAGCAGGCGGCGGCAGCATCATCAACATTTCGAGCGTTGCCGGACACATTCCGGTGCCCTTCATGGCCATCTACTCGGCCAGCAAGTTTGCCGTAAACGCGATTGGAAAAGGCGCCCGGGTTGAGCTGAAACGCGACAATATCAACGTGCTGACCATCTGTCCCGGATATGTACGTACCGATTTTGGCGAGCATGTAGTGGCCGACCGGAAGGGCACCGTCCGTCCGCCATCGGTGCGCGGCATCACGGCGGAACGCGTGGCGCAAGCGGCCTATCGCGGATATTGCAAAGGAAAGCGGGAGGTCGTCGTGCCCTGGACCATGATTCCCGTCATCAAGCTTTACCAGTTATTTCCCGGGCTGGTGGAGTGGGGAATGGGCAAGGCCATGGGGAATGCACGCTAGAGCGCAAGCGCGCGGCGGCCAACTGGACGGGCGAGGACGCCCGTCGCTCCACACAACGCAATAGTAAAGAAAAGTAAATTCGGCTAACTTTCCGAGGCGTGACGCATCGAATGAAATAGGCAGAACTGCAGTCTTCCACCCCCTCCAAGGGGCCGTTTGCACGGCGGCTCTGGGGGTGGAGGCTGCCGTTAACTTTTCCGTGTTCCCTTTCGTTAGAATAGCGGTTATGAGATTTTCGTCCCGACCTGCACGGCTAGTTTCCCGCTCGCTTTTTTTCCTGGCAAAACTGTTCAGTGTTCTGTTGCCTGTCATCATGCTGGCCCAGGTAATCCCCGCGCAGGAAGGCGCCCTCGACAAATCTGCGCCCAAGGGCATTACAGCCGAGGAAATCATCAAGCGCTTCGCCGCCAAGGAGAAACTATTCAAGGAGGCGCGGGATCAGTACACCTTCCGGCAGGACGTCAAGGTGATGACGCTGGACGGCGACACGCCGGACGGAATGTACCAGCAAGTTTTCGATGTGACCTTCGACGATAAGGGACGCAAGATCAAGAACGTGGTCTTTGCGCCTCAGCCCACACTACAGCGCATCCAGATGACCGAAGAAGACTTCGACGACATCGAGAACCGGCTTCCCTTCGTACTGACCTCTGATGAAATTGGGGAATACGACGTCCTGTATGTGGGCCAGCAAAAACAGGACGAGTTGAACACTTACGTTTTCGACGTTGCGCCTAAGCAGATTGTTGGCAAGAAGCGCTATTTCCAGGGACGGCTCTGGGTGGATGATCACGATTTCCAGATCGTGGAAACTTACGGCAAGACCGTTCCCGACATTAAGAAAAAGAAGGGAAACGAGAACCTGTTCCCCAAGTTCACCACCTGGCGCGAACAGATTGACGGGGAGTACTGGTTCCCCACCTATACGCGGGCCGAGGACACACTCCAGTTTTCGCTGGGCGGCGTAAAGATCCGCGAGATCATCAAGTACACGAACTACCGGCGCTTCGGATCGAAATCGAAGATCACTTACGAAGGCCAGGAAGTGCAGAAGGCGGAGCCGGAGACGAAACCGGGAGATCAGAAGCCGGCGGAGCCGCAGAAGCCGCAGTAGTCGGGCTTCGAGCGAAGGTTGGGGTGGTGGCGCCTAGGGCAAACCGGTAAACTTGCCGCCATGGACCCTCGACACGCGTCGCGTATACAAACGGGGCTGGTTGCTCTCGCTCTGATTATTCCGCTCGGAATGTCCCTTCGGGCGCTCGGACAACCGACCGCTTCTTTCCAGTCCCACGAAGTGCATCCCGACGGGAGCATCACGTTCCGTTACCTGGATGCCGCCGCAGGCAAGGTTTTGCTCCACCTCGAAGGTGCGGGCGAGCCGTTGCCCATGGAAAAAGACAGGAACGGAGTGTGGAGCGTGGTCACGCCTCCGCTGCCACCGGAGATTTATGGATATGTATTTAAGGTGGACGGGCAATCGCGGTCCGACCCAAAGAATCCTGCAACCATCCCGAACCTGATCTCTGTCGGGAACCTGGTGACTGTGCCGGGCGGGGTCCCCCAGCTATGGGAAGCACGCGACGTGCCCCACGGTGTGGTGCATCGTCACTTCTACACGTCCAAGGTGGTGATCGGGCTGGTTGACGGGCAGAGTGAGTACTACGTCTATACGCCTCCGAGCTATGATCCGAAAAAGGGAAAGCGGTATCCGGTGCTGTATCTGCTGCACGGCTGGAGTGACATGGCCAATGGCTGGACGGCAGTTGGGCAAGCGAATTTCATTTTCGATAACCTGATTGCCGCGGGCAAAGTGAAGCCGATGCTGGTGGTGATGCCGCTGGGCTACGGGGACATGAAGTTTGTAACCAGCGGCGACGGAGTGTGGGATGATGACGCGACGATCGACCACAATGTGAGTCTCTTCAGCCAGGCGTTGCTGACCGAAGTGTTGCCGCAGGTGGAGTCTGAATATCACGTTTCGAAGAAGAGGGACGATCGCGCGATTACTGGGCTCTCCATGGGTGGGTTGGAAAGCCTGACGGTTGGTCTGACCCATCCGGAGCTATTCGGCTGGGTGGGAGGATTCAGTTCAGCGGTGGTGGGGCATCGTGAAGATGAAAAACTCGCGGCATTGAATGGAAGAACCGTCGCTCTGCATCTGCTCTGGATCGCTTGCGGGACCGAGGATCACCTCATTACACCGAACCGTCAGTTCATCGCGTGGCTCAAATCCAAGGACGTTCCGGTCACCGCCGTCGAAACTCCCGGCGGGCATGTCTGGATGGTGTGGCGCGAGAATCTGGCGCACTTCGCGCCGCTGCTGTTTCAAAAAAAGTGAGCGCCTCGAAATCTTAATAGAAAAGATACTTTCTCCACTTATCATCCGAGTGCCCCATCAAGCGCATGATGTGGCGGCTGGTGTGGAGGTTGAAAGAGCGGGGTTCGCGCGCGGGTCGCATGTTGACTTCGTGAGGGAGCTGGTTTCCTTTACGCCGGTTGCAGGGATGACAGCAGGCGACGAGGTTCTCCCAGGTGGAGAGGCCGCCACGGGAGCGGGGAATTACGTGGTCGAGCGTCAGTTCGCCGGAGGGCAGCGTGGTGCTGCAATACTGGCAGGTGTTGCGGTCGCGCAGCAGAATGTTCTTCCGCGAGAGCGCGCGCGACTGGTGCGGGATCCGGCGATACTCCAACAGACGGATGACCGAGGGCACGCGCATGGCCAGGCGGGCGGCGTGCAGGAAGTGCCCATTTTCTTCTTCGGTCATGGCGACGCCCTTCAACACCAGCACGATGGCGCGGCGCGCGGCACAAACATTGATCGGCTCGTAAGAGGCATTCAGCACCAGCACGGGCTGATGCAGGGCATGGCCGTCGCTCTCCTGATGCATGCCGGAGGTGAGCATCGATGCCGGAAGGTGCGACCGCATGCTGCCACCGAAATTGTGAAATCGCAAGGACATGATTTCTACCCGCGTGCCGCCACCGGCACGCGATGTTCGCTCGCTTCTTCTGAAGTATCCTCTGGCAGATGCCCCGATAACGAGATGACATCGGTAATCTTCAAAGTGCGGGCTACCGTCGCCACCCACACCCGCGCTGCTCCGGCACGGCGAAGAACCCGCGCGCACTCAGAGGCCGTGGTCCCCGTGGTATAGACATCATCGACCAATAAGATGTTTGAGTTCAATATCCGCGCGGGATCGCTCACCGCGAAGGCGCCTCGCAGGTTTTCGCGGCGTTGATGACGAGTCAGCCCGATCTGGCTTCCGGTCTCGCGGCGGCGCTGCAGGATTCCCGTAGACAACTCAAATCTGTTCGGGCGCGACAGTTGCTTCAGCGCGCTGCGCGCGATCATCTCCGCCTGGTTGAATCCGCGCTGGGTTTGCTTGCGCGTGTGCAGGGGGACGGGGACGACCACAATTGCGCCCACCGGCATCGCCTGTTCCAGGTTGGCAATGGTCTCGGCCAACCTGCGCCCCAGAACCGCCGCGGCAGGACGAACCTGCTGGAACTTGAGCACATGGATGAGGTCGCGCAACCCGCCCTCATAACTGCCATAGGCGACCGCTCGCTCAAACGGAGGATCGGCGCGCTGACAGAGCAGGCACCGCGTCTCGCTCTCATTCTCACTCTCATTCTCACTGCGATCCGTCTCCGACCAATCAATGCCGACGGGGCGGTGCAGCGTTTCTCCGCAAACGGTGCAGTACGACCCCTGCAGCGGTCGCAGCGCGAGCAGACATGCTTTACAAACGCGAAGACGGGAAATTCTAAGGAGTGGAGAACCACAGATACGACAATCGGCAGGGAAAAAAGTGAAGAATAAAGTCGCAGCAACGCGCTCAGCCCAACCGGCGAAACCATGCTTTGCCAACTCATGATCCGCCGCTTGGCTCTGGGCAGCCCGTATTCGAAACCCAGTACTACTACTGCTGAAGACGACCTCCCGCACCCGGCCAGCCGGGCCACACGAAGTCAGTATAGCGGCGTTGCACGTCGCTATGCAACGCGGCCATCGGACTTCGAACCGCCCACGCTTTCACTCTGTGCCTGCTTGCGGTCGACTGGAAGGCGTTCGAGCGCCGGAATCGTGGACCAGACGTAACTCCGGTGATAGCAACGCTCACAGCGCACCGCTTGCAGTCCCAACAACGGAAGCACGTGTTTTTCAAAGAAACCACGAGGGCGGGAGCGACATGCTTCCTGAAAGCCACATCCACGGCAGTAGAATTCTTCAAAAAACCGGCTCCAAGAGGATCTGGTAACGGGAGTCAAGGAACACCTCCTGGACAGAATCATTCTAACCCTGATTATGACCCAAAGTTGCGGTTAAAAGTTGCCTGTAAGAAGCACCTTCTCCGCGCGCCCGATTGTCAGGCCGCACTTATAAATCTGCCTTTCGGCATGTTAAGTTGCGCCGTCTCTGCTAATGTGAACAGCAATTAAATTTCTGCTAACCACGAGGACCTCATGAGCACTCCCGCGGCGAATACTGAAGCCCCCCGAAAACATCGCCCCTATGTTCCGGAAACCATGGAAATGAAGGAGTTCACCTTCCGGGCGGTACTGATCGGGCTGTTCCTGACTGCCCTGCTAGGCTCTGCGAACGCGTACCTCGGTCTCAAGGCAGGAATGACCATTGCCGCGACCTACCCGGCTGCGGTCATCTCGATGGCACTGTTGCGGTTGATGAAGGGTTCACTGCTGGAAGAGAACATCGCCCGAACCGTGGGCTCGATCGGAGAGTCGGTGGCGGCGGGCGCCATATTCACCATCCCTGCTTTTGTCATGGCCGGGCTCTGGCCGGGGCTCACCAAGGATCAGTATTGGAAGTCGGTAGCTCTGATGTTGATTGGGGGCACGCTCGGCATCCTGTTCGTGACGCTCCTGCGCCGTGTGATGGTGGAGGATCCCGATCTGCCGTTTCCCGAATCCGTGGCCGCTTCCGAGATTCACAAGGCCGGACAACAGGGAGCCAGAGCCGCGAAAATTCTGTTTGCCAACATGGGTTTCGGCGCGTTCATGTATCTGCTGGGAGCAGTCAATGTTTTCAATCCCAGCAACACGTTCCCCGTCAAGATCAGCGACCTCGGAAAGAAGTTGCTGCTCCGGACCAGCACAAATCCCAACGTGGCCACGACGATTACCGGTGGCGCCACGCTGTTCACGGCACCCGACATCAGCCCCGCCTATCTTGGCGTTGGATACATCATTGGCCCCAGACTCGCCGCCCTGAACTTCGCCGGAGGCTTGCTGGCGTGGGGTCTGCTGGTTCCACTTCTGACTTTCACCATCGGTCCGTACATTCAGGCATCGATGCCCGCGGGACAATCGATCGCATGGCCTTTGCTGGCGCAAGCCATCTACTTTTCCATTGTGCGTCCGATCGCCGTAGGCGGGATGCTGGTGGGCGCGTCTTACACGCTGTTCAAGATGCGGAAACAGCTGGCACTGGGCATGGGCCGCGCCGTTTCAGATCTGAAAAAGTCGGCGGCAGCGCACACCGCGACCAATCGTACCGAACGCGACCTGCCGGCCAAAGCCGTCTTCGCGGGCATCGCCGTGGTGTTCGTCGCCATGATCATTCTGTATCACTTCTTCATCAGCGGCGCCGGGGCGCTCTCCAGTTCCAAGATTCTGACAGGTTCGCTGGTCGCGGCCGGCGTGATGATCGTCGTTGGATTCTTTTTTGCCGCGGTTTCCGGCAACCTGGTCGGCATGATCGGCTCCTCGAACAATCCTGTGTCGGGACTCACGCTGTGCACGCTGGTGATCGCAGCTCTGCTGATGGTCGCTCTGGGAGTATCAGGCACCGGTGGTGTCGCGGCTGTGCTCGGAGTAGCAGCCGTCGTCTGCGTGTCGTCGGCAGTCGCTGGTGAGATGTTGCAGGATCTGAAGGTCGGACACATCCTCGGCGGCACGCCTTCGAAGATGCAGATTGGAGATCTTTTTGGCATCGTCGTGGCATCGCTCGTCCTCTTCTTCCCGGTGGCGATTCTCGATAGGGCGTACCACTTCGGCAGCCCCGCGCTGCCGGCTCCGCAGGCGGGATTGATGGCCATGCTTTCCAAAGGAATCGTGGGCGGAGACATGGCGTGGCCGCTGGTGATCGTCGGCATCCTGTTGGGACTGGCGATGATCATGATCGAGGTGAAGAGCGTGATGCTCTTCGCGGTCGGCATGTATCTGCCGTTAGGCACAACGTTT
>Ga0116218_1001898_pt1 | contig 12410 bp, 11 predicted proteins | sample Sb_taG_2_FD_88966 | JGI IMG/M metagenome (GOLD analysis project Ga0116218, IMG submission 88966) | Peat soil microbial communities from Weissenstadt, Germany - Sb_50d_5_LS metaG | ecosystem: Environmental > Terrestrial > Soil > Wetlands > Peat | place: Germany: Weissenstadt | collected 2010-09-21 | reverse complement strand
TCTATCTGCCGGTAGTTCTTGGAATGATTGTCGCCCGGAAGGCCTGAAGTTTCTCCTTTGGCGAGAGCCTATATGCCCAGATCCAGGACTTAAGTTGAACTTGCAACATGACATTCAGTGCAATTTTAGGCTAGCGGAGGGGATTCTCGACGAACTCCGTCTCTGCCTGCCGAGAGCAAGCGGACCTGGAAAATAAGCTCGATGCCGAGATTAGGGAGCGGAGGCCAGTGTTGAGTCCGCTAAGAATCAAATCGATGTACAATTTTGACCACCACGTTGCAAGCCCAAGAAAACAATGCAACGGTGCCTTTTGCCGCCTTGTCAGCCGCTGATCCTTTCTCCGTTTGACCACCGACGAGTGCCGTCATAACATTTCCGCCAATGGGCACATCTCCCCAACTTGTCGGTCAAACCATTTCGCACTACCGCATCGTCGAAATACTCGGCGGCGGGGGGATGGGTGTCGTCTATAAAGCCGAGGACGTCAAGCTCCACCGCTTCGTCGCCCTGAAATTCCTGCCCGATGAAGTAGCCAAGGACGCGCAAGCTCTTGCCCGTTTCCAACGAGAAGCACAAGCGGCGTCTGCCCTGAACCACCCCAACATCTGCATGGTCTTCGATATTTACGAGCGCGAGGGTCAGCACTTCATCGTCATGGAGTATCTCGACGGCATGGCGCTGAAGCACCGCATCGCAGGGCGTCCGCTGGAAACGGAATTGATTCTCTCGCTCGCTATCGAGATTGCCGACGCCCTAGATGCTGCCCACGCTGAAGGCATTGTCCACCGAGACATCAAGCCCGCAAACATTTTCGTGACGAAACGAGGTCACGCCAAGGTTCTCGACTTTGGGTTGGCGAAGTTACCCGCAGGGGCGAAACCGGGAAGCAGCAGCGACAATCTGGAAACGGTGTCGATCGACTCAGGGGAGGCATACCTGACGACCCCGGGAACGATGATGGGCACGGTGGCCTACATGTCGCCGGAGCAGGTGCGAGCGAAGGAATTGGATATGCGTACAGACCTGTTCTCGTTTGGAGCGGTTCTTTACGAGATGGCGACGGGGAAGATGCCGTTCGAAGGCTCAAGTTCCGGGGAAATCTGTGGCGCGATTCTACACACCACAGCGAAGCCACTGTCTCAGGTCAATCCGCAAATTCGAGGGGAAGTCGAAGCGATCGTCAAGAAGGCGCTAGAGAAAGACCGCGATCTGCGCTACCAACATGCGGCGGACGCACTGACCTGCAACGGCTGAAGCGTGACATGGAAAGCGGACGCAGCCCGGCAATAAGTTTGGATAAGGTGGCGGTCGTACCAGTAAGGCCTACCGCAGCGAAGACGAAACTCTGGAAGGTTGTTGCGCCAGTGGCAGTGCTGCTCCTTGCCGCTCTGATTGCTGGCGGGCTTTATTATCGTTCGCATGGAGCCAAGGCCCTCACTGACAAAGATACAGTCGTTCTCGCTGACTTCAGCAACAGCACGGGCGACCCGGTTTTCGACGACACGCTCAAGACGGCGCTAAGCGTTTCTTTGAACCAGTCGCCTTTTCTGAATGTGAATTCCGACAGCAAAGTAACGGCGACTTTGAAGCTGATGGCACGTCCGGCCGACACGAAACTAACGCCTGACATCATCCGCGAGCTTTGCCAGCGGGCGGGCAGCAAGGCTTACGTTGCGGGCGCGATTGCCAGTCTAGGCAGCGAATACGTGCTCGGGTTGAAAGCAGTGAATTGCCAGAGTGGCGACACGCTTGCACAGGAGCAGACCACGGCGGCAGCTAAAGAGAAGGTACTGGATGCGCTGGGTGACGCAGCATCCAAGATGCGCAGCGAACTGGGCGAGTCGCTGGCAACGATCAAGAGGCTCGATGTTCCGCTGTCCGAAGCCACCACGTCTTCGCTGGAAGCTCTGAAAGCGTACACCCTTGGCAGGAAAGCTGGTGGCGAGAAAGGTGCTGCTGCAGCCGTGCCTTACGATCAGCGCGCCATCCAGCTTGATCCAAACTCTGCCATGGGCTATGAGGCAGTGGGTTACGACTACTACAGTCTGGGCGAGCTGAGACGGGCCAGCGATTACTTCACCAAGGCATTTGAGTTACGGGAACATGCCAGCGAGCGGGAAAAGCTGGAGATCAGCGCCCAGTACTATCAGGTCGTAACGGGGAAACTGGAGAAAGCGGCACAAACGTTTCACGACTGGATTGAGAGCTACCCACGAGACTTCCGGGCACATTTCGATCTGTGCGTCGTATACGCCTCTCAGGGGCAATACGAGAAGAGCACGGAGGCCTGCCGCGAAGGCCTCCGCCTCGCCCCGGATGATGTCGGCCCGTACGAAAACATTGCCGACAGCCTGCTCGCCTTGCAGCGCTTCGGCGAAGCACGGCAAATCATCCAGCAAGCGCAGATGCGAAAGCTGGATGATTTCATAGCCCGTAACGCCCTCTATGCTCTGGCGTTTCTCGCGTCGGATTCCCCGGCTATGACGGAACAGCAGCAGTGGTTTGCGGGGCCAGCCCGACCTTGAGCACTTCGGGCTTTCGCTCGCCTCCGACACTGAGGCGTATGCAGGTCATCTGGGCAAGGCTCGGGAACTCACAAAGCGGTCTGTAGACTCCGCCATCCGTGCTGACAACAAAGAGAATGGAGCGCTCTGGCGGGCGATTGCCGCGCAGCAGGAAGCTGCTTTCGGCAATCCAACGGAAGCGAAGCAGCAGGCAGTAGAAGGCTTGAAACTTTATCCCACCAGTCAGGGCGTTGAAGTGGAAGCGGCTTTGGCGTTGGCGATGGCGGGCGATATGGCACGAGCCGAATCCTTGGCGCAAGACCTCAACAAACGATTTCCGCTCGACACCCAGATGCAGTCTCTTTGGCTGCCAGCGATTCGGGCGCAATCGGCGCTCAATCGCAGGGATGCACCCGCTGCGATCAATATCCTACAATCCTCTCTGCCACCGATTGAGTACGGCACCATATTGTTTGGCACCAATCTTTCCTGCCTGTATCCCACCTACATTCGGGGGCAGGCATATCTGGCATCGGGGCAGCGCAAGGAGTCCGCTGCCGAGTTTCAGAAGATTATTGACCACAGCGGCATCGTGTGGAACTGCTGGACCGGAGCGTTGGCGCATCTGGGAGTCGCACGTGCCAATGCCTTGCAGGCGAAAACCTCATAGGGCGCAGATGCCGACGCTGCACGAGTCCGCGCCCTCGCCGCCTACAAAGATTTCCTCACCCTCTGGAAAGACGCCGACCCGGACATCCCCATCCTGAAGCAAGCCAAGGCGGAGTACGCAAAGCTGCAGTAGCTCCAGTGGCAGGAAACAGTCTTCCCACGTCGCTCATTGTTCACCGATTATTGGCGCAAGCGGGAAGCTCCATGAGTTCTTGCCGGCAATTCTGGGCGGATTACGGGGTACTCTTACCTAACCCGGTAAGGTAAGGTTTGCCGACTCCACTGAAGTTATCGGGATCCCTGCAGGGTTGAGACTGAGCACTTGGAAAAACTGCGAGCAATTGTTCAACTGCATTCTACTTTAGGAAACGCAGGAGATTGGCCTAGAGGAGACCCGGACTGTCAGCTGAATCCGAGGCAGCAAGCAATGGGAGGCTTTCATCAAAACCGGCGGCGTGTACCCGGGTTAGAAGGCTAATTACGCCCGTGAGCGCAAAATTGCAGCACAGCGCAATGAACCCGGCATTCAAACCATAGTAGGGATCGCGCCCGGTCAACATCAGGAATGCCGCCAGGCAGATGCCAGCGGCCATTCCCGCGAAAACTCCGGACGTAGTGACTCGCCTGGAATACAGGCCCAGGACCACGCCTGGAAAGAGCTGCGCGACCCCGGCAAACCCCAGCAAGAGAAGAGACACAAGGCTTACGGAGCTGTACACGGCAAGCACCAACGCGCCCAGCGTGAGTACCAAAACCATGATCTTAGCGATCATTGCAACCTTGTGGTCGCTCATGCCCGGCGCCAGCATCGGCCGGAACAGGTTTTTGGCATACAACGTTGCGCCGGTCAGCAGTTGAATTGCCGCAGCCACCATGGCTGTCAAAGCGCCTGCGCCGCCGACAATGCCAAGGAACCAAGCCGGGAAGGTCTTTTGAACCATGGTTAACAACGAGAGATCCCCGTCGCGGAGTCCGGGCAGGACCAGAACCGCGCTAAGCCCTACGAACAACATCAGCGGCGTCGTAATGGAGTAAAGCGGCATAAGGACGGCGTTACGCCGCAAGATCTTGCCGCTCCGCGCGGTAAAACTGGCTGCGAAATAGTGTGGCCACATGTAAAAAGTGAGAGAAGTCATCAGAACAGTTGAGACATACCAGGTGTGGCCGAGGCTTTTGGTGGCTCCCGGCATCACAAGGTGCGTGGGGTGCGTATGCGCCAGGGCCGCGAACATAGGCCCAACGCCGCCAAAATAAATGTGTGGCACCGCTATACCAATGAAGACGGCAGTGCATAGTAGGAGAAGATCTTTTATGATGCTGACCCACGCCACCCCTCGCACACCGCTCACAAATACGAATCCGGCGACGAGGGCGAACGCCGTAATCATCGCAGGCGTGCGATGGATTCCTCCGAAGCTTGCCACCTCCACGATGAGCCCCAAACCGGTGAGCTGCAATTGCAAATAGGGGATGAGACACAGCACGCCAACCAAGGCCACAGAGGCTGCCAAATAGGTGCTGGCGTAGCGCACTTGAAAGAAATCAGCTTGCGTCTGGAGACGGTACTTTCGACCTACTTCCCAAATTAGCGGAAGGATGAAGAAGGAAACGACATACATCAAAGGCGCTTGTGCGAGATTGAACAAGATGGGTGCGCCACGCGAATACGCCCAGCCGCTGGCCCCCAGAAACGTAAAGGTGGTGTAGATCTCACCGGCCATTAGCAGCCAAACCAGCACCAGCCCGAAGCCACGACCCCCAACCGTCCATTGCTCGAGGTCCATCTTGCGGTGAAATCCGGCGAGAAAGCCGACAGCTGATCCCACGATCACAATGCCGAAGATGATTGTCAGAGCAACAACGCTGTGACTCAATCTTCACCTTCTTTGCGGCGGGCGTCGGATGCACTTGGCTCTTCCAGTCTATACGCTCCCCACATGCAGACAGGCGTGAGCAGCAGCCACGAAATCAGCCAGAAAAAATTGAAGGGAAGGCCGAGCACCGTGGGATCCACGCGGTCCCAGAGGGCAACGGAGAAGCACGTAGCAACGAAAGGAATCAAACCAAGCAGGAGCGCCCCAAGCGATGGACGTTTCAAGCGAGTCTCCTATAAGCCAGTCCGGCGGATTGTAGCAGGACCAATCGAGCGACATCTTACATACTGCACTGAAATGTGCAGGGGAACAACTGCTATGATCATGGTTGGGTTTGCACGGACAACCACTAATCGCGACAAAGGGTGTCACAGCTCGATACCATTTGCGTCCGCCTGACATGTCGAATACCGTACTCGTGTCTCCGAGGTTGAATGCGACGGCCAACAGGTTAGCCCGAAGACTGGCTTCCCGGTTTTCGAGACCAGGCCCCTACCATCGGCACGAAACTTACCACGGTGTCGGACGCTGCAACCTCCTCTCGGATCCGATTTGAAAGTGTATCGAAGTTGCCCAGTCCTTCGAGAGAAATGTTGTGCTGGCGGGCTAACTCTTGCACACTGCTGAGAAGGTCAGAAAGCAAACTTATAAAGACTACATCTCTCCCTAACGCGATCTCCATATGCATGGTCGGTGCGGGCAAACCGATCTCCTGAAAAATACGGCAAAGCTCTGGTCCCATCTCCGGGTTCACACCAGAACGCAAGAATGTCTCATGAATCGAAGAAAGAACCTTCGACCAAAGTGGTAATCGGGCGCCAAGAGCGAGAAGGGGGATCCAGGAAGGCTCTTGGAAGGCCAAAACACCGCCAGGACGAACTAGCATAGACAGAGACCGCAAAACGGCGACGGGATCGGGAAGAAACATCAAGATGAAACGGCCGACAGCCGCATCGAAGGGCTTGTCACTGGAGAATTCGCTGGCTTCAGTCTGTATGAAGTTCACGTTACGCAACCCCGTCGCGGAGACCCGCGCCCTTGCCCGTGCGACCGAGTTCCCGTCACGTTCGATGCCGACGACCTCACCCGAAGGAGATACCATTCTGGCCAATAGCATCGCTACATCTCCCACCCCCGACCCAAGATCGAGCACGCGTTGTCCCGGGCCGATTCCTGCTTCACGGAATAGCCGCTCGGTGATTGGAGCGATTCGAACAGCCTGCCGAATGAGTCGTTTATGCTCCGCACTGGTATAACCCAGTGCGTAATCAGCGCTGGCACGGCTGGCCTGAAAATCCATCTGTGCTTTCCCCCTTTAGTGTCATAAGCACCTCCCCCTGGGGGCACATTTTAGCGCAGAAACGAGTGTTCAGGTCGTGCACCGCTGTCTTCGGGTATGCCTCAGTTTTGAACAAGTCAGAGGAAGAAAGTCGTCACGATTTAGCGGATGGGGCCGATTGCGACCGGATGACGGGCTACTCTTACCTAACCCGGTAAGGTAAGGTTTGCCGACAATACTTCCACAGTCATGCCTAGGGCTGGAAATCCAAATGTGTTTCTTTTTGACCGGAAGAGCTTTTTCCCAGGGTTTTAACTAGGATACGGTCTTGAAGTTCCTGGACTAGTTCCTGGTCCGCCAGGCCGGAGTAAGCGAGAGGCGGGCATTCAAGGAGTTTGGGTGCGCCTCGAAGAATAAGCGTGAGGGCCAGCGGAAAACCGAGGTTGCGGTGCGGATAATGCCGCAAGCGTTGATGGAAGCGGGCCGGTAAGACGAGACAGTGGCGGCAGTGGAGGTCACCAAAGATGAGTGCGCAGCAGGAGCAGAGTAGGCGTGAAATGCCCATCGCGGAAGTCGTCCGCTTGATCGACCTCGTGAATTACCAGGAAGGAGCCGTTGTCAGCCGGACGCTAATCCACCGCGCGACAGGAACAGTCACGCTGTTCGCCTTCGATGAGGGCCAAGGCTTAAGCGAGCATACCGCTCCTTTCGACGCAGTGGCACATCTGCTGGAGGGCGAAGCGGAAATTGCGGTTTCTGGCAAGCCACTTCGGACGACGGCAGGCGAAGCGGTTCTCATGCCAGCACATCAACCTCACTCTCTGAAGGCCCTCAGTAGATGCAAAATGCTGCTGACGATGATCCGGTCGTGAGCGACGCGGACCGGAGGACTTGATTTGTATGAAAGCTCCAGAAATGCCCGCTGTGTTGACCATTGGGCATTCGACCCGCACATGGAAAGCGTTCCTCGATCTTCTGCGGGCGCACCGCGTCGAGCGCGTCATCGACGTACGCAGTGTCCCGCGATCGAGACACAACCCTCAGTTCAACTGGGAGACCTTGTCGAAAAAGCTGCGGGCCGCGAGGATCGGCTACGTGCACTTGCGAAAGCTCGGGGGCTTACGCCATGCGCGACGCGATTCGACGAACCTGGGCTGGCGCAATACCTCATTTCGTGGCTTTGCTGATTATATGCAGACGTCGGAATTCGAAGCAGGGTTACTCCGATTGTTGAAATTGGCCGGGCAGAAGCGGAGCGCGATTATGTGTGCGGAAGCGGTTCCATGGCGTTGTCACCGTTCCCTTATCGCCGATGCGCTGACTGTTCGCGGGATTCGGGTTGACGACATTATGAGCATGAAGCGTTCCCAAGTTCATGCACTCATTCCTTTTGCACGTGTCCAAGGTGATCGCATCACGTACCCGGCCGGGAATCGTGGAAGCGAGGCGAGTTCCTCCAGTTGGTTGTCGAGGGAGATTACGAAAGAACCGAAAAATCAAGTTTGAGAATGTGATCAAAGATGCCTCTTGATTATCCATTGTGGCTGCGGGCGGCGCACTTCTTCAATTTTCTTCTCCTCTCGCTTCTCATCCGCAGTGGTCTCGAGATCTTGAGTGCACATCCGAGATTTTACTGGAACGATCATTGCACGCCGGGTAGCGAATGGCTCAAGTTCACGAAGAAGCAGAGACCTGATGACCGACTCTGGACGGCGAGTGACGAGGAAAGTTCATTCCCGTCCGTGATTGCCCTGCCAGGCCACGAAAATCTAGGTCTCGGACGGCACTGGCACTTTCTCGCGGATTTCGCGTGGCTGCTGACAGGTTTGACATACGTGGTAATGCTCTTCGTCACGCCGGAGTGGCGACGGCTAATTCCGAGTTCCTGGCAGATCGTACCGGACGCATGGCATGCAATGCTTAGCTATCTGAGTTTTCACGTCGTGGAAACTCCGGGAGGATACAACGCACTGCAACAGTTGAGCTACGCGGCAGTCATATTCTTGCTCGCGCCGTTCAGCATTGCGACGGGAGTGGCGATGTCCCCAGCCGTCGCCGCTCGTTTCCCGTGGTATATCAGGATCTTTCACGGACGGCAGGGCGCACGGAGTCTGCATTTCCTGGCTCTTTGTTCATTCATCGTATTTTTCATTGGACACGTCACGATTGTGGCTCTGCATGGTTTTCGGAGAGAGCTGACGTGGAGAATCCCTTGTGCTTCCTCAACAGCCCGATTGCAATCAGTCAGACCATTCAGAACGTCGGCTTCGAGGAAGTATTCCCCCTGAAAATGAATGACTCGGGTTCGCCCTCCAGAGTGTGCAGCAGCGAGGTCTTGCAAGTCTTGTTCGGCCCCGATGAGCTGGATACGCCAAGGCGGAACAGGGGGGTACAAACGCATTGGGGCAGCGTTAGCCATTGTTCGTCATCCAAACCCAATTTTACACGGCCCCAAACTTGGGTCAAACTTGGGCAAAGAACTCAGGGTTTTTAGGGGGAAATTGGCTCTGTCCGTGGGCTAAGGACAGTCGAATCAACGGGGTTTAGCTCACCTAGGGTGAGTTAAGCGCCCACTTTCATGCGGTAAGTTCATCATTATACATAAGTTTCCGATCCGCTTCGGGTTCACTGAATCGTCTCTGTTTCCGCACTTGCCCCCGCATTACCTCGGGGATTAGGTGTTGGAGCACTTTTTCCTGTGCCATTCGTTTCGCTTTGCGCCTCTCCAAGCCCTGGCCCAGTGTGGGAAAATGAACGCCCACGCATGCCGCCCGCAATTCCAGAGCGCCGACCCGCGACCGACCACATCTCCGGCGTCGTTGAGAGACGCGGGCAGCTGCGCAGTATCGCTAGTCGTGCTATTCTCCTTTGTTTAACGGGAGGCCCCGCCATGTTCGGTTTTTTGCGCTCGGACCTCGTCGCCACTCTGTTGTTCCTCTTGTTGCCACTGTCCTTGCTCGGTGACGACGCCAAGCCACCAGCAACCAGCCCGGAACTTGCGGCTGCCGACCAACTCTATCGGGCTGGGAAGTTCGCGGACGCGGAGACCAACTATGAGGCCCTTCTGAAGAATGACTCGACGCTCGTGCCTGCGGAAGTGCTGCTTGCTCAAGTTGGACTGGTGCGGGCAATGTTGCGCCAGCAGAAGATTGATGAAGCGCTCGACGCCGCTAACGCTGCGTTGGCCCAGCAGCCCAATGCGGCGGCGTTGCTGGCCGCAAAAGGCGACGTCCAGTTTCGGCGCGGTGAAATGCCCGATGCCGAAGTTTGTTACCTGACGGCAAAGAAGCTTGATCCGAAGGACGTGCATGCCTATCTCGGGCTGGCACGGCTGTACTCCTCCTACTCCCTGTACCGCAAAGCCTATGACCTGCTCCAGAGCGCCCACGAGGTTGCTCCTGACGACATCGAGGTGCAGAGGGCATGGCTACGGATGCTTCCACGAAAAGAGAGGCTGACGGCATTGGAGGCCTACCTCGCAGGCCCCCATCCTGACGACGAAGAAGAAACGAAGTGGATGACCGAGTATTTTGGATTTCTGAAAGCTACAGCAGACAAACCCGTTCACGCATGCAGGCTGGTCAGCAAAGTGGAGCAAACCAAGACAAAATTGGAGCCTGCCTATGGGCAGGACATTCAACACCTGCGCGGCATTCGCTTGGACGCAGAACTCAACGATCACAGTGTCCGCCTTCTGCTTGACACGGGAGCAGGCGGCATCATGGTAAACCGCAAGCTCGCTGAGAAGTCGGGATTGACCCCTATTTCTGCGGTGCACTACGGTGGCATCGGCGACAAAGGCTTGCAGAGCGGCTACACAGCGGTTGCAGACCACATCCGAATCGGCGAGCTGGAGTTCCAAGACTGTGTGATCAGTGTAAGCGACAAAGGCTCAGTAGCAGATCAAGAAGGGTTGATCGGTGCCGATGTTTTCGGTGCCTATCTGGTTGACATCGACCTTCCGGGAATGCAGCTCAAACTATCTCCGTTGCCGAAACGTCCTGAAGACGCCGTAGCACCAACATCCCTGAACAGCGAAGGGGAGGAACAGGCGAACGCGGAACAGAAGGAAGACAGCGAGAAAGAGGGGACTTCGAAGGATCAGAATTCGCCACCCCCCACACGGAAACAAGCACGACACTTGCCAAAAGATCGTTACATTGCGCCAGAGATGGCGGACTGGACGAAAGTCTTCCGCTTTGGCCATAGCATCTTGGTACCCACCAGCGTGAACAATTCGAAAGCAATGTTGTTCGGACTCGACACGGGTGCCTTCAGCAATCTCCTGTCGGTGCGTGCTGGGCGGCAGGTCAGCAAAGTTAGTTCCGAAGACCGCTTGCAGGTCCATGGTGTTAACGGTGCGGTAACCAAGGTCTACAGTTCCGACAGGGCGACTTTGCGTTTTGCGCACTTTGAACAGTCGAACTTAGGCATCATCACACTAGACCTTTCGACCATAAGCCGCCACACCGGGACGGAGGTTTCCGGCTTTCTGGGTTTTGCAATGCTCAGGCAGCTTGAGATTGAGTTGGACTACCGCGACGGCCTTGTCGATTTCAAGTACGACCCCAAGCGTGTGAACCCTTTCGTGAAGTAGCCTCTCAGGCACCACGCCCGACCGGAACTCCTCCGGGCAGCCAGATCCACGCAGAAACCCACTCGAGTCGATTTTAATTTCAAACATTTGCGCGCGGATTATGCAATCAGCGGGCAAGCATTCGGAATAACAGCTGAACCGCGCGGAGTCGTGGAAACGCGCTGTCAGGTGTGCGAGTTACGCCTCTCGAAGGGCAATCATTGGATCCACCTTTGTTGCCCGGCGGGCCGGGAAGTAGCTCGCGAGAAAAGCGACTGCGAGCAACAATAGAGGCACGATCAGGAATACCGCTGGATCATGCGGTCGAACTCCCAGGGCCAGCGTCAGGACCGCGACCACGGTGAAGGTCGGCTTCTTCCACAGCATCCGTAAGCCGTAGCGGATGTCCTGAAGTAAGATTTCCATCTTTGGAAGCTTTCTTGGGCCTCGCGAATCAGAGCTCCGCTGGCGTCAAACGAACGTTGTGACGAATAAGACTTTCCAAATTTGGCGAAAAATCCGTGGCGCGCATGTAAGTCGAATCAATTTTTTCGACCGACTTGTCGGCCTGCTCCGATTTGATCATCTCCTGGAACTCGGGGTCGGCCCGCATGGCATCCCAGTGCTTTTTTGCTTCCTCGAGGCTGGAATGGGCAACAAGGAAGATGAACGTGTTCTCCCATCCCGGAGATCCTTCTGGGACCCAATAACCGACAACCTTCAAGCCGTGTTTAGCCAGCAGCTTTGAAGTGGTATCGCGAAACCGTGACTCGAGCGTCGGCAACTTGCCGGGCACGGCATGATAGATCCGAAGCTCGAAGATGGGAGTGCTATCGGCCTTCACTTCATTCACCTTCGCCAGGCGGGCAGTTAGGAGTGATCCAGCGACAAAGGAAACTAGGGCGACGGCCCAAATAGCCTTTCCGTTAGATCCCCAGCCTTTGAATCTCCAGCGATTGATTGTCATAGCAAGGGAAAAGGTGCAAGTTTCGCACCAGAACGCGGGAGACGCTATGCGGTTGAAGAGGCTGATCTTAGCATTCGCGGATACCCAGTCTTGAACGAAACATTGTCCAATTGCGAAATCCTGTGTCCGCTAATGGGCAAGCACAGATATTTTTGAGGTACTGATCCATGCTTTCGCGTGAGCCTTAGGCCGCGCGAAATACAAGCCGAAATCACTGTGGGTAGTGGGTCGGTAACAGGTGAGCTGGGACTTCATTGTTCCCGTTCAGAATGATTGTTGACACTCGATAGAGTGTCGAAATGCAAGTTCGCAATGGAGAACTTCCCCGCGCGCGCCAGCTGGCGCGCGCGGGGAAAGAACTGAGCCGCGAGGCCCGGGCCCGTTTGGACTGGATGGATTACTACCGCCGCTGCCACAGCGTGGCCCTCACCTGCCGCCACTTCGCTATCAGTCGTCAGATCTTTTATCGCTGGCAGAAACGATACGACCCGCGCAACCTGGCTACCTTGGAAAGTCGCTCCCACCGTCCTCATCGCCCCCG
>Ga0116218_1001887_pt1 | contig 12452 bp, 11 predicted proteins | sample Sb_taG_2_FD_88966 | JGI IMG/M metagenome (GOLD analysis project Ga0116218, IMG submission 88966) | Peat soil microbial communities from Weissenstadt, Germany - Sb_50d_5_LS metaG | ecosystem: Environmental > Terrestrial > Soil > Wetlands > Peat | place: Germany: Weissenstadt | collected 2010-09-21 | reverse complement strand
TGGAGCTACAACTCCGAGCAATGGATCTACTACGAGAGGAACCGGGCAAGCCAGTGACTTTCAGGTGTTCAGCGGAAACCAACTCGTCCAGACGGCTCAGCAGAATACCGCTGAACTGGCAATCCTGCTCATAGGTATCGCAGCCGTCGCTCTCGCGATTGGTGGCATTGGTATTATGAATATCATGCTGGTTTCAGTCGCTGAGCGCACCCGCGAGATTGGCATACGCATGGCTATTGGCGCGCGCCAGCGCGACATTCGCAACCAGTTCTTGCTGGAGGCTCTCATGCTCAGTGTCATCGGCGGCATCATCGGCATCATCGTGGGTCTGGTTGGTGGTTATGCGCTCACTCAAGGACTTGGCTTCCCGTTCGTCTTCAGTGTGATCGCGGTTGTCATTGCATTCGGCGTTTCAGCCGCCGTTGGTGTCAGTTTTGGTCTCTATCCGGCAGTGCGCGCGGCAAAACTTGATCCGATTGTTGCTCTGCGAACAGAATGACAATGCCATTCTTGATGATAGAGTCGTTTCTGAGGGGAGGGCATTCGCCCTCTCCTCTCACGTTTATCATCGGATGATAAGAAACAATCAGCCCCTTGTCATCCTGAGCGCCAGCGAAGGATCTCGTTGCCCGGCGTGTGAGATCCTTCGCTGCGCTCAGGATGACACAAAGATGGGCATTTTTATCTCGGCATTTTACAATTCAACCTTCACATTTTACAATTTCCAGAGGTTTTTTTCGTAAATTGGTTCGTTATAAACATTGACAATACCAATGACTAACTTATAATGGTAAGGGTTAAAAAATGTAAGTATCTTATGCGTTGTAGGGGTCAGCGCAGAGGAAGTATTTTGAAAAAAGAAGGCCTTCGAACTATATCAATAGGCTGCTGCCCTGTCGATAGTGGGTCTTCATCATATAGTTGCTAAAAATATGGACATAATTTCCATAGCCTTAGCGTTAACCTTCGTCCGTTGAAGCACGCCCAGCCCAACTAGACGGGCGGTTGGACTACGACCAACCGTTACACAGATCACGTCTGCTTACCAGAACGTCTGGTAGTGTGACTTTTCTGCGAGGCACCAGGTACGTTAGTGCTTTTACCCAAGGGAACGCTTTACCTTGGAACCCAGCGAAACACTATTTAATTGAAAAGGTACTCTGAGAGACTATTCTATTAGCGTCAGGTAAAAGTGGAAATAGTCTAGAGGAGTCCAGAGGAATCTAAACACTCAAAGAACGTTCGATATACCCCTATCAGCAGAATCGATTGAGAGGAGTATGAAAATGTATGATGCAGCAAACTCAAAGTCCTGAAGATCAGGTACTTAACCTACCAGATTTTAGTGCAATGGCTCCCGAAGACGAGGGAACTCCGTTACCTCCCAGACCACCATGGTGGCGACGCCGTGGAGCGATTATTACCTTTATTATCATAGCACTACTGATCCTCGCAGGTTTCCTGGCCTTATATCTGATACGAGGCCGCCAACGCCCTATTACCTATGAAAAGCAGCAGGTGACCCAGGGTAACTTTTCACTCACTGTCAGCGCCACCGGACCGGTACAAAGTTCTACCTATAATGTGGTATTTTCTGGCTCGGGTATCATTGATCAGATTGACGTCTCTGTTGGGCAGACAGTGGTGAAGGGCCAGGTGCTCGCCAAACTGAATAAGACTTCGCTTCAGGATGCCCTCAATGCTCAGCAAGCCACGGTCTTATCTGCGCAAACGGGGGTGAACAACGCCGAAGCCAATTTGAGCAAGTCTGAGGCTTCATCGAATGCGAGCGTGCAATCCGCGCAGACTGGGCTTACCAATGCCCAGAACAGTCTGACTACGACACAGACCCAGTCATCAGTGCAAATAACTGTCTCGCAGACGACGCTGACCAATGATCAGACTGCTCTGACGAATACCCAGTCGGTATCGGCGGCCAACGTCTCCTCTGCGCAGACTGCGCTCAGCAATGCTCAAACCACATTGAGCCATACCCAGGCGGTATCGGCGGCCAGCGTTGCTGCTGCGCAGACGACGCTCAACAACGCTCAAACCGCCCTGACCAATGCCCTGGCGACAGAAGCGCAGGCTCTAACGGCGAAGAACAATGCTTGTAATCCTCCTCCTCCTACAAATCCTACTAGTGCTGCTTGTGCTACAGCGACGACTGCATATAACATGGCTGTTGCCAACGTCGCAACGGCGCAAGCCTCGGTCAATAGTGCTCAGCAGGGACTCGCATCAGCCCAGGCAAGTGCCAGTGCCAACAACGCCTCGGCACAAAACGGAGTCAACACTGCTCAGCAGGCACTGACAACAGCCCAGGCGAATGCCACCTCAAGCAACGCTACAGCGCAAGCAAAAGTCTCAAGCGACCAGGTGAATTTGACGTTAACGATGGCCCAGGCCAGCTCGAGCAATACCACAGCGCAGAACGCGGTCGACACTGCGTCCAAATCGTTAGCTTCCGCGGAGGCCAGCGCCAACGCCAGTAACACCAATCTGCAAGGCATGGTCAACTCGGCCACGAGCACGTTACAAAGCGCGCTGGTGGGGCTTCAGACTGCCCAGCACAACCTGGCCAATGCTACATTGCTGGCGCCTCATGCAGGTATCGTTACAACCATCAATGGTACCGTAGGTGGAACGCCTGGTGCTACTTCGAGCGCTGCGTCTACTTCTTCAACTGGTACTGGTACCGGCGGAGGTGGCAGCTTTATTGTGATTGCTGATACCTCCACATTGCAGGTTCTGGCCTCCGTCAACGAGTCCGATACCGCGAACCTGAAGGTTGGAGAACCCGCGCAGTTCACGGTCAGCGCCTATGGCAATCGCATATTTACTGGAATCGTCAGTGCCATCTCCCCATTGGGGCAAACAGTCTCCAATGTGGTGACCTTTCCTGTGACAATCGATGTGAATAAGGATGATTTGCAGAATGCGACCCTGTTACCTGGAATGACAGCCAGTGTCACTATCGTTGTGGTGCAGCAACCCAACGTCACGCTTGTCCCCGTCAATGCCATTAACTTTGCGCGTTCGGCGGTTACCACTACCAACGGCATACCTCCACTCATCACCACGCAACAGGCAGTCGCTGCATTGGCACAGGCACGCCAGCAGCGCACGAACTTACTCAATCAGAATCCATCGCTCCAACAGGACAATCCCATTCCGGCATATGTGATTGAACAACCAAATGCGACAACTTTTATAGCTGTTCCAGTTGTTTTAGGATTAACTGATGATACCTATTATGTAGTGCTGCAAGGCGTCTCGCCAGGCGACCTTATCGTTGTAGGTGCGACGCGCGGCTAATATACACGTTGCATGACCTGGAGCGCGCGTGTAGTGTGGGGGTGATGGCAAACCTCCCCTTCGCTACACGCGCGTGTTCCTGACGTGCTATAATAGAAGAAAGGCATCGTTTGACGATGGTCCTGGTAACCTGAACGTGAAAATGAGAAAATATACGTTGATGAATGACGACTCAGAGCTGCCAGAGGATGGTAAACAAGCGCCAGATACTCAGGCTAGTTCTTCTGATACAGAACCTGGTGGTGTCAATCAACAGTCGACCGGAACAGATCACACTGATGGTAATCAAAGTTCGCCTTCTGTCGGGGACGTAGCAACTATACCACATAAGGCTGTGACAAAGCCAGAAGATGCGGGAACAACAATAACGTCCACGCCGATTGTCGATGTCCGCAATTTGACAAAGACGTACATTATAGGTCGGACGCGTATCCCTGCCCTTCAGGGCATCACGCTCAGAGTGTATCAGGGGGAGTTTGTCGCTGTTATGGGGCCTTCAGGCTCAGGCAAATCCTCGTTCATGAATCTCGTCGGATGCCTTGATCGTCCCTCAAAGGGCGAGTACTGGCTGGCTGGAAAGCTTGTCAGCCGCCTGTCGAACGATGAGCTTGCCAACATAAGAAATCGCCAGATTGGCTTTGTGTTTCAGGGCTTCAACTTACTCAGCCGTTCGAATGCGCTCAGCAACGTTATTCTTCCCATGGTCTATGCAGGCATGTCAAGGGAAGAGCGGGAACGTCGTGGTCGTAGTGTACTACGGCTGGTCGGGCTTGGAGATCGAATGGATCACAAACCATCTGAACTCTCAGGTGGACAACAACAGCGGGTTGCTATTGCGCGTGCATTGGTGAATGGGCCAGCATTGTTGTTAGCTGACGAACCTACAGGCAACCTGGACACCCGCACCAGTCTGGAGATCATGGCCGTGCTGCAAGCGTTGAATGAGCAGGGTTTGACGATTCTGATGGTAACCCATGAACCGGATGTCGTAAAATTTGCAAAGCGTCAGGTTGCATTCCGAGATGGGCTTGTTGTGCACGATGAGCCGAATCCTGCACCTGAATCGGCCAAAGAAGAATGGACAAAGCTTGTGAATAAGACATCTGCTGAGCGCAAGGTCAAGGTGACGGAGGAAACCCGTTGAGCAGTTCCCTACAGAAGGACAAAACAGTTCTCCCCTCGGCAAAACCTCAAACCACCCCTTTCTTTGGGGCAAGCTCGTTCCAAGATTTTCATGAGAATCGTACTCATCGGGGCGTCATGGTCGGCGCTAATTTTGTCATCGCGCTAGAATCTCTCTGGTCGAACAAATTGCGTTCGCTCTTGACAGGACTTGGCATCTTCATCGGCGTGGCTGCGGTCATTGCCGCACTTACCTTAACTCAGGGAGCTGGCCAATTTATCACCAGTAATATAGCAAGCTTAGGCACCAACGTGATTACTATTATTCCTGGCGCTACAACTTCGAGAGGGACTTTCGGTGGCGCTGGCACTACCCAATCTCTCACACCTGAGGATGCTATTGCCATCGAAAAAATACGACATGTCTCAGCAGTCAGCCCTATCATCACGGTGAATGCACAGGTTGTGTTTGGTAAACAGAACTGGAATACCCGCGTCCAGGGTGTGAATACGGCATTCCAGGATATCGAGGGATGGCAGATGGCTGAAGGAGTCTGGTTTAGTGAAGCGGATGTGAGTGGCGGACAACCGGTTGCGATCCTGGGACAGACAGTAGCGCATAATCTCTTTGATGCTACGGGAACAGACCCTGTTGGTCAGACGATTCGCATTCGCGATCAAGAGTTCAAGGTCGTCGGGGTGTTACAGGCAAAAGGTGGCGGCTTCAACGAGGATGACATTGTCTTCGTCCCATTTAACACTGCGCTCACCCGCTTGAAGAACACGACCTTTGTCGATGAAATCCTGGTCCAGGTGGATAGCTCTAACAATCTGAATCAGGTGCAGCAGGATATTAAGACGATCCTGGAACAGCGACACCAGATTCCAAGTGGAGGTCTTGATGACTTCACCGCCATCAGTTCCACGCAGCTCTTGCAGACAGCACAGCAGTTCACGCAAATTCTGACCTTCCTCCTGGTGGGTATTGCCGGCATTTCTCTCACAGTAGGCGGTATCGGCATCATGAATATCATGATCGTCTCGGTGACAGAACGTACGCGCGAGATCGGTATTCGCATGTCTATCGGCGCGAGACGCAGGGATATCCGCAACCAATTTTTGATTGAAGCTCTTGTTCTGAGCCTTTTTGGAGGCGTGATCGGCATGCTGATTGGCTTCCTCCTGGGCTTGATGATCACAAGAGCCACAGGTCTACCCTTTGTCATAACCGCGGTTTCACTTCTTCTACCATTTATCATCTGCTCAATCATCGGCGTAGCCTTTGGCCTCTACCCTGCTATACGCGCTTCAAGGCTCGACCCAATAGTAGCCCTGCGCACCGAGTAGCTGTTCTTCAGTCCTCAAATTAGTGTACTACTTCATGAAGATTGGGTGATTTGGATTATAGAATCACTCCCCGTTCGTTGTTACAATTGTAGCAAGGAAGCAACCACTTCAGGGGGAAGTGAGGTTTTATTTAGAACCTCCTCCTTTTATGTACCAATACACTCTAAGGAGAACGGCCATGTCACAAATGTCTGGGCGTCACTGCCCAACATGCGGCATCTCGATCACTGCCGACCAACGCTTTTGCACCAACTGTGGAACGGTGCTTGAAGCGCAGTCGCCACCACCCAGCCAGTATGGAGCACCACCTCCATCACAAAGTTACCCGTATCCACAGCAAACACCTCCCTATGCGCAACAACCGCAACAGATGCAACCCTATGCCCAGCAGCAGGTGCCCTCATATGCACAATCTCCTCAGCAACAGGTACCACCCTATGGGCAACAGCAGCCCCAACAGCAAAGTCCTATCGCCGAAGCGTTTGGCGCTCTTGGCCTGCTATTTCTCTTGCGAGGCTTCGGCGGGCGCAGATATGCTGGATATCGGCCACAGCGCCAGCGCAGTAGCTGTTGTGGATGCCTTGTGTTACTTGTCGTCCTGTTCCTGTGTTTGGGGGTGCCATCCTTATATTATGCCAGTAAGACCTCCCTTAGCAGCTTCTCTAAAGGTCTGAATTACAATTATGGCAGTAGTAACAACAGTAGTAACAGTGGCAGCGTGCCAAATACGCAGCCGCAGATAACAACAGCGCCAATCAATCAAACCGTAACCTATGCAGGTGTTGATATCACCATCGTCTCAGTACAACAGTCAACAGCCTTTATCGATGATAGCAGCACCGCTGCTAATGGTATGATCCGCGTGAATATCAAAGAAGTCAATAATAGCGGCAGTGATGCTAGCTACTTCTTCAGCGACATGGCTCATTTGATCTTGCCGGATAAGAGCAGCGTCGCGCCAGGTAACGAGATGCAGACAAGCCCGCCTGCCAATAGTATTGCACGCAATAACTGGCTGGACTTCGCCGTGCCTATTAGTAACAAGATCGACCAACTCACTCTGCTGTTGGGAACTGCTCAAGAGGCCCAGATAAGCATTCCACTAACGGGCAAAGCCGACCTTTCCGCCTTCCAGACGAAGACGGTCAATCCAAATATACCCATCAGCTATGGAGGGCTGAATTGGACGCTGAAGACTGCGAAATCTTCGTTGAGCATCGGTGGCAAACAGGCTACCACAGGCATGCGCTATGTCGTTCTCTTATTCAACATGGATAACCCTACCTCAGGGAATGTGAGCGTCACTTTTACAGATGAGTATATGCGCCTGAAATCTGGCGATACCACCAACCCGGCACTAAGCAATACGCTAACGCCTACGTTAAATGCGAACACAACTGGTGGAGGCGGGACCGTGACCTTTCTTATGCCAGCCAACGCTACAGCATTTACCTTGATTTTCCTTGCGCAGCACCATCTCGGTGACCCCCCCTCGGATATCCAGGTCAATACGGATTTTACGATATAGTAGGGCCTCACTATAGTAACCTGCTGGTGAGTATGGATAAGCCATCCCGAATTTTGCTGGAGAGGAAAACAAGTAAAGGGTGATTATCTACGATTGAAGTCTGGCACTATCACAAGTCCTCCAAACGATGCGACATTGCCACTTGGCTTTGTCGCGCATTCGTCTGGTGGTACAGGAGATGTGGACTTTAGTATGCCATCAGGTAGCACTTCCTATACCCTGATCTTCCTGAGCACACCGTCATACCCAAATGGGACAACAGTGAATTTCCAGACGGCGTGATTGCTTAAACATGAGTCCTTTACCGAAAAGGAAGCTGGAGTCAAGTATGGCTCCAGCTTCCTTTTATTCTAGATCTATGTAGTTAAACGCATCAAATGCCGGTACGGAAAGCCCTACGAACATTACGATCTACCAGCAGGTAGATTACGATGATAATGGAAATGATGCCACCGCTAATGATAGCGAATGCTGAATGGACCTGGCTGAATCCGATGAAGTGAAGCACGATATTGACGATCTCTAGTATCAATGTGACCCAGTATGCCCATGGTTTGAGCGTCCATAGCCCCCAGGCCAGAATCAATACAAGGATGCCGACGGCAAGTGGAACCCACCCCACCAGTAGCCCGTTTAGTGGATTGTGGATGAAGTTGCCAAAAAAGTAAAAGAAGCCGCCGATAATCTCAAAGATGGCCTGAATGAACAGGAGAATGGAAATAATCGTGATGCCGAGGGGACGCCTTGCGGTGGTGACGTTTTGCATGAAATCCTCCTTTTGTGAATATGAGTGATCAAATGTGGATGAGAAACAAAGTATGTCTGGAACAATGACGTTTGATAAGTGTGTTCATCACCTCGCTTTCTCTGGCACTCAGGCAAGGATATTTTGAACGATAAGGGTCTGACCAGTCAATCAATAGTATAGCACAAAAAAATTGCTAGTTGGAACTGGCGAAACTTACCACTACATCATAGAGTACGCGTGTGCCCCATTGGAGAGAAGGAATATTGATCCGCTCATCAAACCTGTGCGAGTTTCTCCGGATTGGCAATGATACGAATGGCTCGAATCTGCTCTGCCTCAACCTCAATGCTCAAGATAGAGAACGCCCGGCCTCCAGTGCGGATGATCGCTGACGGTTCGCCGTTGACTTCAGCCATCTCCACACGAGCGTTCTCAGGCCAGAAGCGCCTCGTTCCCAGACTGAAGCGTGCCACTGCATCACGCCCGGTAATCGGACGCAACGCTGCTTGTTTGACTTTTCCTCCACCATCAGCCCACAGTGTTACATCTTCAGAAAGCAGATTCGTCAATGTGTTCATCTCCCCATTCTCAACTGCCTGAATATACCCGCTGAGCAGTTGCTGGTGGGTCTGGGCAGAGGCGGGAAATCGCGGTCGATGCGCAGCTAGATGCGCTTTGGCTCGGCTAAACGATCGGCGACAGGCTGCTTCACTCTTGTCAAGCATCGTAGCAATCTCGGCAAACTCGTACTCAAAGACCTCACGCAGCAGGAAGACCGCTCGCTCGAATGGTTGAAGCTGCTCTAACAGCATCAAGAATGCCAGCGAGATCGATTCCTCCGTCTCGACACGTTTTTCTGGATCGTCCGCTTCGGTAGACGAAGCTGTAATGATCGGCTCCGGTAACCAGGGACCCACGTACATCTCGCGCTTCCTGTACGCTAAATCGAGCTGATCCATACACAAGCGCGTGAGGATCGTCGTAAGATATGCTTTGAGCGAGTGTATGATCTCAGGCTTCGCCGCCTGGTAACGTATATAGGTTTCCTGAACCATATCCTCAGCATCCATCGCACTGCCGAGCATGCGGTAGGCGATGGAAAAGAGGTAGGTGCGATAGGTTTCAAAGGCTTCCACTTCTACTTGCTCCTGCTATTTTCCCTCCAACACAAACAGTGGATGGCTTACCGCTGCACGCTCAAGCTCCTCACGTGAAGAGTCCGCTGAAACGCCATAGTAGTTCATGAAAGGGTTGCCTTCTTCAATTTCTTCCCGCAACACGACGACTGCCTCGCCTGCAGGCAGTTCCTTTGCGGTGACCGTTTCCGAACGAAGCCTTCGTGTGAGGATGGCCTCTCCCGCTGCTCGCAGATTGCGCACCCAATCCACGATTCCAAACGGGGAGCCTATATAGCGCTTGCCATTGCGCTCAATAATCGCGAGCGGGATCATACGCGGTTGCCCACTTTTGCGTCCACGCACTGTGAGCAGGTACATAGGGTAGTTTCCAATGACGAGGCCGGGTCCGACGAGCGGCACGCCAACTCGCAACAGGGTCGTTATCAGAACATTTGCCACACGGACAAACCGTGGAGCCTTAGATGTTTTTGTCATATCTTCTTTCCTCTTTGTGATCATGAACACCAGTTTTGATGCTCATATATATAGAGGGTTGACCTGTCCTTTTTGAGACAGGTGCAGTGTCTCATTTTGACCTCTTTGGAGACAATATATTGATTTCTATGAAATTATAAGGAGCAGATGGTTTCAGCGCAAGCAAAGCAATATTGGTAAGACTGGACAGGCCAGGTTTTTGACTTCCGCAGAGTGGAATATAGCACGATGTGTTTTACGCCCCGATTCTAACCCGCCCACGGGCTCTTCTTGCTCGTAATGCCAATGTGACAACAGCAAATACGAAGATGGCAATACACATAAGCATTGCTCCAATGGAGCTTAGCAGTCCGATTAGGCCTCCTACCAGAATAGCTTGCTGCGCGTGCCCAAACTGCAAGACAATTGCTGATGCAACAATACCCGTCACAGTTAGAAAGAAACCAATTGAAGAAAAGATTAGAGCGAAAATAGCGAGAGCAGTGCCGTCTAACCATCGGGATTTTTGCGGATAGATCTTCTGCTCCTGTTCAGAATCATATTCCTCTGAATAATCAACACTATCCGCGCTATACCCCTGACTATACTCCTCGTTTGATTGCCATTGTTCTGGCTCCTGCATGCGCATAGTATTGCTCTTTCCGGTGTTGCTGCTCAAAGTTACAAGTCTACCCTCTTTACTTACGTTTCTGTGTTACAAACATTCCTTCACCCTCACAATTTCCAGTGCTGACATGCAACATCTTTAAGATTTAATCATGGTTAATACCATCTTGAATCGTTCAATAGCCTTGAGGGAATGAGGACTATGGGCAGGCATCAGAAACATCTCTCCGGCATTCATTTCATGTTTTACCCCTGAAACAATAATTTCTGCCTGGCCATCAGTTATCATCACGAAAGCATCATACGGAGCAGTATGTTCACTTAAGCCTTGATTTTTATCAAAAGCAAATAAGGTGACGGTACCGGTAGTTTTGTGGATGAGTTCACGACTAACTACAGAATCTTCTTGATACTGAATAGCGTCGTTTATCGATTGCGGTGTCATCAATTTCTTATTTGATGGTTGCTCTTTGTTCATGCAAAACCTGAATAATTCTAGAATCAACTCGTAGAGCAATGATCCCTGTGTCTAATACATGTGACTCACTACAGACAACCATCATGGCGTCAGGTCTGAACGCACACTGGAGGACGCCCTGCGTTGCCTCTTCGCTGGCCATGGGTAGGAGTTTGTCGAACAAGTGCTAATCGTGCAGGATCCGTTTTCTCGCTGATGGGCAGGGTCACAGTCAGAACGCCATTCCCATAGGTAACATTAGCACACACAGCATCGACCGCGACTGGAAGAACTAGTTCGCGGTGATAGGCCCCCGCGCTCCATTCATCAAGTAATAGATCTTTGACCTCCTTGAGCATACTACGTAGGTTCCCATGGATAATTAGTCGATCATCAACGGTGACTTCGACAGAAATGTTCTCGGGTTCCAAACCAGCCATCGGGGCTGCAATCATTAAGCGTCCTTCTGTCCGGTAAACTTTGACAGGAATGTGCTGTTGCTTCAACTGCTCTTGCATGCTCCTCGCCTCTCGTTTCTTTTTCTTTTAGCCTCTCTCATTTTTCATTCTATCACACCGAAGTATGGAGAAGAAAACTGTTTTCTCTTACAGAACAAGAGGAGATATCGCCATCACAAGACTACCACAATTGCGCTGCAGGGATCTGAGTGAATTCTTCAGGACCCAATTTCTCTCACACCAACCCCATCGTTACGGTTGCAGACCCATCTATGCCAGGTGATATCGGATAGCTAAAGATGCCCGTGGAGCCGTTATAGGTCACTGTACCTACTGTGCCATCGGTTGCAGTTACGTTTGGTTGAGAGGGAGCATAGCCGTACATCGTTAACGAGGTTTCTCCACTGGCAAACGTAATCGTCGTCTGGACGCTGCCAGTATCTGTTACTTGCAAGATTCGCTTTTTGCCCCATGATACAAATTTGCCCGCATCACCCAGAAAGCCAATTCCAGAGGCACCTATGGGGACGACAAAGTAGTATGAACCACTACTTACAGTATCTGTGAATGTTCCTCCAGCAGGTAGAACCGTTCCTGTCCCGGTATAGTAATTGTACACATATACACTTCCGGACAGACCCAGTGATGCAGGTGTAAAGCTGGCTGTCGCCGGTGAATGTGTTCCCCTTGCATTGGCAAATACGTACAGAGCTTTCATTCCGCTGCCAAAATCGGTGTAGGTGGAGGCAATCATAGGCTGGTTGGTTGCCTGTGCATCCTGGATGTACATGCCATCTACAGGCACAATTGGTGCATCTGGTTTGACAATCACTCCATCAGCGCGAATTGTCTGCAAAAGGTTCGAGGCGCTTTCTGCCCTGCTTTTGATCCAATGCCGATCGTAGCAAGAAACAGGATAACGAAAAGAAGATGCCATAACGATCGAGAGAATAGATGGCGTTTCAATTGATTCCAATCTCCTTATAAAATAGTGAATATGTAAATTACCAGAAAATTAGAAATGAGTAAAAAATATTTTGCAAATACATTGTAGTATACGATTTCTAAGGATAGAAGTAACTGTATAAGGACACGAATGGCTTGCTCTCGTTAGGTCTACAAGTAGACTTCGTTCTCTTTACAGGAAACCAGCCAGAAAGCCCCGTCACTTGAGAGCGGGGATGAATGGCTAAACTCTTGACGTGTTTGTACTGTTGTATAGACTCTCAACATGGACTATCTACACGAACAGCAT
>Ga0116218_1001886_pt1 | contig 12452 bp, 12 predicted proteins | sample Sb_taG_2_FD_88966 | JGI IMG/M metagenome (GOLD analysis project Ga0116218, IMG submission 88966) | Peat soil microbial communities from Weissenstadt, Germany - Sb_50d_5_LS metaG | ecosystem: Environmental > Terrestrial > Soil > Wetlands > Peat | place: Germany: Weissenstadt | collected 2010-09-21 | reverse complement strand
GTCCTCTTCGGTGCTGGACAGTTTCGCAGCGGCATCAACGAGGATATACTCAAAGCCGCCTCTGTTCACTATTCGATGCAGACACCAGAGCAGGAACTCAATGATCGCATGTATACTCCACTCTCCCAAGAGTTCAAAGCTCGACTCACTCAATTGAAGCCAGGGGAAACACTTCTCCAATATCCGTCATTGCGCACAGCCGTATTTGCGCACTTCCCTCGCCCTTTCGTCGTAAGTGGGGCAACAAAGTGGCGAGAGAAATTCCCACCTCTCCTCAGCCGTCCCTTGGCAGAGTGCGTTGAAGAACGGTTGCGTCGGCTTGATCCACAGAGCCCCCTACAAGGTGACGAAGTAAAGCAGCTATTAGATGGATTACTTCATCTGGTCGATGTCCGAAACAAAAAGGTAGTAGAAAGAGGGGTGATAGAACTGCTTCGAGGTATCGAGATAGAGCACGCCGGAAATGAGGCACCTGTATCTACCTCACCATGGCAGCAGTTCTCTCAATTAGCTTTGGCAAAATTTGGAAAAAAAGGTCCACCACATACAAAAGGAGATTATATGCCCACTCCAGCAAATTTTAAAGAAGAGAAAGAGGAATGGATATGAACGATATCCGATTGGTTCATCTTGCCGATATACACCTCGGTTATACTGGCCCAATCAATTTTGTTTTCGGTGCCGGGGAACATGCCGAGGGACGCTACGTTCGCGAGGTCGATATCGAGAACGCAATAAGGAGAATAACGAGGGATATCGTAGACCAACAACCGCCAGTAGATGTCGTCGTTGTCGCAGGTGATCTCTTCCACAAACCCAACCCTTACCCCCGTGCAATTGTCTATGCAGCCCGCATGGTTCATACGCTGATTCTTCATGATATCGAAGTAGTCATCATCGATGGCAATCATGAAACCTCGAATTGGCTTCATACAGGCAGCCCTACAAGTTTCTTGCGAGAATTGGGAGCACATGTGATCAATGAATCAGCATATGAGATCATCCGTGATGATAACTGGTGCTCACAGCGATTGAAAGAAAAAGAGAAACTTGCCATCCATGCATTACCGTATCGTGCAGTTTATGACCGGGCATTTACGGGAGTTACTCCTCTTGCAGGCTATGTGAATGTGTTACTCACACATGGTCGGGTCCATGGCATGGACGAACTCAACTCTTTGCATCACGCATCCGCTGGCCTACCTAAGGACCTGCTTCGACGGGGTTGGCATTATGTCGCCCTTGGTGACTGGCACATCCATGGATACCACCCTCTTCATGATGCCCCTGCTTACTACGCTGGTAGTCTGGAAGCCCTTAATTTTGGCGAAGCAGCGTTTTATCCTCCTCGTCAAGATGACCCATATTCTATCCATGGAGCTCTTGATATACGACTTGCTCTCAACAAAGATGCAACTGTTCATACACTTGCAAATACGAACCACCGGCCTGTTTTGAGGCTAGAGTCTATCGATGCTGTAGATCTTGATCCCGAAACACTTATGGAAACATTGCGCAAACGTTTCGGATCAAATCTTCCCTTGGAGGCTGTAGTCTTCCTAGAGGTCAAAAATTGCCCCTCCAAGACGTGGGACCAACTCGATCACGCGGAGATCGAACAATTACGCAAGTTAGTGCGTCGCTGCGAAATTCGTTGGGACATTCAGCAACCTTCATCAGCGCAGAGCAGTGAGGCTTTGTCTGAAGCTTCCCTCGATGACCAATGGCAACACTATCTCGATCAAATGATTGAAGATGAGACGGAACGTGCCTGGTACAGCCAGCAAGGTTTAATATTGATCGATTCGGCACGTAAAGAACTGCTGGCAGCACGAGCTTCAACGGGAGATGAAGGAGAATAAATGATGAGTAGCAGCGTATTAAAACTCAAGCTTCAGAATTTCCGGCGTTTTGTTGAGACTGATGTGATCTCCTTTCCACCAGGCCTCACCGTTATCAGCGGATCGAATGGCGCGGGGAAAAGTACATTGGTAGAGTCTTTTACCTATGCGCTCTTCGGGCAGAAGCGTGGACGCGGCGCGCTTGCACTAGCGCTGAACCCGCGCTCTGACAACGCCCCGGAAGACGTCTATGTTGAGTGCGAACTTTTTATCGATGGGCAGCCGGTAAAAATCGTTCGTTCAAGCAATTCCGCCGCGTTATGGGTGAATAATGCGCTTCAAATACAGAGCATTTCCTCCAGTTTGAGTATGGCAAACCGCCAGATCAGTGCGCTTCTCGGCGGAATCTCCCGTGAACAATTTGAAAGCACCTATGTCGCTTTGCAGGGAGATACGGCGGGGCTTGTCGCAGACAAGGCCGAAGCACGTCGAAATATCATAGAGAAAGTTCTTCAACTCGAGGTATTGTCAAAGGCGGTGCTACTACAAGTCAAACGCTGCGACAAAGCAGGAAGCGATATCCTTGCCCAGGGAAATCTCATCTGTGATGAACAGTCGCTCACTGAAATCCACCGGGAACTCTTGAGAAAATTTCAGAGTGCGCACAAGTACGAGATGAAAGTACAACATATACAGAAGTTTTCGGCGGCCATAGAGCAGATCCTCGCAGAGAAATCAAGCACAATGGAGGTGGCAAAGTTAGCGGCTCTGGAATCGCGTACACAGGTCACGTTATTGGAACAGAGGCAAGCAGAACACAGGGTAGTAATCGATAGGATCACGCTGGCTTATCAGGAGCAAGAGAAGTTAGAGACAATCTATCGAAACCTGGAAAAGCAAATTACGAAGATCGAAGGGAATCTGCAGCAAGTAGTGCAGGATATATCTCTTTATGAAGGAGAAATTCGGAAGGCAGAAACTTGCAAGCATGCTGCTGAGGAATATGCTCAATTACAAGAAGAAATCAAAAAATGTGATGCTCGCCTTGGGCGCATCCCGCTTGTCAAAAAATGCCACAGTGCGCTAACACTTGCAAAGGCCAACCTGGAAAAACAACAGGGTCTGTTGGACCCCCTCGCTCGCATAGATGAAGAACTAGAACAGGCGCGCCAGCAAGAATTGCAGGCAAGGGATGAGTGGCATGCGTTGCGCGATAATGATCCTACTAGCGCCGAATATACAGAGTGGCAGCGACAAGACTCTGAACTCACCCTTCTCAAGACGCAAAACGAAGAATCGCTGCACCTCTTAAGAAGTAGCGCAGGCGATGCGCGCTGCCCAACTTGTAGTCAGCGTTTCACGGAGCATACACCAGAAGACAGAATTGAGCACCTCAACCGCTGGCTTAGCGAAGAGCTTCCACGCCAGCGTGAGGAACTCGAACACTCAAAAACAAGCCTGGAGAAGCGGAAGAAAACATGGCAACAGGAGCAACAGCAAGCCGAAAAAAAATGGAACCAATGCAATGCGACAGTATCGGCAATAGAAAAGAAGGTGCAAACAAGAGATACACTTCTTAATCGCTGCGAAGAAGCTAAAGACGATTTCCATAGGGCGGAGAAAGAATGGGAGGAATTAGGCGAGGACGCTCCGCCTGATCCTCAGGAGCAAGAAGTGCTCCTGAAGAGAAAAGCTGTCATGAGCAAAAGAGAGGGTGAGATTAATAAGGATGCCAATCTATATGCCCAGTTGCATTCGTTAAACACATATCTCCTAAAGAAGCAACAAGAGCAGGAACGCTTACGTTTGGACATTGAACAACTGCAGAATCAGCAGGCCATCATAGGATATGATCCCGACACATTTGAAACAGCAAAAAACGAACTTAGTGCTGCCTTAGCAGAGGATACGACGCTAAAGAATGATCTTGCAGATGCCCGATTAGCCGACTTAAACGCGCAATTGGAGGCGCAAAGAGCTGTTGAGTCACTGGAGCGAGCTAATCAACAACATGACCGCTTTACCGAAGTTGTCAAAGAATTTCAGCAAGATGAGCGGCTCTGCTCACTTTTAGAAAATTTCAAAAAGCATTTCTTTGCCGCTAATACAGAAGAGGTGACACGGCGTACTTCTCGACTCCTCCTTCATGCTATTACGGATCTATCCATTTTGGGCATCAAGTTTGACGGAGATGAACTCTATTATATCGATGCAAGCAATATACAACGACCAATCAGTCGTCTATCGGGAGGAGAAAAAGCTCTAGTCGGTTTGTGTCTGCGTATCGCTTTGGCTGAGCAGGCGCAAACAATTACCAAATCAGGCAAAGTGAAATTTCTTATACTTGACGAAGTGCTCTCGTCATTAGATGAAGAGCGATGTGAGGCGGTACAGCGCATCTTCAAAGATGTGCAACAACGTGGAATTTTTGAACATATCATTATGGTCACTCACCTTGATACCGTAAAACAGTCCTGGCGAGCCACTGGACTTGAAGTACAAAAGGTGAGCAGCAAGTCAAGCAAGGTTATCTCGGTCTCTCCAGGAGAAGTCCATATGGATTTGGCCGAGGAATTAGAGGTCTAAACAATGGTAACTCCACAATCGGGAAATGCACGTAGAGGGAAGCTCTTAGCTTCCTTTCGCCAGAAGGCTGGCTTAACGCAGATAGAGTTAGCGAGGCGAGCAGGAATTTCGCGCAGTATGATCGCACAGCTAGAAAGTGGTGAACGCCGTCCATCTCAGAAACTAGTTCATACTCTGTGCCAAAGTATGAGTAGCACAGTAGAGGAAGAACGTCAACTTCTCCTCTCGTATGACCCTCTTTCAGGCCATACACCTGACCAAATTGCTGCATTTTTGCGCTCAGATAAGAATCTGACGGAGGACCAGGCAAGTCGGATAGCTGCTCTTGTGCGCGAGGCTTATGAGAAAGCTTTGAAGGAAGATTAGGCAGTAGAATGTGGGATGGCTGAAATGAAGAAACGCATTACGCTACGGTATGCCGATGATATACCTGTCTATTCACTCATGCGCCGCATTGAGAAGTTTGCGCTTGCAGATAGACGATCCCTTGGATGTCGGTTCGGAGAACCATGTGACCCACGGCAGCTCTTACAGTTCCACGATGTGATGCGCATTTTGGAAACCTTCGAAGACTACAAGTCCCATTTCGGACGGGACCTCCAGGAAGAATTCGAAGAAAGATGGTCTGGAGTGACGCTGCACATTCAAAATGGGGAGCACCTTATACTTATTAATCCTAATCATGGTTTAGTACGACGGAACTTCACGATAGCGCATGAGTTTGGACATCTCGTTTTCGGTCATCAGCCTATTTCGATAGCATCAGAAGGTATACTTCAGCTACGCTATAGTAATGAGCAGGAATTCGAAGCTCATGGATATGGGTTAGCGATACTGCTACCGTATGCGCCTCTTTTGCAGATGATCCGTCAGGGAGCTTCCATTAGAGGAATAGCAAACCACTATGGAGTAAGCGAGGCGGCTGTAGAGATGCGCCTCAAAACTACTGGCCTGTGGGATATTCGACCCGGAAGACAATAAAGTAATGGTTGGCAATGCCTTAAGCAATGTTATTGTCGTAGAGGAATTGACCTTCAAGCAACCGCAAGAGAAAATGTAGAAAGGGAAGGATCACATGACTGAAACGGTTTATCCTCTGATCAGGCAGGATTTTAATGACTGCGACTGGCAAAGTGTTGTAAATGCCGGCTCAAGCAAACTGTACCTGGCCTATTCGCCTTGTTTCTTTGATAAAGCCACCGAGGCAAAGAGAGTAGGCGATCTCAAAGTATACACCGTTTATACTCTCTTTATTACTAGTACTTATCCCCATTTGTGTCTACATGGAAAAGATCCTCCTTTTGGGCCAGATAACATCTTCATCGCCATACTTAATGATCATCTTACTGCTCTTGCGAAACTAGCCCCTGAAGTTACGGATCCAGATTTGCGAGCACGTATAGCGGATGTACTCTGGATCAAAAAGCACCAGTATCCGATGGTACAGTTGGCGATCCATACATATCTTGATGTGGCTCATGCTATAGAGAACCCTGATCATTGGATTGAGTGGATCCAGAGAATTGAGCGCGCCTTCCGGTTGGCAGCCTCGATTGACAAATAGCAGACGGGGCCGTTTGTCAGCCGCATAATACATCATCCTACATGCTCAATAGTTGAGCACGGGAAATGCGAGAGAGCTTGATAATGGATCTCAATGCAACCTAACGCTGAAAGGGAATGTTGGGTTGCTGTAAAAATAAGCATAGATTCGTTGGTGAAAATAAGTCATTTGTTACAACTGATTGAGGAGGCCGTAATGGTCGAAAGTAGTGATGAATTCTTCGAGGGAAAACGCCCTTGGTCAAAAATCAAAGATGAGGTTTTGGAAAAGTACATGACGCCTTATCTCGCGAAAGTAAATACGCGAGGACAGCCAATTTTACTCATTGATGGGTACGCAGGTCCAGGTGTTTTTGAAGATGATACGCTCGGATCACCGCTGATTATATGTGACAAGGCTGAAAAGTGGGCAAAGGATAACTACCATGCCATTTTCATCAATAACAAAAGAAAATATCATGACAGGCTCTTGAGAGAAATCCAACAAAGAGGCTGGTCCAATTCAGCTGAGCCTCGATTAGGAGACACACAACTTGTCCTACGGGATATTCATAAGACGCTCAGAAGGCAAACAGTTTTTCTCTATCTCGATCCATTTGGCCCGACAGGTTGCGACTTTGATCTACTCTCTCCGTTTCTCAAACGCAATCCAAACTATAGCACTGAATTACTCTTGACCTTGAATATGCCGGGTATGCATCGTCTGGCAGCCCGCCATGTATCAGAAGAAGGCCGCAAAGATGAAGAAGTAATTAGGGATAATCGAATGAAGCTAACATCAGTATTTGGAGGTGACTATTGGAAAGATATCCTCTGGCAAGATAGTGATGCAGAGAAACGTGAGATTCAACTCATCGAAGCCTATCAGAAGAAACTCGCTGTTTACTTTCCCTATACTGGTTCTTGCCCTGTACGGGAAGGAACAGGGAAACGGATCAAATACTTCATTTTCTTTGCCTCACATCACAGGGACGCCTTGATTCTTCTTAACGACATCATGGCAAACGCTTACTTTGCCGGGATGCACCAAGCAGATTTAGGCGGTGGATTATGGGAAAATACTGATTGGCGAGAAATGCGATCAGCCGAGGGATTAGACCACGTCATAGTGGATACAATTACAAGACATCCAGGAGAAAGCAGAAAGTTGATTTGGTTTCGCATCGTTGACAGCTATTTTATGAGGTACTTAAAATCAGAGTACTTGGCTATGGTGAAACAGCTTGTGGATGCAAAGAAACTTACCTTTCTATCCCAAACGAATCGACTCAACGAAGATAGCATCTTGTATCCGTATCGATCTTAGGCCTTGTGCAACTTGAATCTTATTATACTGTAGCTACCAGAGGCTTTTGTGGAAATTCATCCCAAGTGCGGCCATCAAGTAATCGACCACCTGCTTTGGGTGTACGCCCTCCCCATTGCTTGTGAAAAAAGGCGACTCCAGTATCCCGGCAGAGATCACGTAAACTTCGCACCCACTCAGGATCACAAGGGCGACAACCAGGCCCACTCTCTCCCCCACTGATAAGCCAATCAATCTCATCAAGGCATAAGCCATCTAGGGGCCCTAATAGAGGTTCAGCACTAATAAAGCGAACAGAGGCAGGTATCTTGCGGAGCGCATCCACACGCCAGGCATACGAAGTGGTCTCGACAGAAACTCCAAGCCAAATGTGAGAAGGCCAAGAGGAACTTCCGGTGAAATGTTGAATATGCTTCGTTATTTTCTCTGTCAGTCGTGTATTGGCAAGTCGAGAGGGCCGCTTGGTCAGTACTTGATAGATATGATGATCAGCACGTACCATTGTAGTGAATACGTCGAGTATAAAACTATCTGGCACATCTTTATGGAACAAATCACTCATTGAATTCACGAAGATTCGTCGCGGCTTTTTCCATTCGAGAGGAAGCTCTAATCGATTAGGCCAGAGCTTCAGGTCGAAGCCTTGTTGATATGGATGGTTAGGCACGCCGCGAAAGCGTTCTGCGAAAGTGAGCGCGTAACAATGGTCGCAGCCAGGACTGACTTGTGTACAGCCTGTTACGGGATTCCACGTTGCATTAGTCCACTCAATACTCGTTTTATCACTCATAAAATACCTCTGAACACATGTTCTTAATTTAACTATTATACTATCCTATAGTTGTCAAGTCAAGAATAATGCAGATATTTAGTATGTTTTCACATCTAATGAAGAGTTTTTTGTGAATTACAAAATGTCCTCCAAAGTAATATTAGTTGCGACAAATTCACCCCAAAGCGGCAAACCTATCGTCAATCCGCCTCCTAACACCTGCTGTCCTTTGCCAGAATCAATATTTTGACAACTCGCACATGTGAAGATTGTACTTGAGTCTTGCGGATTCGATACGTGAGTTTTGCGCAGTCTGAAGGATAGGCGTCAGCCAGCATGAGGGGCGGTTTCACCGCGTTCCGAATCAGTAAGGCAACAAATTCTGCTTCGTTCATGATTGTTCGCTCACATGGCTCTACAAGGTCTTCCACGCTGCTAGCCCCCTATACGCAAAACTTATGTATCGTCAGCGCAAGACTCAAGTACAATCCACAACATGCAGGAGGAGATTAAGAAATTGGAGCAGCCAAAAACGCAAAAAGGACAGCTTTTCTTTAAAAGCCATCCTTGTGCCAACATTATTGATATACTACCTACTATTCAGCTAAGCTATTTGGGCGTAGCTGCCATGTTAGGATGGAACATATGAGCATGACAGATGGCTATCGCAGCAGCGTCAGCAGCATCATCTGGCCGAGGTATCGATGACAGTTTGAGTAATTGCCGCACCATATACCCAACCTGTTCCTTCCTGGCAGCGCCATAACCCGTGACGGCCAGTTTGACCTCATTGGGAGTGTACTCTGCAATGGTCAAGCCGCTTTGCACCAACGTGAGGAGCGCAACGCCGCGAGCCTGCGCTACCCCTATGGCCGTTGTCACATTCTTGCCGAAGAACAGTTTCTCTATGGCCGCCTCCTGTGGGTGATACCGGTCAATGATCACGCTGAGTTCCTCATAGATCAGTTGCAACCGCAGCGGGTAGGCCTGTCCAGTCGGCGTCATGATCGCATCGCAGACGATCAAACGCAGATCATTGCCTGCTGCCGATACGACCGCATAGCCCATCCTGCCAAAGCCGGGATCGATGCCCAGGATGAGCCGTTCGTTCCTCTCCGACCGTTTCAATTCTGCCATCACTTCGCCTCCTCACCAGCCCAACCGCTGTTCACGCATACTTATCCATGTGCCCTGGCCAATAATCAAATGGTCAAGCACCTGGATCTCCAGGAGCTCGCCCGCTTGGATCAGCATCCGGGTCACGTCGATATCCTCGGGGCTGGCCTGGCAGCTAGATGAGGGGTGATTGTGCGCGACGATGATGGCGGCGCTATTGAGCTCTAAGGGCAGACGAAACACTTCGCTCACGCGGACAACAGACGAGTTTAAACTGCCCTTATACAAGCGATGGAGGCGCTGCACGTGGTTCTTCGTATCCAGGCATGCCAGCCAGAACTCCTCATGGTCAAGGTGTCCCAGCTCAAGCATCAGCAGCGCCGCCAGATCGGCAGGACACGTAATGCGTTCATCCTTACACGGCGCGAGTAACACCTGGAGCAGGCTGACCAGAGCCTGCACTTCCTCCGGGATGCCTTCAATGTTCTTAAGCGCGGCCTGGATGTTGTCACCACTCGTTGCCAGCCGTCGCAGATCAGCGATGCAGAGGTACGGCGCAATGGCCTCATGCAATGCGCGTGCTTGACGCTGAAGCGTGGGATCAGATGGCGGCCAGTCCATCGTTTCATCGACAAAGAGTGGATGCATGAGGATGTTCTTTTGTGTTTTCTTTATCGCTGCTGGACAAAATGCGCAGCGTGTTGTTGTTCGTGCCATAACGTGATATTCCTTTCCAATGTAGAAGGTATGAAAAACCCCAGGAAGGTGTTTCCTGGGGTTGTGTAAAAACGATTGTTCAGCACTGCATCGAGGTTCTAAGGGATACTCACATTCCTTTTCACTCTCGATGTGTGCTACGATAAGCGAGGGTTCGCCTTTCGTTAGGCGTTCTCCTCTCTTTTCAGGTCGTTACCGATCTGTCTCGTAGACTGGGATCGCGTGACCTCCATGCACTTGCAGCCCAGCTACTATCTTCTCCTTAGCTCGTTCATTGACTGAGCCATCCTGGTAGCGCACGAGCGCAAATCCAGTGATCGGGAGCACGGCGAAGATGCCCGGTACCAGGCTATCCGTCGACTCTCCTGTCGGGCGGTACTGGTAGATCGTGCTGCCGATCTCGCGCAGGCAGAGGGGCAGTAGTTCTGCACCTGGAGGCAGCTCTCCGACTTCACTATCGAGGATATCGATCGCCGTCTGCGCCGCCTCTCGCGGGATAAGCTCCCACAATTTGAAGAGGCACGGCCCCGTTCGCGGGGAAGCTGGCGACAGCACTGGAAGGAGCGATTCACTGCTGGTACCGATGAGACGCAGGAGTGGCCTGCTGTTCGACTCTTCGCCAGTCTCATTCGATGCGTCCCCTACCTCATCTTCACTCGCAGCATTAGCAGCGTCATGGCCGGGAACCTCTTTCTTGCAGGATTGTGGCGGGCGTTGCTCTTGCCACGCCGTATTGATTACAAGCGGATGCACCAGGATCATGCGACTCGACCGGGAGAGGAGCGAGAGATCGAGATTGGGATTGAGGCGTCGCGAAGCTCCATACCGCTTGACTTCTTCAAGAAAATCAGGACAATAGTCATAGTGCTCCTGACCCACCCAGATCAGCAGGTCAAAGATGGGCATTCCCTCCTCATCGAGTGCTGGTTCACCCGATGGAAGTTGCCGCTGCCAGGTCTGCGGCTTATTGACTAGATCAAGCCCTGGTGGGATCGGCAGCGGCGGGTCAATGAGGAACTCCTCCAGTGGCCGTCCCCTTGAAGACAGGCCACACTCGGCGTAAATGCCGCCCGGCTCGCGATCTCCACAGCCACGCGGGACGGGATCAGCTTTGGGAAAATCCTGGTCAAATGCAAACATTGTTTCGTACTCCTTTTCATTCTGATTGAGGTTGAACAGTAGGTTGGGCTGCCGGTGGCGCGTCGCGTAAAGCAATGCGCAATTGCTGCACGAGTGCCTGGGTGAGCGTCTGCACGGCCTGATGTGATGTTCGATAATCGGGACAGTGCTCAAAGGCGAGGAGCGCAGCCAGCAATGAGGACAGTGACGGTGTCGAGGCAGTTTGGCATGCTTCCTGCATACATTCCTTGTCCACACATCCGGCCTGGTCTACCTGTTCCTCACGCTGCGGCTGTGCCAGAAATGGCGACGTATCAGGTACTACAGGTAGGTGAGATGAAGTGGTATTCCATCCCTGGGCGAGCGCATCCTGGACGGGCACAAGACCAGTGTTGATCTGTGCCCGTAAGATGTCTTTCACACTCTCTGCCGTGATCTCTGCACCTGTCAGGGCCAGGCTCGCGACTCGCTCCTGCTGCGCCTGCGTGAGCCGGACGAGCTTACGCGCCACCTCCCGGCTCACATTCCCTGACAGCACGCGGTCGAGGAGTGGCGTTGGTAGCTGCGCAATTTTGAGCCGTTCGGCAAGGGTCGCGCGATCAAAACCAAAGGCGGCCAGGTCGTCGAGTGTCATCCCGACTCCCTCATCGATCAGGCAGCGCAGCGCCTCTACTTCCCTCACCCAGGCGGCGGACCGCTGCTCGTTCTCAATGAGCGCGAGCAGCGCAGAGAGCTGTACCGTACTGGCCTCGTAAACTTCACACTTGACCACGCTGAGCCCGGCAAGTCTGGCTGCCAATACGCGCCTGCGACCGGCAATTACCTCATAGGTGGCTTCGGCATTGTGGATATCGACGCCACCCTGCATGACTACCGATGGGTTTTGCAGGATGCCCACATGCTGGATACTTTTCACCAGGCGCTTCGCTGAACGCGCAAGCTGGTCGGCTCCAGCGACGATGAGCCGCTCTGTCGGCACGAACATGGTTTCATGCTCCGGGAGCGCTTCGAGGCCAAGCCGCCGCAAGAGAACGGCATTGGCGGGGGTGACTTCACGAATATCTTCGTCCTGTTCTGTCAGGACGGATGGGAGTGTATGTACCATAGGTCTTTTTCTCCTTTACAAACACCAGCATGCCCCAGGCATTCGCACTCTCAGTGGCGGACTGGGGCATGAGGTCTTTCATACTGCGAAGTGAATGGTTTTCGGGCGTAGCATGTTGCTCGCCCAGGTTGTTGGGTGGGTTGAACGTGCTGGCACTTACCTGCGAGGGTGCGCCATCTCTCGTTCCCACAACTGTGATTGGTAAGGGGTGGTCTTGACCCTGAGAAGTGGAGGAAGTAAACTTGAGAGAGAGATCTCCACACAGAAAGGGAAGGGATCATGCAGAAGACCCAACGAACCTATACGAAGGAATTCAAGCTAGAAGCC
>Ga0116218_1001882_pt1 | contig 12478 bp, 9 predicted proteins | sample Sb_taG_2_FD_88966 | JGI IMG/M metagenome (GOLD analysis project Ga0116218, IMG submission 88966) | Peat soil microbial communities from Weissenstadt, Germany - Sb_50d_5_LS metaG | ecosystem: Environmental > Terrestrial > Soil > Wetlands > Peat | place: Germany: Weissenstadt | collected 2010-09-21 | reverse complement strand
TGCTTTGCCTGCTCCATTCAAACACAGCAGCCAGGTTTTCTGAGCTGTACTGAGTACGAATGAAGGTTGGGATGCTGCCATTATTGCCAATCGTTCCAGAAGTGTATCATGCGAAGCTTCAGCACCTTCAAGTTTGTAAACGCTAAAAAAGCGAGCAAGGTTCTGGCTTGTTAACTTTTTGAGTACGTCTTGATCCAACCCAAAAAGGAGACGATGGGTGGGCAATACCAGCAAACCCGGATCGTCAATGTCAGTTAAAGCCATCAATGCGAAATTAGCGGCATCATTTGGATCTAGTTTACGATGCATTGCCCTCACTTCTTCACGGTAATTCAGCGCGGTTTCGTAACGATGATGTCCATCAGCTATGTACAGTTGACGCTCAGCGAAGAAGTTTTGGATAAGTGCGATCAGGTTCTCGTCGGAAATTGAGCGCAGAAGGTGTACTTCATTCATTTCATCGGTGATTTTTACTTCTGCTGTTTCGGCGTATGGACTGAGCAACCTGCGCATTCGGCCCTGAGGATCATCATACAGGCTCATTATTGGGCTGAGATTTGTGACGCATGCACGTAGTAGTTTTAGTCGATCATCTTTTGGTTTTGCCAACGTATGCTCATGCGGAAGTACAATCCGGGCATTCCATGGCTCCAAACGTACGCGGGCCAATAAACTGGTACGTGTATAAGTCTGACCATTGTAAGCAAATATCTGCTGATACGTATAATAGCAAGGAGCATGCTCCTGCTGTAGGATTGAGTTCACGCGCCATTCGGCAAATGTTGCTGCTGCTCGTGTGTAGCGATTATTCAAAGATGTATCATCTGGTTCGTCCATCCCAAGCTCAAGACGAATAATGTTATATGGGTTGCGAGCATAATATCTTGTTTGAGCTTCCTCTGAAATTACGTCATAAGGAGGTGTTGTTACTTGTGCGAGGTTACCAGTGGCTTCGGCATTGTAGCGTATGCCTTGTAGTGGTTGTACATGCGCCATACTTTCGAATTCCTTCACATTGAGTTTTGTTGATTTGGTTCAGAACATATTCTATCACGCATGAATAAAGGCTGATACGGATACACACCGATAGTGCGATTAGCGAGAGTGAAGGATCTTGAAGGTAATCATTCAAGTTTGAAAAATAGAAAATATGTTCTAGAAATCTCTTGACTTATTCAGCGATTCGTGTTATCATAGCTTTTGTTAGAACAAAAGTTCAAAATTTATATGCTCTCTCAACCCCTATCTTTCCTCAAATTCACCTCTTTTGGCGGTCGGGTGAAATCTCCTCTCCCCCTCCCGGCCGCTGTAGTGGGAGGAAGTGGTGAATGTGCTTGACATTTTGTTGTTCATTTCAAGTACACATATTGACGCTTCATCATTCTATCGCTAGAATGGAAAACGTCAAAAGCTAATTGTGTGTACATGAAAGGCACTAAATGAATGAATCCAACGCAGATCGAATATCTCGGGTTTATAGTTGCTGCTCTTATTATTGTTTGGACTATCATTGAGATAAGCAGAAGGTACTTTCGCCAACGAAGGTTAGAATCAAAGCCCCTGAATACCTTGGTTAAGTTGGATTCTACTTTAGAGGATGATATTGAAAAGTCTTTACCGGATGAAGAAAGTGACGAAGAAGAGGAAAGTATAGCGGAAGCAAATATTCAAATTCGAGCTCAACATAATGGATATCATTCAGAAAGCAAAAAGCTTTTGTAAATTGCTATTTATGCCTGTATGAAACAACTTGATCTGGCTCTATTCTTTAGATTCCTCCAACAAGCGCTTGACCTCTGCAAGAACTTCATGTCAATCCAATTCAGGGGGACTATTTGTTTCGATTAAGGCATGAGTGACTTTAATCTCTCCAGTCGAGCCATCTATCTCCTGAATATTTTCGATTTCTTGGAAGAAGTCTTCCTCGCACTCCTCCAGAGCCTGTTGAGTAGTAAGATTACCGTAGATGATGCGAGGTATCAAACTGTGATACATCGCTGCTGTCTGCATTATTGCACTAAAGACAAGCTGAAATTGGTCCTCGGTTATACCAGAATTTGCGAGAGGAACGGCCTCCTCCAGACGTACTTCACCATCTTCCAGATCGATGCCGAATTTACCCATTGCGATACGGTAGTTGACTGCAAGTAAGGCTTCAAGACATTGAAGTCGCTTCTTTGTTGTTATTGTGCCGAAATGTGGCACTATGAACATCAATTTGCGTATCTCCTCGTTTTGTTGAATATGTACGATCAGTCGCCATTGTCCATTGTCTCCACGGAAGGCAAGTTCGATAATCTGCTGCTCTTGATCTACATTGGCAATACTAAGTCCCATGTTGGTCAAGTAGTCAACAAGTTGGGGAATACCGAAACTGCCAGCCATGCTTTAACTCCTTCTATGTCAACTAACAGTTAGTTGGTGAGTATATGAGGCGGTAGCGGAAAATGTGTGTATGCACCACCATTATGGTTTCAGTATATCATATTTATATGTTCTACATGGAGCAGAAAGAATTTGTGGAGCTTTGCAGAATTTTTGCATGAAGCTCCACTATTTGATATCGAGAAGTCAGATGCTGCTATGCTTAGTTATTCAAGCATTTCTCCCTGTGTCAATGCTAAGCCGGGCTCGTGTCCACTAATCTCCAGGTTTGCTCCAACGCCTTTGCGTAGCATAGGCACTTTGTCGAGTGCTTCCCAGGGAGCATCGATATCTGTGCGGCCAAAATGACCAAATGCGGCTGTGGGTTGGTAGATAGGGCGGCGCAAGTTGAGTGACTGGATAATACCAGCCGGGCGCAGATCAAAATGCTCATTGATCAATCGTATGATTTCCTCATCAGAAACTTTGCCTGTACCAAATGTATCTACAAAAAGCGATAACGGCCGGGCTACGCCAATAGCATAAGATACTTGCAATTCTAATCGGTCAGCAAGTCCCGCAGCAACAATGTTTTTTGCAATATAGCGTGCAGCATACGAGGCAGAGCGATCTACTTTCGTTGGATCTTTGCCACTGAAAGCTCCGCCGCCATGACGAGCCATTCCGCCATAGGTATCTACGATAATCTTACGACCAGTTAATCCGGCATCCCCCATGGGGCCTCCTGTGACAAAACGACCTGTTGGATTCACGAAAATCTTGGTATTCATATCGAGCAGATGAGCCGGTATGATCGGTTTGATGATATGATCGATTACGTCCTGGCGAACCTGCTCATGATCGATGTAGTCAGCATGTTGTGTGGAGATGACAACGGTATCCACACGAACGGGTCGACCATGCTCATATTGTATGGTCACTTGACTCTTTCCATCAGGTCGCAGATAAGACATTGGACCGGCCCCTCCCCATGAACGACGTCGAACCTGCGAAAGTTGACGCGTGAGTTTATGAGCCAGACTGATTGGCATAGGCATATATTCAGGAGTTTCATTGCAGGCAAAACCAATCATCATACCCTGGTCGCCTGCACCTATGCGTTCTAACTCATCATCGCTAAGGTGTACCACACTGCCTTTGGCCTCCAGAGAATTGCTGACACCCATGTCAATATCAGGAGATTGTTTTCCAATCGAGGTGACGACACCGCACGTTCTGTAATCGAAACCATAATCGGCATTAATGTATCCTACCTGCTCGATTGTCTTGCGTACGACGGCTGACATGTCGATCCAGGCAGTCGTCGTGATTTCACCTGCAACAAGCACCAGGCCAGTGGTGGTAGCCGTCTCACATGCTACTCGAGACAGAGGATCTTGCACTAAGATCGCATCAAGCACAGCATCCGATATCTGATCGCATAATTTGTCGGGATGTCCTTCAGTGACCGATTCGCTAGTGAAAAACGATTTTGGACTTTGTGTAACGTTGCTCAAAAGTTTGTCTCCTTTCTTGAGCTACGAAGGTGAGCGCTCTGTTTGGCTCGTGATTAACTTAAAAAGGATGGGTATATATGTTATATAAAAACCCCTGAATGTTCAGGGGTTTTAGAGTCAGGTCTCATTCCCCTCATCTTGCGGATCAATCCGCCGGAATTGGCACCCTTCCTGCATGTTGGCAGGCGGGTTGCCGGGCTTCAACGGGCCGTTTCCCTCCACCTCTCTGGATGAGAGCAGATATGTCTGCGCATATTAAATTGTACAGGTGCTTGCCACTTGCTTTAAAGTATAACGAGAAAAGAGGTCGCGTGTCAAGAAATTATCATGTGCCCGATTCCCATGAGTTCAAGTATTTCTCTTGCTCGGATGATAACGTATCGATACGAATTCCCATCGCGTGGAGCTTGAGCCGGGCAATCTCTTTATCAAGATCAGCAGGCAGTGTATAGACACGCGGCTGCATTTCTTTGGCGTGTGCGAGCATATATTCAGACCCCAACGCCTGATTAGCAAAGCTCATGTCCATCACGCTTGCAGGGTGGCCTTCTGCCGCGGAAAGATTGACCAGGCGCCCCTCAGCCAGTAAATGTACCTGTCGACCATCAGCATAGGTGTATTCGTCTACGAAGTCGCGTACACGACGTTTTTTTATAGCTAGCTTTTCTAACTCAAGAATGTTGATTTCATCGTTGAAGTGACCAGAGTTGGCAATCAACGCTCCATTTTTCATCCGTTCAAGGTGCGCGCGGTCGATTACATTGACATTGCCTGTGACGGTAATAAAAATGTCACCGATTGCCGCGGCTTCAATTCCAGGCATCACGCGATACCCATCCATCGCAGCTTCTAGTGCACGAGTTGGATCGACCTCGGCGACGATTATATTCGCACCCATGCCGTGGGCACGCGAGGCAACTCCGCGACCACACCAACCATAACCGAAAACCACAAGGGTGCGACCTGCCAGCAAAAAGTTAGTCGAACGTATAATCGCATCTATTGAGCTTTGACCGGTGCCATAACGATTATCAAACATGTGTTTCGTGTCTGACTCGTTGACCGCCAGAACAGGAAAGCGTAATACACCACCTTTTTCCATACTGCGCAGGCGAATAACACCAGTGGTAGTCTCTTCCATACCACCAATAATCGCCGGTATAAGTTCGGTGCGTGTTGTGTGGAGTGTAGAAACAAGATCACAACCATCGTCCATCGTCATATTAGGTTTGTGATCGAGCACGGCGTTGATGTGACGGTAGTACGTTTGATCATCCTCACCTTTGATCGCAAAGGTTGGAATGCCATATTCACTTACGAGTGCGGCAGCAACATCATCTTGTGTTGAGAGTGGATTTGAAGCACACAACATCAGATCAGCGCCTCCTGCCTTCAAGGTGATGGCAAGATTTGCAGTTTCAGTTGTAATGTGCAAGCAACCCGACATCCGCACGCCTTTTAAGGGGTTATCCTTTAAAAATCGCTCTCGAATGAGACGCAATACCGGCATTTCTTTAGCTGCCCACTCGATGCGATCTTTTCCACGTGGGGCAAGAGAGATATCTTTGACATCTCCTCTGGTTGAAGTCGTCATAAATTGTATAATCCTTTCCATAGCTGAAAACATTGACTGTACTATAGTATCATTTTTCGAAACTTATTTATCTGGAGCGCCAGTTAGGATCGAAATGCGAGAATTCGACGAGACTTTGATAACGTCTTGCAACATCATCTATCGTCAGGGTACGCAAGCGGCCAATACTAAAGTCTTCGCAGACGTATGAACCGATGATGTTTCCATGAACGACGCCACGCTTTATCTCATCAATGGCGTAGCGGCCGTCTTGTTGCGGCTCAATCTTCGAAAGGTATCCAAGGAATCCACCTGCAAAGGCATCACCGGCTCCTGTAGGGTCGATCACCTCTTCAAGAGGGTACGTAGGAGCGCTAAAGAAGATGCCATCGGTGCCAAAGAGCAAAGCTCCATAGCTTCCCTGTTTAACCACGACATACTGCAACCCCATATCTAACAACTGGCGCACGCCTGCGACGATGCTAGGACGATTGGTATATTGGCGAATCTCTTCTTCACTCATTAAAAGTATATCAACACGCTTAATGACTTCTGTCAACTGTGGCCGGGTGGTCATAATCCACAATTCCATCGTATCGAGCACTGAAAGGTTCACACGAGGTACCTGTTCCAGTACCTCCATCTGCAGCTCGGGCTGGATATTGGCCAGAAAGAGCAGTTCGCTGGAACCATACTTCTCGGGAATAATTGGGTGAAAATCTGCGTACACGCCTAATTGGGTATCTAATGTGTCACGCGCATTCATATCCATGTGATAACGAGCTGTCCAGCGAAATGTTCTTCCCTCTTTGATCTGCAAGCCATCGAGGTTAACCGGACGATTACGCCAGAAGTCAAGGTGTTCACGAGGAAAATCACTTCCTACTATGGCTACCAGGTTTACCTGATTATAGAGCGAAGCCGCGGTAGTAAAGTAGGATGCGGCGCCGCCAAGGGTTTCGTTGACTTTTGTAAATGGTGTTTCGACAGTATCAAGTGCTACTGAACCAACAACTAAAATGGACACTCCTCCATCCTCCCTTTTCAGAATACATAGGAAAAATATTATACGGGCGTTGCATCGCTCAGATGTTCGATGACGCCATCGAGAAAGGCCAGGGTATTGCCAAATTTTTCTTGAGCCAGATTATGCGCAGGAACGGTATGAAGTGATTGATAAAGATCGACGAATCGTTCCTCGATATGGCGAAGGATTGCGGCAAGGATTTCAGCGTTAACGGCACGATTAGGGTAGCGTGCCCCAAACTCGATTAAAGACGTTACAACAGCCAGGCCACTCAATCGACCAATTTTATCGGCATCGTATAAGATACGTCCTTCAAGAGGAATCGCTTCCTGTTCATCTGGAGCGACAGCTCTTGTGTGTGTCAGGATTATCTTCTCAACGTTTGTGATGCAATTTACTGGTGCATCAAGCTTACGCAAAAACTCAACAGCCATTTCAGCCGATTTCAGATGATGATCTGGAAAACCGAACGCCGGAGTTGAGATATTATGCAGGTAGGCTGCAATAATCAAGGCATCCATATCCAGGGCGCTTAAGTCTTCCTCGCACTCATCCAGCTCAGCTGCAAGCATCTTACAATTCGCGACTACTGTGCTAATATAATGGAAGCCCTCTTTGCCGAGCACTGTTTCCGCGTAGTCCGCGGCTGCTTGCACAATTGCATTATCCATTAATTACTGACCTGCCTCTCAGTATCATGATAACCCAAACAGAGTTCGCGCAACGAATTGTGAAAGGGTGGTCGAGCTATGCCTGCCTCGGTAATAATTGCACTCACATAGGAATGAGGAGTGATATCAAAAGCAGGGTTAGCAACATGTATCCCAGTAGGAGCAATTACTATTCCACCCACACTTGTAATTTCATCAGGGTTCCGCTGTTCTATAGGGATTTGTTCACCTGATGAAAGTTTGAGGTCAATCGTAGAGCGAGGTGCCACTACATAAAATGGTATGGTGTGTGCCTGGGCCAGTACAGCGATGCTATATGTCCCGATTTTGTTAGCAACGTCTCCATTAGCAGCAATTCGGTCGGCTCCTACAAAAACGGATTTAATCCCCCCATGACGCATGAAATGACCTGCCATACTGTCAGTAATTAATGTTAATGGGATCCCTTCTTGCTGAAGTTCCCAGGCAGTCAGACGTGCTCCTTGCAAGACAGGGCGTGTCTCATCCACATAAACATGCAGATGTTTGCCAGCTCTATGCGCGACATACATTGGCGCCAGCGCAGTTCCCCAACCCGCGGTTGCAAGAAATCCCGCGTTACAATGAGTTAGAAGAATGTCGTCATCGGCAATCAATTCTGCTCCGTAACGGCCCATATTCAGGCAAGCTTGAAAGTCTTCATCTGCAATTGCCTGAGCTTCGTCCTTCAAAATCTGAGCCAGGTACGGCAATGAGCAATTTTCGCTAACAGCATGGTCAACTCGACGCAACATACGATCAATAGCCCACCGGAGATTGACTGCTGTGGGACGGGTGCGCTCCAACATCTCCCCAACAGCATGAAGATACTCCTGTGCCTCCACAGGTGTTCGCTCTTCATTTCGTTCGCGTACTAGACGACAAAGTGCTAAAGCCATGCCAAAAGCCGCTGTGACGCCAATGGCCGGAGCGCCGCGCACTTTTAAAGTAGAAATAGCTTCTGCCACCTGCTGCTCTTTGGTAAGTGTGAGGTTGAGTAGCTGCCCAGGTAAGAGCGATTGGTCGATCATACATACGGCTTCACCGCTGGCATCTTCCTGCCACCACACTGTACGCATATCCCGCAGGTGCTTTTCTTCAGCCATGAAAGGGATTGCTCCTTAGTTGCGGTTAAATTACTTCGTGTATGGTACCATACCTGGATGAATTTGGGCAAATGCGTGGGACTCGAATTCACTTCCCCCATTAGTACTAACTTAACGGCTACTGATTTCGACGATTATTGCAAATATGCTACCATGATAAACAATAAATCACACAAACGCTGTTATCATTAACTATCTACATGCATCATGTTACTGATAGCGTTGATTGTCCGTTCCACTACACAGAAGGATGAAAAGCCTTTCCGCACCCGCAGGGATATCGATTTGATATCAGAGCGGCCTGGAGATGTGCGCTATTGCTTGATGGAACGGACAAGTCGATAGCTGTAGTCATTGAAGGGACGTAACGCATGGCCAGGGCGGAAACCAAGGAAAATTCTTGGTCCTTTGACCAGATTTACGACGAATATAAAACACCAATTTATAATTATGTTTATCATCTGGTAGGGGATCGAGAGCAGGCAGACGATCTAACACAGGATACTTTTTTGAAAGCGTTTCGTGCGCTGCCAAAAATGGATGCGAACTTAAAGTTATCAGCCTGGTTATATCGCATTGCTACGAATACGGCGTATGATGCGCTACGTCGTCGCAAATTAATTGCCTGGCTTCCCTGGCAAGACCTCGACCATGAGCCAGCGGATGTTGAGAGCGCTGACCCTCAAGAAATTTATGGTACAACGGAACTTGTACGTGCAGCTCTTCGTAGAATGCCCCAGCAGTACCGGGCAGCATTATTATTGTATACTCAAGAAGGTTTCTCTTACAGCGAGATTGCCCAGGCTTTGAACATCGCCGAGAGCGGCGTCAAAATGTATCTGTCGCGTGCGCGTCAATCCTTTAGAGAACATTATAGGGCCTTAGAACAAGGAGGAGGGACAAAATGAACTGCGAGCGAGTCGAGGAATTGCTTAGTGCTTACCTTGACAATGCACTCGCACTAGAAGAATGGCGAGAGGTTAGTCTTCACTTACAGACATGTGCTAAATGTAACGCTATGCTCGCCGAGTTCAGTCGTAATGACGCTTTAATCGCCCGGCTTCCTCGTGTTAGCCCTGATCCGGCCCTGCGCGATCGTATTTTTTCCTCACCTGAATTTTTTGAACTAACAGGTACATTTGATAGCAATAGCGAAGCTTATCAAAGACGGACGGTTCCTAAGCTTCCCGCGAGCCATTCACGTCGAGACACACCAGGTCGTCCTCAGCTAGTTGCTATTCCAGGTGGACGTAGCACTACTCCAACCCCATCAGTACAACCCTCACCTTCTCGTCAAAGCCGCAAATCAAGAATAGTGCGTACATTGTTTGTAGTTCTTGCAGCCACAATAATCCTGGCTATTGGCATAGGAAGTTTCCTTGGTTTTAATTCTTGGAGGGGTCAATCTCAGACAACAAACAATGGAGCTATTACCCCACCTACTAATCTACTCAAAAGCGGGCCTCTTTCAGCAGGAGTGCGTTTTGTCTTTCTACGCGATGGTACTCTTTGGAGCATAGTGACGAGTAGTAACAATAAACAGGCCGATCGTCTTACACCCAGCAATGTTACAGTAGCAACAAATTGGGTGGTGAGTCCCGCACAGGCAGGCCGATCGGCTGGCGACATGCTTGCCTACATTGATCTGCAGAAGGCTTTTGTGCATATTATTCGCAGTGATGGCCAGCAAGATACCATTATCAAGCAACCTTTGCTAAATGCAACTATTCAACCTGCCTCTGTTTGGGATACTGACATCGGAACTGCGATCTTAAATAGCCTCGCATGGTCAAAAGATGGGAGTATGCTTGCATTTGTAGCTGATCCTACCGGCTCTGGTCAGACGCGATTGTATATCTACTCTATTGAAACAGGTATTGTACAGATAGTGCCTCTTCCTGCTAAAGGAAGTATTTCTCATCCAATCTGGTCCCCTGATGGTATACGAGTAGCTTTTGAGTTAGCCAATAATGGATTAGTGAGCATTTATGACTATAATACTCAGAACCATGGCCTATTGACTATTACTAATGGCTTAGATTCTCAAGCAGGAGATACGATACTTTCCCTTAACTGGTCACCGAGCCTGGAGGAACCCGCAATTACCTGGAGTGTGGGGGTGATTGGCCATGTTCACAGTTTATGGGTACGTCGTGTCGGTGTAACAATTCAAGCATGGCGACTTTTGGCAGGCGACTACGTTCAAGCGCTCTACAGTCCTGATGGTAACAATGGTGTAGGAAGCTGGCTGGTCGTGACTTCAATGCTAGGGCAAGCGGGTGATCTTTGGCGTATCGATATTGTGCCAGGTTCGGGTTTTGTACGTCTGACTTCTGGTAAGCAAGTCAGTTTTGCGCAATGGTCAACAAATGGTATGCACGTTGATTACCTGGATGCACTTTCCTCTGGTGTGGGTATCTTGCATGTTGTAGATATACTCACAGATGCTGACACGCAGATTGCAACGGGAGTTGTCAACGATCCTGCTCCGGCCTGGTCTACTGATGGGCAAGAGTTGGCATATAGCACAGGCGCACAAATTGGCATTGTCAATCTTCAAGCGGGCAATATGACGCTATTCCTTAGATTAAATGGGATGGCTTCTTCATTTGCCTGGTCTGTTGCATTACTCCATCAAATAGTGGTCGCTCTACGCGATACGTCTCAGGGCATTTACCTGGTAGATACGTTGCATAACACGTCGCTGCAAATGGATAAGTTGGGGGCCAGTGGTCCTTTTGAATGGACGGAGATTCCTTAGTTCCTTTTCGTGTTTTGCATGAGGATGATCTGACTATAGCTGCATGAAGTGCTAAACGGGCAAAATTGTAAAATCTTCATAAAATTGGCCAAAATCTCTTATTGTTGAGAAAAATAGGCACCTAAAGTGATATCAAAAGGTACAGTTATACGTTATAATACATAGGCCTGGGATGGAAGGCGGGATGTTCGTAGGCAAGCATATCCACCTCGACGAGCAAGCTTGTAGCGTGCATCTAATTATTCGTGCAACCTTTTCCCCATGGGGTTGGCACGCGCACCTCCTAGAGTCGCGCGTTGCGTTTCGCATACGCGTGGTAAAGGGAGGACGAGCTGGCACCCCGTCCTCCCCTTACTTTTGCTAAGCCTATAGAAGGAGTGGCATGCGATTCACAGTGCGGTCATTGGGGGGAAAATTAGTAATTAGCGCGGCTTTGATGCTTTTGCTTTGTATGCTTCTTTTTTCAGTAATCTCCTGGTTTGTTTTAAAGTCCTTTTATGAACATCAAGCAATCAGTAATGCTCATACCGAACGGGCTATTCTGATTATGATCGCCCTGGCCGTATTTATCATCACTCTTGGTGTGACTGGTTTTGCCCTGGTTACAAGGACATTCTTCGTGCGTCCCATACGCAGTTTGCAAGCCAAAGTAGCAGCTCTAGTAACCGATGATGGAAATACAGAACTTGCGGCCTCAACAATGGACGAGTTGTCTATGCTGTCTCGCTCATTCAGCCTTTTATCGGAATCTCTAAGTACACGAGAAAATGAAAGCGATGTTATCACCAGGCAAATGGGTGATCTGCTGGCGATGAGTGATGTGCTCATCTCGACCTTGAACCTTGAGGCTCTACTGGGAGAGATTGTCTCTCGTCTTGGTCATATTATGGAAGCAAAAGGTGTAGCATTGCTTTTATATGGGCGCGAGATGCAATCTCCCTGGGCGGTGGCCCGATGGTCAAATCAGCAGAATTCCAATGGATCCATTCCAGTCGTCGACTCATCGTCTCAAAGTGGTGCTGTTACTGTGCATACAGACCCTACTGGAGATATCACCATGACAGCGACTACTAAAATGGCAGCGATAGCAGTTCCAGCAAAACGCTCTGATCCAACATCAAGTGGGAAACGCTCAGCTATACGAGTACCCAAGCTCACTTCTCAGACCGAACAAGTAGCGATACGTGTCCCGCGCATTCCGAGACTTGCTCTGCGTGAATTTGATATGATTCTGGCGCGCATGTCTATGCAGAAACAGAAAATAGCTTGCGGCGAGGACATACAAATGATCTACCAGCAGCGAGGTGAGGCCTGGGCTCGCATGGCATTGGAGGCAGGCTATTATTCGGTCATTGCCGTGCCTCTCTTATTACAAGATCAAGTTATTGGAGCAATTGTATTGTATGGCGATAGGCCCTACCAGGTTAGTTGGCGTGACACG
>Ga0116218_1001878_pt1 | contig 12490 bp, 12 predicted proteins | sample Sb_taG_2_FD_88966 | JGI IMG/M metagenome (GOLD analysis project Ga0116218, IMG submission 88966) | Peat soil microbial communities from Weissenstadt, Germany - Sb_50d_5_LS metaG | ecosystem: Environmental > Terrestrial > Soil > Wetlands > Peat | place: Germany: Weissenstadt | collected 2010-09-21 | reverse complement strand
TAGCACACGCCCTCGGTGCCAGTCCGAGCAGGATCTTCTTCAGCGCATCGAATTCCCGCTTCCAACTTTGATGCCGGCTGCACCCAGGTGTTTGCATTCACCAACCAATGGTTGAGCATCCTATCCAAAATGGCGTACAGAGAATTAGCCAGCGAAATCACCACTCCACAAGAAGTGAGAACGCCGGCCAGCAAGAAAAACAATCTGACTGGCCAGTACCAGTTTCCGGTTCGTTGATGACGGTGAAAGCGCGGCTTGAGGCTGGCCATGCGAAAGAGGATGCACCCGACTCGCAGCGGCACCTTCAACATAGCCCAGCCGTCACCGCTGCCGAATAAAAAGGAAACACCAATGGTAAACTATAGTTCCACACGCCGGAGAGGTGGCCGAGAGGCTGAAGGCGGCGGTTTGCTAAACCGTTATACGGGCTAACACCTGTATCGAGGGTTCGAATCCCTCCCTCTCCGCCATCAATACTTTACAGACAATCATTGGATCGCCTCAGTTTGGGACTGTGGCTTTTTTGTGGCTTTCTCCGCGTTGTACGCTTCGAAGCGTTCCATCGCAAAGATCTTGTGCTCGGGCGTTGGGTGACAGTACCGCTGTGTAATGGTGATCGATGAGTGTCCCATGAGCTCCCGCAGCGTCATGAGGTCCACCCCGGCCATTGCCATCCGCGATCCGTAGGTATGACGGAAGTCGTATAGCCGGAAGTCGAACCCGAGACGAGAGCTTCCCCGACAACTCCGCTCCAGCGTCCTTTGAGCTAGACTTCTGGAAGCAATTGAGGAAGGCATCTGTGCGAAGAACTGGTGACACTGCGCAATCGGTTGGCGCTTGGCTCGGTCGTATCGAGGACGTAGCGGGATGGCATGAGCTGCTGGCGCTTCTATTCCTGGCTGCCGCAACGATTTCCATCGGATTTGCGGATACCACCACAGACCGGATGTCATTGCCGATCGAGATCCTGGGTGCAGACGGCACGACGGTGAGCAGGACCGTCGCCCTTCCATCTGGACAGGCTGAGTCGACGCGATCTCTCTGGCTGCGGATCCATGGGCTGCGATATGCGGATGAAGGCAGCATCCAAGTCAACACGAGTGCCTGGATACCCCTCAACAACAACACCGTCACAATCGCCGAGCCCGGCAGGAGTTTCGGTGGAATCGGCGGAGGCTTCAGCACGCTCGTAATGACTCTCCCCTTCCCGAAGGGCACGGTCGTCGGTGGCACGAACACAATCCGCTTCCGGTTCAACCAGACCGACGGGGTCGTCAGCGGCTATCGCGTCCTGGCATGCAATCTCCTAACTGTCGAGGGAAAGAAGATCCTCCCGCCCGACGATTTTGCGGAGGATGCACCCGAAACCTGGACACCACCCTTGCCCGACGCGGCTTCTATCCTGGCGGGGCGGGAACTCTGGCAGACCGCCACACTGACGGCGAGCAGCCTCCCAAGTAGTCCGAGGATTCAGGCGCACTGTGCAGACTGTCACGCGCAGGATGGGCGCGACCTGAAATACTTCAACTTCTCCAATGGCAGCATTATCGCCCGCGCACGCTTCCATGGCCTGTCCACACTGGAGGGCGAGCAGATCGCAAGCTACATTCGCAGCTTGCCACTCCCCAATCCTGGCCGCCCGTGGAACCCTCCTTACCAACCTGGACCCGGACTAGACGAGCAACCGATCTCGAGCTGGGCGGCAGGTGCCGGGCTCGCCTGGGTCCTCGACCAGGATACGGACGCATTACCGTATCTGCTTCGCCCGCCCGACGCCCAGACGAGCAGAGCAGCCTCAAACCCACAGACAAATTCTCCGAACCTCCGGGAACTCGTGGGGCAGATTACGCCGAACATCTTTCGCCCCGACGGCAACCTCAGCCCTCATCAGATTCCCATCGCCTTGCAACTGCCGGATTGGAGCAAGTGGCTGCCCCGCGTACATCCGAAAGATGCATGGGGACCAGCCTTTACACAGAGCGCATTCGCAGCATTGTACGGTGGAGAGACAACTCCGGAGAGCAAAAACAAAATTGGCGCGAAGCCGCCACTGCGCACCTTCCTGGCGGCCGCCCAGACTGGCGATCACGACATTCGCCCCGTGGTTGCCGCCTTCGCCCAGTGGTCTCAAGCCCGACGCGCCTTCTTCAGAGGCTTTGTCAAAGCAGAGACAGTGTGGTCGCCGGCGTTGACCGATAAGGTTTACTCGACCCAGTTGTGGCAGCTCGTGAAGACGTGGGAGATGATGCAGGAGTTTGGGCTCGAAGGGCGCGGGCACGACCTCTTTGGGTTGACCGCGGATTCCCGTACGTGGTGCAACACCGTTCCGGCAGAGGCTGCTCCGTCGGCAGTTCACATCCCAGATGGACCGGCCGGAGTTGGCGGTAGCGCGTTGACTAACGAATATTTCACAGCGTCCTGGTATGAGTTACAGATCGTCCTGAATAGCGGCAATCATCAACACCGCGATCGGGGCCCGGTGGATTGGGTATACGTGATCGGCCGGTTCCTCGACCTTTATGCCCAGACACACCAACCGGAACCAGCGCGACTCCTTGTGGCCGTAATCAAAGCGCTTCAATCTACCGATCCCCACTTAGGCCCCGACGATCTCAGGCAGGGTTGGCGGCCGGACCAGAACATCGATCCCCGCATCATGATCAGTCCCGTTTGGGCGCCAATCTTTGAACCACTGCCGATCGAGGTCCATCAGGCGCTAACCGCGTCGCTCCTTGCCGCATGGATGGACAAGAACCTACAATACTCGATCAACAAGTACTTGCCGCTTGGGTTGCCCCCGCACGCTTACACTCCACCCCGCACGTACGGGAATATCAGTGGCGGGAAGGTATGGGAGGCGGCACAACAGTTCCGTGATGCCAGCGTTGCGGCCGAACTCGTCCGGCGCTTGCAGCAATGGGGAATTGTATTCACCGAACGTGCAGCACGCATCCAATACTCCCCGGCCCCTGAACATTGATATTCGTCGATCTGTTTCCCGTCGGGCAGGGGTGTATAGGAATTTCCCCGCCCGCTATAGCTGTCCCGATTGGCCGCGTTGACTTGTAGATGCTAGCGTCCTAACATTGCGGACCTATGCTACGGGGTGGCGCATGGTTGGCCAAGTCATCTCCCACTACCGAATTGAGGAAAAGCTGGGCGGCGGCGGAATGGGCGTTGTCTATCGCGCCCAGGATCTGAGGCTGCGCCGCAGCGTGGCCTTGAAGTTCCTTCCTCCCCGATTGGTCCGCGAACCCCATGCTTTGGAGCGCTTTCAACGCGAGGCTCGGTCCGCCTCGGGCCTCAACCACGCCAACATCTGTACGATTCACGAAATTGACCAGTGGGAGGGCCAGCCTTTCATCGTAATGGAGCTTCTGGAAGGCCAGACGCTCAAACATATGATCGCGGGTAAGCCTCTGCAGAGCACTCAGATCCTTGAGATCGCCACCCAGATCGCAGACGCATTGGACGCTGCCCACGAGACGGGAATCATCCATCGGGATCTCAAGCCGGCCAACATCTTCATCACCAAGCGTGGACAGACCAAGGTTCTGGACTTTGGGTTAGCCAAGCTGGTGCCCAGCCGCCGGGTGGAGGAAGGAGTTGGAGCCCCCGCCGACCCCACCCTAACCGGCGCCGAGAACTTGACGAGCACGGGCATGGCGCTGGGGACGGTGGCGTACATGTCTCCTGAGCAAGCCCGCGGGCAGGAACTCGACCAGCGCACCGATCTCTTCTCCCTGGGTGCGGTTTTGTACGAGATGGCCTCGGGCCGGCTCGCATTCAGCGGCAGTACGACTGCGGTCGTGTTTGAGGCGATCCTGAATCGAACCCCGTTATCCGTCGTGCGCTTGAATCCAGATCTGCCGCCCGATCTCGGATGGATCATTACGAAATTGCTGGAAAAAGACCGCCGTTTGCGCTACCAGTCGGCCGCCGAATTGCGCGCCGACCTCAAACGCGTCAAACGCGATACCGAGTCCTCCGGCGTTCCTGCCTCCGTCGCGACCGGTATCTTCATGACCCGGCGGCATCTCCCAACCCTTGCGGTCGTCGGTGCCGCGTGCGTCTTATTCGTGCTGATGGCACTCCTGACTCCGCGCAGCTGGCGCGAGCGGCTGCTGAGTGGCTGGGGATCGAAACGCATTCACTCCGTCGCGGTTCTGCCCTTTGTGAACACGGGAGCTGACCCCAATATCGAATATCTCGCCGACGGGGTTACAGAAGGAATCATCAACAGCCTTTCTCGCGTTCCTCAACTGCAGGTGATGGCCCGCAGTACGGTCTTCAGTTACAAGGGTCGGGAGGTGAATCCCCAAAAGGTAGGCAAAGAACTTAATGTCGACGCTGTGCTGCTCGGTAGGATTGCGCAGCGGGGAGACACTTTAACGATTCAGACGGATTTGGTCAGTGTGGACGATGGATCGGAATTGTGGGGCGACCAATACAACCGCAAAGTTTCCGACCTGATCACGGTGCAGCGCGACATCTCGAAGGAGATCTACGATAGCCTGCGGCCGAGACTGATCGGCCAGGAAGCCGGCCAATTCACCAAGCACGACACCGAGAACGCAGAAGCCTACCAACTTTATCTCCAAGGCCTTTTCTACTGGAACAAGTGGACGGAAGAAGGATTCCGGAAGGCAATTGTTTATTTCAATCAGGCGGTGGAGAAAGATCCGAAGTACGCTCTGGCCTATGCCGGCTTGGCCAACACTTACAATTTCCTGGGTGATTCCGGCTACGACGCCCCCGAGCTGGTATGGCAAAGAGCAAAAGCGGCGGCCATGCAAGCCGTCAAACTTGACGACCAACTGCCCGAAGCGCATATCTCGCTGGCGCTGGTTCGCGCCGATTACGATTGGGATTGGGCGGGAGCGGAGAGCGAATTCAAACGAGCGATTCAGCTCAATGCCAACTCCGCGACCGCTCACCAATGGTACGGCGATTTCCTTACCAGAATGGGGCGCTTCGAGGAAGCCCGGATGGAGCTCAAGAAGGCACAAGAACTGGATCCGCTGTCCCTGCTCAACAACACCCGCGTGGGGCGGCAGCTCTATTTTGCGCGCCAGTATGACGCCGCCATCCAGCAACTGCAGCAGACGTTGGACATCGATCCAAAATTCGTTCCGGCGCAGCATGCCATTGAGGCAGCGTTTGCCCAAAACGGAATGTACAAGGAGGCGGTTGCCGAGGAGCAAAACGTGTTGACGCTTTCCGGCAATCCCGATCTGGTGGCCGCCATCGGCGAGGCCTACCGGAACGCCGGCTACCCGGGAGTTTTACATGTCTGGCTGGAAGGCCTCAAGCAGCTCTCCAAACGGGGCTACGTTTCGGCTTACAACATGGCGGAAATCTATGCCCGACTCGAACAGAAGGAGGAAGCGCTCGCGTCCTTGGAACGGGCGTATAACGAGCGCGACAGCAATCTCACCTGCCTGAAGGTCGAGCCCGCCTTCGATAGCATTCGTTCCGATCCACGTTTTCAACGCTTGCTGCAGCGCTTGGCTATGCCACAGTAGGCACGCGCTCCGGTGAGCGTTTATCGCAATGGATAGCCCGGCTCCCCGGGCAGATGGCCATCGACCCGCAATACCTTGGCTCCCGGCCGGACCTCGCGCGCGTCGATGAAGGCGATGGCCCCGGGAACAGCGGTCACCAGATCATTGGCCATATCGTTGGAATAGACCACCTTGGGCGCCGATGCCGACTCCGCCCGAAATATTTTTGCGATCCAGTACTGTTTGAACTGCGCCTCCGACATCTGGTAAATGATTTTCAAAACCACGTTGCGCTCGCGGGCAACGGGTGCGCGCATCAGCAGGACCACAGGTAGATTGCTCTTCCAGTACTGCCGGTCCCCGAGAAGAACTTTGCGCACATCCGCCAAACTGAGATCGCTGACGGGCGTATCGGGATGGACCACGACCGCGACATCGACGTCGTGGCCCTGCGCGGCAACCGTTCCGCACAATGCCAGCGATAGGCAGGCCAGCCCCAGGACGGCGAACACGAATTTGCAGTGGGCAGTCATGATGTTGTCCTAGAAGGTGAACGCGGTCTGAAAGAACGCCCCATTGACATTAGGTTCATTCACGCCGTGCCTGGTGTTGCGATATTCCCCCTTGAACGCCGCGTAGTTGGTGATGTCGTATCGTATGCCGACCGTCGAACCGACCAGGTCGACGACGCTGGGAGTACTGGAGAAATCCCAAATCGGTTCCATACCCGGCCTATGAATATACTCGAAGCGGTAATAAGGCTTCCATTTATTCTGCTGCCAGGGAAGCCGGTATGCCAGCTGGACATAGTAGGACGTGGTATTAAAGTCCTGCGAAGTTCCGAGTTCGTGGTGATGCACGTTGGCATATTCCGCCAGGATCTCCGGGTGCTCCTTGATATAGACCACGTCCGCGGCCGCAATCCACTCGCTGAAATTTGTTCCCGGCGTAGTAGAAAGCTTGTCGCCGTAGAACGATCCTCCTACCTGAAGCCCATAGAGCCGCGCGGGCCGGGCGAAGACACTGGCCACCCAGGCTCGATTGCTGTTGACGTCGCCGCTGTCACCGGCTTTGCTGAAGAGTTCACCTCTGCCGTTGCCCAACCCCAGGCTGTAGCCCAGGCCCAGACCGCCCGACGGGATATTGCCTTCGGCCTCAGCGCCCACGAAGTGAACGGGAATCAAGCTCCCGCCAAACTTTATCATTTCCGGACGGCTGATGCTGGTCTGCAGCCAGGCTCCATGATGATAGGCCGCATTCCAATAGCCGAGCGGAGTGTGATATTTGCCAAAGGAGAGCTTGAAGTCGTCGTTGTAGTCGTAACGAATAATCGAGCGCTCCACCGCCAGTTCGTACGTCGTCGGTTCCGCCGTGAAGCTGACTTCTCCAAAGTAGCTGACCTTCCCGGAAAGAGCGGACGCAAAGTGCAGCACGAACTGTCCCATGTTGAATCCACTGTTCGTCCCTTTCAGGTCGGTCGCCGAGAAATCTACGTCGCCGAAACCTCGGACTTGCAAGGAGGGGTAATGGGTTTCGGCCTCCTGCACCTCGACACTAGGAGCCATGTGCTCGTGACTGGACGAACTGGGGGCGCCCATTTGCCCAGCCTGAGCGGGAACCGCAGCCTGCCGGCCAGAACCGCCCACTGCAGCTCCGGCCTGTGTCCGCTCATGTTCCTCAAGCTCACTGACTCGTTTTTCCAACCGCTCAATGCGGTCGAGCAGTTCCTGCACAGATGGTTCAGCTGGAGGTGATGAAGCTGTGCTTTGCGCTAACGCCACGCCCGCAGCCAGCAAGAACACAAGCACCGAAGACAGTCGAAAGCACATCGTAGGCCTCCTTGAATGGTGATCGAGTCGACTTTCCTATTCCTGCGTCCGATGACACCCCACAAAACAGCCGCTAGTCTAGTCGCAACCGAGCATGTTTGTAAAAGACAGAGTCCCGAGGCCGCAGCACCATGCGATCGAATTCGACCTAATTCCAACCTTGTACCACTGCGACGGGTCGCGTGAAGTACCGCCTTTCCGCAGGGGCAGCGCAGCCGGCGGGGACGTATACCAATCTGGTGAGCTTCATTGCGACGCCGATATTTTGACCAGCGGGTTTTGCGGGATTAGGTCCCGGATTTTTCAGGAGGTTTGGGTCTCGGATTTCGCGTTCCGGAAAATGGAAAGAGCCGCGCGGGTGCGCGGCTTTTTGTGATGGGGGTTCTGTTGCCTTAGGCTGCGGCGGCGACCGGTATATGCCCAAGCTGGGTCAGGAGCGTGTACTGATCGTAGTAGCAGCCGCCCGACACAATCCGACCTTGTTTGCCGAAGTGGCAGATCTCGCAGAACGGCAAAGACATCTTGCGTCCAGTGGGCTTCATTGAACCGAGGGGTCCGTCGTTTGTGCCGACCACGGTGAATCGGGCGATGACAATATCTCCGGCGTCAATGTACTCGGGGTTAATGATGCGGCCGTCGGGAAAGGCCTTTGCCCATCCTTCCGTCCATTCCCGGAATTTGTCCTGGCTGTTGAGTGTAACGGCGCGAGCATTGTCACTGTAGACGAGGCCCTCGGCGGCGTTCTTGACGACCCCTGCGAAGTCGCGTTTGTTCCAGCTCTCGTGCGCGGCACGGAGGGTTTCTACGTTCTTCGAAGCCATGGGTGTTCCTCCTTATAGTCTTAAAGGGCGCAAGGTCGGGCGAGCCGCGCTTGGACTCGCCCTTTGTGCGGGGTTATGGTTGTTTTCAGGCAGCTTTGCTGGCTGCGATCTTGTGCGTGGTTGAGCTATCGACATTGAAGGTCCGAACCACGGGGTCTGCGTCGAGGAGAGGTCGTATCATCTCGTGGATGGCAGGGTACTGCTCCTGATGGTACCGCTCAGCATCTTCTTTGGTATTCCAGTAACTGATCGCGAGAACACGATCGGGGTCGGTGTTTGATGCCAGGACAGTCTCATCCACGAAGCCGGCCTGTTTTTTCAGAATCGGCAGTACTTTGTCGTTGATGGTGTTCGAGAGCTCTTTTGCCTTTCCCGGCTTGGTGGTTACTTCAACAGTTCGTGTAAACATGGGAACACTCCTTTTGCGCTTGTTTCTGGACAGGCGACAATTCGAGGCTGCCGGTCGAAGCGGACCGGCTGCGGTGGTGGGTCACTGGGGTGGAGTCGGTCTTGCGACCAGCTGCTTGACCACCATGTATTCGGGCCGAAACCGTCATCGGAGACGGCAATACGGTTTGGTTAATTTCAATTGCCCGAATGTCCTCGTGGGTCAGGGCTGTTGCTGGGCCGCTGGGTAAGAGTTGGTGCGACGGAGGTTGGCTGTGGCCAATGGAGACATCTCGACGCTAAGCCCCCGGAGGGTCCCTGTCAATGACCCGCTTTTGGTGCAGTGCCGCGGGCTTGGTTCTCAGGCGCTCTCACTCTCGGGGTGTCGAAGACGGCACTCCTAAGGCCAGACGTTCTTATGGGAGGATAGATGCAGCTTTTAGGTGTGCCGTGCCCACGAATTCCCGACCGTTCGTCGTAGCGCGCAACAAGCGCATCGTGCCAAAGCAACGGTGCATCGAGCGGCTGCCGTCGGGGTATTCGATTCGAGAGTTTTACAACCATCCCCAAGGCCGCTATTGGTATGTGATCACTGCTCTTGAGGTGATACCGACCCAGAGACGCAGACGTAAACGTAAACGTATTTGACGATTCGCGATTCTCTAGAGACAGCGGTCAGCGTTGCCAACTCCAGATGGGATTGCCTTTCTCGTCGCGGAGGACGAGGGTGTCATTACCCTTTACGACTTCGCGGGCGAGGATGAGGTCGGCTTCGCCCTGCTTGACTCTTGAGCCGGTGAGGGCGATTTCGTCCCCTTTGCTGAAACTCACGCCCATGTCTTCAAGAAAAGCCTTGGGGCAGAGATACACGTCGGCAATGTCCGTCCCGGTCTTCACCAGCAGGTGGGCAACCTCGTTCTTGCTGTCAGGCAGTTTCACTTCCTCCACGGTGGCTTTCATCTTGGTCTCGGTGTGAACGTCGTATTTGGGGCTTGCTTCCTGGGCTTTTTGTGCAACCAGGGGCAGAGTACAGAGAAGTGCGACCGCCGGGAAGATCAGATTCCAAAAGCCCCGCGACGGGTTGGTCTCACCTGAACGGCCCATGGCTCCTCCCTACCTGTGGCGCGGGCGCGCTATCGATCCGGCAACTTGTAGTCGTTACGCTCAGCGGGATTCTGTGATAGGTACTGGACGAACTCCCAATCGTTGCCCTCGGGATCGTAGAAGTACAGGCGCTTGCGGTGCGGATGTGCATTCGGAGGTGTGGAATCTCTGTATCCGGCAGACTTCATTCGGTTGCGCAGCGCCTCGACATCGTCGACCTCATAGGCGAGATGGTTCACGCCCGGCAGCCCCTGATATGGGGTCCAGCCCTTCGCGGGCTCCGCCCTCGAATGACCCAAGGCAATGTAGGTTTCATGGGTGCCTATGTGGACCCATCGTGTGCCATCGTTGCTTATGCCTTCGCCGCGTACGCGGAATTCAGGAAACGCCGTCTGCAAGAAACGGATCATCCCCTCGATGTCGCGCACACAGAGGTTTGCATGTTCCAGCCGGACAGTCATTGCACACCTCCAATGCGGGCCTAAGTCCTTTTAGGCCAACCCGCATAGATTGCCGCACCGGGCGGCCCAAGAATAGCACTTACGCAGGCCGTATAACGAGTTCCGCGCTCGTGCCGGGCACATTCCGGACGGTTGTCGCCCACTCGGATGCTATCGCGGCGGCAACCTGGTTGTGTAGGCGGCCTATCTGAGAAGTACCCGTCCGCAAGAAAAAGACCGCTCATGGGCGGTCAAGGTGGGGGAGGGTTATTGGGGGTTTGGGTCTCGGATTTTGCGAGGCTGAGGCGTTTTGTTTTGGCTTGGGAATGCGGGGATTTGGATTTGAGATAGCGAGCGGTTAGGCGGCGGTGCCGAAGTTTAGATCTACGGTGATGCCCCACTCTTCAAGTAACCATTCTGGGACATAGAGCCGATTCCTGTTTTGGTCACACCAGGCGCGGAGCTCACGCGAGCGTAGCTCGAGCCGAACTCCACCTCGCTGAGGCGAACGTGGACGAAGCGTTCTTGCATTACGTGATTGCTCTAGATCTCGTATTCGGAAGCGAGCAGTCCATCGCGCAGACGGTGTCAGAGCGAGTAGCAATGATTGTTTACAGACCCATTGGGATGAGCTTTCGAGATGCCGTGTCTGCGATATCCAAAGCGTATGGCGTTCGAAGCAAGTATGTACACGAAGGGCGTCCGGTCAAAGGCGAAATGATCGATCAGATCAAGGTCATATGCCGTGAAGTTCTGCATTGTTTGCTGAGATTACAGCGATCAAACGACATGCGCATCGATCAATGGCTCAGAAACTTAGACTATTTCGTCGCCTCAGTTGAAGCGAATCGGGCAATTGCCGACCAGGAGCTCAATCACAACGGAATTGTCTGAGTTTCAACTCATTTAACAGCCGAGATGTGCTTCTACCAGTTGGGTCTCTATTTTTCCACAGTGCATAACAAGTGGATTGGGGCACCGCCCAGCCCGGAAGATCTCCTTGGCCTTATCGCGTTCACGGATCATGGTGTTTGGTGGATAAGAAGTTTGTTTACAGCGGGCAATTGCCTACTATGCAGTATGCTCGTTAAACGGATGGGGGCACACATGATCGAGGAGGGCTGGCGACAGATCGAGGCGGGAGTGGCGCTTATAGTCTGGTCAAGGCTTGCTTTTTGGGATGCGCAGAACCTCAGTTTGGTAGCGTCAAAGCAGCCCGACTTCGAATCTGCAGCGGGCCACAAGGAGGTTCATGGTCAGTTTGGTCGCCTCATCTGCTGGATTGCATTCGGCGTTGGAGCTGAATATCTCGCCAAGGGTGTGTGCATTCTGAGCGGATGTGATCTGAACGGCCAGGCTAAGTGTATTCGACTGCCACAACCGGGCGAGGACATCGAGAACTGGATTCAGCTCGTAAACGAAAACGATCAGTCCATCCGTGAGTCCGAACTTGATTATGGAACGCTCGGCAAACTTCCGGTGGGAAAGATTTTGAAGCCGGGGCGAGACCGCGATCTCGTCTTGGCAAGCATCAAGCTCCTGGCGAGTACGATCCGTAATCGAGACGCTCATCGCTATGCGCAGAATGTTCGCACTTTCCATTTTCACTTGGTTAACAGTCTGTTCGTTCCGGCGTTCAACATTCTTCTCGCATCCCTGGATAAAGGCGCGCTTCGGGTTCGCTTCTCGGAATCAGGATTCAGTGGACAAGACAATGCCTGACCATTATTGGCGCTGGTTACTAAGCGGAAAATGTTTTAATCGGTGAGTATTCGATCGAATGCTCTTTCCGGATGTCGATGGAACATGGCGTTCTACCGCACTCGCTAAGAATTCCTTATTCTCGCAGGTCACTGATCACCGCCCTTTGCACACTTCCCAGAACCCCGCTTTGTGGGCAACTTCCGAATAGCCAACTATTCACCCAGAACTCGTCCAGAAGGAGTCCTTCTCGGGACCGAAGATCGCCAAATCGGCCAGCCCATGAAATGTCGAAGCCGGGCACACATAGCGAGAATCTTAGCTGACGCCTACGGAATAGGTCTGCGCGCGGTCATTGATCCTGCAATGGTACGGAATTGTGGCGAACCACAGAGCGGCTTTGCAGTAGTGCGGCCAATTGTGGTGGGTACCGAAGACATCACGTTATTCCAGTCAACCCAATGGCTGATCACGGAGTACAAGGCCCGCGCACGAGCAGGGGCCGTGTGCCGCAACTCGGGCAGTGACTTCTTGGTGTCCCGAGCAGTGTCCCGAAACCGCCGAATGAGGTCACATTAGGTGAGTTTTGGTGCTTGAGCGCGACTGTAAGTGATTGAGATTGCTTGGCGTCGCATCGAAGAAGAGAATTGCTAAACCGTTGTACGGGCTAACACCTGTACCGAGGGTTCGAATCCCTCCCTCTC
>Ga0116218_1001871_pt1 | contig 12536 bp, 7 predicted proteins | sample Sb_taG_2_FD_88966 | JGI IMG/M metagenome (GOLD analysis project Ga0116218, IMG submission 88966) | Peat soil microbial communities from Weissenstadt, Germany - Sb_50d_5_LS metaG | ecosystem: Environmental > Terrestrial > Soil > Wetlands > Peat | place: Germany: Weissenstadt | collected 2010-09-21 | reverse complement strand
CTTACCCTTACCCTGCCCACCATCCTTGTCATCCTGCCCACCATCCTTGTCATCCTGAGCAAAGCGAAGGATCTCGCTCGCAACACTTAACATGACAAGGTTCCATCACGCGTGTCACACTTTACTTGACGCCTGACAATACAATCTATTGCGCTGAGTGAAGTTCATTCACAATGAGTCCATCACCCAAACATATGTTAAAGTCAGAATGAATCGCCATGTACAGTTGCCCAGGTATCCCTACACGTAATCGCTATTATTCCCTTCACGCAGGGAAGGGCCAAAAAACAAACGTTCAACTATCTCGATAGCGCGTTCTCTAAAGAGTTCCTCACGCTCCCCACCCTCCACACAGAAACATTCGAACAAGACCGAGTGAACCATGCCAAAAATGATTTTCGTATACATCTCAGTATCGAATGGTGCAAGTTGACCTCTCGCGATTGCCTGGCGAAAAAAGTTGTCAATGACCCCGGTGATCAATTCGTCTGCAGCTTTATGTTTCTGGATCTCTTCTTCAGATTGGATATCTACCTGAAAAAGCGACATCATATCACTATCCTTACGGCAGATCCGAAAAGTAGCTTCGATCATTGCTCGCGGCACCTGTTCGATTGGTAACGCAGCAATGGCCGGATCCATAAATGCTGCAGCAAGCAGCGCCGCCCAATCGAGTGAGACGCTTGTATAAATATCCCGCTTATTGCCAAAATAGAGATAGACTGTTCCAACTGCAATGCCTGCATCTTCCGCAATTTCAGCAATCGTGGTATCTTCATACCCTTTCATCGCAAAGATTTTGCGTGCTGCCTCAATAATAGCCTGTCGTTTAGATCGTATGTCTTCTTTGACCATTTCCACTCTCTATCCTCTAACTGAATGAACATCATTCAGTTTATAACATGATAATCGTGAAAAGTCAATGGCTTTTGCACTGGTAAATGATTTGGTGCTGAATTTGCCAGGCTCACCTGGAAATTCAGCACCAAATCATGCTAATTTTCTTGACACTTTGTTCTAACTTATGCTACCATGCACGCGGTATTATTGGATCAAAATGGGATAATCGGAGCAGTATGCATGGCAATATCTACCCCCTTTTTCTGTGATTCCTGTGGCGCAGCCAACAGGCCACAGGCTGTCTTTTGCTATGCATGCGGTCAGCCTCTCCAGGCTCATGGAGGGAAAGGCTCAAGCCAAACTACAGGATTACTTGCCTACAATCACCTGCTCAAACAACGTTACCGCATCATCAGCCAGGTTGGTAAAGGTGGCTTCGGAGCCGTCTATAAAGCTGCTGATCTCCAGTTTGGTAACCGCCAGGTAGCCATTAAGGAGATGAGTCAAAGCAGCCTCAGCCAGCAAGAACTCATCGAGGCTACTGAATCATTCAAACGCGAGGCGTTGCTGCTCGCCGGACTGACACATCCCAACCTCCCACGCATCTACGAACAATTTACTGATGTAGGGCGCTGGTACCTTGTAATGGACTTTATCGAGGGTGAAACTCTGGAAGAGCATCTTGACAAAATCAAGGGTGGCAAATTACCGCTTGAGCAAGTACTTGAAATAGGTATCCAGCTTTGCATGGTCCTCGAATACCTCCACATGCGCCAGCCACCAATCATCTTTCGCGACCTCAAGCCTGCTAATGTGATGTTGACAATGCACGGACACATCTATCTGATCGACTTTGGTATCGCTCGCCACTTCAAGCCTGGACAGGCAAAAGACACTACCGCGCTAGGCTCAACCGGCTACGCGGCGCCTGAACAATACGGCAAAGCCCAGACTACACCTCGCGCCGACATCTATGCACTGGGTGCAACCCTCCACCAGTTAGTATCAGGAAACGACCCGGCAGACTCTCCTTTTCAATTCCCTTCCTTACAATTATCACATCATCCTACCCTTTCACGTTTCGAGAAATTAATTTTGCAGATGCTAGAGATGGATGCTGGCAAAAGACCGGCAAATATCGCAGCCGTTAAACAAGAACTACAAAGCATTTCCACGCAGCAACTGGTTGGCAAGGCAAATCCCCTGCAAGCGGGACTCCCGCACGGCTACCAGCCGCCTGCCAAACCTCAGATCCTGCAGCGATCCAATGCGCCAGGGCCACAACCACAAAAGACGACACGCTATATCTGTAGCGGTCATACCAGTCGCGTGACATCTGTAGCATGGTCACCCAGAGGTACGCACATTGCTACTGCCAGCTTCGACAAAACGGTACGTATATGGGATACCGCTCACGGCTTTAGCGTCATTACATTTCGCGGCCATTGGGATAGAGTACAGGCCGTAACATGGTCGCCCGATGGCAAACGTGTAGCCTCAGCAAGCGACGATGGCACGGTACAGGTATGGGACGCTACAACTGGCAAACAGGTGCTCATCTATCGCGGTCATAGCAATGCAGTCAACGCCGTGGCGTGGTCACCCGATGGCAAACGTATCGCTTCAGCAAGTGATGATAAAAGTGTGCAAGTGTGGGACATATCTAATGGCGGACTGATCTTCGTTAATCGCAGCCACACAAAAAAAGTGCTGTTTGTAGCATGGTCACCCGATGGGAGGCGCATCGCCTCTGGCAGTGAAGATAAGAGCGTGCAGGTGTGGAGTCCAATCAAAGATAAAAGCAGCTTCTTTGGCACGCTACGTCTGACACCACGCGGTCAATTTAGCTACAAAGGCCATTCCGGTCGAGTAAACGGACTGATCTGGTCACCCAATGGCCAACGTATTGCCTCGGTTAGCAATGACAAAAGCATGCAAGTATGGGACTCATCTACAGGCAAGAAATTCATCATTTACCGCAATTCTTCAGCCGGTATCAATGGTGTGACCTGGTCGCCCGATGGCAGGTTCATTGCTGCATGCGGCAACGATAAAATGGTGCAAGTATGGGATGCTGTCACCAGAAATAACGTCTTTACCTACCGAGGTCACACCGGCTATGTAATGTCTGTCACATGGTCGCCAGACGGAAAATTGCTTGCCTCCGCCGGAGTAGATCATACAATGCAAGTCTGGGCGACAAGTTAGCAATAAAACCTGTTACAACCGCCACAAGTGCGACATCAGCGACAAGTGCAACAATCGATACATTTGATATAAACGAGGCTACAACACAAACGACATCAAATCTCGCCCCACCAGAATAGTCCCCTCGTACCCCGCCTTCTCAGCCAGCATTTGCAGCCTCGACGCATTGATTTCCCTGTAGAGATGCGAGCAGACTATCGTTTTTGCTTGCGATGCCGCCGCGAGTTGCACAATCTCGTCATCCTCAAGATGGCCCGAGTCTATTATGGCTAAGTCAACCCTTTGGAGGAATGTTATCTCATTTTCGTGGAAATTTGAATCGCCTGTAATGGCATAATGTCTATTTCGCCATACAAAGCGCAATCCATGATTACCAGCTGGCGGAAGGCTGACAAAGTCGAACTGATATGAACCTAATGAGAACTTCTCTCTGGCCACCTCGTGTACAAGAATGTCATATGTAGGCTGTTGCAAACCAGATGCGCCAAAGATATCCCTGAAGCCATCAATGATTCGTCGTATGCCGGGAGGTCCGTAAATATGTAAATCGGTCGTGCGTGGATTGCGTCTCGACCACGCACCAGCATGCAAAAAAGGAATAAGATCCGAAACATGGTCAGGATGAAAATGAGACACTACAATATGGTTCAGCTCATTATGCTGAATTCCAACCTCTAGAAGCCGTTGCACTATTCCATGCCCGCAGTCAAAAAGCACAGGCAGCGCGTCCAGTTGTATCAGCACGCTTGATGCGCGCCGCTCAAATTCAATCTGGCAAGTCCCTGTGCCAAGAAGCGTGATATTGCTCATCGTCGGACATTTCACTCCCCTGAACATACTTTGTTAGTCACGATAATACGAGTTTGACATACCCTTATTTCGCATGCTACCATGCAATGAACATTACATAACGTCACCAAATTTGCATAAAGCTGGAACCAGCAGGCTTATTTTCACTTTGCCATGAGGGGCAAAGAGGCAGGTTATGATTTCTCCTTCTGTTTACTGTACCAATTGCGGCACAGCAAATGCACAACAGGCAAAATTCTGTTTTGGCTGCGGCCACGCTCTACAAAGCGGTGCGCTCGCCACTCCCGGTTCGCTCACTGGATTGCTTACTCACAACCAGGAGCTTAATCGGCGCTATCGCATTATCAAACAGGTCGGTCAAGGCGGCTTCGGGGCTGTCTACAAGGCTTCCGATCTCCCGTTTGGTAATCGGGTTGTAGCCATTAAGGAAATGAGCCAGAGTGGTTTAAGCCAGCAGGATCTCATCGAAGCAACAAATGCCTTCACGCGCGAAGCATTGATGCTGGCCAGTCTGTCGCATCCCAACTTGCCGCATATCTACGAACAATTCACCGAGATGGGACGCTGGTACCTGGTGATGGATTTCATCGAAGGCGAGACCCTGGAAGAGTATGCCAGTAATGCCCTTCGGGGCTATCTTCCCCTGAACGAAGCCCTTGATATCGGAATACAACTATGCACAGTACTTGACTACTTGCACACGCGTTTCCCTCCCATTATATTCCGCGATCTCAAGCCTGCCAATGTAATGCGCACTCCCAATGGACATCTCTATCTGATCGATTTTGGTATAGCGCGCCACTTCAAACCCGGGCAAACTGCGGATACAATTGCGCTTGGCTCTCCAGGATACGCAGCCAGAGAACAGTATTCAAAAGCACAAACCCAGACTACACCGCGCTCGGATATTTATAGTCTGGGTGCCACGCTTCATCAACTGTTGACTGGAGACGATCCTTCGCTGATGCCTTTCCAATTCGCGCCTCTACAACGCCAACCTGTGCCTGCTGGACTTGAAACGCTCATCATGCAGATGGTCGAGTTAGATGCCAGAGATAGACCATCCAGTATGTCTTACATTAAACAAGAGTTGCAACGCTTTGCCGCTCAATCAACACTGCGACCTGTATCTATTGCACCGCCCAAAAGTCAACCTTTGTCTCCATCAATACCTTCACCGGTGAAACCAGCAAGGGCTCCTGTAGCGTACCTGAAAGCCGCGCCACCCCCTATCACCCGTCTTGCAACCTATCGTGGCCACTTTAAAGAAGTATACACAGTGGGCTGGTCGCCTGATGGAAAATATATCGCTTCCGGTAGTGGTGACGAGACGGTGCAGATCTGGGATTTTATGCGGGGAACAAACGTCCTGACCTACGGCGGCCATCGCCATAAGGTTGGGAAAGGCCTCGTACAGGCGATAATGTGGTCTCCCGATGGGAAGTACATCGTTTCAGGCTCCTGGGATAAAACTGTACGCATTTGGGATGCCTATACGGGACATACTATCTCCACCTACCGTAGTTATTATGAGATAGTAGAAGCGGTAGCATGGTCACCTGATGGGAAATACATCGCTTCCGGAAATCGCAACGGAATTGCGCAAGTATGGAACGTCGCAAGTGGGAAAAAAATCCGCAATTTTCTCGGACATTGCAAAAAAGATGCCAATCTTGATGTCATGTCATTAGCATGGTCACCTGATGGTAAACGCATTGCCTCAGCTTCCTGGGACAAGACCGTGAAGATCTGGAACGCGATAAAAAATTCTCGCAAGAACAATGATTACCTGATCTATCGCGGCCACAAAGCAGAGGTAAATACCCTGGCATGGTCGCCTGATGGTTCCCGTATTGTCTCTGGAGGGAGAGACAACGTTGTACATGTATGGGACTCTACAATTGGTGAACTCCTCCTGACCTACCGCCTTCATAAAGGCTACATTGTAGGAGCAGCATGGTCACCTGATGGCACGCGTATCGCCTCTGCTGGAGCCGACCATACCGTACACATCTGGGATGCCGCCACCGCTAAACACATCTGCATCTATACCGGCCATACTGCTCGCGTAAACACAGTGACCTGGTCACCCGACAGTAAATACTTAGCTTCTGCAAGCAACGACAAGACCGTGCAAATCTGGCAGGCTCCTTAAAACAAGAAACAAAACTTGCGCCCCATACCCCCTATGTGTTACCACTATAACATCTGATAGGTGCAGCAATGGTACCACTGCCAGCTAAAGCGGGATTGTTAAGGACAGCAGCCCTTAACCTGCGGTTTGGGGCTGTGCCCCAACAATTCCCTTTTATCTTTAAAGCGACTTTAGTCGCGCGAAAACCAGGCTAAAAGCAAAGATCCACCTGAGGAGCACAGCATGCAATTTGACCTCAACGAAGAGCAAATAGAAATCCGCAACATAGTACAACGCTTTACAGAACAAGAAATCACACCACACGCCGAAACATGGGATGAAACAAACCACTTCCCACGTGAAATCTACCATAAAATGGCAAAACTCGGCTTGATGGGCATGACAACACCAGAAGAATACGGCGGAAGCGCGCTCAGCCGATTATCCAATACCCTCGTGTACGAAGAACTTGCAAAGGGCGAAATGGCAACCGCTGTAGGCCTTTCAGTACATAACATGGTGACCGGTTCGATTGCCCGTTTTGGCACTCAAGAACAACGTCGTCTCTGGGTACCGGGGCTTGCTTCCGGCGAACTGCTCGGTGCTTTCTCCCTCAGTGAAGCCGACTCTGGCTCCGATGCCGCCAGCCTCCAATGTAAAGCAGAACGCCATGATGATTTCTACATCCTAAACGGCACAAAATTGTGGGTCACAAATGGCGGCGAAGCGGAAATTTACCTTGTGATGGCCCGTACGAGTATCGGCAAAGGAGCTTCAGGCATTAGTTGCTTCGTGATAGAAAAAGAAACTCCAGGGTTTTCCTTTGGTAAGACAGAACGCAAGATGGGCCTGCACTCTTCACCCACACGCGAATTGATCTTTGAGAACTGCCAGGTTCCCGTTGCCAACCGCCTGGGCGAAGAGGGTCAGGGCTTCAAGATAGCTCTTTCGTCCCTTGATGGAGGTCGCATCAACATCGGGGCTATAGCGGTTGGTGTTGCGCAGGCAGCTTTTGAGACTGCCTGTAATTACTCCCGCCAGCGCACGCAGTTCGGCCAGCCGATCAGCAACTTTCAAGGCATCCAGTTCATGCTAGCAGATATGGCAATGAAGATCGAAGCAGCGCGCTTGCTAGTTTATCAAGCAGCTTATAAATTAGACGAGGGGCAGAACGCAGGTATGTACGCCTCGATGGCGAAATGTTTTGCTACCGATATGGCCATGGAAGTCACGACCAACGCGGTTCAGATTCTGGGCGGCGCTGGCTATGTACGCGACTACCCCGTCGAACGTTATATGCGCGACGTCAAGGTAGCCCAGATCTTTGAAGGGACAAACCAGATTCAAAGAGTAGTAATCGCAAGGACACTACTTGGGAACATACGCAAATAATCTGGACATTGAATGGACGCCTGGGCGTCCATTCAATGTCCAGATTATTTTTTCTGTCTAGTTCGTAACAGTCGCTCCGGCAAACTCACTGACAAGTGCATTGAACTTCTCAGCCTGCTCATCCTGGAGTTGCTGCCTGGCTTTATCCATCATCCGTACATCGATACTTCTATTCGCCTGTTTGAAAACATTGCTGGTTTCAGGCGGCATGAATACATCTTCACGGCCCCATACAGCGATTACAGGTACCTGTAAACGCGCCAGTGGCTCACTGACATTCATGTCCAGACTATCGCTGAGCATCGATGCTGCCGGGTAGCGATTGTTTGATTGGTGGGCATTACTATAGATATATTCCACCAACTCCTCGGTAATCAGGCCGGGATTCTGGAAGCCCTCTACATCATAGTAGGCCCGAATCGCTCGCCGAGAGCTAAGTGTGTTGTAAATGAACTGCCCGACCAGCGGTGTGCGTAACAAAAACTTCACGGCATTAGACATAGGACTCTGGAAACTTTCCTCCAAAATGTCCACAGGAGGTGATACCAGCACCAGGCGTTCAAAAAGCTGCGGCCGTCGATACGCGTCCGCAATCACATATGCACACGTCAGGCCATGCGCAACAACAACGGCGGGTTTACCAATTGCCTCTTTCAGGAAGTCACTTATCAGATCTGTAAAAGTCTCGGCAGTATAATCGATCCCTGGGCGATCAGACAAACCAAATCCCAAAAGATCAAGCGTATAGACACGAAACTGTTCAGACAGCGCATCTGCATTCTTGCGCCACTGATACGAAGATGCTCCCGGACCAAAACCATGAATAAGCAGCAGCGGCTTCGCGTCACGAGCGCCTTTCACTTGATAAAAAATATCGCCATACTTCCATGGATAGCGGCGTTCCTCGCCCTTCAATACAGTATCAGGTTCGCTCACCTGTCTCTCAATAAATTTGTTGTAGAGAGCCATCGCTCCAACTGCTCCTCCAACCACCAGGGTGGAGGTAAGTAATGTTCGTTTAAATCCCACTTATAATTCTCCTGTATATTTCACCTTGCGCAACCCAATCATCTGCTCGCACTATCTTTTACAAATCCCAGGTTGCTTAGATCTCTAAATAAGCCGAGAGGCCCAAAGGGTAATATACCATGCTCGAACGACACGTTGCAAATTTCATCGGGCATTCCTGGCCAATTGAAAATCGGGATACTGGGGACAAAATCGCCTGGACGAGGTGCCAGATGTCTCTTTAGCGTCAACAAAAGCGGAATTGCTAAGTGCAACAATCCTTAACTGAGGCTTGGGTCTCTTTGACTCCAACATATTCTTCAGGAATTCTGGATGGATTGGCTAGAACGCGTTTGGAACGCAGAGCATCCACTTGTCATTCTGAGCTGAATAGGGTGTCATTCTGAGCGTCAGCGAAGAATCTCAAGCGATGGGTACCGAGATTCTTCGCTGACGCTCAGAATGACACTGGGTGACCGATTCGTCTCTCCTCCCCTAATGAGTTGATGGAGCAATATGTTGGAATCAATGGCCTGGGTCTGCGCCCCAACTTATTGCAGCTAAACAAATCCACATGTATAATTGCAACAGCAGAGAAACAACCCTTACAAATATGATAGATACAGACTTGTAACAACAACATCGAATCATGTGCAGGGGCCGATTATGCTGACGAACAAATGAATCCGGACACTCGTAGGTGCCGATTTATCGCGCACATCGCCGATTTATCGGCCCTCGCTGGCTTTTCTGATATCTCGCTTACTTTGTTAAAGTCCATTATCGGCCCACAACGTATCCCATTTAATACAGGAGGATGTCATGGCAATTGAGGTCTTCATCTCCTACTCCCACCAGGACCAGGCGCTACGCACCGAACTGGAAAAACACCTGAGTAACCTCAAACGGCTGAACATCATCACCACCTGGCATGACGGCAATATACCTCCTGGTAAAGAGTTGGAGCCAGAGATCATGAACCATCTCAAACGTGCTCAGATCATCCTCCTGCTCGTAAGCGCCGACTTCATAGCCTCGGACTTCTGCTACACTAAAGAAATGAAAGAGGCCTTCGCCAGGCACGACGCCAACCAGGCCCGTATTATCCCCATTCTCCTGCGTCCCACAGATTGGCAGGGCACGCCATTTAGCAAACTCAAGATGCTGCCCACCGATGCGAACGCAATCACATTATGGCCCACGCCTGATGAAGGCTTTGTTGATGTAGTAAATGGCATTCGTATAGCAATCGATGATCTAATCAGCAAAGGGCAAAGCAGTAACCCTCCGCCAGCGAAACGAAATATCCCTTTCGATCGCAATCCTCTGTTCACAGGGCGTGAAGGAGTACTCGAACTCCTGCATGCGACGTTAAATGCTGGCAAGACAACTGCCTTGACTCAGGCGATCAGCGGCATGGGCGGCATAGGCAAGACACAAACAGCCGTAGAATATGCTTATCGCTATCAGGATGACTACGAATGCATCTATTGGATAAAAGCCGAGTCACGCGAGTCAATCATCTCAGATTTTGTGACCACTGCATACCTGTTGGACCTGCCTGAACAGCAGGAGCAAGAGCAATCCCGTGTTGTCGCGGCAGTCAAACGCTGGTTCCAGGAAAACACCGGCTGGCTACTCATATTCGATAATGCCGATGACCTCACTATAATACGGGACTTCCTACCACAAGGCGGCAAAGGGCACATCTTGCTGACAACGCGAGAGCAAGCAACAGGCAGAATTGCCCAGCGCATCGAGATAGAAAAGATGGAACCAGAAGAAGGCGCCCTCTTCTTGCTGCGTCGTGCTGCGATCCTTGCTCAGGATGCTCCACTTGAAGATGCTTCTCCAAATGATCATGAGGCAGCCAGGAAGATCGTACAGGCGATGGATGGCCTGCCACTGGCTCTCGACCAGGCAGGCGCCTTTATCGATGAAACGCAGTGTAGCCTGACTGATTACCTGGATTTCTTCGAAACGCGTCAGGCCGACCTCTTGAAGCGGCGCGGCAGACTTGCGACAGATCATCCAGACTCGGTTGCAGCGACCGTTTCTCTTTCCTTTGAGAAAGTGCAAAAGGCGAATCCTGCTGCAGCAGATCTCCTCTGCCTGTGTGCGTTTCTAGATCCTGATGGTATCCAGGAGGAAATCTTCACCGAAGGAGCATCAGAACTGGGTCCAACGCTAAAACCTCTTGCCGCCGATCGGATCAAGTTAAGCGAAACCATTGGAACTTTACTCACCTACTCACTGCTAAGCCGCTCTCCAGATCACTCTCTCACCATCCATCGCCTTGCGCAAGTTGTACTCAAGCACGGCATGAACAAGAACACACAACGTCGCTGGGCGGAGCGAGTGGTACGAGCAGTCAACCTCGCTTTTCCAGCAGCCGAGTATGAAAACTGGCTGCGTTGCCAACAGTTTATGCCACATGTGCTGGCATGCAAAGCACTCATTGAACATTGGGATATGACCATGCCAGAAGCTGCCCAATTACTCAACGATGCGGGCTACTATCTAAGAGAAAGCGCACAATATTTGCAGGCAGAACCGCTTTTACAGCGAGCCCTAGACATTCGTGAGCGTGTGCTAGGTCCTGAGCACCATTTGTGAAAAGGTACTCGGCCCTGAACACACCTGGACAGCTATTGGCCTTCACAACTTGGCTATACTCTATGTGCATCAGGGCAAGAACGACCTAGCTGAACCACTCTTCCAGCGCGCTCTGGCCATTAATGAAAAGATACTTGGTCCCGACCATCCCGGCATAGCAACCAGCCTCAACAACCTGGCCTTGCTCTACCAGGACCAGGGCAAGTACGCCCTGGCTGAACCTCTCTTCCAACGTGCCCAGGCAATCCGCGAACGCAAGCAGAAACCTTGAAAGTCATTGCTACACAATACTGGAAAAGACATTTGACATTTCACGTTGCAAGTGATTGTCTTATGTTACGTATACCATGTCGTGAAAATTTGTCAGGGCGGGGCAAGAAATGCCCTATAAGTATCAATCTCAAGAAAAGCACATCCATGTCTGTAGGGGCGAGGGCGGTGAAGCGGGGAAGGGTGGGCCTTCATGGTCGCCCGCCGTGGTTCGCTCAGAGATGTCGGTTCGTCGCTGAACGGGCAGCATCCCCACCACCCACGGGCGACCATGAAGGTCCACCACTCGTCCACCCAACCACCCTCGCCCCTACAGAATCCTGGATTGGAACTCAGGTTGATGCCCATTAGGCGCTGGCAAACGATGCCCTTATCATACACAAACCATATATTTACACAAACCGAGGAATAATGAACCAACTATCACCTTATCTCAAGCTGTCTGACGAGGTTCAGACAGCCTTACAAGAACAGCGCCCGATTGTAGCGCTCGAATCAACAGTCATTGCGCATGGTTTGCCCTACCCGGCTAACGTAGAGGTAGCACAGGCGATGGAAGCAGCCATACGCAATGAGGGGTCAACTCCTGCGACTGTGGGCATCCATGGCGGGAAGATCGTGATTGGCCTGAACAGAGATGAGATCGAGCGCCTTGGCACAGCACAAGATGTCCTGAAAGTGAGCAGGCGTGACCTGGCAGTTGCCTTGACGACAGGTCAACTGGGCGCAACGACCGTCGCTGGAACTATGCTCTGCGCCAGTATGGCTGGCATTCGCTTCTTTGCTACAGGTGGCATCGGTGGAGTCCACCGCGGTGCGGAGACCAGTATGGACATCTCAGCTGACCTGACTGAACTGAGTCGCACGCCAGTACTTGTAGTCTGTGCCGGAGCAAAGTCAATCCTGGACCTCGACCTCACACTGGAATACCTGGAGACCAAGGGAGTCCCTGTCATTGGCTGGCAGACAGACGAGTTCCCCGCTTTCTATGTGCGTTCCAGTGGACAGCGTTTGGCCCATCGAGTCGATGACGTCTCTACTCTCGCGGCCATCGCACGCACGCAATGGGAATGTAACCTGAACGGTATCGTCGTTGGTTGTCCCATTCCAGAAGAGTATGCAATGGAACCAGGTCCGCTCGAAGCAGCTACTGAGGAAGCGCTCCGCCTGGCAAAGGCAGAAGGCATCAGAGGATCAGCCACTACACCATTTCTGCTTGCGCATGTCGCAAAGGTGACCGCAGGTGAGAGCGTCGAGG
>Ga0116218_1001868_pt1 | contig 12543 bp, 14 predicted proteins | sample Sb_taG_2_FD_88966 | JGI IMG/M metagenome (GOLD analysis project Ga0116218, IMG submission 88966) | Peat soil microbial communities from Weissenstadt, Germany - Sb_50d_5_LS metaG | ecosystem: Environmental > Terrestrial > Soil > Wetlands > Peat | place: Germany: Weissenstadt | collected 2010-09-21 | reverse complement strand
GCAGGTTGCCCTCGTATCCCTGTAGCCCGACAAGTTCGAGCCGACCCAGCCCTGTGATCCGATCCGCCAGCGCGAGCGCATCTTCGGGCGCGACCCCGCAGCGGTCCTGGCCGACGTTGACGTCGACGAGGGTCTCGAGCGGGCGGCGCAGGGCGTCGTCGATCGCGCTCGCCCCCTCCCACGAGTCGACGACGATCCGGATCCGCGCCAGCGGCCAGCGGGACGCCAGCTCCGCGAGCCGGCGCACCTTGACCGGGCCGACCAGCTCCGTGGTGACCATCACGTCGTCGATCCCGCCGGCGAGCATCACCTCGGCCTCGCCCAGCTTGGCCACGCACACGCCTTCGGCGCCCGCCGCCACCAGTAGCCGAGCCACCTCCGGGCTCTTCGCGGTCTTCATGTGCGGACGCACGCGGACGGCGGCCAGCCGGTGCATGCACCGCTGGACGTTGTCCTCGAACGCGTCGAGATCGACGGTCAGGCAAGGCGTGTCGAGATCGTCGATGTCCAGGCCGTCCACCGATCGAGAATCTCACACTGCCCCGGTCAGTGTGCTTCGATGCCGTCGATGGCGAGGGAACGCAAGCTCGGGGCCCAGTTGGATTTCACGGCGGCCGAACGGCCGCGGCGGGTGCCGTTGCGCGGCCAGTACGTTGTGCTTCGGCCGGTGAGTGCCGGCGACGATGCCGAGCCACTGTTTGCGGAGTCACACCCACCGCTCGCCGATCCGGGCCTGTGGACCTACCTGCCGGGCGGGCCGTACCGCGATGCCGGTGATCTGCGCGACGCCCTGGTCGGCATGGAGCGCTCAGAGGACCCCTTGTTCTTCACGCTGGCGCAGCTACCCGGGGAGGGTCCCGCCGGGGTCGCCTCCTACCTGAGGATCACGCCCGAATACGGCGTGATCGAGATCGGCAATATCTGGTTCGGGGCGTCGCTGCGACGGACGACGGCGGCCAGCGAGGCGATTTACCTGCTCGTGTCCAACGCGTTCGACGAGCTCGGAAACCGGCGGCTCGAATGGAAGTGCGACTCGCTCAACGAGGCTTCGCGGCGCGCCGCCGCGCGCTTCGGCTTTCGCTTCGAGGGCGTGTTCCGCAACCACATGGTCGTCAAGGGCCGTAACCGGGACACCGCCTGGTTCGCGATCACCGACGACGAGTGGCCGCCGATCCGCGGCGCGTTCCGCGCCTGGCTTTCGCCTGAGAACCAGGATGGGAGCGGCCACCAGCGCCTCCGCCTCGGCGAGTTGATCGCCGAAGCTCGCGGCGGGCTGTCCTAGATGCGCCCGCGGGCGAGGTCGAGCAGCCGGCTCAGGATCCGCTCACCATCGACCCGGAGACCGTTGTGCTCGTACTCGTTGGTGATCCACGGCCGGGCGCCCCGAATCCGCGCCGCGGTCGCCTCGGAGAACACTCGCTCCACGTACGCGTCCTCGGCGTAGATCGCGGCGGCGACGGGCACCTCGTTGGCGCTCAGGACCTCCGGGTCGTAGAGCCGCGGCCACTCACGCTGGGCGAGCAACTCGGCAGCCTCGCGAAGCGGCCGGAGCGCTCCGTAGTCCTCGAACATCCACGAGAAGATGTGCTCTCCGGTGAGCAGATGCGGCTCGTCGAACTCCGGCGGCATGACACGTTCCGCGGACCATCCGGTCGTGCCGCCGTCCGCCATGCAGGCCTCGTGGATGATCGCGTAGATCGGGTTGCGGGCAAAGCTGGTGTCGCTCTCGACGTCGTGCAGGAACGCCGGCGAATCGAACGGAAGCTCGAGCAGGTAGTGGAGCCGCTCGGCGCCGTCGCTCATGCCGAGCATGCCGCCCACCTGCCGAAACCGCCGCCAAGTCAAGCGGTCGCCGGAGGGCAGCCGCAGCTCTTCCCGCTCGACCTTGCGCTTGAGGGCCAGGAGCCGCTCACGGTCACCGGGGTAGCGCTCGAGGTACCGGCGATTGCGCTCGAGGACGCGGCGATAGGTGTGAGGGTAGTACTCGTCGATCACGTTCCCCAGCGGAGGGAGGCCGCCGGTGAGGAGGCCCTCGCGGAGGCCGTGCGGGGCCAGCGACAGATACGTGGTCACGCAGAACCCGCCGAAGCTCTGCCCGAGCACGCTCCAGCGCTCCACGCCGAGCTCGCGGCGAATCCACTCGGCGTCACGGACGATCGAATCAGCGCGGAAATGCGCGAGATAGTCGGCCTGCTCCTGCGCGCTCATCCCGGGAAGCGTCCCGACCGGCGTCGAGCGGCCCGTCCCGCGCTGATCGAGCATCAGCACGCGGAACTCACTCAGCGCTCGGTCGAGCCACCCCGGATCGCTGGGGTTCCGGTGCGGGCGCGGGGCTTCTGACCCCGGCCCGCCCTGGAAGTAGACGAGAAACGGCCGGTCTCGACCCTCGGGGTCGGCGACCTCGCGCGCGAACACCGTGATCCGCGGCCCGCTCTCATCGTCGTGGTCGAGCGGGATCTCGAACGAGTGCTCGACCGCGACCAATCGCGGCAGCAGGAACTCCTGACGCATCGCGCCGTCAGGAGTTCTGCAAATAGATCATCGTCGACTCGGTGGCCCCGTTGTTGAACGTGAAGACGACCTTGACGCCCGCGGGCGCGGACGTCAGCTCGAGCCACTTGCCCTTACCCGCGGTGATGTGCAGGTCGGTGAGCTTGATCGGCACTCCGGCCACGACCTGGAGGATCTGCGGGATCGTCGCGCTGAGGTGGTAGACGAAGTTGCCGTGGACCCGGGTCAGGTGGCCGACAACCGGCGTCTGCACTCGGGCTGGGTTGTTCAGCACCGTGAAGAAATATATGGCGTTGGCGCCGCCGTTGACGACGGTGATCTGCGGGTGCGTGATCACGGTGTCGGCGAACGCCGTCCCGCCGCCGGTGCCCATGATCGACGCCTTCGGGCAACCCGACGGCCCGACCGAGTTGAGCCGCTGGTAGCTGCAGGAGGCGTAATGCCCGCCGTTGTACTTTGAGCCCCGCGGGAACCAGATGTCGAGCTTCTGCAGCATCGGCTGTTGTGCGGCGTCCAGGCCGCCCCAGCCGAAGTCGACCGCGAGCTTGACGCCCACAGGATGTCGGGAGGTCGGCGTCGACAGGGCGGCAGCCCTCGCGACGACCTTCGGGGTGGACGAAGCAAGCGCGGCTACCGCGCCCGCGCCGAGGATCACGATGGTGCTGACTGCCAATGCAAACTTGCGCACGAGGATCGACCTCCTTGATGAGATTGAGCGGTGGCGCTAGAGCGCGCCGTCGCCCGGCGGACGGCGGAGACGAGCGGTTCGATCTCCTCCCGGGCGACACTACCTAAAACCCTTGGGTCCGGCCGTAGTCGCGCCGGCCAGAACGGCGGACTCGGCGGCGCTGGTAGCGTCCGGCGCGTGGTGGACGCGCGCGTCCGAGCGCGGTTCTCAGACGGCGATCCTGACGCCGTGCGGGCTGTCTACCGCGCGTACGGCCGGCTCGTGTACGCGATCGCCTTCCGGGTGCTGGCAGACCGGTCGCTGGCCGAGGAGGCAACCCAGCAGGCGTTCCTCAAGGCATGGCGCGCCGCCAGCAGCCTCGACCCCAGCCGTGAGATCGGTCCATGGCTGGCGACGATCGCGCGGCGCGTCGCGATCGACCTGTACCGACGCGAGGCGCACCGGACCGCCGACCCGATCGAGTCGGTCGCTCCTGACAACCCGGCGCTCACCTCGGCGCCGGTCTCGGCCGAATCGCTCTACGACGTGTGGGAGGTTCGTCGTGCCGTCGCCAGCCTGCCCGAGGAGGAGCGGGAGATAGTTCGTCTTCAGCACTTCGACGGGCTGACCCAGGCGGAGATCGCGGAGCGACTCGGACAGCCGGTTGGGACGATCAAATCGCGATCGTTCCGCGCCCATCGACGGCTGGCCGCCGAGCTCGGCCATCTGAGGGAGGACCCGCCGTGAACGACTTCGGGATTCGATCCGTAAGAATTAACGAGGAGAGCCAATGACGGCCAACGACGACGACCGGATCGCGTACCTGAGCGGCGAGCACGCCGACGCGCTTTCGGCCGAGGACCGAGCGGATCTCGACGAACTGCGGGCGCTGCTTCGCGCTCCGGCTGCCTGGGCCGAGCCCGACCCCGGTCTCGAGGACCGCGTCGTCGCGGCGATCGCGGCCGAGGCCGGCGCCCCGGAGCGGGCCGCCGAGACAGGCTCTCCGGAGAAGGCCGCCGAGACAGGCGCCCCGGAGCGGGCCGCGGAGACAGGCGCCCCACCGCGCGCCGCCGCTCCCGTCCGCAAACGCCGCCGTCTGATCTGGTTGCGCCCGGCCTACGCGCTCGGCGCCGCGGCGCTGGCGGCGGCCGCCGCGGTCGTGATCGTCGTTAGCGTGGGCAGCAGCGGCCCGTCGGCGCTCCACTTTGCGATGGTGCTCAACGGCACATCCCTGGCCCCGGGGGCGCATGGCAACGCGTCGCTCACGAAGACGACCGCGGGCTGGCGGATCCAGCTGGACGCGACCGGACTCCCGCGGGTCGCGAACGGCCGCTACTACCAGGCGTGGCTGAAGAACGCTCGGGGCATCCTCGTCCCGGTCGGCACCTTCAACGAGCCCGATCACATCACCCTGTGGGCCGGCGTTCCCGCGACCTCATTCCCGACTCTGACGGTCACGCTGCAGCAGGCCAACGGGAATCCGGCCTCCTCGGGCAAGCGGGTCCTCGTCGGCACGATCCGCTCTGGCGGCTGATCAGCGCGAGCCTGCGACGCCTGTCAGGCTCTCCCGGCGTCTCTAACCAGGAGGGTCTACGTTGAACCAGCCGGACAGTCCCCGATCCCAGCACGGCGAAAGCGAGTCCGACGAGCAGCAGGAAAAGCTCCCGCTGACGGCTCGCCTGCTGCTCCGTCAGTCGCTGACCGCGCGGAGGGCAGCCGGAATCATCGCCGGAGTCGCCGTGCTGATCACGGTCGCGGGCGGCATCCTCGAACGGGTCCTCGACCATCGGGAGTACCACACGATCGGGAAGGGACTGTGGTTCGCCCTCCAGACGGTCACGACCGTCGGATACGGCGACGTCACGCCCGCGCGCTCGATCGGGCGATACATCGCCGCCGTCATCATGCTCACCGGGATCGGCTTCCTGGCCGTGATCACGGCCTCCGTCACCGCCTCGCTGATCGAGAGCAGCCGCCGGCGGTTTGCCGACTCCGACGCGGGCATGACCCGGCGGCTGGACGAGGTCGACGCGCGGCTCTCGAGGATCGAGGCGTCGCTCGATCGGCTGGCGCCGCCCGAGTCCCCCGATCGCGTGGGCTGACAGCGCCTATCGCCTGATCGAGAAGCTCTTGCTCGCGCTCGTCGACGGCTGCCCGGTCGGCGTGAAGCTGCTCTTCTCGGTGAGCTTGAGACGCTTGCTGTGCTTCAGCAGCGAGCGCCCCTTGCCCGTCAGCTTGATCTTGACCGTCGCCGTGCCGGCGTTCGCGAAGCTCGCGCGCCCGCTCGCGATCAGCACCGGCTTCCTTGATTTCGCGGACCGCGCGCCGCTCGGCGTCGCATCCCACGAGATCACCAGCGCGCCGGCGCCCGGCGCGTCAAACGAGACCGAGTAGCCGCCGTGCTTGAGCAGCGACTTGATGCTTGCGTTCTTGCCGTGCGCGCCCAGGATTGCCTGCAGCGCGGCCTCGATCTGCGTGACGGTCGGACCGGGCAGCGTGACGGGCCCGACTGGGAGCGAGGTCGCTGCCAGGCTGCCGGCGGTGTTGCGCGCGGTCACGATCACCTGCACCAGCGCGTTCTGATCCGCGGTGCTCAGCGTGTACGAGCTCGCGGTCGCGCCGCCGATGTTCGAGCAGGACGTGGTGCACCGCTGCCACTGGTAGGCGTACGAGATCGGTGCGGTCCCCGACCACCCGGCGGTCGATGTCGACAGCGTTTGCCCCACAACCGGTGTCCCCGAGATGACGGGCAGCGAGAAGGTGGCCGGTTTGATGGGGATTGGCTGCACCACGGCTGTACGGTCGGAGACGGCCGGCGATGCGCTCGTGCCGCCGGGGTTGGTGGCGAACTCATCGACACGGATCGTGTGGCCGACGTCGGTGGGCGTCAGCTTGTAGGTCTGGTTGGTTGCGTGGAAGATCGCGGCGCACGAGGTGCCGGCCGCATTGCAGTCCTCCCACTGGTAGGAGTAGCTCACCGGACCGTTCGTCCACTGCGCGTGCGACTCAGTCAACGTCTTCCCCACCATCGCGGTGCCTGAGATCTTCGGCACCGAGGCGCTCGTGGGTATCGGCGGCACGACAATCCCGGTCGGCACTGAGCTTGCCGGCAAGCTCGTGCCGCCGGAGTTGACTGCAAACTCCTCGACGACGATCGTATGACCCTTGTCCGTGGTCTGCACCTTGTAGGTGGGGCTCGTCGCTTTGCCGATTAGCACGCAATTGTTGCCGTCCGCATCGCAATCCTCCCACTGATGCGTGATGGAGGTGGGGTTGTTGGTCCATGTCCCGTCGGTGACCGTCAGGGTCGTGCCCACGATCGGGTTGCCCATGATCGACGGCGGCGTCACGTTGACCGGCACCAGCAGGGTCCCCGTATAGGTCAACGCGAAGTCCTCGTTGTCGACGGCCTCGCAGAACGCCTGCGTGGGGCAGGACACGGACGCGAGGTTGTCCGTGCCATCGATGCCGGAGTCCACGCTCCATGTCGTCCCGTTCCACATCGCGGCGTCGGGGCTTGAATAGGTCGCCTGGCAGAACGATGCCGACGTGCACGAGATCGAGGCCTGGGTAAACGAGCCAAGCTGGGCGCTCGCCGGCAGGGGTTGACCGGCGCTCCAAGTGCCGTTCCAGGTGTACCCGATACCTTCGAGCGCCGAGCCCACGAAACCCGTGGCCACCGCCCCGCAGAACGACGATGACGAACACGAGACAGCGTCCAAGAAGTCCTCTCCGGTGACTACGGTCGTCGGCGCGCTCCAAGAGCTGCCGTTGTAGGTCGCCGCCTGGCCGCTCAAGCTACTTCCCGATTCCCCCAGCCCGACGGCCATGCAGAACGACGCCGACACGCACGACACCGAAGTCCAGAGCACGCTACTGGCGACCGATGCCGGCTTGCCCCACGTTCCGCCCTGGTCGATGAGTGCGTTACCGCTGATGTCCACGGCCACGCAAAATGGAGCCGGAACCGTCGTGCTCGCCGGGCATGACACCGAACTGAGCCCCATACCGCCGGTGTCGATCGCGGCCGGAGCACTCCACGTGCCGTTGTCGTAGGTCATTTCGTTCCCGCCGCTGTCGACCGCGACGCAGTACAAGTCCGACGAACACGACACGGACGTCAAGCCGCCGTTGAGGTCGATCGTCGACGGCGAGCCCCACGAGCCGTTCTGGTAGATCAGGGCATCGCCAGGCGACTGATTTGCGAGGGCGACGCAAAACGAGCTCGTCGGGCACGAAATCGAGGTGAGGCCGTTGTTAAACGGGACGCGAGTGGGAGGCCCCCACCCGGTCGAGGCCGACGCCACGGCAGGTGCGCCAAGCCACACGATCGCCGCGCAGAGAACGACCCAGGCATATCTAGAAACGCCAAAGCGTCTAGAAGCGCCGGCGCGCCGCGGGGCGACGCCAAGAAATCCAGAAACGCGGAGGCGGCCAGATGCGCCCAACCCGCCGATCCGCCACAACGAAGAAGCACCCGACACGCTGTTTCCCTCCTGTGTCCTTCCCTCACTCGGCGTCGTCCGTGGAGTGCGCGAACCTACCGTGCGCCTGGCGGCTTGTCAACGCTTCAAACACATATCTGTGTTCGTAGATGAGGGGTTTGAGCACCACCCCATGCCCCAGCACGGGCGATTTGAGCACGACCTCATCCCTCGGGCCGCGGAGGAGTTTGAGCACCAGCTCATGTCCGGCTAGTGCTTTCGTCGGACATCTGACAGCACATGTCAGACATCGACCTTGAAGCCGACGTCGACCTCGCTCGCCGGCGTGCCGCCGTCGACGCCCCAGTTCCCCATCGGCGGCTCGTGTATGACGATCAGGACGTCCTCAGGCGGGACATCAAACGCGCCGAGTCCCCTGACGATCGACTCGTAGAGCCGACGCTTCGCCTCCTGCGAGCGGCCCGCGAATATCGTCACCTCGACCAGCGTGTACGCGTCCGTGTGGCGATCCGGGTACGGCACCGTGAAGGCGTGGCGCGGGTACTCGGCCAGGCGAACGACCGGATCGTCCGTCGGCGTCTGCAGCGCCTCGCTGAGCGCGGCCCGCACGGCCTGGACCATGCCTCGCTTCGTCTCCGTTCTTCGACCTTCTAGGACCTCGATCCGGGCGAGCGCCATCGCCTCCAACCTACTACTGGCTCGAGCCTGGACGCGCCGGGCCTGTAGGTTCCAGCCATGCACCCCACGGCGGCTCGCCTGGCCCAGCGCCTCGAGGGCCGAGGTCTTCAGATCGACGTGAGAACGCTCAGCGACTCGGCCCGGACCGCTGCCTTGGCGGCGGCGGCGCTCGACGTCGAGGTTGGACAGATCGTCAAGTCGCTCGTGTTCCTGCGCGGCGATGACGCCGTCCTTGTCCTGTGTGCCGGAGACCGCCGCGTCGACGCCGAACGGCTGGGCCTGTCCCCGGCCCCCGCCGAGCGGGTGCGCGCGGTTACCGGCTTCTCGATCGGGGGCGTCCCCCCGCTTGGGCACGATGTCGACCTCGACACGACGATCGACGAATCGCTCCGGCGCTTCGAGGTAGTGTGGGCCGCCGCGGGCACCCCACACGACGTGTTCGGGGTCCACACGGACGAGCTGATCCGTGCCATCCCCGACGCCCGGGTGATGAGCGTCAGCTGAGGCCCGGGCGATCCCGACGGTCGAGGTGAGGAGCGTTCACCCGCGGTCGCTCAATGCAGTTGGGAGAGGAACGTGTAGATCACCATGCCGCTGACTATCAGGGCGAAGATCCGCAGCAACCAGAGTCCCGCTTTGGCGCGTCCACTGAGCCGTGCGGGAGGCATCGGTACGGAGCGATCGCTGACGAACTGTTCCTGCTCGAGGAACATGATCGGATCTTCGTCATCGTGTGGAGGCTCCTGGCCCCGAGCGGACGCCTGCAGAATTGTGTCGATGTCGGTTGGCGGGGTCATGGTCGAGCGGCTCAGATGACGTGGACGGTTGTGAGGAAGGAGTCGATGCCGTAGGCGGCAGCGAAGATCGCCACGAAGGCGATGATCGCGATGCCGATCACATTGGTGGCGCGTTTGTTTACCCAGGCGCCCATCAGGTCACGGTCGTTGGCGAGCATCACAACGAAGATCAACGCGACCGGCAGCAGGACGGCGGCCAGGATGTTGGCGTTGAGCGCGATCGAGAGCAGTGGCGCGCCTGGGATCAGGATGATTCCAGCGGCGATCAGCGCCACGCCGACGTTCGCGACGTAAAAGATCAGCGCGTGTCTCGGCGAGTTGTTGAAGCTGCGCGACACGCCAACGCACTCGCCCGCAGCGTAGGCGGTGCTCGCCGAGATCGTCAGGACGGCCACGGCGCCGGCTTCGATCAGCCCGAGTGCGAAGAGCGTGGCCGCCGGACCCCCCGATACGGCGCGGAGCGCTGCCGGGAACCCCGCCCCCGCCAGGCCCTGGATGCGCGCGCCGTTGTGCGGGAGCAGCGCGGCGCCCGCGATCAGCGCGCCGATCCCAAAGATCGCCGCGAGCACGCCGCCGGCGATCGTGTCCCAGCGACCGTGCCTGATGTCGGCCGAGGTCATCCCCTTGTCCGCTGAAGCGCCCTGCTGGAAGAAGATCATCCACGGCGTCACGGTCGCGCCGATCGTCGACGCCAGTAGCAGCAACACGGTGTTGAAGCTGCCGCCCGGCAACGGACTGAACGACACCGCTCCGCCAACGGCGCCCCAGTCCGGCTTGGTGAGAATCGCCGAGACCAGAAAGAGGCCGTTGAAGAGCGCCATCCCGAGCACAATCCGCTCCCAGCGCCAGTAGCGCCCGCCGCTCATCGTGAACAGCACCAGTACGACACCCAGCGCTGCGGCCACCGGTGCACCGAGGTGGAAATACGCCATGCCGACGCGGATCGCGACGAACTCCGCGATCAACGTAACGAGGTTCGTGAACGCCAGATCTCCGGCGCTGAACCACCCCCAGACCTTGCCGTACCGTTGCAGCACGAGCTCTCCGTATCCGCGGTGCGTGACCGCTCCGACGCGCATGCACATCTCCTGACAGATGATCGCCATCCCAAATGTCACCGCGATGAACGGCACGAAGAAGCCAAGGCCGTAGGTCGCGCCCGTGGCCGCGTAGGAGATCATGCTCGGCCCGTCGTTCTCGCCCAGCATCGCGAGGATGCCGGGTCCGACCAGCAACCACAGCAGGTTCCAGCGGCGTCCGCGGCGCCGTGCGTGAAAGACGCGCGAGCGATCGCCCGAACGGACGGTGTCCTCGTGAGTTAGCCCCGTTGGCGGTACGGCAACGGCGCCCTCGAGCGCGTTCACGTGCTGCCATCCGCTGGACGATCGACGGCAACGCGCATCGCCGCCGCAAGCTGACCGCCGATCGGATGCTCGTGGTCGGCGATGCGCACGAACACCGGGCCACCAAACGGCTGGCGATCCACAACCTCGAGCCGAGCATCGAGCTTGATGCCGTGGTCGGCGAGGTAGCGCAACATCTCCGGATCGGAGTCGGACACACGAACGAAGCGTCCCGTGGCACCCACCGGCAACTCGCCCAGACTCGACGTCGGATGCTCGTCGATCTCGAACCGGGACGTCGGGATCGGATCGCCGTGCGGATCGACCGCTGGATCGCCTAGACGCGCCGCAATCAACTCCTCCAGCTCCTCGGAGAGCACATGCTCCAGCACCTCAGCCTCGGCGTGTACGCGATCCCATGACATTCCGAGCTCCTGGGCCAGAAACAACTCGAGCAGGCGGTGATGGCGGAGCACCTCCAAGGCAACACGCCGGCCCTGGGGGGTCAGCCGCACACCGCGATACGGCTCGTGTTCGACGATCCCGACCTCAGTCAGCTTGTGAACCATCCCCGACACCGATGCCGGCGTCACCCCAAGCCGCGCAGCCAGATCATTCGTCGAAACCGCACGGCCGCCACGAGCCTCGAGCTCATATACCGCCTTCGCATAATCCTGGACCGACGCCGAAAGAACTTGTTCAGCCCCCATAACCACAAAATATGGCACGCCTAATCCATCTTGTCAACGCACCTAGAACTGCGGTCAGCGAGTAACGATGGTGGCGCAGCGTGGTCGTGCTGCCATACGGGGTTCTGCGAGTCGGCCTTTCGGCACTGTCCCGAGAGCGATAAAACCCCGCTGTTAGCGGGGCTCTTGTAGCGCGCCCGGAGAGATTCGAACTCCCGACCTTCGGTTCCGTAGACCGACGCTCTATCCAGCTGAGCTACGGGCGCTTATGTTGGTTCTGGCTGGAAATCCGCACTATTTGTCGAGACGGCGGACAGATGCGGGTGCCGGTTCCTGGCGCCAGACACCAGGCATCCCGGTGGATATGTGCCATCAGAAGGCCCAATGGCACAAACTCCGCTCCGGCGGGCACGAAGCAAGAATAACGCGGCACGTCCGGCGTCCCGGACTCCAGCGCGGATCGACGGCTCCCTCCAACCTCGTGGCTGCGTCCACCGAGTCCGTCGGACGACGGTGAGACCATCGCCGGCATGGACGAGGTCCCTTTCTTGTCGTGCGATGAACCGTCGACCGCCAATTCGATCGCGGGGGGCTAGCACCGAAGGATCCCGCTGATGGCAGGTAGGGCTGTCGCCAACCGCTCGGACCCCTACACCGTCGCGACGCCGAGAGGCCCGGTCGAGGTGGTCCGCCAGCAGTGGCGCTCGCAGCGTGCCGGGAGTCGATGGCAGTGGGAATGGCTCGCTCGCCGCGGCGGGCAGCGCGACTGGAAGCAAGGGTCCACGGCGCGCGAAGCGATCCGCCAGGCGACGTTGCTGCCGCCGGGCAAGCAGGCGGGATGGCTCACCGCGGCGGTCGACGAGGCGGAACGTGGGGTGGGCGCTCAGCCAGGGGAGCCAACAGCGGATCCGCCAGTGAACGAGGACGCCGGTTGAATTACGCGCGTCGACAGCAGTACCGGCGGCTGTCGCGCGCCGGCCGGGCGGCGGCCGGGAGCGTCACCGCGGCGCTGCTCGCCTTGGTTGTCGGGGATGCGGGAGCGGCGCTGCTCGCCGGGCTGCTGCTCCTCACCGCGTTCGGTCTCGGCCTCTCCACTTGCCACTGGCTGGCACTCGCCGGTCGTAGCCGCGTCGGTGCTCGCTCGGAGGACGACGTCCAGCGTTCGCTTACGCCGCTGCGGGCGGAGGGCTGGCGGCTGCGGCATTCGCTGCCGTGGCAGGGTGGGGGAGACATCGACTCGGTGGCCATCGCCCCGACCGGGATCGCCATCGCGATCGAGACCAAGACGCGGACGTACGAAGCGCGCCATCTCGCTCGGGTGCGCGAGCAGGCGGCGTGGCTGTCACGGCGCCGGCGCCGATGGGCCCGCAACGGCGCCCTCGGCATCATGTGCCTGGTCCGTGCACGGGGCAT
>Ga0116218_1001866_pt1 | contig 12549 bp, 14 predicted proteins | sample Sb_taG_2_FD_88966 | JGI IMG/M metagenome (GOLD analysis project Ga0116218, IMG submission 88966) | Peat soil microbial communities from Weissenstadt, Germany - Sb_50d_5_LS metaG | ecosystem: Environmental > Terrestrial > Soil > Wetlands > Peat | place: Germany: Weissenstadt | collected 2010-09-21 | reverse complement strand
TCTTCGTCGAGGATCGCGGGCCCGACGATTCGTGGGCACAATTGGAGGCGCTCGCACGGAGAGATCCACACACTGGTATCTACCGTCACACCCGCAACTTTGGCCAACACGCCGCAATTACGGCGGGCCTCGCACGTGCGCGGGGACACCACATCGTTGTGATGGACTGCGATCTCCAGGATCCGCCGGAGCTGATCCCAGCTCTCTGGGGGAAGGCCAAGCAAGGCGCCGACGTTGTGTTTGCGCGGCAGGATGAGAAGATCACCTCGCCAGTGCGTAGGATCCTCGGACACTTGTACTATCGCTGGCTTGCGTTCGTCGCGGACGTGCATATCGACGCGCGGCAGGGCACGTTCTCGCTGGTGTCCCGACGCGTAGTTGACGCGCTACTGGAGTTCCGGGACATCGACCGCAACTATGTCTTCCTGTTGACGTGGCTCGCCTTTCCCTCGGCTGCCGTGGAGTATCAGCGCGATGAGCGGCACTCTGGGAAGAGCTCGTACACGTTCGGCAAGCTCATCGCCCACGCATTCTCCGGTCTGATCTTCCAGACCACCGCGCTCCTGCGCTACGTCATTTACCTCGGCTTCCTGTTTGCGGCGCTGGGGCTGATGGTGGCACTTTACATCCTTGTCGCGAAGGTAACAGGCTCACGGGCACCGGGCTGGACGTCGCTGGCGATCTTCACGCTCACAACCGGCGGATTCGTGATCATGTCGACAGGTGTTACAGGCCTGTACGTCGGCAAGATCCTCGATCAGACCCGCGGTCGACCGCTGTCGGTGTTCGATGTCGAACATCAGCCGGCACTAATCACCGATTCACGGTACGCATCCACCGCTTTGGACGTGGCCTCGCGTTTGAAGGAGCCATTGGACAGTTCATTTCCGTCTAATAAAATGTCCAACGACGCTGAGCCGCATAGCTTGCAGGAGCACCAGCGATAATCACAAGGGTCTGCGCGAGGACCTTCGGTAGATGGGCGACATCGACGAGAATCGCCAAGAATGGCAGAGTCAAGAGGACGATGGTGATCCAAATGGTCACGAAACGAATAGCTCGCCTCGTGGTCTGATCGGTTCTGCCCGGGAAGGTCCAACGACGATTCAGGGTAAAGCTCGCTGCGAGTGCCAGAAGGGCGGCTAGCACGGACGCCACGAGAAATGGCACGCCCCCAGCGACTGCGACGGCGAACGCGCTTATGTTAAGGCCGTTTTGGATCACGCCTACGATTGAAAAACGGATGAATTGACGAAGAAGGGCAATGCGACGGGCCCGTACGAGGCCTTGACAGGTGTCAGGCTTCATGCTTCGTTCAGAGCTGTCGGCCAGTCCCAGCAGCGCAGCTCACGCGGTGGCGTCTCGGCGGCGATGGCCGCGGCGGCTCGTGGCCCGACCTCTAGCTGGGCGATCCACACTGCGCGTTCTCCGGTGGCGCCGTCGGCTCCGCCAATGCCGGTCCCTAGGCACTTCAGCTCGGCCTCGTGGCGCGTCCACGCCCGCAGGAACTCCTGCTCGGCGGCTGCCCGTTCGAGCCCGACAAGGCGTTCGGCCTCGGCTGCACCGAAGGCGCGTCTTGCGATGCTGATCACGTCAATTCGCCGGCGGGCGACCTCGACGTCGACGCCGATCGGGCCAGTCCTCGTGAAAGCGTAGAGCGCGAGATCGCCGGAATGGGAGAGGCTGAAGGCCAGTGGGGTGGCACTTGGAGGCGCGAGGTTGGCCATCCCTGTCGCCGCACACGAATCCTCAGACAGCGCGGGCTTGCCATGCGCGCCAGTGGCGAAGCGAAGCGTGTGTGGATTCTGCTGCAGATAGTGTCCGAGCAGCTCTCTGAGAACTCCTCGCGAGCGCATCCATAGCTGTCGAGCGCGTTTGTTTAACATCCGCTCGGCCCGTGTGCGCTCGTCACTGCAGAGCAGCGCGCACAAATCGGACGCAACGATCGTGAGGTCCGCACGCCAAACGTGGATGGTTCTCGCTGCGAGTACTGGATGAGGCGATCCGGGCGCCCAAGGGTCTTCGGCCATCCCAGGCGTCGATGGCTGAGGCAGTGAGGTGCTCGACATCGTCACTTCGAATATAGGCCTTTCTCCGAGGTCGGCGACCATTCACAGCACTCAATCAACGTGTCGTCGACCGAGCTCGCTGTGCGATCGATCTCAACGGCCTCGTAAGGTTCCAGCTTCTGCTGTTCTCAAGAATCGAAAGGCGGCCGTTGAGATTCGCAATCTCTGTCTCGATGAACTTCCTCGTATTCCGCAACATGATCTTTCATCCGAAGGCTCTCGGCTAGACGTTTGACCCCAGATCGCCACAGGCCGGTCGAGAGTCGGCGTTTCCTCCCGCTTCTTCGGCGAGTCGCTTTACGTTGATCGAGTCGGGCTCGGCGTATTCGTCACCTTCGACCTTGCTCGATGACGGTAGCCACAGAGGTGCTCAACAATGCTGCGGCTGCAACAAAACCGAGGTACACCACCTGCATATGGGTATCCCAGATTTCGTCGGGAATGCCGAGAAGAATGGCGAGAGCCACTGCCCAGACTCCCACAGTCGCTGTTCTCATCCAGCGACCGGTGAGCAGCGCGCAGAATGGTCCGGCGGCGAGCAGGGGGATAAGGACGACATGGGTGAGGATCGCGTCGGTCGCCGCGATGACCGAGCTGAGGATAAGCGCGAGCCACCAGACACAATTGACCGACCATCCCGCGAGCAGTGATTGATGGTTTGCGTTCCGTCCTGATACTGGTTGGCCGGTCGCCGCGTGGGTGGAAAGGCACGCATACAAATCGGCGGCTTCGGCCGAGATCGCCGGGGCATGGTTGGTCTCCTCGACGGAGTCACGATTGTGCCACAGCGCTGGCTCGATAAAGCTCTCGACACGATCACGGATCTCGTGGCTGAGTTGGGTCTCTGGGCCACAGACGAACTCCGCCAGTCGCTGGATCTGACGGTCGGTATCGGTGAAGTAATCCTCGTAGCACAGGATGAGCCGCCGGTGTCCTTGCGTATTCTCGAGCGCAGCTTGTACGTAGCGGAGCCAGAGAGCGACAGAGTCCTCGAAGTCGAGCCCGTCGGTCCCACGCCTGAGGAGCGAAGCAGCCACATCGGCCGGGTCGCGCACGCAGAGCACGTAGTCCATGTCGCCGACCAGGGCACGCCAGAAGGGCAGCGTCATCGAAGCCCGCGGGTCCTTCCACGCCCAACGTTGCTCGCGTGTGCCGAACAGGGCTGTGAGGGAGCCACGAGCCCGGTCTCGGACAGCGGCCAAGGCGGGGGAACGCTCCCAGCCAGGCGGAAGGTCGGGTGGATGCCCCCAGGTGCCGCCAAATGTCCCTAGGATTTCCTCGTTGACCTCGTAGATCTCCTGCTGCTCCCAGTAGCCGCGAGCGTTGTCGTCCGGGTCAGCGGGAAGCATCCGCTCCGTCGGCCCGAGATCAACTCCCAGCAGGCCGATGAGCGCCGTCGTCAACGATGTCCCGCTACGGCCCATTCCAGTTATACAAATCGGCAGTCCAGGGGAGACAGATGCCGCGTCCAGGACTTGATCGGTCGTTGCCGCGATGCTCTTTCCATCCGCCGCAACGCCAACACTAGCTCCCTGTATGGTGCCCCGCATGTCGAGAAGATATCCAACGCGTGAGACGTTGGACTTACGGCTGGCTAAAGGTTTTGTGGGTAAGGGAGACGGGAGCCCGGTCTTCACCGCAAACGCTGGTCTTGGATGCCGAAGCGGCGGGCCACGTCGGCTGAGCGGTTGCGCGTTGCTCTGGCGTGGGCTTGGGATGGACACGGTAAGGCCAAGCGGGGATCAGGCATGTGCTCAGGCCCGTCGTGCTCAGGATGCGGCATTTCGCCATGCCTGTGCGCTTGAAGGCATCCCGCTCCGCGACACGCCTGCATCGGCACGGCCATCGATGCGGCGGGCTTCCCAAGCGCTTGGCGCCTGAGCCTGACGCGCAGCGCTGCTGGGTACCGCAAGGCGATCCAAAACGACCTTTTGGATCGTGAATGAGTTCCCCTGCATCGGTGCCGTCGGGGGTCTATGACGAACCACCCGAGTCCTATGGGGGTCTGCTCGAAACCGACGGCGCACAGAAGCCCGGCTACGCGGCCTTCAAGGCCGGCTGAGCGAACCTTATGCGCCGCGATTGAGTCGTGGCGCGTCCATGCTGAACATGGGCGAGGCCAACTCGAGCTATCCAGTCAGCGTCGTGACATGCAGCACCATTTCCTGAACCCACCCGGCGATCGCGTAGCGATCTGAGCTGTCGAGCGTGGACCGACCCGCTCCAACAACATAAAGTCCGACCAACTTATGCTGTTGCGTTGATAGAGTAGCCGTTGGAATGCAGACGTTCAGGCATCACGAGCGCATCCTCGACCCTGTGCCCGGAGCCGTCGTTCAGGCGCTCGGGGGGCTCGAGCATGCCTCTGGGAAGGCCGCTGCCCAGCGGGGACAGCATCGTGCGGCGTTGAAGACCCTGGTCGAGGTTGCGCGCATCCAGAGCACCGAGGCATCGAACGCGATCGAGGACATCACCGCGCCGCCGGCTCGTCTGCGTGCGCTCATGAGCGAGATGACGGCCCCGGCGAACAGGAGTGAGGCGCAGATCGCCGGTTATCGCTCGGCGTTGGACCTCATTCACTCGAGCGCCGATGCGATGCCGTTCAACGAGAACGTCGTCAAGCAACTTCACCAGACCATCTACAGCCTGACGAACGCACGACACGCCGGCGATTACAAGACCGGCCCGAACGACGTCACCGAAACTCTCCCGGACGGCACGGTCATCGTCCGCTTCCGGCCCGTGTCACCACTGGAGACCCGGACGGTGGCGATGCCCGAGTTGCATCGCCGCTTTGACGAGCTGCAACGCGCCCAGGCGCATCATCCGCTGCTGCTGCTCGGGGCCTACGTTTTTGACTTCCTGATGATTCACCCGTTCCAGGACGGCAACGGACGGACAGCGCGCCTGATCACCCTCCTGCTGCTGTACCAGTCCGGTCACGAGGTCGGTCGCTATATCAGCCTGGAGCGCATCATCAACGACACTCGTGAGACCTACTACGAGGCGCTCCAGCGATCGACGCTTCGATGGCACGATGGTCAACACGACATCTGGCCCTGGATGGAGTACCTGATGGGGACACTGATCGCCGCTTACAAAGAGTTCGAGCAGAGGCTCGAGATGACCGCGGGATACGGGACCAAGCAACCGGCGGTCCGGGACTTCATCCGCTCGCGAATTGTCGATGAGTTCTCGCTCGACGACATCCGCTCGGCCACCCCCGCCAGCGACCCTCTGATCAAGAAGGTATTACAAGAACTGCGGGCCGGCGGTGCAATCGAAGTGGTGCAAAGAGGACGATACGCCCGATACCGCCGGCTACACACTAATTTCTAGCTCATCGAATCCCCGATTCCGAGGGGCCTGAATCCCCGATTTCGAGGGGCCTGAATCCACGATTTCGAGGGCCTTGAATCCCCGATTTCGAGGGGCATGAATCCCCGATTTCGAGGCCCGGTCTGAGCACATGCTTTTATGCTCGAACAACACAAAGCGCATCATGACAGCAAGCTAGTTGATGCTATGATGCGCCCATGAGAACGACGGTCACGCTCGACCCCGACGTCGCCGCGAAGCTCAAGCAGACCGCCCGTGAGCGGGGCGTCTCGTTCAAGTCGGCGCTCAACGACTCTGTGCGCGCTGGGCTGGCCGCTGGCGCTCCTGCAAACATGAAACGTTTCCGCATGCAAACTGCTCCGCTGGGCGTGCGTCCGGGGGTCAACCTCGACAAGGCGCTGACGCTCGCGGGCGAAATGGAAGACGCGGAGACCATGCGCAAGCTCGAACTGCGCAAGTGAAGCTGCCCGACATCAATCTGCTCGTTTACGCTGCCGACGAGACCGCCGTACATCACGAGCGCGCGCTCGAGTGGGTGGAGAGCACGCTATCGGGCACGGAGACAGTGGCGTTTGCTTGGTTGGCGCTGATCGGCTTTGTCAGGCTGAGCACCAACCCGCGCAGCTTCAGTCGGCCTTGGCGCGCCGATCAGGCGCTTGACGTCGTGGACCGCTGGCTGGCTCGCTCAGCCGTGCGTCGTGTTCGCGTCCTGGCCGGGCCGGCGCGTCGCCGGCGGCGCCTCGATCTTGCGTTAGCCGAGCTCGACGCCGTATTCCGCCAGCCACTTGACATAGGAGGCGGTGAAGCCGAGCTGGCCGCGGCGGGGTGTCCAGATGTGCCCGACGGTGCGTCAGCTGAGCTCGATGCCGTGGTGGCGCAGCCAGGTGTGAGCGCTTTCGATCAGACCCGGGAGTGCTTGGCGGAGTCGTTCGATCCCGTCGCGGACTTCCTCGGCGTCCACGTCGGGGGAGGCGTGCTCCAGCCGTCCCTCGAGGACGTAGAGCTCGTTCAGCAGCGTTCCCTGGGCCTCGGTCAGTCCTTCATCGGCGGCGAGCGCCTTGAAGACCTGCTCGGCGTGTGGGCGACGGTGGGGGAGCAGGCCGATCAGGCGTGATCCCGCGCTGGCTCTGAGGATCTCGACATAGGCGTTGAGCACGGCCGAGTGGCCGCCGGTGACGACCATCGTGCGGTTCGCGTCGTGGGGCTCGGTTGATTCGAAGGCGCTTCTCCACTGGACTGGGTCGAGTGTGCCGCCGAAGTCATCCGCGATCGCCAGGTCGAGGGCCTTGCGGTGCTTGTTGATGCTCTGAAGGAAGCGTGCAAGCCGGGCCTGCTCGACCATGAGTGCGCTGCGGTCGATGCGCGAGGACGGCCGATCGTTCACCGGGTGAGCTCTTCGATCGCGCGGGCCGCGCCGGCCATCTGGCGACGGTGGTCACGGCGAGCGCGAGCGCGGATCGCGGAGCGACGCTCGCGCAGCCCGCCCCACTGCCCGTCACGGTCGATCAGGACGCGGCCCTCGTCGAGGACCCGATCCAGCAGAAGCGGCGCGTCGGCCTCTACCCGCTTCAGGGGGGCGATGTCGACCGAACGGCCGGCGACGCGTTCCAGGCGCACGGCCAGGTGGGAGAGGTACGCCGGCCGGTTCTCGGCGAGAGAGACCAGCACATCCACGTCTGAGTCCGCTTCCGCGTGGCCGCGGGCGATCGACCCGAAGAGCACCGCTAGGCGGACGTTGCGCTCGGTCCGAAGCGCCTCCGTGACCGCCGAGATGATCTCCCAGTTCTCACGTAGGTAGGTCCGCTCGTTTGCGGCGAGCTCGACCTGTCGCGGACCGGGACGGTGGCAGCGCACGGTCCCCCGCTGCACGGCTCTCCTCAGAGTTCGCTCGGGTACACCAATCTCCTGAGCCACCGCTGGAAGGTCTGAACGCATGGCCCCCAGTATAGGGCCGGTGTGGCCGTTAGCCTACCTTTGCGACCTGGGCGGACTGCTCCGCGTTGCCCGGACGCCCGCTCTTCGGTTCGGAGCTTCGCGCTGCTGGGTGGACACTTCGGCCCCTGTCACGCGTACGAAGCGGTTGCGCGGGCTCTGGAGGAGGCATGCGGCAAACTAATCGATTCCGAATCGAACGCGATCGAGGACATCACCGCGCCTTGAGGTGTTAGACGACGCAACTCACGAGACCGGCCAGGGCCGACACGCGCCAGTGAACCGAGCGCTGTCGCAATCTTGCTTGCCGAAAAAGTAGGTCGCTCGTAGTTCTGACAACAGGCCTTTCGGGGGTGTTAGGCCGGTTGTTACTTGCGAATGACGACGATGAACTCCTCTACGCTCGCTTGTAAAAGCTCGAGGGAGAACGGCAGGTCGAGGGCAGCCAAGAAGCTTGCGAAGGTGATGGGCTCCCACACATGAAAGTGCGGGCGCAGGCATTCGGCTTCCATCTCCTCCACACGCTTCGCCAAAATATCGTCATTGTGGCCCTCGATGAGTCGTGCGCACTCTTCATAATGTTCTCGACGCGACACGTGCGGCCCTTCGCGGTTATCTCGGAGCAGGTGCTCCACGGTGGTTCGCTCACGGGACGCGTCAAACGTGTAGCGAGCGTCAGGCAGAGTCAAATAGAGAACGCCGCCCGGCCTGAGCACACGCAGTTGGTGTTGGAGCGTGGCAATTGGGTCCTCTACGTGCTCGAGCATGTGATTGGCGACCACAAAGTCCAGGGAAGCGTCGGGGAACGACGCGAGACGAGTACCATCATCGACGATGTCTGGCACGACAAGCGAAGGACACTCGCGTAGCTCGTTGCTGTAGGTTTCTCTCAACCCAGCCTCGTCCAGATAATCGACATAGCGAACCCGAGCGCCCCTTGGCAATGTCAGAGGCCAGCACAGCGCTCCGATCTCGATTCCATCTCCCCGCAGGAAACGGAGGGCAACATCCGCCCGAACCGTCTTGCGGTCGTCCGCGCCGCGGCGGAGCACCATGTTACGTGCCTCTCGCCGACCACGCCAAAATAGGTAAGAGAACGCTTGCGTCATCGAGCGACCATAGCACGACCCTTTTTCGTTAGCTCTTGGCCAACAAGCCCTATAAGTTGGACAACTGGGATATGGCCCTGAGCCACTTAATGCAGAGTCAGCCTATACTGAGAGTCATGCTGAAGCTCAAGTTCTCTGATTACGACGGACCGACCGGTCTTTTCGTTGCGACCGGCAAAGAGATCCTGCCCATGAACTCGGTCGCCGGCGAGATTGTCCTCGCGGGTGCCGGTATGCAGGCCGGCATCGGCGATCCCGTGATCGCAGAAGAACTCCAGCACGAGATCGACCAAGCGGTCGAGCAGGCCAAGGCTCTGTAGCTGAGGCAAGCTTACTGAAAGTTATAGGACCTCACAGGAATCTGTGATGTCCGTAAATTTCTGTGATGACAGATAGTTCCGCAAAAGCGGTACCTTGTGTCAAAGGTTTTACCCGGACTGTCTGTCGCGCAACCGCCGCCGGGCGATTTCCAGCGATTCGAGGTCGACGAGGTCCTACGGCCGGCCGGCGGCGCGCTTCATGGCGAGCGTTCTTCGTGGCGGTTACAGATCACCGAGCGGCGTCGATCGCGGCGATGAAGTTGGTGACTGCATGTCCTGCGGTGCGAACGTCGGCGGGCAGGTCGGCGTCGAGTGCTTCGGCGTCGCGGCGATATGGCTCGCTCCAGGTGTCCGGAACTTTGAGCGTTGGTGGCCAGTCGTGCGTGCCCCGATCCTCGAACGTCCACACGCAGGCCTCCCGAACGCGCCAGAGGTCTTCTTCGAGAAGGGCTCGTAAGAGGATGAGGTCGATCAGATCCCAGTGGCGCAGGTTCGGCCGTCCGTCGGCCGGCTCCTCGGTGACCGCATGAATCTTCTGTGCGATTTGGTAGCGCAGCGACAGGCATGTGACTAGCTCGGGGCTGTCCAGCATGAAGTCTGCGAGGCCGATCGCCGAGGGGACGAGGTCGCTCTCGTCAGCCTCCGGCCAGCCGATCTCAGCAGTCAGCGTCTGCCAGCCTCGGTGTTGGAAGCTCACTTGGAGCGCGAGGCGTTTTGAGCCGGTATCGCGGATGTCTTGCGGCTCGCCCTTGCGGCGGAACTCAAAGCCGCTGTAGGGATGCTCGAAGGCTTCCTCGAGAGCGTCGAGCAGCTCGGTGGCCGGACCGCGGAAGACGATGTCGAGGTCCTGGGTGCTGCGTGCGCCCAGTCCCAGGCGTAGCTCCATCGAGACGCCGCCCTTCGCGTTGCATGGCCGAGGTTTGTGGGCTTGTCCTAATAACTCAGCTGTCAAAGCAGGCTTGGACTTCGGCCGAACGAATCGGGCCGCGAAGTCGGCCCGTTCGGCCGAATGTCCCAGACCTGCGTAGGTTCGAGATGACTGTGCCTGCTGGGCGTCCGCTTAGGCGGTTTGAAATCTGCGCTCACCGACGCATCCCCGAGCCGGCCTTCACACCCAACTCCCGGCGCAGCTGAGCGGCCTGTTTGCGGGTCAGCCTGCTGTTGCTCACGCCGTGGTCGATGGCCTGGCCGATCAGGGCCGGGCCCAGATGGGCGGCGTGGCTCTGGCGAATCGCATGCGCCGGGGTCACGATCGGGATCCCCTCGTAGAGCGTTACGTCTGCATCGGCTAGGTGCTCGTGATGGATCCGATACAGGGTGGGTATCTCACGTCGTATCCGATGGCCGGGTGGGACCGTGATGTGGATCTTGCTCGGGTTGACGTCGCTCAGCTCATACAGCTGGAGTGCAGTCTCATGGGAGAGCACTCCACGCACCCCTCTGGGCCACAGCGTTGCCTCCATATAGGAGTCGAGCGGGGACACAGGGCTGTATCGCAAGCGATACAGCCCATGCCCGCGACGCTCGAGCGTTCCACGCTCTGCCATCCGTATCAGCGTCATTGGCTGGATGCCCAGCTCGCGGGCATCGTGCTGGCTGACGAAGCCGTACTGATCGGCCGCGAGATCGGCCAGCTGGTTGAACGCCGCTCCAGGCACACGGACAAAATAGCACAAAACATGCTAATTTGTCCACAGCCCGATTTCGAGGGTCTTGAATCCCCGATCTCGAGGCCTGTCTGCTCAGGGTGGTTTACCCGGACTGTCTGTCGCGCAAGCGTCGCCGGGCGATTTCCAGCGATTCGAGGTCGACGAGGTCCTGCGGCCGGCCGGCGGCACGCTTCATGGCGAGCAAGTCCTCGATCGAGGCCACGAGCACGGTCATCCCATCGACGTCGATCTTGCTCGCGCGGCGCCGCAGGGCGGGGTAGCCCGGAGAGCCGTCTGGATCGACAAGCAAGTCGATTCCTCCGTCAGGCGTGGTGAGAGTCAGGATCTGTGTCCGACGGAGCGTGCGCCCATCCGGCACGAACGGCAGATCCTCATCGGCTTGGCGCAGCTTCGCCCCCAGCTCGACCAGCACCGCTCCGAGCCTGTCGAGATTCTACTGTCCTGTGGCGTAGCAGATGTCGAGGTCCTTGGTGAATCGTGGACTTGCCTGAAGGATCACCGCCACGCCTCCGATGACGACGAAGTCCACTCCGCCCTCCGTCAGCCGACGCAGCAGGACTCCCAGCCGGAGCTCGGGGATGGCGAACCACCGCTCAGACGTGTTCACCGCGGCTCCTGGCGCCGGCCAGCGACAGCATGCGTCCCTCGATATACATAGTTTCAATGCCGCGCAGCCGCGCGGCAGGCGAAAGTTCGAGATGCTGGCGGATGAGGCTCTCGTCTACTCCGGGGCGACGCGCCGGGGCGTCCAGCGTCAGGCGGTGCCCGGTCGCCCACAGCGCTTTGTCGAGGGTCTCCACGGTGGGGTTGGCACGAGGGCTCTCGAGCTTCGCCACCGCGGCTTGGCTGACCCCCAGCCGGCGGGCGAGCTCCGCTTGGGTGAGGGCGGCGCGACGGCGGGCGGCTCTGAGGACGGAGGAAGGATCTTGCATCCTCCCATATTATAACTTATGAGCTATAAAGATCCTGGGGGAGCTGAACCGTCGTCGAGGTAGACTCGCCCCGGAATGCGAGAGTCCCTGACGTCGGTTCTGCGCTGTCCATGCTGCCGCACGGACGGCGCCTTGCGTCTCTCTGCGACTCGGAAGAGCGATAGCAGAGAGGTGCGCGAAGGTGGGCTCTCGTGTGTGAGGTGTGGCGGTGAGTTCCCGATCGTTGACGGCATCGCCGAGCTCATGCCCAACCCTCCGGAGTTTGTCGTGCGCGAGAGCGCGGGGCTGGATCGCTTTGCCGAGGAGATGCGCGCCGACGGCTGGGATCGTGAGCGCATCCTCGCCCTGCCCGACGTCGATCTGCCTTATTGGCAGGGACAGGCGCGAGCTATGCGGGCTCTCCTTGAGACCGTCGCGTTCGCCTCCGGCCGGCGTCTGCTGGACGTGGGCTCGAACACCTGCTGGGCGAGCAATATCTTCGCCGCTCGCGGACTCGAGGTCGTGGCCTTGGACATCAGCACGAACGACCTGCAGGGCCTGCGTGCCGCCGACTATTTCCTCGACCGCGGCGATGTCTTCTTTGAGCGGATGCGCTCGGTGATGTTCGCCCCAGCGCTCGCGAGCGAGAGCATGGACTACGTGTTCTGCTGTGAGGTGCTCCACCACAACGATTCAGCGCATCTGGAGCGCACCTTGCATGAGCTCTACCGCGTGCTTCGACCGGGTGGTCGCCTGCTCGTCATCAATGAGCCGCTGAGGTTCCCTCTACTGCTGAAGCGCGATCATGGATCTGAGGTCGCCCAGTTTGAGGGCAACGAGCATGTCTACTTTCTCCATCAGTACTACTTCGCTGCCCGTCGTGCGGGCTTCGAGGTCACAATACCCGCGCTGCGCAAATCGCAAGATCCCGCGAATAGCTCCCTGAAGAGCTTCTATCGCTTCGGGCGATCTCTTTGGCGCAACCTCATCAGCGGCGATACGGCACTCATGATGGACTGCACTAGGGGTGCCGGAGCCGGCCACATGGCCGGCGGAGGTGGGTCCCCCCGGCCGCAGGCCGGACCAAATCATAGGTGCCGGAGCCGGCCACATGGCCGGCGGAGGTGGGTCCCCCCGGCCGCAGGCCGGACCAAATCATAGGTGCCGGAGCCGGCCACATGGCCGGCGGAGGTGGGTCC
>Ga0116218_1001857_pt1 | contig 12586 bp, 10 predicted proteins | sample Sb_taG_2_FD_88966 | JGI IMG/M metagenome (GOLD analysis project Ga0116218, IMG submission 88966) | Peat soil microbial communities from Weissenstadt, Germany - Sb_50d_5_LS metaG | ecosystem: Environmental > Terrestrial > Soil > Wetlands > Peat | place: Germany: Weissenstadt | collected 2010-09-21 | reverse complement strand
GACGACGGGCCAGGCGAGCCCGACCTCCACGATGGGCCACCGTACGAAATCTACCCCGAACGGGGTGATTGAGAACCCGATCGACCCAATCGCGCTCGCTCTCGCGAGCGGCGCCACCTACGTCGCCCGTGGATTCTCGGGGGACGTCAAGCACCTCACCGACCTGGTCGCCGCGGGGATCCAGCACAAGGGGTTCGCGTTGGTCGACGTCATGAGCCCGTGCGTCACGTACAACAAGATCAACACCTTCGATTTCTTCCGCCAGAGGGTCTACAAGCTTGAGAGCGCCGGCCACGACCCGACGGACATTGTGACGGCGTGGGAGCGCTCCCTCGAGTGGGGCGACAAGATCCCGATCGGGCTGTTCTACCGGACCGACCGGCCGACGTACGAGGACCTCGAGGAGGTCCTGCACGCGGGCCCCCTCGTCAAGCAACCCGCGGGGATCGGCGGCAACACCACCCTCCTCGATGAGTTCGTCTAGAGCGCGCCCGTTCTGCGGGGTCCTAGGTCACCGCGAACAGGTACGCGTCCGCGTCGTGGAAGTCCTGGTGGAACTTCGCGGAATCGGCGAGCATCGGCGCGGGCGAGAACGCGGGCCAGAGGATCGTGTTCTGCATCGTGACCGCGATGTACTCCACGCTCAGGGCCGTGAGCGACGCGTTGCCGAGAGCGTTCAGCGTCCCATTGGTGAGCTCGCTCACCACCTCGGTGTAGGATGCGTTGACCCAGGCCCATCCGGGCTCCATGGGGTAGAGAAGGACGATGTCCGGGGCGTACCCGGGAAGGAACTCGGCCGCGCTTCCGGGCGCGACCAGGACCCGGCTCCCCGCCGGAAGGTCGGATGCGGCGGCTTGGAGCAGGGCGAAATCCCCCGCGGAGACGTTGCCGAAGTCCCGGTAGATCCTTCCGAGCCCCGGGGCGAGCGACGTGGGTGTGAGCACGATCCCGGGGACGACGAGCAGTATGGCCACCGTCAGCAGCACCGCGGTCGAGGCAAGCGCCCGGGTCTGCGCGCGGGTTCGTGGGGTCCCGGGTGTCCGTTCCGGAGGGGTCGCCGCGGCGGTCCGGGGGGCGGAAGCCGCGAGTCTCTCCACGACGAGGATCAGGGGGATCGCGGCGACGAGGGCGTAGACCGAGAACAGCCAGAGCGTCAGCTCCTGCGCGCTCGTCAGGTAGGCGAGGACCCGCACCGGTGATCCGTCGCTCCCCGCGTCGACCAGGAGACCCAGCCACGCCGCGATCGTGACGCCTGCGGCGAGGGCCCAGCGTCGGAACGGGCCCAGGTACCGGCCAAGCGCGGACGTGCGGCCCACCGCTACAAGGATCAACAACCCGAGGACGAGGAGCAACGCGAGCTCGATCCGGATCGAAGCGAGCGGGGAAAGCTGCACGTCTCCGCCGCGGAACAGGAACGGATCGACGCTCCCGACCCACGTCGCACCCGTGATGCCGACCGTCGACCCGGGGGGAGGTCCCGCAGCTCCGGGGACCAGGATGGGGCTCGTCCGCCCGAGCACGAGGACGTAGAGCGAGGGAACGATCGCGACGAGGGACACGGCAAGGGTGAGCGCCCAGCGGCCCAGCCATCGCGCCGTCGCGCCTCCGAACGCGGGGCGTCCGACGAGGCCGATGACGACCAGCGCCGGGAGCATCCATTCGGCGCCCACCGGGTTGATCGCCGCCGAGTAGCCGAGGAGAACCCCGAACCCGATCGCATCCCCACGACCTGGGGTCCCACGGAGCCAGACGGTGGACTGGGCCGCAAGGAGCAGGACCAGTGGGAATGCGACCACGAGGTCGTTGCTACCTGCGACCAGTGTCCGGGTCCCCGGCCCCAGCCAGGCGAGGACGATCGCCACGACGGCTCCCGCCCGCTCCGTTCCGAACATCCGCCGCCCGAAGACGAAGCCGGAAAGGGGCGCGAGCGCGAAGAACAGCGGCGTCACGAGGAGGCTCGTGCGGGCGGGCGGGAGCCCGAAGGAGATCTGGGCCCACCCGAGCCACGCCGTGATCCCCTGGGGATAGACAATCATGGAGGCGGAGTAGGGGCTGAACGAAAGGGGGAGGGTATGGTGCTGGAGCAGCAGCGCCGTGTAGGATGTCAGGAGACTCGCGTCGTAGGTATTGCCCGTCGGTACAGGGAGGGCCACCGCGAGTTCTACTAGGTAGAGCCCCAGCGCGGAGGCGATCGCCACGAGGACCCAAGGGCGGCCCAGTCGGGCGAATGTGGCCTCGATCGCAGGGCGGTTCCCCGCCCGTCGCAACCGCGCGACCAGGAGCACGAGGGCTCCCGCGGCAAGAATGGGGATTCCGAAAACGACCGGGTCGGTGAACGCTCCGATCGGAAGCGCTGCAACAAGGTAGAGGAAGGCGCCCCCGAGGTAGACGTCGAGGATCCCGCGTTCCAGGGGGTCGGCGGAGCGCCACTGGGGCACCCAGCGCGAGGCAACGACCCGGACCGCCTCGCCCGTGACGGCGGCGACCAGGGCCCAGAGAATGAGGGCGAGCGCCCAAAGGGCGCCCGGCGGCCCGGGGAGGGTCACGGAGGGTCGACCCGCCCCCGGGTTAAAGGAACGACCGGGGCGGGGAACTGAACGGACTCATGGGTCGGCCGCTGCCCGCATCGGGCGCCCAGGTCGCCCGACCCCCATCGGTCCGCAGCTCGGGGAGCCGCCCTTCCGGGGTCGTATATCCGACGGCGGATGGGGGGGTGTGCCCTTTATAGGGGACTTCGACTGAATCGTAAGGGAGCGCGGTAGCAGCTACCATGTCTTCGAAGCAGAACGGGAGTCGTATTGTCGCGTTCGCTCTCGCGACCGGGATGCTCGCGGTGATCGTCGCTTCCGGCATTGCGACCAACGCTGGGGTGGGCCAGGGAACGTCCAGCTGTACCTACGGTAGCTGCCCCGCCGCAGCGTCGTTCCCTCCTTGGGCGATCGGGACTTCGGTCCTGGTCGTCATCATCGCGCTCATTGCAGGGCTTCTCCTGCTCCGCCGGCGTCGCAAGCAGCCGCCGGCTGCCACCGACGCCGCCCCAGCGGCTCCCGAGACCGCCGCGTGGACCGATTCGGACGTTCCCGAGGGCGAGCCGGTGCCGGTGGAAGAGACCCTTCCCGAGTCCTAAGCGGGAATCGCGGTCGCCCCGGTATCGCGTCGAAACGGGGGGAGTTCGGTAGAGCGGAGCCGCGGTGTGAGCCGCGGCGGCAGTCGAGGTCCCCGTCCAAAGCGTCACGCTGCTCCGACCTGCCGCCGGGCCGCCTCGAGTGCCTACGTATTTAGCACGCGGGGAAAACCCCCGGAGGCCTAGGTGTCCGCCGTGCAGGGGACTGAGGTTCGCGACGGCCTCTCGACCGTCACTCGGGGGACGATCTACCTGATCGTCACGACGTTCCTGTTCGTCCTTTTCAGCTTCCTCTCCCGGGTGCTACTGGTCCGCAGCATCTCGCCCGGCGACTGGAGCGCGTTCGCCTTCGGTTTCACGGCGGCGGGGGTCCTGTCGGCGGTGGGCGCGCTCGGCCTGCCCTTGGCCGTAGCCCGTAGCCTCCCGTACTCGACCTCCGACTCGGAGCGGAGGACGATCGTCCGCACGGCGTTCACGGTCGGAGGCGTTGCCGCGGCCACCTCGGCCGTAGCCCTCGGCCTCTCCGGACCCACCCTCGGAAACGCCCTCGGCTCTCCGGCGATCGGCTTCGGCCTCGAGTTCTTCGCCATCGCCGCCGGGTTCAGCATCGTCTCGAACCTGATCGCGGCAGTGTTCCAGGGGTTCGCTGACGTTCTCCCGAACGCCCTGTTCGTCCAGGTGCTCAACCCCGCGTTGTTCCTGGGGTTCGTGGTCGCCGCGGTCACGCTGCCGCCACGCCAGCTGACGTACCACGACGCGCTGATCACCTACGCCGTGGCGGCCGTTGTCACGACGGTGGGCCTCGTGGTCTACGCGCTTCGACGCCTGCCACGTCGCCTGCCCCCGGGTCCCGGAGCCCCCCACGCGCGCGGCGAACTCCTCCGCTTCACGGCACCTCTGTTCGTCGTCGGCGCCATGGCGACCCTCCTCGGGTCGAGCGACACGCTCGTCCTGGGGATCTTCCGGTCCGGCGAGGTCGGGACCTACACGGCCTCGCTCACGCTCGCGAGGCTGCTGCTGGTCGGGATCAATGCCGCGGCGTACGTCTTCCTTCCTGTCGCGGCCCGCTTCGTCCGACGTGGCGATTCCCACGCGGTCCGGCTCACGTACGCTACCATCACGAAATGGCTTGTCGTCCTCTCCATGCCTCTCCTGTTCCTGTTCGTCCTTCTCCCGAGCGAATCCCTCGGGTTCGTGTACGGTTCCGCTTACTCGACGACGGTCCTGCCTCTCCAGATCACCGTGCTGGGGGCGTTCGTCATGACGCTGCTGGGCCCGTCCACTGTCGCCCAGGTCGCCTACGGGTACACCCGTTTGCTCGCGTACAACGCTATCGCTGCCGGGGCCACCGACGTCGTCCTCGCGCTCCTGCTCGTCCCCCGCATGGGGTACGTGGGCGCGGCGATCGCCTGGAGCAGCGCCGCCGTGCTCTACTCGGGGCTTGCCCTCGTGGAGATCGCGTCCAGCGACCGGATCCACCCGTTCCGGAGGCAGTTCGTCGTCCCCCTCGCGGTCGCCGCGCTGCCCGTCGCGGCGCTGTTCCTCGTCTTCCGCCCGACCTTCCCCGGGTGGGCTCTTCCTCCGCTAGGGCTGGCGCTCGCCGGGCTGTTCGTCCTGGTCACGGTCGCGACCCGCAGCATCGACGAGGGCGACCGGCTCCTTCTGGAGGCCGTCGAGCGTCTGATCGGCAGGCCGCTTCCGTTCGTCCGTCGCCTGGGCCGCCGTGTGGTCCGAAAGGACCTGAGGCGCTGATCCCGTCGTGCGAGCGGGTTTCGGACGGGACTCGCGCGCGTGATCGAGGAGGAGGAGGACGATTCCGCCGGCCAGGAGGATAAAGACGTACTCCGCGAAGGTATTCGACGATGCCGATTCTCCTGCCGCGTCCAAGACCGCGGTTACGATGAGCAGCGCGAGCGCGGCGACGATCGGATAGCGCGGGTCCAGACGAACCCAGGCCGAGTAGACCAGGTAGACCGCGAGCAGGACAACGAACAGGAGCAGGTACGGAACGGTCACGAGGGGCCGAACCCGCGTACCCGCGCCGGTTCTAAATCGTATGCGTTAAATGCCCCGGCGGTTGGCCTGCCTCGTACGTCGTGGCGATCGCGGCTCCGAGCGTACCCTCACAGCACGTTTACATAGGACCGATGGCATGGAAAGGTTGCAAGGGCGTTCGCGCCCTGTCACGATGACATCGGAAAGACGAGGCACACGCATCGTCCCCGTTTCGCTCGGCATCGCCATGCTCGCCGTGGTCGTGCTGGCCGGACTCACGCCGAACACCGGTGTGGTCCAGGCCGCATCGGGCTGTACGTACGGGCAGTGCGTCGCGCCGGCCACGTTCCCCACGTGGGCGATCGCGACGTCGGTCGCGCTCGTGGTCGTGGCCCTTCTGGTCGCGTTGCTGATCCTCCGTCGCCGCCGCACTCCGCCCCCGCCCGCGGCACCCGTCTCCGAATGGTCGGGAGGCCCGCCCGCAGGCGCCGGCGGCCCGACGCCCCCGGCCGCCCCTTCCGAATGGGAGGAGGCGTCTCTCGCCGGTGGAGTTGGCGCAGGCGCGATGGGCGCGGCCGATTGGCGCGAACCGACGCCCGTGACCCCGCCCGAACCCGTCGAGCCCGAGACCCTGCCGACGTCCGAGCCCCTCGCTCCGGCCCCAGCGGCCGAGGTCCCGAAGGCGGCCGAGCCCGAGGCGGAGCCGGACATCGACTCGTTGATGCAGGAGCTCGACAAGATCAGTTCCGAGATCCTCAAGCGAACCCCGAAGAAGCGGGTGGACACGCCTTCCGCCGGGGACGCTGCGGAAGACCCCCCGGCCTGAGCCCGCTCCGGCGGTCCTTAAGAGGCCCCTCCCGGTCTACGCTCCGATGACCTCCGTCGCCGACCGGGACGATACGGATCGGTTGCTCGACGAGCTGCGGGACGCGATCCAGCGCTCGCCGGTCCGCCCGCGCGAGATCGAGGTCGGCGTCGCGCTCTCCATCGCCCTCGGGCGCCGCCGCCCGTCCGTCTCCTTCGGCGGCTGCTCCACACCACTTGAGTTCGAAGGGATCCCTGCCCAGACGAACGCCGGGCTTTCCGCTCCCTTCCGGCTTATCGTCGACGGGGCCGGCGGGTCCTAGGGCGACTGAGGAGGACCTTCGGGATGGTCTTCTCCCTGGTCGGCGAGGTCGTGAACCTCATCGTCTGGATCCTCCAGACGATCGGCCTACCGGGTCTGTTCGTCCTGATGATGGTCGAGAGCTTCGGGATACCCCCGATCCCGAGCGAGGTGATCCTGACGTTCTCCGGGTTCCTCGTTGCGGAGGGCATCTTCCCGCTCCCGGGCGCGATCGCGGTCGCGCTCGTCGGCGGGCTGGTCGGTTCCTACGTCGCGTACGCGCTCGGACGCTGGGGACGCGAGAAGATCACCGGGATCGGCCTCGGGGCACTGCGGATCGAACCGAGCCATCTCGAGAGGATGGACCGCTGGTTCTCCCGGCACGGGGAGGTGACGGTCGCCCTCGCGCGCCTTGTGCCGGTGGTCCGGAGCTACATCAGCTACCCGGCCGGGACCGCCCGGATGGAGCCCGTCCGTTTCGGCATCTACACGACGGTGGGGTCGACGCCGTTCGTGTTGGTGCTCCTCTACGCAGGGATCGTCCTCCGTTCCCGCTGGGCAACCATCACTTCCTACTTCACGCTCCTCGACTACGCGTTCGGCGCGCTCGCCGGTCTCGCGGTCGTCTACCTCGTCCTGCTCGTCATGGGCTGGGTCGAACCTGGATGGCCCCCCCGCGTCAGGGATCGAGCGACCGGCTCCCCGCCCACGGACGCCGTGGCCCGCCCGCCGCCCTGAGGGGAGCGCGTACCGGCCCTCGGCCCGGGAGACGGTCCCGAGGGACAAGGACGGGACTACATCTCCAGGAGCGTACTCCGGTCGGACGACCCGTCCCGTCGGACGGCCTACGTACTCTCCGCCGGCCACGATCCTCTCCCCGTCCCGCCAGTGCTCGGAGGGTCGGATCACTTCGCGTCCTTCGAACGCGGTCCAGCGGCCCGCGCGGTCGTTGCCCGCGAGTCGAACGCGAGCGCGGAAGTCCACGACGAGGAGATTCGCCCGGTGGCCGGGAGCGATCCGCCCGAGCGGCTGGCCGAGCCACCGGGCCGGGCGCTCGCAGGCGCTCGCGACCAGGATGGGTAGGGAGACCTCCCGGGCCCGGACCCGCGCGAGGAGGAGCGGCAGCATGGTATCGACCCCGGGCATGCCGCTGGGTGCGCGCTCGAACCCGAGTCCCTTTGCCTCAGCGGAGTGGGGAGCGTGGTCGCTCGCGAGGCAGGGGACCTCGCCACGGCAGAACGCCTCCCAGAGTCCGAGCCGGTCGGCCTCGCTTCGGAGGGGCGGGTTGACCTTGAACCGGGCGTCGGCCCCGGGCCGCGCGGAGAGCAGGAGGTGGTGCGGGGTCGCCTCGAAGGAGATGCCGGCCGCTCGGAGCACTGCGGCCGACGCGGGGGTCGTGACGTGGGCGATGTGGAGGCGCAGGCCGGGCGGCGCGGCGACGAGCCGCCGGATCGCTGCCGCCTCGGCCTCGGGCGGACGTTGTAGGTTCCACCCAACCGGGTCGGTCGGTGGGACCTGCGTGCGGAAGAGGGTGGGGTCTTCCGCGTGAACGGAGACGGGGAGGCCAGCGACCGCCAGCCGTCCGAGGAGCTCGTCGAGCTCTGTCGCCGACGGCGGGTCGTCCATCCCGGTGGTGGGGCTGAGGAAGACCTTGAACCCGCCCGCGCGCCGGGCGAGACCGGAGATGGAATTCGGCCGCCGGGGGCTCGCGTAGAGGAGGATGTCGACGGCGGCCTTGTGCCGCGCGATCGACTCCCGCGCATCCACCCGCTCGACCGAGTCGACCGGCGGGCTCTTGTTCGGCATGTCGCCCACCAGCGTCACGCCGCCCAGCGCGGCCTCCACCGTGCCCGCGGCGACCGACTCGGGGCCCGTGGCGCCGTCCGGGCTCCTCAGGTGAACGTGGAGGTCGGTCGCGGCCGGCAGGATCACCGCGTCGCCGACGTCGTGGCGGGGAGCTCCCGAGCGTATACGGCCCATCGAGAGGATGCGACCGTCCTCGGCGATCGCGATCTCGAGCGGCTGGAGCCGGCCCCCCACGAGAGCCCGGCCCGCGAGGATGCGTGCCGGGGACTCCCGGACCGCTTCTCCGGGCGGGCGGTCGCGTCGCCGCACCGGGGGGACCATCGCTTCGCGGACGCGGGCGGATGGTAAGAAGGCGGCGGGACCCCCATCCAAAGGGCTTTTTGCCGGCGCCCCTCCCCGCACCGTGGCAGGTCGGTCTCGAGCCACTCGAACCCGGACGTACGCTGCCAGCGGCGTCAACCGCTCGAAGGTCACGAAGGCGCTCGGCGAGCTCCTGCGGGCCGCCCGGTACACTGCGCCCGCCTCCCACGGTCGTCCCCTGGACGCTCCGGGACACTACGCCGGGATCGTCCGGGTCGGCCGGGAGACGCTCGCTGTAACCACCGACACCGTCGGAACCAAGGTCCTGCTCGCGGAGAAGCTCGGGCGCTGGGAAGAGGTCGGAGAGGACACCGTCGCCATCAACGTGAACGACCTGGCCTCGGTCGGGGCGCGCCCCGTTGGGATCGTCGACACGATCCTATGCGCGCAACCGGATGCCGCGACCTTCCGGGCGATCGGCCGCGGCCTCGCCAGGGGCCTCACGGCCGCACGCTGTTCGCTCCTTGGCGGCGAGACGGCCGTCGTCGGCGAGATCGTCCGGGGGATCGACCTCGGAGCCACGGCCTTCGGCGTCTTCCCGGACGGCAGGGCCCCGGTTCTCGGGAAACGCATCCGACCGGGGGATGCGATCGTGGGCATCCCGTCGACGGGGATCCACGCGAATGGGTTCACGCTCGTCCGGCGCCTTCTCGACGAGTCCCGTGTCGACCTCCGTCGCCCGCGCCCCGGCGCGCGCCTCGCCGTCGGGAGAGAGCTCCTCACGCCAACGCGGACCTATTCCGAGTTCGCGGACGCGCTCGCGGAGCTCCCCGGCATCCACGGGCTCGCCCACATTTCTGGCGGCGGGGTCCGAAACCTCCCGCGCCTGAACCAGCACGTCCGGTTCAACCTCGACAGCTGGCCCGCCCCTCCTCCGCTGTTCGGGTGGCTGCAGGAGCTCGGAGGGCTCTCGGACCGTGAGATGTTCGAGACGTTCAACGCGGGGATCGGTTTCGTGATCGTTGTGGCGGGCTCCCAGGTTGGCTCGATCCGTCGACGGCTCGCTCGTGTCGGCGCTCGGGATTCCGTCGTGATCGGCCACGTAGAGAAGGGGCGCGGAGTGGTCGTACCTTCCCGCGCCCTGCGGTACGAAGGGTATTCGTGAGCGGGCCGCCCGACGGCGCGATTCTTCCCCAAACGATTAGGGATGCGGCCTGCTGACGCGGGATTGTGACAACCGCCGCCCGGAACCGGGCCCTCGCGATCGGGCTCTCCTTGATTGCCGCCTTCACCTGGGCGACGTACTACCTGTTCGTCCTCTGGGTGAGCCCGGGGACTCCCCCGTCGGCGATCGTCGTCTATCCGTTCGTGTTCGGAGGGGGCGCATACGCGGCGCTCGCGCTCGTTCAGGGGCACGCCACGGCGTTCGGGCGTGTATGGCGTACGTCGGATGCGTACGTCCGCGTCGCGTTCCTGATGGGAATGCAGCTTTCGGTCCTGGCGTCTACCCTTCTCGCCGGTCCGGTCGATACGTCCCTTCTCGCACTGATCGGGGACGTGATCGCGACCCCCATCCTCGCCGCGTGGCTGGTAGGGCTCTACCGCAAGCAGATCGGGACCCCCCTCTTCGTTGCCGGCCTCGTCACGAGCCTTCTGGGCGGAACGATAGCCATCCTTGGCGGTCAGCGCCTCGCCCCCGTCCCGTATGTGGGGTGGCTCGCAGTCGCGGCCGTACCCGTGATGACCGCATTCTACTTCGTCCTCACCGCGCGAGCCGGGGAGACCGCCCCCTCCTCCGCGATCGTGGCGCAGTCGATGCTCGCGGCGGCGGTAGTGAGCCTCGTCATCGCCCCGCTCGTCCCCGGTGGATGGAGCGGGATCCTCCACATCGCGCCGCTCCCGCTCGCCGCGCTCGCGGCGACCGGGCTCACGAGCTTCTTCCTCGCCCCGCTGGTGTACTTCCGGGCCATCGACCGTGTCGGCGTCGTGCTCCCGCCGATGCTCATGACCGCGATACCGGTCTTCACGCTGCTGCTCTCGGCGGGCGTCCTCGGCCTCGGCCTTCCGCTGCTTGCCGTGCTCGGCGTACCGGTGGCTGCCGCTGGCGGCATTCTCGCCCTGCGCGCGTACACGGCGTCGGCGGCGCCGGCGCAGCTCCCTTCGGGTCCGACCGAGGAGTAGGCTCGCGACCGGCCTACTCCCAGTCCGTAAGGCTCCGATTGGACGTTCGACGTCGGGTCGACTTGTCCAGTTCTCCGACCGGAGTGTCGAGGGATGCGGGAGGCCCCGATGCCTTGGCGGCGGCCTCCCTCGCTCCGCCCAGCCGCTGCTGATGGCTACCCCGGAGCAGCGCGGCGGCGTCCCAGTCGAACACTTCCGTAACCCGGGAGAGGGTCTGAGCCACCCGGTCCGCGTAGTACTCCCAGTCCGGTTGCTTGGAGAGCGCCCGTCCCTCGACCCACGGTTCGACCTCCTGGGGGCTTCGGCGGGAATCGGTGACGATCCAGGCGACACGCATTCCCGGGAAGACGTCGTAGCCTTCGCTGCGAAGCTGCCGATAGACTCGGAGGAACGGGAGCGCGTCACGGGTCGAGGCGTTGTACTCGCCCTCGTCGCGGACGCTCCGGGCCACGACGAGACGCTCGACGGGGACCTCTCGATTGCGGACCGCCTGGACCAGCTCTCGCGACCGGCGGATCGCGCCGTCGGTATCTCCCTTCAGGACAAGGTCGAACACCTCGAACAGGCAGTCCGACTGGTAGTCGAAGGCATCCGTCCGTCTCGTCTCGTAGCCGCGAACGACCAGCTCTTCGCGGGGCCAGACGGTCTTGCCGACGTAGCGCTTCTTCGCGCCGTGGGAGAAGAACGCCTCGTAGATCAACTGGAACTCAAACGTCACGCCTTCGTGGCTGAACCGCTTCGCGAGGGACTCGCCGAACTCGCGCGCCCCCTCGAGCGACGCCACCGGGGAGCGCACGAAGACGGAGTCGGTGTCGGAGTAGACGACGTTGGCCCCTTCCTTCTCGAGCTCGCCGATGATGGACGTGATCGCCTGGCGCGCGAACGCCGTGATCGCGGCGCCGATGTCCTTGTTCGTGAACCGGTAGAAGCTCGAGGCTAGGACCCCGTAGAACGAGTTCATGAGCACCTTGACAGCGTCCTGAAGCCCGTCGTAATACTTCGAGGTCTCCGGGTCGGTGGCGCTACGACCGGCGGCTCGGAAGCGCGTGCGGTCCGCGAGGAGCTCGGCCAGGATCTCCGGAATGATACCGCGGCGGAAGGAGGACGTCAGGAATCGCGCGCCGTTGGGCGCGACGGTAGTACCCTCGGGGGAGAGCGTCGTGAAGCAGAGGTTCCGGGCGATGATGATCGACGGGTACATCGACTTGAAGTCGAGCACCACCACCCACGGGTAGAGGCCGGCCCGGATCCCGTGGACGTAGCCCCCCTCGATGGGGCTCTCGCGGCCCGCGTAGTGGTTGGACGGGACACCGACCCCGCGGGCGTCGGCCCGGGGGATCAGGATCGAGTCAATGAACAGGGAAGTCCGCCCGTTCAGACCCTCCTCGAGCGGCAGGTGGGCCACCGTCGCCAGGTCCGTCGCCTTGGCTATCGTCCGAAGTCGCTCGAGGATCCGGAAGGCGAGGTCCGCGTCGTGCTCGCAGTACTCCATGACGGCCACGGGATCGCGGGCCCATTCCTGGTCCATGTTGCGCCGGTCGACCGCGAGCTTCGAGTCCCCCAAGAGCGTACGCGCCACGAACTGGAGCGTCTCCTGCTTCGGCCGCAAATCGCGGCGGGCAGACCACCAGGCGTCGGCCACGACCCGTCCGGGAATCTTCCAGAGGCGCTCCCCCATCTCGCGAGGCTCCGACCGTTCCCGTCCCAGCGCGAGCGGAGGTAGTCCGAGGTGCTTTGCCCGCTCTACCAAGAGCGGGAAGTCGTAGCCGCCGATGTTGTAGCCCGTGAGGACGTCGGGGTCGTCCTCGACCACGACCGTGACGAACTCCTCGAGGATCTTCTTCTCGTCCGCGTTGTGCAGCCGGAACGTGCGTCGGGGCCTCCCGGCGCCATCGGCCACGCCGCAGATGGTGAAGATCGTGCGCTCGCGGATCGCGTTCTCGATGTCGAACGAAAGCACCCGGAGGTCCGGCCGGAAGGCGGGAGCGGGGCGCACGTCCCGCGGCTCATCGTGGAGAATCCGGACCACGTCCGGTATCGTGTACCGCGCCCGCACCGCGTCGGGCTCGTCCTCG
>Ga0116218_1001856_pt1 | contig 12589 bp, 9 predicted proteins | sample Sb_taG_2_FD_88966 | JGI IMG/M metagenome (GOLD analysis project Ga0116218, IMG submission 88966) | Peat soil microbial communities from Weissenstadt, Germany - Sb_50d_5_LS metaG | ecosystem: Environmental > Terrestrial > Soil > Wetlands > Peat | place: Germany: Weissenstadt | collected 2010-09-21 | reverse complement strand
GGTGCCGGCCGCAGGAGCGGCCAGGACCAATCTGAGCAGCGGCGGGCCGGCGCTGGGATATCACGACGCCACGCCGGTGTAGAAGTACGGGTCGAGGACCCGCACCTCGCTGATCGAGTCGACGGGCAGGCCGTTGGCCAGTGCCGCGCGTTCGACCGATTCGGGGCTCGGGCCGTCGTAGATGCAGAACGTCTTCGTGTGGTCGATCGAGACGTAGGACGTGATCCAGGTGACGGACTCCTCGGCGTTGTTCTCGACCACGCCGAGGCAGGTCTTGGCGCCGTCGGCGGTCACCGGAATCGCGAGCCCTTCTGGGAAGGTTCGCTGGACGAGGAAGCGTGGCACGGACTTCTCCTTTCGATTGGGGGTCGCCGTGCGGCGACTGGGAGTGAGCCAACCAGGGGCCGGCCGGGCGACGGTCGAGTCCTGGTCGAGCCCCGGTGGAGCCAGCCGCCGTATCGTCTAGGTGTGAGGGTGAACCTGCTGGGGCCGGTGCGGGTCGATCGGGCGGCGGGAGGCGAGGTGTTGCTCGGCGCCGCCAAGGAGCGGTCGCTGCTCGCCGCGCTGGCATTGCGACCCGGTTCGGTGATAGCCGTCGACGTGCTCATCGATGAGATCTGGGGGGAGACCGCTCCTCCGAGCGCGCGAAAGACCTTGCAGACGTACGTGTCGAACTTGCGGCGTGCCCTGGGTCCCGATGCGGTTGCGACGCACCCTTGCGGCTATTCGCTCAGGTTGCGGCCGGAGGACACCGACGTGGGGTGCTTTCGCGCTCTTGTACGCGAGGGAGAGCAAGCCCTCAGAGCAGGACGCGCGGGACCCGCCCGCGAGGCCCTCGCCGCCGCCGTCGCCCTGGGGAGGGGTCAGCCTCTGCAGGGCGTCGGGCGGCACACCGGCCTGGCCGCGGAGGCGGTGCGGCTCGAAGAGGAGTTCCTTACCGCCCTGGAGACCAGGGTCGAGGCCGACCTGGCCGCCGGGAGCGGCGCGGAGCTGGTGGGCGAGCTCGAGAATCTCGTACGCGACCACCCGTTCAGGGAACGACTGTGGTCCCACCTGCTCGTGGCCCTGTACCGCAGCGGCCGCCAGGCTGACGCTCTCGCCGCGTACCAGCGGGCGCGGCGGTTGCTACGCGACGAGCTGGGATTGGAGCCCGGCGGGGAGCTGCAGAGACTGGAGCGGGCGATCCTGGGCCAGGACCTGTCGTTGCTGGGTCCGGCCGCGGAGGCGGAAGCGACCCCCCAGACCGCTGAGGTGCGCCGCTCTCCGGTCCGTTATGCGGTGACCCCGGACGGCACCCACGTCGCCTACCAGATCGTGGGCAACGGCCCCCTGGACGTGCTGGCGATCCCCGGCTTCGTCTCGCATCTGGATATGTGGTGGGACTCCCCGACCGACCACCTCGTCAGGAAGCTGGCGTCGTTCAGCCGGCTCATCCTGTTCGACAAGCGCGGCATGGGCTTGTCGGACCGGCCCGGGAACGTCGACGTCGAGCACTGGGTGGAGGATTCCGCAGCCGTCCTCGATGCCGTCGGCTCGGAGCGGGCCGTGCTCCTCGGGATATCGGCGGGGGTCCCCACCGCGATCCTGTTCGCGGCCATGTACCCGCAGAAGGTCAGTTCGCTGATCCTGTACGGCGGGTTCGCCCGCCTCATCGCCGGCGACGGCAACGACCCTGGGCTCGACGCTGCAGCGGTAGACCGGTTCGCCCGGCACATGGAGGCGAACTGGGGCACGGGAGTCGGAATCTCCACCCTGGCGCCCAGCCGGGCCCGCGATCCCGCAGCCCGCGAGTACTGGGCTCGGCTTCAGACCAGAAGCGCCAGCCCAGCAGCGGCCGCCAAGTTCGTGCGAGCGCTGGCCGACATCGACGTTCGCCATGCCCTGACGACGATCTCGTCGCCGACCCTGATACTGCACGCGAACCGCGACCAGAACGTCCCGATAGGCGCGGCGCGGGCGATGCGCGACCAGATCAAGGGGGCGGAACTCGTCGAACTCGACTCGGACATCCACCTCATCTGGCTCTCTGACGTCATCGACGAAGCGACCCGCCACATTGAGTACTTCATCTCGCGGGCGATCCGAGCGCGAGATGCGGACCGGGCGCTGGCGACGATCCTCGCAGTCGGCCCGGAGAGGCGGGCACCCCACCAGGATGCTGTCATCGATTCTTTCGTAGAAAGGTCGCGGGGCACGACCTTCCGGGGTACCACGCTCGCGTCCTTCGACGGGGTAGCGAGGGCGTCGTTCGACGGTGCGGCGCGGGCTGTCCGCTGCGCGGTGGCGCTGGTGTCCGAGCTGCCGCGGATCGGGGTCGGCGTTCACAGCGGCGAATGCGAGACGTCCGGCGGACAGGTGCGCGGGGTCGCCGTCGACATCGCGACACAACTGGCGGCGACCGCTGAGCCTGGCCAGGTCCTGGTCTCGCAGACGGTCCGGGACCTTCTCCTCGGCTCAGCCATCGACCTGCGACCCCATTGCCAGCAGAGCTTCAAAGACGTTCCCGGTGAGTGGGAGGTCTTCTCTGTGGACAGCGCCAGCCGCTCCGGCAAGCCATGATGGGCCGCGATCACCCGCCAGGTGGATGTCAGCAACGGCCAACAGACCGGCCCGACACACCGCATCGCACCGCCGGCCGAGGGCCGCTGGGACTTGAGATATCGACGGACAGGGCCCCAGACCCCGGCGGGCCGGCGGTTCGGACAACTCGCCCGTAACGTGTCCTCGAGTTGTCCCCGAATCCCGGGACGGCCTGTCCTTGAACGCCGGGTAGGAGCGCACAGAATGACGGCCAGCAGTGCCACAACGCGGCGCCCTATTCGGCGCTCGGTTTGCTCACCCTCTGAAACACGAGTCGCGCAGCGTGACAATTGCTCGTGATGGCCGTTGCGCGATATCCGCCGTTCTGGCGCCAGTTGCGGTCGGCTGGCTGGCCGTCCGTGCTGCGCCCGAACAGGGCGATCTGCGCGTGGTTGGCCCGGGTGACCGACGCTGGGGTCGTGCCGGATGGCAGATGAGTCGCGCGGTTCAGTGCGGACCCGGATCCTCAGACGATGGCAGGGACAACAGCCTCGATCAGGTGGGGTCCGGGCTCGGTCAGCGCTCGTGTCAAGTGCTCGGCGAGTTCTTCGGCCGTGTCGGCGTGCGCCGCGGGGACGCCCATGGCTTGGGCTAGTCCGGTGAAGTCGAGCGGTGCTCCGCTGAGGTTGATCAGGGGGCTGTCGTGCAGCTCGTTCTGGCCTGGTTCGCGGAGGTGTTCCCATTCCTCGCGGAGGATGCCGTAGGAGCTGTTCTTGAGGATGATCGTGGTGATGTTCAGGTGCTCGCGGGCGTGTGTCCACAAGGCTGAGATCGTGTACATCGCGGATCCGTCGCCGTCGAGGAGGATGACCGGCCGGTCTGGTGCGGCGACGCGGCGCCGGCCGCCAGGGGAAGCCCCATTCCCATCGCGGTTCCGGTCAGGCTGAGCAGGTCGTGGCGCGGGGCGCCGACCGTCGCGGCGGGGAGCGCCTGGCCGGAGCTGATCGTCTCATCGACGATGATGGCGTCCTCCGGTAGGAGCGCTGCCAGTACCTGTGGCCACGACTGCAGGGTGAGCGGCCCGGATGGCATCGCGGGACGCGCCGCGGCCGCCACCGTCGCGGCCGCGCCGGGCGCGACGATCGCGGCCAGGTCGGTGAGCGCGCGGGCGGCATCTTCGCCCGGGGCCGCGAGCGCGACCGTGGCGGCGCCAGCGGGGACCGGGGAGCTCGGCTGGCCCAGATAGGCGAAGCCCATCACCACCGGCTCGTGCACCCCGGCCAGCAGGACGTGGCTGGCGCCCTTGAGCTGTGCCACGGCCTGCTCGGGATAGAACCCCAGCCGCGGGAAGCCGGGCAGGCCAGCGCCGTGCTCGAGCCGGGCCGGGGACGTCTCGGTGAAAACCGGGATTCCGGTTGCCGCGGCGATGCGGCTCGCCGCCCGCAGACCCTCCTCACGGCAGGCGGCCCCGCCGAGCAGCAGCACTGTCTGCGCGCCCCGGTCGGCCAGGGCGGCGATCCGCTCTATCCGCTCGCCGGGCACGATACTGGCCGGTGACGGCGGCACCGGGGCCGCCATGGTCTCGGTCGGCGACCAGGACACGTCCGCGGGCATGATGACGGTGGAGATGCGCCCGGGTGCCGACGCCGCGTCGGCCACCGCCGATGCGGCGCAGGAACTGACCTGCTCGGCGATCAGCGGCGTCCGGACTGCGCTGTCCAGTGCGCGTGCGACGGCGGGAATGTCGGACTCCAGCGGCGGATCGAAGCGCTTGTGGTAGGTGGCGTGGTCACCGATCACGCTGACGATCGGCGTGTGCGCACGGCGGGCGTTGTGAAAGTTGGCCCAGGCATTGCCCTGACCGGGTCCCAGATGCACCAGCGTGGCGGCGGGCCGCCCGGCGATGCGGCCGTAGCCGTCGGCGGCCCCGCTGACGACTCCTTCGAACAGGGCCAGGACTGATCTCAGGCCGGGAGTCGCCTCCGCTGCCTCTACCAGGTGCAGCTCGGTCGTTCCGGGGTTGGTGAACAAGGTGGTTATCCCCGATTCGACTAGCGTGCGCATAAGAGCGTTTGCGCCGTCCATGGCCATTGGTCCTTTCATGAGGTCCGTGCGGTCGCCGCCACCCGCCAAAGATCGCCTCCCGCTCCGCAGAGCGCCGAGGTGACGTCGGCATGGTGGGCAATGTCGGTGTGGTCGAAGAGGTCAAAGCGGACAGGATGGAGTTGCGGTCCCTCTCGCGGAACAGGGGCTCGATGTCACACACGCACCTCGGCGTGTCGCCTTCGCCAGGTGCTGTCATGTCGTTTCCTCGTTTTCGGCCCGGCGGCTGTCGGGTCTGGGGCCGCGTCCTAGGTGGTGCGGGTCTCTCCGGGCCTGGCTGCCTTCAGGCTCGCTATCTGCGCCCGGGCGGCAGCCACCAGTTCGTCGTTCGTGTTCGCGTGCCCGCCCAGGCCCCAGCCCCCGTCCGGGGCTTCGGTGAGCAACACCCAGGTCCGGCTGGCCAGCGCTGGGTCGCCGGCGGCACCGGCGGCGATGGCAGTCAGCCGTTCGACGACGGCGAGCTGCTTGGCGCGGTTCAGCGCGCCTGCGTTGGTGAGCACCTGGATGCGTACGTAGCTGTCTTCGCCGTCGACGTTGGACACGCTGTCCGAGGGCAGTTCGTGGATGAAGGCCGCGGTGTTCTGCCGGAACATCGGGATGTCGGGCACCTGCTCGATGGTCATGACCGCGGTCGCCAGGTCGACGGCGAGCTGGTGCTTGTCGGCGAACGTTCCAGTCGTCGCATAAAGATCAATCATGGGCATGGCGGGTGCTCCTTCGGGGCATCGGGCGGGTGGTCGCGGGCGAGGTGGTCAGCGGGTGGCCCGCACGGCGCTGAGGATGACGGCGGTGACGAGGCCGGGGTTGTAGATCATGGACAGGTGCGGGGCGCCGGAAGCCAGGGTGATGTGGGCGTGGGCTTGTTCGGCCATGGCGAGCAGCTCGGCGGGCGGGATGGCGTGGTCGGCGGTGCCGATCACGGCCCAGGACGGGATGGTCTGCCAGGCCGGGACGCCCGAGGGCTGGGTTAGCGCGAGCGAGGTGAGGGGCCGCTGGGTGGCCGCGAGCACCCGCGCCTCGGCGGCGGGCAGGCCGTTGGCCATGCAGGACGGGAACACGCTCTGCTTGATGTAGACGTCGACGGCACCTGCGGGCGCGCCCGGGTACGGCTGGGCCGTCACGTTCGCGGCCGGCAGGACGCACGACCCGGGGTAGGCGGAGACGAGCTGGCCGATGGTCTGGCCCTGGGCCGGCGCGAAACCGTCCACGTAAACTAGCGCCTTGACCTGGTTGTCGCCGGTGGCGGCGTTGGTGATGACGGCGCCGCCGTAGGAGTGCCCGACCAGGATGATGGGGCCGGAGACGGTGTTGAGGAAGTCGCGGAGGTACTCGGAGTCGTAGCTGAGGCCGAGCAGCGGGTTGGGTGGTACGTAAACCGTGTACCCGTCGTGCTGGAGCAGGCCGGCGACCGCGTCCCAGCTTGAGCTGTCCGCCCAGGCCCCGTGGACCAGCACGATGCTGGGCTTAGGCCCGCTGTCCGTGGCGGTACCGGCGCTGGCGTGCGCGGTGGCCGCCTGGCCGGCCGGGACGAGCAGCGCCGCCGCCGCGGCGGCGGCTAGGGCGGCCAGGCGGATCTTTCCGTACCGCGTGGCTGGCGAGAATTTCATCTGTTCCTCCTGCGCTGGTGCCCGGTCTCCAGGCGGTAATCAGGCTTGTGTGGCCCGTTCACAGGGAGTTCGCGGCTTCCCGGATGACGTCCAGGACCAAGCCGGGCTGGGACAGCATGACAACGTGGCTGCTGTCCACGTCGTAGGTGCGGGCGCCCATCCGCTTGGCGGCGGATCGCTCGAGGTCGGGATGGACGGTCCGGTCGTTGTTGGCGACGATGTACCAGCTCGGCTTGGTGCGCCAGGCGGTGCCGGGGACCTTAGCGTTGAACAGGTTCGCGTCCGGTACCGTCTGGGTCGCCCAGACCAGCTTCTGCTCCTGGTCAGACAGGTCACCCGCGAACGCCCGGGTGCCCTCGGGCCGCATCCAGATGCGCCCATCGACGACCTGGATGTAGTTGAAGACATCCGTGACGGGGAACTGGTTCTGCTGACTCTGGGAGGTTTCGGTTTCGTCGGGGGCGAGCGCGGCGATGTATACCAGGCCGGCCACGCGGTCATCGATGCCCGCAGCGGTGATCACGGTACCGCCGTAGGAGTGGCCGACGAGCAGGACCGGGCTGGCGACCTGGCCTATCGCGCGGGTCACCATCGCGACGTCAGCCTCGAGCAAGTCAAGACTGTGCTGGGACGCCAGGACCTGGTATCCGTCCGCCTGGAGCGCGGGGATTACTTTGCTGAAGCACGAGCCGTCGGCCCAGAGCCCGTGCACGAATACGATGCTCGGCTTGGACTGAGGAATCACGGTTTCCTCCCTTGATGGGTTCGTCTAATCGTGCGGAGCGGGAGATCCGCGCCTGATCAGCAAACCGCTGCCAGGAGATGCCGCGCCATCGCGCGAATCCGTGATCTGCTGCCCGGCGGCGCTCACCCGAATGCGTGAGCGACAGGCAGCGCCAGATGCTGTGAGGGTGGGTGACGTCTCGGGCTCAGCGGGCTCGGCTGGCCAGCCCTGACGTCTCCGGAAGGACCGTGTGATCGTGACCGAACCGACGATGCCTACGGTGGTTCTTATTCACGGCGCGTTCGCGGACGCGTCCGGTTTCAGTGGCATTATCCGTGAACTGACGACGGCTGGGTATGACGTCGTGGCGCCGCCGAATCCGCTGCGCAGCCTGGCCTTCGACGCCGCGGCTATCGGCAAGGTGGTCAGGGCCGTCCACGGTCCTGCCCTCCTCGTGGGGCACTCCTACGGCGGGGCGGTGATCACGCAGGCGTCCGCTGGCCTGGACAATGTGTCCGGGTTGGTCTACCTGGCCGCGTTCGGCCTGGAGGCGGGCGAGAGCTGCGCCAGTGTGCAAGAGCCATTTCCGCCGTCGATGCTCGCGGCTGCCTCCTACCCCACGCCCTACGATGCGCCTGGGTCCCCGCACGGTCCGGACCTTTACCTCGGCAAGGAGCGGTTCCGTGAGACGTTCTGCGCCGACGTCCCGGTCGACGTCGCCGACGTCATGTTCGCCACGCAACGCCCGCTTTCGCTCGCCGCCCTGACCGAGAAGGCGACAGCGGCGGGATGGCGAGCGCACCCCTGCTGGTACCTGGTTTGTGAGCAGGACAACGCCATCGCGCCGGGCGCGGAACGATTCATGGCCGAACGGATGAAGGCGACCACGGATTCGATCAGCGGATCGCACACGGCCTTCATCGCCCAGCCGGTGCGGGTGGCCAGGTTCATCAAAAAGGCGCTGGCCGGCTGAGGCCCGGCGACCTCTTTTCAACGACAGGAGCCCGGTGGCCACCTTCATGAACCGGCCGAACTACCGGCAGCGGTGGAGCGAGTCGTTCACCGATCCGAGCGGCGCGGCCTTCGCCTCGCTCGTCCGTGCTGACGTGGTACTGGAGGGAAGTATCTTTGCCCGGCCCGTCTGGGGCCAGCAGGCGGTATGGACGACTCTGCGGACCGCCGCCGGCATCTATGACACGCTGGCGTTCATCAGCGACGCGGAACGCGACGGACGCGCCTACCTGGACTGGACGGCTACCGCCCTGGGCCAGCCCGTCGCCGGGGTGACCGTGCTGCGCCTGGACGATAGCGGGCTTTTCGCCAGCGTCGCCATCCATCATCGCCCGCTCGGCGCCGTGATCGCGTTCTCCGCGGAAATGGGCAGGCGCCTGGTCGGCCAGGTCGGCGCCGATCACTTCTACCAGCCCCCGTAGCCGGCCCGGAACCGCTTCCGGCGACCGCCGGAACCTCAGGCCGGCTGGCGGGCGTTCACCAGGTTGGTCAGCTGGACCCGCGAGCGCACATCGAGCTTGACGAACACTGACCGCAGGTGCGTCCCGACGGTGTTGGCCGAGACGTTCAGGTGTACGGCCGCGGACTTGTTGGTATGCCCTTCGCTGATCAGCCTGGCCACCCGCATCTCGGTTTCGGTCAGCGCCGCCCAGCCCGCCGTCGGCCGGGGATCAGCGGCCGTCCACCACGACCGGCGGATCCCGGCGGCGCGCATCATCCGCTGTACCTCGCACCGGGCGCCGTCTGCGCCCGCCTCGTGGTACAGGGCCCACGCCGGATCCAGGCGATCCCCGGCGGCGCCGAGGTCACCGGCACGCAGCAACGCCCGGCCGTAGTCCTCGAAGACACCGGCACGTACCAGCGGGCGCGGGCTGCGCGTCGCGACGTCCGCGGCCAGCGCCAGCCGGTCAAGGTCTTCGTCGACCAGCCCCCGCAGGCCCAGCGCGATCGCCTCGAACGTGGCCACGCCCGGGTTGCGCCGTTCTCCCTCCTCAGCCAGTTCCGCGGCCTGCCCGGCAAAGCCCGGGTCGCCAGCGGCCAGACCGATCCGGGCCAGCGTCCGCACCCAGCCCGGCTTCCACGGCCAGGGATCCAGTTCTCCTGGCGCAGATTCCAGCAGCGGCGTCAGGAGCTTCACCGCGAGCGCGGGATCACCTTCCTCGGCCATCAGCCAGCCGCGCACCAGTACCAGAACCGGTACGTGCGCCAGGTCCGCGGACTCAGCCTGCCCGCCCAGTGACCCCCGCCTGCGCGCCTGCTGCACATCGCCGCGGACCAGGGCGGCCGCCACCAGGACCGAAGCGGACTCCAGCTGGCAGACCCGGCTGCCCAGTTCCCGGCCCAGCGTCATCAGCGTGTGGGCCGCCGCCTCGGCGTCGTCGAGCCGGGCCAGGTTATAGTCCTGCCAGATCTGCGCGTACAGCAACGACGGCAAGATCGTCGCGCTGTCGTGGCCGGCCTGCTGCCACGCCTGCGCCAGCAGCGTCTCGGCGTGTGAGTAGCGGTCCAGGTGTTGCAACGCCATGATCTCCTGCGCCACATAGGCCGGCTCGTCCTCGGCGCGCAGTTGCCGGAAGTACGACAATGACGTCCGGTGATCCCCGGCGTTCCGCGCGGTCTCCGCGAGTGCGTGCAGCGCGAACAGCCGGCCCGTCCGGTCCGCCGCCGCCTCCGATGTCACCAGCGCCTGCTCGGCCACCGGCTGGGCCCGGGCCGGAGATCCCACCCGCGACAGCGCCAGTGCGTGCAGCGCCTCGAGCCGGGCCCGTAGCGCAGGCGACAGCCCGGGCCGCTCCAGCGTGGCGCGGCAGCGTTCCTCCGCCTCGGTCCACCGGCCCGTCAGCCACATCGCACGCGACAAGGCCACCTCAAGGCGCCCGGCCGACTCGTCATCGTCGAGGTAGGCCAGCAACTGGTCGGCCACTGCTAGCGCGTCCGTGCACCGCTGGACCAGGCTCAGCAACTCCACACAGCGTTCACCCACGGCCAGCCAGCTGAGCCGCCCTGGCCGCAGCGCCGAATAGGCGGTCAGCATCAACTCGGCGGCCGTCTTGGGCAGCGCGGTCACCGCGTCGCCGGCGGCGTCGGCCAGCAACAGCGCTACCGTCTCATCACCGGGCTTGATCGCCGCCCGCGCGTGGGCTGCCACCGTCAGCGCGTCACAGCCGACGTCCCTCAGGTGCCGGGCGCAGGTCAGGTGAATGAACTGACGAGTCCGTTCCGGCAGGTCAGCGTACACCGACTCGCGGACCAGACCGTGACGGAACAACAGCGCGCCATGCTCACTGCTCAGCAAGCCCGCTTCGATCGCCTCGTCGGCGGCCTCGGCCACCGCCCGGGCCGACACGCCATCGAGCAGCTCGGCCGCGTCGTCGACGGGCAGCGGCTCACCGAACACCGCCGCCAGCCGGACCAGATCCACGGCCCGCGACGGGAGAGTCCGCAGCAGCCGCCGCACCGCCCGGACGAGCTCGCCGGGGATGTCGCCCGGGTCACTGCCTTGCACCTGCGCACTGAGCAAGCCCGATACCACCTGCACCGCTAGGAACGGGTTCCCTCCGGACCGCTCCAGCATCTGCCGGGTAGCGCTACTGGGAACGGTCCCGAGATGGTCACCGGCCAAGGCGATGATGTCGCTGGCTGCCAGCGGCCCGAGCTCAACACGGGTGAAGAGAGGATTACCGGCCGGATCGTCGGCCAGCGTGTCCAGGAGCGGGAGGCTACTAGACCGCGAGGTAAGCAGCCAGGCGACGGGCGAACCGGCCAGCCGCCCCGGCAGCGAACGGAGAAGGAAGGCGCTCAGATCATCCAGCCATCGGACGTCGTCGGCCGCCACGAGAACCGCGCGCTCCGCACTCACCCGCTCCAGGGCGTCAGCCACGGCGTCCAGGAGCAGCAGCGGCTGGCTAGCCAGGGGCTCGAGCGGCGCGAACGCGTCCGCCGACAGGACCGGATCCAGGCCATCCCGCAAAGCCGTCAGCAGCGGCCCCCCGGGCACCACCCGGCCGATCCGGTCAGCCCGGACCAACCCGCACACCACTCCCAGGCGCGCGGCCTCCCGCAGCACGGCCGAGACCAGCGCGGATTTGCCGATCCCCGCCTCCCCCGTGACAACCAGGCCGCCGCCCTGCCCGGTCTGAATGACCCTGCGCAGCAAGCCGAGGGCCGTCGCCATCGGCTCGGACCGTCCGCGCAGCACAATGCCAGCCATATCCACTCTCCCAGGTCACGCGCCCGCGCCATCATAAGACCGGTAACACCCATGTTCAGGCCGTGCGCACCCGCGCTCTCTCACACAAATAGGTGACCCGTAGCTTGTCAACGGCCAGGCACGGATCCCGGCGCCCGCTGCTGGCAGGCCGCGGCCCCCGTCAGCACCCGGCCCTGCCCCGCAGCGGGCGGATCACTCCCCGCCGCCGGCATCCGGTCTTGCCCTGGGTGATACCGCCGGGTTCCGTGCTCCTCGTTCTCGCAGGCATTTCCCCTGATCTCTCCCCGGGCAGCGGTCCTGGCGCCGGTCGCGTGATTACCCTTTGTGATCGGGCTACGCACCTGAGGAGATAGGCCACGGAGATGGGCAAGGCGCAGTCCCGCCATTCGTCACGTCATAACAACCGTGCCTGCAACCGTGGCCGCCGCGCCGAACGGGAAAATCTGAGCGTGCAAACACAAGTCGCAGGCGTTTCCACCGACGAGCAAATAGTCGGCGCGATCTCGCAAGGCGGCGGCGTTCGGCGACCGTTCACCCACTGTGACAGCTACCCGTCTACCATGTTGCTGCTAGCGTGCCGGTCACGGAGTTGCGCGCAGTTGGAGGTTTCGTACCCTAGGCGCCGCCGAATGCCCTACACAATCGACGCGCACGCGCATCCGGGCCGACGTGGCGCTATATACCATCGATGGCACCCTGATCACCGTTGACCTGCGATGGGACTCGTCGACCGCGTTCGCGCCATGAAGCAGGACGGGCGCCGCCGGGTACGAGCCCTCAAACGCCATGGCGGCCGCGCCATCGCCTCGAACAGACCCGGTTGACCAGGCAATGCGGCCGGATGGTCAGGTTGGCCCCGCGCCTGGCGGGCACCAAGTAGGCGATCGCCGTGGAGCCGGTCCCGCCTGCTTTACGAACGGGCACATGCCGGTCGCCTTCGGGTGGTTATGGTCGGTGACTCGGGAAGCCCAGGCGGCGACAGACCTAGAAAAGGGCACCGGGCCGCCGCGCCCGTACAGTTCACCCGTCCCTTGCGGGTCGTTTCCAGCCCAAGCCCGCGGAAGTGCGGCAATACCTTCGCCCGGTCCCATTCATCGTTACCCAGCGCCGCCCACTCGTCGTAGTCCGCGGGCACGCCGCGCAGGGCGATCGTGGCGTTGACGGCTGAGGAGCCGCCGATCACCCGGGCTCGGTCCGGTGATCATGAGCGTCCCGCCGGGCTGCGAGGTGATCGCGGCCGCTGAGCGGCGGGCAGATCCGCCCAGGGTCTCCGCCGCCGCCCGGTGGCCACGACCTGGTGACTGCGCACGGCTAGCTTCAGGATCGTCGCCCGGCCGATGCCGGAGGACGCGCCGGTTATCAGGACGCGGGCCAGGCCGCTCGGGCGACAGCCGGGAGCGCATCGTCCGGTCG
>Ga0116218_1001854_pt1 | contig 12592 bp, 12 predicted proteins | sample Sb_taG_2_FD_88966 | JGI IMG/M metagenome (GOLD analysis project Ga0116218, IMG submission 88966) | Peat soil microbial communities from Weissenstadt, Germany - Sb_50d_5_LS metaG | ecosystem: Environmental > Terrestrial > Soil > Wetlands > Peat | place: Germany: Weissenstadt | collected 2010-09-21 | reverse complement strand
CTAGGCGATCAAAAGTCCGCTTGACGTCCTCGGGCACGTCGTCCCAAGACCGGCTGGGCGTCTCGGAGGCGCGCACGAAGTATCGAATGTTGTCGTAGTCGAGCTCGGCCAGCAGCGGGGAGCCCCACGTCGGCTGCGGCCGCGCCAGGAAGTGATCGAGCGCCTTCAGCCGGAACTCGCGCATCCACTGCGGCTCGGACTTGAACTCCGAGATCTTCTCGACGATCTCGCGGTTCAGCCCCTTGGGCGCCTTGTACAGGTAATGCTCGGCGTCGTGGAACCCGTAACGCTGCTCGTAATCGGCATTGATGCCTGCGAGCTGCTCGTTCCCGGTCAGGATGGTTACCTCTGCAGTAGCCACAACTCCACCTCCAGCCTGGCTGACTCGTTGCTCACCGGGTTTCGGGTGGGCCGGGCCACGAATACGGGAGCGTGCGACGTGCTGCTCGCCGCGCGCGTCGGCGCGGTGGGTTCATCATGGACGCGGACCGGCTCGGGCATGATCCGCGAGGTCGGCGGTAGGCTTCTGGCCGCCAGGACGGCTTTCAAACCATGGTCCGCTCTCTGGGCATCATCGTTCGCTTGACGCTGCGTAGCAACGCGAGCGTCCCATTCGGCCTTGGCTGCATCAGCGCACCGTGAAGCTTCCCCACCCCTCTTCTTTGTATGACGGACCTGTTCACAGATCCGGGCGTGCTCAAGATCGCTTCGTTCCCATCGCGCTTGTTCTTCCGCAAAGGTCTCGTGCTCCGATGCGTCTGGGTAACGCACAGCTTGGGCGCCATGGCCGAACCCATGCCATCCCCTTGCGGCGTGTCCGTCGCCACTCTGTAGCTGCTTTTGCAGAATCGTCATAACTCACCTCCGACCAGACCCCCGCGAATTACTAGGTAATTTCTTTAGGGCGGGTCCGGCTTGTGAACGGCGTTTGCGTCGCTTTGGACGAAACAGCCCGTGAGGTCAGCGAAAGGCAAGTCTTGCCCGCCGAGGCCTGCGCGAGACAATCGAGCAGCAGCGGCCGATTACGGCTCTACGTTGACGATACTCCTTTTCAAGGCGTGTAACCGACCAATTTGCCTGACCGGGCATCGCCTCGGGCGAGCTTGGTTGATGGCAGTTGCGACGAGTTTTGGGAAAGGGGCCCACAAGCGCCGCAATGGGAGTACTGTCGGTAGTGGCTGGCCCTGCGGCCAGAATTCTCAGCCCAAGCCCGAATGGCCACCAACGGCGCTCCTTGCGCCACGAGGCGAGAGGCGGGGGTTACTGATTTTGACTGCGGGGCCGGTGCTGTAGCCCTATCGGCGTTGCCCCACCGGCCCGGTGGTCGCGTCCCCACTCGATGAACCGCTCGGGGTCCTCGCCCCCTCTTCCTCCGCGCGGCGCCAATAGAGGGACGGGAAGGCCTAGAGGCCATGACGCGAACCCAAGACAGTCAGGCGGCAAGTAGGCGCGGCGAGTGGGCTCGCGCTCGCGGCTCTCGAGCAGTCGACCGGGCAATTCATGCCCGACGACGCCTCAACAAGCCGCTGCCGAATCGCAGCAGAACGCAAGCAAACCGGCACCGCCCCAACCTAGCTACGCATACCTAACGCGATCGCACGACTAGAGACGCGCCTGCCGATGCTGAATTTCAACGCATGGGCTGGGCGCTCGTCGACCGCGATCGCCACGAGCGGGAGGCAGGCGATTCGTGCCTTCGACGGCCTCGCTCAAAGGCTCGCCTGACCAGGTTGCAGACGGAGTAAACTGGGGGTCAGGCCATTTCACCGCTTCTGCGAAGCGACTTCGCGCAGAACACCGTCGGCCAATCCTCCGAACGGCGACCTCACGGACAGTTTCGACCCGAGCGACGGAAGAGCCGTCACCTATAGAGCGGTCGGACCCCAAAGGTGGCGATCACCGCTCAGGAAGGATCACCGTTGTACAGACCGCCCCCGGAATTGAGCCCGCCACATCGCGGGTGCACGGGCGGCTGAGGCTTGTCGCGCCAACCTGGAAGGACTTCGTATGCCTTTTTTCTTTTTCACCGTGGAGCAGCAGGAACGCGCCATCGTCGAGCGGTTCGGGAAGTTCGTTCGAGTGGCCGGACCTGGCCTGCAGCGTAAATCGCCGTTCGTCGAGAAGGTTGCAGGCCGGATGAGCCTGCAGGTCGAGCAGTTGAACGCGGATATCGAGACCAAGACGCAGGACAACGTGTTCGTGGTTGTCAAGCTCGCGATCCAGTACATGGTCGGCGCCGACCAGGACAAGGTCAAGGACGCGTTCTACAAGCTGGATGACCCTGAGGTGCAGATGAAGTCCTATGCCTTCGACGTGGTCCGCTCGCACATCCCGACGATGGACCTCGACGAGGCATACGCCGATGCGGACACGATCGCCAAGCACATTCAAGACACCCTGCAGACGCAGATGGCGGATTACGGCTACGAGATCATCAAGGCGCTGATCACGAACATCGAACCCGATCAGCGGGTCAAGGACGCGATGAACAACATCAACGCCGCGCGTCGCAATCAGGAGGCCGCGACGGCCCAGGGTGAGGGCGACAAAACGCTGCGGATCAAGAAGGCCGAGGCGGAGTCGGAGTCGATGCGTCTGCACGGCGAAGGGGTGGCGGCAGAGCGCGAGGCAATCGCCCGGGGACTCAAGGACTCGCTGGCCATCCTGGCGGACGAACAGGGGATCGACCCGAAGGAAGCGATGGGCCTTGTCGCTCTAACCCAGTACATGGACACGATCCGGTCAGTCGGTGAGCACGGCAACATGACGACGCTGCTGCTGCCCCACTCGCCGGCCTCGGTTGGTTCCTTGATGGACCAAGTCCAACAGGGCATGCTCACCGGCAGCCTCGCCGCGGACGCCGCCAAGAGCGGCGGCAATGGCATCCGCCCCGCGCGTCCTTCATCGGAGCAAACACCCCCAAAGACGCCTGGGGGAGGTCGGTCCTAGATCACCGAGACGAGGGCTCAGACGATGGTCGACGGCAGCCAGAGCATGGTGGCATTCCTCGGTGTCCCCGCAGACACGCGACTGTTGGACGAGGACGTCGAAGGTCTGCCCGACACGGAGCAGCGTCGCGACCCTGTCGTCTCAAGTCAACGACACGACCGGCTCGTCACCGCGGGATCGGTGCTGACCGGCGTCACCTTGATCGGCGGGGCAGCGATGCTGTTCTACGGCGGGTGGCAGCTTCTGTTCGAGGGCGGCGGTGCGTTGTACGCCGTCATCGCCGTGATCGGACTCCTGCTGGCAGCCACCCATTGGGGCTGGGTGCACGTCGCCGAGTACGTCGGCCTGACGATCGACGAGCACCAGCGACGGTTGTCTGATCACCGCCGGCAAGAATGGCTAGCGACGGTTCAGCCGTACCCGCGGTTCAGCGTCTCCACCAGCGTGCTCGACGACGCCTCAACGCGCGTCGAACGTGTCCGGCACCGGCCGGTTCTAACCGCCCAGGGGACCTTCACGTTCGTTCGCGAGCCAGACGCTGAGGAGATCTACGACGCCCACACGTGGGCCGAAGTGATCGCCACGGCCGTTGAGACGATGCGCCGGCAGGCACGGCTTGAGACCGACCGGCTGCGCGAACTCTGGGAAGCGGCCGCCACTGCCTACGCAGCCGCGCTCCTTAGCGCGCAGGACGACCAACAGCAACTGGCCGCGCAGCGGGCCGCAGCCACGGCACTGTCCGAACACATCAACGCATCGCTGCTCGAACCGCCACTGGTCGAATAGCCAACGAGGATTGCGGAACCACCGCGCGTGCCTCACGCCGCCTCTGCCGCCGCGACTGATGCGCGTCGAGCTCGAGCTGCGGTGACCGCCGGTGGCAGCCAATGAGGCACGTCCTAGAGGCTGAAGACTTGGAACCCGACGGTGCCTTCGAGGCTGGACGCTTGACATGGATCGCCGCATTCGGAAGCGAGACACGCCGCCGCGGCGGGAGTCAATCGCAGCCGGGCAGCAAAGGTGAACCGTGCGGGCACGGCCTGCCAAGGAAGAACGGCCGTTACTCAGTTCACTACGGGGTCGCCGCACTCGAGACAGCGATGCGTCGGTCCTGAATCAGGCTCGGCAGGGTCACGAGTTGGGGGCCTGCGTGGCCTCACGAGACGCTTCGGCAGGCTTGAGCACGAAGACCTCGACTGCGAGGTCGGGATCGATGTGGTTCTGACTCATGAATGCAATCACCTCGCGGTCGAGCTCTCGCTCGACGATTCCTACAAGCCCGCCACGCATCGCGGTCTGGTAGTCGTAGCGGACCTGCAGGACGCGATCGGCGTGACCGTGGTCGACGAGCGTGCGCTCGCCCCTCGTAAGCGTATCCGCGAGCAGAATGGTCACCACGTCCTCGCTGATGTTGGTCTTCGCCCTCGTCGGCCCTCGACCGGTGTACTCGTGAAGTAGCTGAACCGCTGCGGTGGCGATCTTCGCCGAGGGGCTTTGGTTTTCGTGTTGCGGGTCCACGGGGACACCTTTCAGCCGCGTCCTCGGGCGGGTGTTGGGCACCACGAGAGGGAGAGGAAGCGTTGGAGCCCCGCAGGCAGCGTTCCCCACAGCCTACACCTCGGAGCCAGTACGCCTTCGGGCGGTTCTTTTGTCGGCAAATTGCGGGGTCCGAGGTGGAAGATTCCCTCGATGTGTGATACGCCCATCCTCTATCGAGCGGGACCGTGGGCTGAACACTAAGGACAGTGCCGCGGGACCCAGGAAAGGAGGCGCGGCCATGACATGGAGCGCGCCACTCGCCTTCGACCAAAGCCAAGAGCAAGTCGAGGCCATGATGGAGCACGGTACGACCTTCTCGGACGTCGAGGACGTGATCGACGCCAGCGAGCTCTCGACCATGCACAAGGCCGCGCTGTGGCTGCTCGCCTGGTCGCTGCGCGACGTCGAGGAGCAGCGCCAGGATGCTCGGCTTACGCTGGCTGCCGTCGGCGCGGGCGAGCTTGGAGGCTGGTGATGCAAGCGCCTCGGGGGCAAGGAAGCGTTGGGCGTCGTCCGCGGTTGAGTCTTCCAAGGAACGAGCTGCGACTGAGCCGATCGGGTTTGGGCCGCGAGCGCGGACGTCGTCTGCTCGCGAACCCACTCGAATTCGACGAGCGCGGTCGTCCGATCGCCCAGCCGTCGCTTACCGTCGCCGAGCGCTTGGGACGGCTCCTGGCCGGCTGATCGGCGAGCCGACAAGAAGCCCGGGGATAGGTGGAGCCGGGCTCGCCCTGCAGGGCCGCTCGACACCGGTTCTATGAGCACGGATCGCCCGGACGGGTCCGCGCGTCAGCGCCTGTTTGCGCTCGAGCGCGCCAATCGCGTTCGGCTGACCCGCGCCACGCTCAAACGCCGACTACGTGCAGGTGAGGTCACGGCGGCTGACGCGATCCTGCGCAGCTCCCGGGACACCGACACGATGACCGTCGCCGAACTACTTCTAAGCCAGCGCGGCTGGGGACCGACGCGTTCGGCGAAGATGCTGCGTTCGTTGTCGCTGTCGGAGAAAAAAACGCTTGGGTCGCTGACCGAACGCCAGCGAGTGATGCTCGCGGCCGTGCTCAGCAGCCCTGAGAACCACGAGCGCACGATCCGGCCCAGCTGATACGTCCAAGGAGTCCGCGAGATTCGCTACCGGCCTGTTCTGTCAACGTCACGGGCATCTCACGCGCCGCGCGGGCGTCCCTCATTTGCGCGGCATCCGATCAACGCAGGAGCCCGGGCGAAGGTCGTCGGGCGTCCGAAACTACGCTGGCCGCCTTGGATCGTTTTCGCGATGGATGGCGGCGAATAGGAAAAGGCGGAAGGTGTGTTCGGGCCGCGTTGGACGGCTGTAGCCGGGACCGTCGGGTTGTTGGCCTCTTTGTGCGGTGCAAGGTCGGCCCAGGCGACGGGCCCGCTGGCGTGAGGTGCGGCGTCGCCGACCGGGACGGTAACGTCGTCACATCGACAGATCCCACTAGCGGTCACCCGCACTGGACGGTCGCGGAGGTCGACGGGACCAATGACATTCAAGCCCTCTCATGCCGTCGATGTCGCTGTGCGTAGCTAGCGATGGATCCGGCAACGTGATTGCGTCGAACGATCCTTCGGGCGGACCGTCCGCGTGGCGGGTGAGTAATGCTGACAGTCCACCACCCGGGGAACAGATCGCTCTCGGCGCGTGGATCCCGGCCGTCTCGTGTGCGTCGGTCTCGCTGTGCGTGGCGGTCGACGAAAACGGGAACGCCATCAGCTCCGTCGATCCCCTCGGTGGCCCGGCGGCCTGGCATACCGCTCACATCGATAACGACGCGACCCACATGTGCTTTGCCGGGAGTTGCCAGACGAGCCTGAGCGGTGTCTCATGCCCGTCGGTCTCGCGTTGGCCCCGACGTCCCCTACCGAGGCCTCATCGTGGAGGACAACCTACAACAGCCACCATCCAGGCTACGCGTGGATCCCTACGTGTATCTCGACCTCGGTGTGTCTCGCGGTCGATGAGTACGGCGATGCCCGCGTAGGCATGACAGTAATGCGGATCACCGCTGACCTGCACCCCCAGCTGCGGCGCCCGCGAACGCGAGCCCTGGACATTGGTCGCTTGATCGAACACGGATATGTCATTCGAGTCAAGACCGAGATGCCAGGGCGCGTACGGCTCACGCTCAGCGTTTGCCACCACGCTTTGAAGCTGGCGGCTCCGATGGCCAGCCGGCGCCACCGGCAACATCACACTCAGACTCACACGCGAGGGACGTCGGCTGCTGCAGGATCACCACACAAGCTGGCCGGTACTCACAGCCTTGCTGACGACCGCCGACCACTCGATCATGCGGGCGAGACTGTGACAGTGAGGGCCTAACCGCCACGACGGCTTGTCGGCCGCCGAACTCCTCGGTGATGTCACTCGACGGTCGCGCGGATCCGTCGTACCCCGGCGCCCGATGACTCCTGCTTGAGGATCCGGAAGCGCCCGACCTCGCTCGTGCGTGCGACGTGCGGTCCGCCGCAGAACTCGGCCGACAAGTCACCGATCGTGTAGACCGACACGATGTCGGGATATCGATGCCCGAACTCGCGCTCGGCCCCGAGGCGGTCGGCCTCGCCACGAGGCATCGAGTGCATCTCGACCGGGAGGTCGTCGTCGATCGCCTGGTTGACGATCTCGCTCACCTGCTCGAGCTCGGCATCTGACAGGCGCGTGTCGTGGCTGAAGTCGAAGCGCAGGCGCTCGTCGGTGACGTTTGATCCGCGCTGGTGCACGTGGTCGCCGAGCACCCGTCGCAGCGCGCCGCCGAGCAGGTGCGTGGCGGTGTGTAGGCGCACCGCCCGGTCCGACCGCGTGGCGAGTCCGCCGGCGAAACGCTGACCCGAGCCGGCCTGGGAGCGAGCCTGGTGACGCCGCTGTGATCGCTCGAACTCTGTCTGCCAGTCGCCGAGGTCGACGCCTCTGCGCCCGAGCTCCTCGATCGACATTTCCGCTGGCAGGCCGTGGGTCTCGAATAACCCGAACAGTGTTGAGCCGTCGATTGGGTCGCCGCGGAGCACGAGCCGGTCCACCTCGCGCAGTCCACGGTCCAGCGCGTGACTGAAGCGTCTCTCTTCGGCGTCCAGCACTCCGTGAACGTGTTCGCGCTCACGCGTCAGCTGCGGATACACCGCGCCGAACCGCTCGATTACGGCGTCGGCGACCGGCCCGGCGAGCCTCTCGGTAATCCCGGCCAGCCGGCCATGGCGGATCGCGCGGCGGATCAGGCGGCGCAGCACGTAGCCGCGCTCGACGTTGGAGGGCAGCACGCCGTCGGCGATCAGGAATGTCGCGGCGCGGAGGTGGTCGCAGACGATCCGTCGCGACGGCAGCGGCCCATCGTCGGCCAGCCGCTCCACTGCCTCCATGATCGGGCTTAGCAGATCGGTCTCATACACCGACTCGGCCCCCTGCAGCAGCGAGACCAATCGCTCCAGCCCCACGCCGGTGTCCACGTTGCGCTGTGAAAGCGGCACGACGCGGCCGTCGGCGGTCAGCTCCCAGCTGATGAACACGTTGTTCCAGACCTCGAGCCAGCGATCGTCGAACGCGGGCTCGGAGACCGGCTCACCGTCGCCGGTCCACCAGAAGATCTCAGAGTCGGGGCCGCACGGTCCGTGGGCGCCGGCTGGCCCCCACCAGTTGTGCTCACGGCCGTAGCGATGGATCCGTTCACGCGCGATCCCGAGCTCAAGCCACCGGTCGTGAGCGGCGCGGTGAAACGGCACCTCCTCATCGCCCTCGAACACACTGACGCACAACCGCCGAGCGTCAAGCCTGAACCGCTCGGTCAGCAGCTCAAGGCTCCAGGCCAGCGACTCGCGCGGCCCGTAGTCGCCCAGCGACCAACTTCCGAGCATCTCGAACATCGTCAGGTGCGACTCGTCGCCGACCTCCTCGATGTCGGAGGTGCGCAGGCACCGCTGCCAATCGGTCAGACGCCCCCCGGACGGGTGCGGCGCCCCAGAGAAGTAAGGGATCAGCTGCTGCATGCCGGCGCTGGTGAACAGCATCGTCCCGTCGACGGGCAAAAGCGAGGCACCGTCGATCCGGACATGGCCGCGATGCGTGAAATGGTCGATGAACGTCTGTCTGATCGTGTCTGAGTCGAGCATGGGTCGCAAGCAGGGGTCGGGAACGTTTGCCAAGGGCAGCGCGCCTTTAGGCGCGATGCCTGCGGTGCGGGCCGCGGGCGGGGAAGAGCCCGCGGCTAGAACGCTCGCGCGACTGCAGCGACCAGAGAAATGGCGCCCGCTGTACGGGTACGAAGGAATTCGGGCGTCGTCGTGGCCATCGACACGATTGTAGAGACCGCGCGCCGCTTGCCGACGCTGTCGATCACGAATCAGGGCTTCCCATTGTCGCTCGCACCAAGCGACCACGCCCGTTGTGGGTTCAATTGGCGTGCCCGTAAATGGGTGGATGAACTCACCCTGACCTGATGGCGACGGGATTGCAACGGTGATCTTCCGCATTGCTTTGCATGGAGGTACTGCTCCACCGGTTGGTCGCGCGGGCACACCTAGCTCGGTGGTGAGTTACGCGCACGCTGCATATGCCTCGGACGCAGGTCGTGGCAGATCGCGAGGGCCGCACCCTCCCTCGTCGAGTTAGGCGCTAGCGGGAGATGTTGGCAGCTGCTAGCGTCCGACAGCCGCGAGGCGGGCCGTCGCAGATATCACTGGTCGCGGCTTCCCTCCCTCGAGATGGGTCGTCTGGGGGCGCGGAGAGTGCTCCCATTGCTCAAGCTCGGATTTAGGATCGCCGGCCGCGGCTGCCGGGTGTTTTGGTTCGTAGTGTCACTTCGGCGTCGGCGTCGGCGCACCGCTGGCGTGGAGCTCCGGCAATAGATGCACGAAGGCGTCCAGCACTGTGGCGTCTTCGATCGTCGGCGGTACGCTCCAGCGCTCGCCGTCGGCGATTTTGCGGATCGTGGCGCGCAGCGTCTTCCCTGATCGGGTCTTCGGAAGTGCATCGACGATCGCCACCGTCTTGAATGAGGCGACTGGACCGACGCGCTCGCGAACGAGGGCCACCAATTCGGCGGAGATGTCCTCGTGGGAGCGCTCGACGCCCGCGTTCATCACTGCGAACCCGATCGGGACCTGGCCCTTGAACTCATCTGCAACGCCGACGACCGCGCACTCAGCAATATCCCGGTGGCTCGAGAGGACCTCTTCCATTTGTCCGGTTGAGAGTCGGTGGCCGGCGACGTTGATCACGTCATCGATCCGGCTCATCACGTACAGGTAGCCGTCTTCGTCGAAATATCCGGCATCACCGGTGAGATAGAACCCGGCGTACGTGGAAAGGTAGGCGTCAATGAAGCGCTCTTCGCCGCGCCACAGGGTGGGCGAAAAGCCCGGCGGAAGTGGGAGCCGCACGCAGACCGCGCCGGTCTGGCCCGGCGGCAGTTCGGTGCCTTCGCGATCGAGGATGCGGATGTCGTAGCCAGGGACCGGCTTGGTCGGGGACCCGGGCTTGACGGGCAGCAACTCGAGCCCAAGGCAGTTGGCGGCCATCGGCCACCCGCTCTCGGTCTGCCACCAGTGATCGATCACCGGCCGCCTGAGGTGCCGGCCGGCCCAGGCCAGCGTGTCCGGATCGCAGCGCTCTCCGGCCAAGAACAGCGTCCGGAACGCACTGAGATCGTGACCCCCTATGTGCTGGGCCGACGGATCCTCGCGCTTGATCGCGCGGATCGCGGTCGGGGCGGTGAACATCACCGCCACGCGATGGTCGGCGCAGACGCGCCAGAACGCGCCGGCGTCGGGCGTCCCGACCGGCTTGCCTTCGTAGAGGACCGTCGTGCATCCGTGGAGCAGCGGCGCGTAGACGATGTAGGAATGGCCGACGACCCAACCGATATCCGATGCAGCCCAGTACACCTCTCCGGGGCGCACGCCGTAGATCGCCTCCATCGACCACTCCAAGGCCACGGCGTGGCCGCCGTTGTCTCGAACGATGCCCTTCGGCAGGCCGGTGGTCCCCGACGTGTAGAGGATGTACAGCGGGTCGCCAGCCGCGACCGGCACGCACGGAACCGGCCGAGCCGCGTCCATGCACGCATCCCACTCGATGTCCCGCCCCGGCTGAATCGAGCCCGGACCTTCAGGGCGCTGGAGCACAATGCAGCGAACCTGCTGCCCGTCGAGCAGCTCGAGTGCGCGGTCCACCAGCAGCTTGTATGGCGTGACCCCGGCAGGCGCGATGCCGCACGACGCGCATACGACAATCCTCGCTCCCGAATCGGCGATCCGGGCGGCCAACTCGTCGGCGCCGAAACCGCCGAACACGACCGAATGGATGGCCCCGAGGCGGGCGCACGCGAGCATCGCGATTACCGCCTCGGGGACCATCGGCATGTAGATGACCACGCGATCGCCTCGACTGACGCCTTCGTGCGCCAATGCGCCGGCGAACCGGGCCACCTCATCGAGGAGCTCCCGATATGAGTAGCGTCGTACAACACCCGTGACCGGGCTGTCGTAGATCAGCGCCGCCTGCTCGCCGCGCCCGTCGCGCACATGGCGATCCAGCGCGTTGAAGCAGGTGTTGAGCTCCCCACCCGGGAACCACGCCGGCCTTGGTGTCATCGACCGGTCGAGGATCGCATCCGGGGGGCGATCCCAATCGATCGCTGTGCTAGCGGCTCGCCAGAACCCCTCCGGGTCCTCTCGCCACTGCCGGTATGTCTCATCGTAATCGCCCACCAGAGCCTCCTTCGGACCGATCGGTCGCGGATGTCAATTCGGACCGATCGGTCGCGGATGTCGTCACTCCGCTCGTCACCGACCGGCCAACGACCAGACGGGAAGCACAGCTCGGCCATAGGAGGACTCGCAGAGCTCCGCCAACGCGAGATAGAACGCGCATGCCGCAGCCGCGAGGCCGAAGTAGCCACCCCAATGGATCAACGTCGTATCAGCCCCATAGTTGCCCGCGCCGAGGAAGAAGAACGTGACCACGAGGATCGCGAGCGCCAGTACGACGACAACGTTGGTGCGCAGCGACGTGGCCAACATCACCACGACGAAGATGCCGAACGCGTAGATGAACAGGCCCAGTGCGTGGCCCACCTGGAGTAGCGGGACGTCCTTCAGGAACCACTGCCCGATCGCGAAGAACGACAGCCAGAATGCGCCGAAGCCGGCGAACAACACACCCGAAAAAGTGTTGCCGGTCCGCAGCTGGATGAGGCCGGCGATCAGCTGCGCCAGGCCGCCGAACATGAGGGCGACCCCGAACACCACAGGCGTCACGCCCACGGAGACCGCGTTCGCGTTGACCATACTCAGCATGAACGTCGTCACGGCGAACGCCAACAGCGCAAGCGGCGCCGAGTTGCCCCAGTCGAGATTCGTGGCGCGCGGTCGCGCGCCGTTGAGCTCAGCCTCCTGCCGAGCCAATGGCGGTGCAGAAATGGTTGCCATGATGCAATCCCTCCTCTGAGTGCGTCAAAAGCCTCAGCGCACCGTATTCATTACGGGCACACACCGTTTTCATTACGGGCACAACCCGAGCAGACACCCGCACCACGCCGCACCGTACAGCAAGCTAGGAGTCGCGCCCTGAGACAATGCTCGGCACTCACTTTGGTAGTCACCGGTCATCCGGAGTGCTCATAACATCCTCGATGCGGGGCGTCGTGCCATCGGTGGGACACGCGGTTTCTCGTGCGGAAACCCCGCAATGCGTCTACGTATCAGCATGCTGCCCCGTCACCTGCGTAGCAAGCGCGGGGAACGGCCGCCGTAAGCGATCAGTACCTAGGCACGACCGGGCTGGGAGGAGCGCGTCGCGGAGCCTTGCTTGCCGCGCATTGCGAGACCGCACCGGACGGCGTCGAAATGCGCGTCACGCGAGCGAAGCAGGTCTCGCCAACGCCGCTGGGCGGGGGGCGCTACTGCTCCCAGGGAAGGGGCGGCCAAGCGAGACCGCTGGCGGTCGTCCATCTCGCAACTCTCGGCCTGGAAGACCGAGACGGCCGCGTGCGTAGCGATGCAGCAAGTGGCGCGGCAAAGCGCGGCTGGATCGGGGACGCCGAGTTTCCCGCGCGAGCGTGACCTCGCCTCGTGGTAGATACAATGGTGG
>Ga0116218_1001853_pt1 | contig 12596 bp, 9 predicted proteins | sample Sb_taG_2_FD_88966 | JGI IMG/M metagenome (GOLD analysis project Ga0116218, IMG submission 88966) | Peat soil microbial communities from Weissenstadt, Germany - Sb_50d_5_LS metaG | ecosystem: Environmental > Terrestrial > Soil > Wetlands > Peat | place: Germany: Weissenstadt | collected 2010-09-21 | reverse complement strand
CAGGCCACATTGATAACGGCGGTGGAGCTCCTCTTGGTGCTCAGCCACCTGCCGGTGCTGCCCCGGCTGTGCCCGCTGCCCGGTGCGGTACGGCCCGGTGCCGCGGCTAGGCTAGGCGCCGCGGCTGGCGAGGAGCGGACCGCCGACGAGCGGGTCCTCGGCAAGATCCGTGCCCTCCTCGCGAAGGCGGAATCCACGGAGTTCACCGAGGAGGCCGAGGCGCTGTCCGCCAGGGCGCAGGAGCTGATGGCAAAGTACAGCATCGACCACGCGCTGCTCGCGGCCGAGGCGGGCAGGAAGGACGAGCCAGCCAGCCGGCGGCTGCCGGTGGACAACCCGTACGGAGGGCCGAAGGCTCAGCTGCTCGAGGAGGTCGCCAAGGCCAACCGGTGCCGTGCGGTGTGGTACAAGAGCCTGGGGATGTCGGCGGTGATCGGCTTCCCCGCCGATCTCGACGCGGTTGAGCTGCTGTTCACCTCGCTGCTCGTGCAGGCGGACACCGCGATGCTGCGGGTCGGCGCGAAGCGGGATCAGTACGGCCGGTCGCGCACCCGGGCGTTCCGCCAGTCGTTCCTCATGTCCTTCGCCATCCGGATCGGAGAGCGGCTGGCTGGGGCTACGGGGGACGCGGAACGCCAGGTGGCCGCCGAGGTGCCAGGCCGGAATTTGCTGCCCGTGCTCGCTGCCCGGCACCAGGCCATCGACGACGCGGTCGATGAGATGTTCGGCGACAGCGTCTCGTATCACCGGACCGGCCGTGTAAACGACTCCGAAGGCTGGTATTCCGGCCGGGCAGCCGCCGACACGGCGGCGCTGCACGGTCACCGTGAGGTCACCGCCGAATCCGCCTGAGCGCACCGCTCACCCAACTGGCGAAACGGTCGTGTCGGCACATACCCGCGCATGTCGCCACGGCCGGCCGCCCACAGTGAGATGCCCGGAATCGCGCGGCGATGCGGGCGCGTACTCGCCCCGTCCCTGCCGCCGGCGGTAAGCATTCGATCGGTGGTGTATGCCGCCGTCGGCTCCTCGCCGGCCGCCACCGTTCCGATCGCGCGCAAGCGAGTCGGTGCCCCGGCGGTGTCTGCAGCCCGGACGGCGTAACCGTACATCGCGGAATTGGCGAATCTAGACGGAACTCGGTCAGCCGGGCTGGAGTTCTGCCTGGTCTCGCACCCACAGGCCGACCAGGCCGCGGAAGTGCGCGACGAACCGCTCGCGCTCGTGCACCGGATACGTGGCGGTGACCGTATCGACAAGCAACTGATCGAAGGCCGGCCCGGCGGCCCAGTCGAGCACCCGCCTGCCGATGTCCGGCAGGTGCGCGGCGCAGAAGGCGCGGTAATCGTCGACGGCGAAGTAGGCGTCGGCAAGCCGCCGGTACTCGGCCAGTTTCTCGTGGTAGCCGAGGTCGCCCGAGTCGCTGATCGCGAAGTAGGCGCGGGTATCCAGATCAAGCCGCGGCCCGCGCCCAGTGACCAGGCAGAACACGGTCCACTTCACCAGTGCCTGCATCGCCCACGGGAAGTAGTAGTGCAGCGATGTGACCGAGACGTCCGGGCAGGCGTTGGCGTAGTCGATCGGGTAGACATCGCCGTTCTTGACCAGCACCTCGCAGGAGTTGAATTCCCAGCGGAAGAACGCGTTGATGATCTTCGAGATGCTGACCACCTCGGCGCCGGTGTCGGGCGTCAGGAACTCGTGCTCGACCCGGTACCGCGAGTGCATCGGCGCATCGGGGTCGAAGCGCATCACCATCGTCTCGGCGCCGATCGACAGCGACCTCGCGAACGCGTCGTAGCCGTCCACCGCCGCTTGCAGGTGCATCAGCATCTGGCCGGACTCGTTATAGGCGCGGTGCAGTTCGTCCACGTTGTTGACCCGGGAGACGCCGCGCCACCCGCCGCCGTCGTAGGGCTTCATGTACAGCGGGTACCCGATCTGCTCGGCGATCGCATCAAGGTCGAATGATTTGTTATAGCGCTGGGAAGTATAGGTATATTTGTCATGATCGAGTGGGTTCTTGTACGGCACCAGCACGGTCTCCGGCACCTTCATGCCGAGTCGCATCATGGCGCAGTAAGCGGCGTGCTTCTCCATGGACTGGAACGTGAACGGGGAGTTGAGCAGGTAGACGTTGTCCATCATGGCGATCTTCTTGAGCCATTCGCGCGGATGGTAGTACCAGTAGGCGAGCCGGTCGATGACCAGATCGGTACGCGGCCTCGATCGCAGCCAGAACGGCTCGATGGTGAGCCGCTCGGTGGCGAAGGCGTGGCGCCGTCCGGCGTCGTCGTTGACCGGCCCGAGGCTGGCCAGCAGGTACTCGTACGCTCGTGGCCAGTCGTCCTCGGTCCCGAGCAGCAGGCCCACCAGATGCCGGACATCACCGTCCACAGATCCTCCCGGTCTGCCGCGCGGTCGGCAGGTATTCCTCGGACGCTATTCCGGCCTGACCCCCTGTGTCGAGATGGGCGAGCCAGCCAGGCCGGCGGTCAGGCGAGCTCGCCGAGGTACTGCGGCAGCATCTGGCGCCAGGTGTGCCAGTCGTGCGACCATTGCGGGCCCCAGTTGTCGACCCGGTTAGGAATCTGCTTGGCGCCGAGTACCGAGGCCAGGTTCCAGGACTCGCCGATGTCCTCCCAGTCGCCCTCGCCGGAGGCCAGCACCACGAACCGCTGGCGGAGCAGGTCAAGATGCGGTCCGTCCAGGCCGGGCAGGAACTGCGACGGCATGGAGAAATACAGGTCCTGGCTCCAGGCATGGTCGTAGAAGCGCTCGATCCGGTAGGTACCGCTCATGCCGACCGCGGCGCCGAAGACGTCTGGATAGCGGCAGAGCACGGCCACCGCGTTGAACGCCCCTATCGAGGCACCGCAGGCGACCACACCGGCGGCCTGGCCGCCAAGATCGGAGTGAATGGCCGGCACCACCTCGCGGCGTACGCAGTCGTGGAACTGGTTGAGCAGCCACATCCGGTGCTCCGGCGGGCCGGCCCCATCGACCATGACCCGGCCAGCGACGCTGTCTACCGAGTACAGCTTGATCCGGCCGCTGGCAAGCAGCTGGCCGCACGCGTCGACCAGGCCGTTGCGCTCGATCTCCTCGGCGTCGCCTCCCGCGGTCGGGAAGACGAGCACCGGCCGGCCGAAAGTACCCCACCGGACCAGCGTGATGTCGGCCTTGACCCGGTCGGAGTACCACCGCTCGCGTGCCTTCACCGGGTCCCGCACCGTGTTCGGCGCCGGATCACTCGTAGACGAACTTGCCAGGACCGGGGAAAATCCACGACAGCCCCTCCCGCATCCGGTCGCGCCAGTTCTCCCAGCTGTGCCCGTCGCGGGCCTCGACGTAACGTACTGCCATCCCGGCGGCCTCGAACACCGGCACCATGGACCGGTTGCGGATGATCAGCGGCTCGTAGACGCCGCAGCTGACGAACACCCGGTCGGCGACCCGGCGCGGAGCGGCGCGATACCGGTTGACGAACCGCACCACCGGCTCGAAGGCCGGCCCGCCGCCATGGTCGTTGCCGATGTCGGTGAAGACGAAGGATCCGGACTGGAGCAGCAGCGAGCCGTAGACGCCCGGGTGCCGGTAGGCGGCCGACAGCGAGGCGACCGCGCCGAAGCTCGCGCCCATCAGGCACCGGGCGGCCGGCGTGCCGACGAGCGGCAGCTCGGATTCCAGTCGCGGCAGCAGTTCGGCGGTCAGGAACCTGGCGTGCGCCGCCGAGTTGGCGTACTCGACCAGCCGGTCACCGGCCGGGGACGAGAATGCCACCACGGTCTCGGCCACGTCGAGTGAGTGGATCAGGTTGTCAAGCACCGTCTTGGCCGCCGCATACCGCAGGTAGTCGGCGCCGTCGTGGACGATCAGCAGCGGATACCGGCCGGTGCGCCGGTACCGGGCCGGCAGGTACATCGTCACCTGGCAGTCCCGGCGCAGCGCTCGGCTCGGCACCGTCAGATCGACCAGCGTTCCAGGCCGCGCGTCCGGATCGGGCTTGGACCACTGCGGTACCTGGTAGCCGCGCGCGTAGCAGACCGATGAGCTGCCCACCGGACTGTGCGCGAGACGCGGGTTCAGCGGGTCGTTGATCCGCTCCCGCTGGTCGCCGTGCGCCACCTCAAGTGAGTACTCGATCCGCGATCCCTCAGGCAGCTCCAGGACGAGATACCACAGGTCGGTGCCGTGCAGCCGGCGCAGCGGGATGTGCTCGGGCAGCCCGACGACCCGGTTGATCAGCTGGACGGCATCGGCGTCGCCGCGGTAGAGGAAGGTGCAGCGGGCGCCCTCCACGATGGGCACCTCATGCCGGTCCAGGAACCGGTCGACCATGGCCGGTTCCAGTGGCCTGCGCTCGCGCAGCCTGGTGATGGCGAGCTTCCGGCTGACCGCTGGCCGCCTGGCCGCCTGGACCGCGGTCACGCCGCCTCCAGCGCGGTCACGCGGCCGTCTCCGGCGAGGATCAGGGTGCCGGGCGGGCAGGCACCAGCACTGTCGGTATCTAGCCTGGCGCCACTTTCCAGCAGAACGCACCTCGCGGGCGCGAATCTCGCGGCGAAGACGGACATCCTCGGTGCGTCGTCGATCAGCAGCCTCGCCCGGGCGTGCGGCAGCAGCACTAGGCCGCTGAGCACGCTGAGCCCGGCGCCGTAGACTTCGGCGTGGCCGGGTCCCTGGGCGGAGCGGTCGCCGAATAGCACGATCAGATCGGTCAGCGCCATCGCCCCGGCGGACCAGGCGATCACGGTACCGGGCAGCAATGGCGCGACGTTGAACAGATGCAGCGCGTCGGTCAGCACGCCGACATGCCCGCCGGCGATCACGACGGCCGTGGCCGCGCCGAGCACGTCGGCCACGCTGTCCCGGTGCTCGGCGATCACCGGCCGGCTGTGCGGCTGCCAGCGGGCGTAGAACTCGCCGCGGATGCCGTTCACCCGGTGCAGGTGCGCCGCGTCGAGTTCGCTGACCGCCGTGATGGACTCGGCCAGCGCTTCCGCTCGGAGCCGCTCGCTGCCGCCACGGCGGGCCACGGCGTAGACCGCTTGCAGCGCATGGTCGAGCCGCAGCAGGTAAAGGTCGGCCGTCTGATCAAGCACCCCATCAAGCTGCCGCTGCGCGGCGGCGAACTCCGGGTCGTTCTCCTGCACATCAAGCCATCTGCGGTAGAGCGCCAGATTCAGATCGCGGGAGCCAAGCCGCTCGCTCAGCTCGGCATCGTCCGGCTCGCGCTCTTGCCATCCGGCGGTAATCGTGGCGATCGGCCCGTCGAGGCCAAGCGACGCCACCACCCCGTCCAGCGTCGGCCTGCGCTGCGGTCCGAGCAGGGTCACTCTCACGAGGCGGATACGTGCAGCGTGCGGCCGACCGCGTCGAGCATCGTGTGCAGCTCGTCGAAGTCGGGATGGCGCATCCGCACGTACGCATTGGCCATGTATCCGGCCTCGACCGGCTGAGTCGCCGTGCCCGGCGGCGGCAGGTGCGCGTCGATGACCCATTCGCCGAACTGCTGCTGCAGTTCGTCCACGCCGGTGTAGCCGCTAACGTGGCCGTCCCGGTCCGGTCGCAGCGCGACCATTCCGCTGGCGTAGCGCCGAGACGGCGGCGCGGCAGTCTCGCCGCGGGTGACCGCCATCGCCCAGGCGCGGTACACGTCCATCTCGTTGCCCGCGCAGTACAGGTCCCAGGCCCCGACGCCCGGCGGGCGGCAGCCGATCTCGGAGAACTTCAGCCCGTTCCGGCCTGAGAACCATTCCATGTGCGTCGCCGACGTTCCGATTTGCAGGGCGGTGATCACGCGCTGGCCCATCTCGCGCAGCTCGGCGTAGTCCGGCGCGGTGTCGATCCGGTTGGTCGAGATGAACTCGGGCGAGATCCACCTGGCCCGCATCGCGTCAAGCACGTTCGGGAAGTAATGCGACGCGAAATCCAGCCCGACCTGCCCGTTGACCGTGATGGTGTCGTAGAAGCCCTCGTGGCCGTCGACGAACTCCTCGACGGCGATCGAGTCGACGCCCTGACCGCCGAAGATTCCGAGCGCGCGGGAAACGTCGGCCGCATCGTCGGCCCGGGTGGTACCCGCCGCGCCCGCGCCGCTGCGCGGCTTGAGGATCAGCGGGTAGCCGACCTGCTCGGCGAAGGCGAACACCTCAGCTGCGCTCGCCGCGGCGGCCGACGCGGCGGTGGGCACCCCGGCCGCGCGCAGCGCTTCTTTCATCGACGGCTTGTCCCGGCACAGCCAGGCCGTCCTGACCGAGGTGCCAGGGATGGTGCAGGCCTCCCTGACCTGCGCGGTGGGCAGGGTGTGCGCCTCGATCGTGGCCTCGATCAGGTCCACCCACAGCTTGTCCTGTACCGAGCGGACCACGTGTGTCATCGTTGCCACGTCGGTGACCGACGGTACCTGCTCGTAGTGGTGCAGCCAGCCCTTCAGCTCATCGTCAAGCTGGTCGCCCGCCGATTCGCCGACACCGATCACCGTCGCGCCAACCTCGGCCAGCGCCCGGACGAAATGCCGCTGGCTGGCCGGGAAGAACGGCTCGACGAAGACGACATTCATGCCCTGCATGGTAACGGGGCGGTCGGCGGCTGCTTCAGCCCGCTGGCTGGTGCGCCGGCCGCACGGGGCTCGGGCTCCTGGCCCCCGCCGATCGCTGGCGGTCGCGCTCGCCGCGGGACTTGATCCGATCGGGTCCGGGTCGTCCCGGCCGGCCCACCCGGCTAGGACACTCAGCGGCCTGGTACATCATCGCCAGTTGGGACTGACCGTCACATTACTTGGCTAGCGACGGGCGGGTGCAGGGCAGCCGGGAGGCGGTTCGCCGGCGTACCGGCTGACCCCGAGCCGCCCCGAGCCGAATATCGGGAGGCTGAGGCGATGCCGCCCATTCCGCCGCTAATCACCGGGAAAGCGTCACCCCGAGCCGTAGTGCTCGGCGCCGGGACCCAGCTGTGGCGAGTGCACCGGAAATACCGGGACGGTCCGGCATTCAAGTCGGTTAGATCAGATCCTTATTTCCGGGGCGGCAGGTTCGACGGCACTCCGGACGACCCCTATTCGTATCTTTACGCCGCGCCCGGGGAGCAGACCGCGCTGCTGGAGACACTGGCCCGCGGCATACCGTTCAACGACAGGGGGGAGCGGCTGATCCGGCGTGCGTCGATAGCCGACTACCGCATCTCGGCGCTTGAGCCGGTGCTTGACCTGACCCTGATCTCCTTGCTGACCACTGCGGATCTCGCTGCCGCCTGCCAGGACGAGTGGCTGATCCACTCCCCGCCATCGGAGTATCCGCAGACCCGGCGGTGGGGCCAGTGGTTGCGGGAGCAGGCAGCCTGGGCTCAGGGCATCGTGTGGCCGTCTGGCCGGGATCTCGGCGGCCGGAACCTGATTCTGTTCGGCGACCGGTGCCCGGCCGGAGTCCTGCGTGCCGCGCCAGGAGCGGCCGTGGATCTTGACGATGCCGACGGTGCCCGGTGGCTCAACAAGCAGCTGGCGCCGTTCCGGATTTCAGTCAGGCCACCGAGGTGCCGGCCGACTTTGCAGCCTTCCTGACCCGCTCAATTTGCTCGATTCTCCGGTGTTCTGACTGCGATTTTCGGTTCACCGGAGTTTAGCGGATTACGCCCATATGCCTTGCCTTGCGAGGAATCCCGGCTGACAGTAAAAGCACCGGTCAAAAGCACCGGTCAGGGGTGCCAATGGCGATCGGTTTCCTGGAGGTGCGGAATGCCGGGGGCTGGCTTGAGCCGCGACGGCCCGATCGCCGCGCAGGAGTTGGCGGACGTCGGGCCGCAGCTGCTCGCGCCCGGAGACGGCCTGCTTGACCTGACCTCGGGGCTGCCGCAGGCTCAGCCGGAAATCGCCCGGCTGTTCCGCGATGCCTACCATGACCAGGTCCTGGCCTCGTCATTCGCCGATAGCGTGACCCGCTATCCCGACGTGCGCGGTACGGCCGTACTGCGTGATGTGATCGCCATCGAGTACGGGCAGTACTTCGGCCTGCCGCTGACGAGCAGGAACGTGCTGGTAGCGCCAGGGTCGCAGGCCATCTTCTACTATGTCTGCGAGCTGATGGCGCAGCGCGGCAAGAAGGTCAGGTTCACCGGTCCCGAGTACCCGGGTTACCGGACGCACGCCGGGGTTCAGTACGACATGGTCCTTCCTGACGTGCAGGACGACCATCACGGCGACTTCAGGTACCTGCCCAGGCTGGGTCAGCTCGATCGCTCCGTCGGGGCTGTCCTGCTGTCGCGGCCAGGCAACCCGACCGGAAATGTGCTCAGTGACGCGCAGCTTGACGAGCTGGCCAGCGAGTGCACGCGCATCGGCACGCTGCTGGTGATTGACGGCGCCTACGCGCCGCCGGTTCCCGCGCTCTGCTTCGCCGAACTCGGCGTTCCCTGGAACGAGCATGTCGTCCTCACCCACAGTCTCTCGGCGGCGGGATTCGCGGGCGAGCGGATCGGCTTCGCCATGGCGACGGAAGAGGTGATCGATGCGCTCGCGGGAATCCAGGCCCGGGTGGCGATCGCTCCGCATCAGCTGGCGCAGCGGGTGGCTGCCGCCGTGCTCGCCGAAGGACGTCTCGCGCGGGTCTGCCGGGAGTTCCTGCGGCCGGCCTATGCGGAGCGGCATGGCTTCGCCCGCGAGATCCTCGGTCAGTCGCTACAGGTGCCTGTCCGCTTCCACGCCGCCGATGGCGGCCCTTTCCTGTGGATGTGGTGTCCGGAGCTGCCGGTTGCTACCTCGGACGTGTCCGCCGAGCTGAGCAGCGCAGGCGCGCTTGTCGTGCCTGGGGCATCGTTCTTTCTGCCGGAACTGCGGTCGGCACCGCACAGCAGCCAGTGCCTGCGCGTTGGTCTCACCGGCACGCTTGAGTCGCTGGAAGCCGGGCTCGTGACGTTCAGCGACGTGATCAACCGCAACCGGCCAAGCACGCGGCCGGCCATCGGCGAGTTAGCCGAGCGCTGGAGCAGGCGACGACCGGCCTAGCCTGGCTGCGCGGGGATGACTCCGGCATCGGCCAGCTTGGCGACGATCAGATCGGCCAGGGCCTGTTTGCGGGTGATGAAATGGATCTCCCACGGGCCATTCTCCCGGATGTCGCGCTCCAGCGACGACCACAGCCAGGTGAAGCTGGTAGCCGGATCCAGGCCGCCCCGGCCGGCCCCGAGCAGCGGAAATCCCAGGGAGCATAGGACCGGGTCGAACAGCTGCCGCTCGTGCCGCGCGATCGTGAGCACGTTGCGCACGCCGTTAGCGATTGCCGTCGGCTCCACGTCGTAGTCGTTGGTGCCAGGACGCGGAGTCGTGACGGCCACGTGATAGATCCTGCGCACGCCCTGGCTCGCCATCTCACCCGATGAGGTCGCGACGGCCGTGCCCGCCGCCACCGGCAGCCCAGGCCGCCCGTGCTCGCTCACCCAGGCCCGCAGCTCGTCGGCCACTACGTCAGTGACGATCTGGCCGTCCGCGCTTTTGACCGCGGCGGCCCGCCGTATCGCGGCCGAGACAGAGGACTTGAAGTGCGGCGGCAACTCCAGGTAGATGTTCTGTGGCACGACGATGATGTCGACATCGGACAGCAGTTCGACGGGTTCGACATGAACGACCAGCCTCAAATGGGTATCGGCTACCTGGCCGTTCAGGACGATCTGGCGGCCGAGTTCCGGGTGACCGATAGCCGGCCGTCGGGTTGCGGCCGGTTCCAGGACGAGCTTGAGTATCTCCTCGGCGACCTGTTCGATCACGATCCGCTCATGGTGTTTGCGGAACCGCTCCACGCTGACGCCATAAACCAGGGCGGCCTTCCGGCGGCGGTCCTGGGCAGGCCGGTCCCGTTCGGCGCGGTCCAGGCCGAAGGTGGCCATGGCGGCCGAGCCGAGCTGGCCACCGCCTAGATTCTGCACGGCCGCGCGTAGGAGTGCCTCGACGGCCTAGTGTCCGCCGGCCGTTGCCGTCAGGCCGGCTCTGGCCGCAGCTTTCCGCAGGTCACCAAGGTCGGTATGGCGCAGCCGGACGAGTCCGCGCTCTCTGAGCACGCGCAGGTCCGCGATGATCTGCTCAACCGTAGGTTCGTCGGGAATCGGCGGCATAGGCCGAGCATGGCCGGGCCGGGTGCGGGCCGCAATGGACATGAGTCAGGACCCTGGGCGGCTGATCGCCACCCAAGGGTCCCGCGGCCGCTATTTCGCGGCGCTGATTCAGACTTGCGCAGAATCGAGTCAGGAACTGCGCTGATCAGGTGCTCCTCATTGGCCGGAGGCGGGCTCGTCGGTGCCGACCATCAGCCCGCCGCCCGCTTAGACGAGCCCGTGCAGCAGCGTGATCAGGAAGATGATGATGTGTGGCTGCATCCGGTCCCTCCCTTCACCGACATTGCCGGGCCGATCCTGGCCAGGCATTGCTAGTGAAAGGCAGGACTCGTCTTGGTGGGTGGACGTGAACCGGGCGACATCCGGGCGATATTAGGGCGAGGTTGGCCGGCCGCCGCTCAGGCGCGATCGGCGGGCAACCGCGCTGAGCCGCGCCTCTGGCGGAGTTATCCGGCCGACTCGTCGTCCAGCCAGCACACGCCGTAGCCGAGTCCCGGCCTCAGATCGCGGAACTCGACATGGACTTCGCCGAACCGGTCAGGGGTTATGGTCTGGCTGGCAGGTCCGCGCTGGTAGATGACCGCGGTCGGGGCGCCGGACAGCTTCCAGATCGCCTGCGGCAGACTCCTGGGGTTGAAGCGGATTCGCAGCTCGAAGTAGTCGGTGCGATGGAACGGCACGTGTACATAGTGAGCGGCCATCGGCTGCCCGCGGGGGATGCGCAGCCGCAGGGCGTATTCATGCCGCTCCCCGGTGTGCAGTGGCTCAGGGAGCACGATGACGTTCCTGAAGAAGCTCTCGTAGGGTTGCTCGCGCAACTCCAGTGACCCGCCATGCAGCAGCTCGGCCTCCAGCTGGTGTCTCTGACCGGTGTCATCCGGATGGCGCGGGACGCTGATCGACGTCGACAGCTCGCTGAGGCCGTCGACGGACGCGACGATTGCCCGCTGCTCGACCGCCTCGATCGGATCAGCGTCCAGCCGGAGCAGGGCGGTGAACGACTCCACGTACCACCGGTCCGGGTCCTCCACCGCGGTTTGGCCGGAATCAGCCAGCCCTTCATCCGGTGCCGTACGCCTAGCGGCGATGGCGGACCGGCCAGTGCCGATGCTGTTGGCCCATGGCGGTACCACTGACCTGGCGATATCCGCGGGCGCGTCGGGGTCAAGCAGGCGCCGGATCTGCGTCCAGTACGCGCCCCACGCCTCGGCGTCTCCGTTGCATGCCTGCACGAAGGCCGTGACGACCTTGAGGGTCGGCAGCCGGCTCCCAGAGGTGGCCTCCTGCACGGTGCTCGTCGCGTAGTGCGAGTTCTTCGCAAGCTGCTCGTAGGTCAGGCCCGAGCGGTTGCGGAGATCGCGCAGCCAGAACGCGAACTCACGCACCGGCGAGCCATCCCGCTCCAGCGGGGCCTGCGGTCGTCCCATGCTGGCTTCGTCCTTGGTAGGTGTGTTCTTCGAGACTATCGAGAGTTTTCCACGAATCACCCGGTTCTATGCGCTGAACTGCGTCAATACCGGATTGCCGCGCGGGCGTTCACCGGATTTGATCCGAAGTCGCCCCTATGCCTTGCCCTTGTCACGCAGGTCGGCGTACACAACTGATGAACAGTCATGGGAGGGATCGACACGGTGCCGGGTGGCGCCTGACCCTTTAGACTCCGTCGGCGCTCCGCGCGTCGACGAGGCGCGGTCCGGGGGCAGCATGAGCCATGACTGCCCCCGGCCGCTGCGCATATCTCGTCGGCACGACCTTCCGGTGCGGCCGTGGCCGAGTCAGCGGTCGGAGCCTTAGTTCTCACGCCAAGCCTGCGGTCGGCTAACATGCGTGCAGTCTCCCGCCGGTGTAGCTCAGTTGGCAGAGCAGCCGCCTTGTAAGCGGCAGGTCAGCGGTTCGAACCCGCTCACCGGCTCACGATCCTCGGTAAGGCGGAGTCCCTCTCACCTGCGTAATCCGCAGGAAGAAGAGGAACATCGTGGTGCAGGCAGTGCTCTCACTATCCAAGATCCCCACAGAAATCCCACAAGCGCACCAGGCGGAGAACGGGCAGCCTCCCGGCGCTAGGGTGCGTCAGCGCCGCACAAGCACAGACTCCGGCCAGGCCGCGTACCTCTCCTCCACCTGGTCGCGGAACGGTACCAGCTCGTCGTCCTGGTGGAGCGTGTAGCGGACCAGGGACACGATATCGGTCAGCATCTGCCCTCCTGAGCCGCGGACCTTGGACTGGTCAAGCATCTCGTACGCGCGCCAGAGTTTCTCCGGTGTCCACTGATACGGGGGCCGCTCGATCGCCCGCGCCAGCTCTTTGATCTCGGTGAACGTGAGCCGCTCCTGGTGCGGTCGGCTGTACAGGAGCTGCAGTGCCCGGATGTCGTCGCGGTTGTCCTCGATGTACCGCCGGAACGAGGAGATCATCGCGGCGGCCTTGTCCCGCCCGGCCTGCGAGTGGCCGGCGAATAGGACCTCGTCCTTGGACGCCTCATCGATGGTCT
>Ga0116218_1001848_pt1 | contig 12631 bp, 16 predicted proteins | sample Sb_taG_2_FD_88966 | JGI IMG/M metagenome (GOLD analysis project Ga0116218, IMG submission 88966) | Peat soil microbial communities from Weissenstadt, Germany - Sb_50d_5_LS metaG | ecosystem: Environmental > Terrestrial > Soil > Wetlands > Peat | place: Germany: Weissenstadt | collected 2010-09-21 | reverse complement strand
GTACTGAGTACTGAGTACTGAGTACTAGGTACTTCCTTATGCCGATGGTTCAAATCACGATGCTCACAGGACGAACCGCCGATCAGAAGCGCAAGATCGCCAAACGTATTACGGATGTCCTGGCCGAAGAAGCCGGTGCGAAGCGGGAAGCGATCATCATCGCCTTTCACGAGGTGACGAAGGAAAACTACGCTCACGGCGGTGAGTTACTGATCGACAGGAAGTGATCCTGGAGAGCTCGGCTGTTGCCTTCCTGGCAGGAACGCGGGCAGGAGTGCCCGCGCCACATTACCCCAGCGGCTCAAACAGATTCCCTTCCACGCGGTCGGCAATCCTGGGGAGGTCCTTCTTCGCGAACTGCAGGAAGTGCGGGGCGGTGCGGTGGGCCTCAAGCGCGGCGTCGTCTTTGTACAGTTCGTAGATGAAGAAGCGCCGGGGTTCAGTCTTGTGCCGGTGCGCCTGGTACATGGCGCAGCCCGGCTCCTTGCGGGATTGTTCGGTCAGCTTCTCAAACAATGCGGCAACTTCGGTTTCGTGCCCAGCTTTCGCCATCCAGGTAACCGCCAGTACCACCATTCGATCGCTCCTTCGCCGCGGCAGGCTGAGCCGGGGAAGTCATTCTAGGCTTTCTTTGCAGCCGTCTTCAACTCGGCAACGAAGCCGTCGACCAGAATCGTGTGGTCGCGGTCGGGCCCGGTCGAAATCATGCCAATTTTCGCGCCCGCTTCTTTCTCAACGAAGGCCAGGTATTCCCGCGCCCGCTGCGGCAGTTTGCCGAAGTCGGTGATGCCCTGGGTTGTGGTCTGCCAGCCAGGCATCTTCTGATACACGCATTCGATCTGGTCGTAGCCGCTGGCCTGCGCGGGCACTTCGGCAGTTTGCTTTCCCTCGATCTTGTAGGCCACGCACACCGGAATCTCGGCCAGATCGTCCAGCACGTCGAGCTTGGTCACCACCAGCCACGAAGTGCCGTTGATCATTCCGGAGTAGCGCAGGAGTGGCAGGTCCAGCCATCCCGTTCGTCGGGGGCGGCCGGTCACAGCTCCATATTCGTTGCCGCGTTTGCGCAAGCCGTCGCCGGCTGCGCCCTTTTCTTCGGTGGGGAAGGGCCCCTCACCCACGCGCGTGCAATATGCCTTGGTTATACCGATCACCGAGTCGATCGCATTCGGGGCCACGCCTGAGCCGATGGCCGCGCCGCCCGAAGTCGCGCTGGAGGAAGTCACAAAGGGGTAAGTGCCGTGATCGATGTCGAGCATCGTTCCCTGCGCGCCCTCAAACAAGATGGACTCGCCTCTGGCCAACGCCTGGTTCAGCAGAACTGCTGTGTCGCAGACAAATGGCGCGACCTTCTCCGCGGCCTGGGCGTATTCCGCATACATCTTGTCGGCGTCGACCGGCTCGGAGTTGAACAGGGCGTGCGCGATCATGTTCTTTTCGCGCACGGCGTTCTCGATATGCTTCTTCAGAAGTTGCAGATCGAGCAGATCGGCAACACGAAGCCCGCGCCGCCCCATCTTGTCTTCGTAGGCGGGACCGATGCCGCGCGACGTGGTGCCGATCTTCACCCGTCCCGGCGCATTCTCGGCCGCGAGTTCAATCATGCGATGGTAAGGAAGGATTACGTGTGCGCGGTTCGACACGAACAGATTCCCGTCGACCTTCACACCCGCTTCGCGCAGGGCGCCGACTTCCTTGAGAAGCGCCAGCGGATCGAGCACCACGCCATTGCCAATGACGCTGCGGCAGCCCGCCCGCAGCACGCCGCAAGGCACCAGTTGCAGAATGAATTTCTTGCCGTTGATGATGACGGTGTGCCCGGCGTTGTGTCCGCCGGCGTAGCGGGCTACGACGGAGAAGTTTTCCGACAGGACGTCGACAATCTTGCCCTTGCCCTCGTCTCCCCACTGGGCGCCAACAATCACCGCGGCTTTGCCTTTGTTCAAAATTCGGCTCCGTCCGGAGACATTCAGGGACGCACGTGAATGCGCCTTCCCCGGAGTCGCACACTCCTTACCCGCGGGGATGATTCGCAAGGTTACTGGGATTATGAGCGGAGAAGATGTGTACGAGTGATTTTATCGTGCCTGTGCGGGCAATAGCAATGCGCGGTAAAGATGGGAAGCGTCTGAAAAGCGTTGCGGTGACATTCCTACTCTGAGGCAGGGAGCTGTCCCGTGATCTTGGCCACGTAACAGGCTTCATGGACGGGCTTCCCATCCTCATTTACTTTGGATTCCTCCAGCAAGATGGGCTTGCCGCAGATCGCGCACAGAACGGCCGGGTGAATGACTTTCATGATGGGGCGGCTATATTACGCCGCACTGAGCAGTTCTGCAACGCTCCAAACGTGGTCCGCTAACCCCGCTTCCATTGCGAGTGTGACTGAGGCTGGACTGAACGCGGCCGCTTTACCGGCTCCGCGCCAAAACCAGGGTCACGTCATCCGGTTGCTCGTTGTCGCCGATCCAATCGTCCACTGCCAGGGTCACGATCTGGCTGATCTGAGCCAGAGGCAAGCGCCGGTTCTCCCGCACCAGATCGATCAGCCGCTGCTCGCCAAACTCGCCGAAATCATTCTCCGGTTCGGTGATGCCATCGCTGTAGGCGATGAAGACCTCGCCGGGATGCATTTCGACCGAGGCCTCATCATAGGTCATGTTGTCGAACAGGCCCACCACCGTTCCCCCGGTTTCCAGTTTCCGGATACCGCCCTCCTCGCCGATCAGGATCGGAGGTAGATGGCCGCCGTTGCTGTAGTTCAAGCGGCGCGTTCGACCATCGTAGATGCCAAGGAACAGAGTCGCATATTTCTCCGGTGGGGTACTTTCGTAGAGCTGGTGGTTGAGCAGGCTGAGCAAAGCCGCCGGCGATACGTCGACACCCTCACGCCAAGTTGCCATCATCCGACCCGTTCCCGCGACAGCGCCTACGGCAACCGGTTCGCGCACCCTTCCTTGAACTTGAGGCAGGCTCTCGATGCTGTAGGCGCGGACCGCCGAGTGAATCGTCGCCATCAGGAGCGCGGCCGAGATTCCTTTCCCGCTGATGTCTCCCACCGCCAGAATCAGCTTGTCGGAGCTGGCAGCCAGAAAGTCGTAGTAGTCTCCACTCACCGTGCGGGCTGGGCGGCAGAAGCCGTGCACTTCGAGCGACTCCAGTTCCGTGGTCTGGCGCGGGAATAGCTGCGCCTGCACTTCCTGCGCAATGGCCAGTTCATTCTCCAGCCGCTGCTTTTCTTTCTGTTCCAGGATCAGTTTCTCGATCGAAGCGGTCATCGAGTTGAACGAAATCGCCAGCTCGGCCAGCTGATCGCTTGATTTGACCGGGATGCGATGGCTGAAGTCGCCGCGATCGATATGCTTGGTCGCGTCATGAAGGTGAGCCACGGCGGCGGTCACCGTGCGCGTCATGCGCGTGCCGATGATGAGGGCGATGAGTTCGATGAGGGCAAAGAAAGCGCCCACACCCACGAGCGTATAGGCCACGACGCCGACGAATTCCCCCAGGTCGGCGAATAGGTGCCCGTACAGCACCGACGGGCGCGTCCGGACCGCCGCGGCTGCGCTCCCTTGTTTTCCAGTCTGCCAGTCAATCACGGGAAGCGGAGTGGGGAAAAACACTTCCCGGTCAAAACTGCTCGCCGGAGGGGGGAGCGCGCCCACAGTGAAGGTCGGCCGCAGCGCCTGCTGATTGGCCGCGCCGCTTTGCTGTCCGGTGCTCATCACTATCCCCCGCTGGCTTTCTGGCGGGTTGAAGGCAACGTCCGCGTGCAGGCCGGAATCTGGCCGGGTGTTGGACCCAGCCTCCGTCTTTTTCTGCGACTGGCCGGGCACTTGGTCAGCGGAAACCAGGAGAGTAATCTCACCCAGGTCTGCCGCGATGTTTCCCACCAACTCTTTGTCAAACGGCTCGCTGGTCACCACTGTGAGCTGGGTTGAGCCAAGGGGGAGCGATGTAACCACCCGCAGATGCAACTCACCGTGGTCGCGAACGATTTCGCGAAACCGCCCGTTTAAAAAGCGAGGCAGGGTAAGCTCTGCGCCTTTGAACTCACTGCAGAGTGGCAGCTGCTTCTCGCCATACCAGGCGCAAACCTGTCTGCGTTCCCAGGACCGATCGCGCTTCTTGAGCCCGGCCAGTGACTCGGCCGCCGGGTTCGCGCCGCGTGCGAGCTGCGCTGCCAGTTCATTGCTGACGGCTGCATTGACGGCTTCCAGACTTCTCAGCTGGGCGTGGATCTCCGAAGTCACCACAAACACGGCAAATTGTCCGGCCAGCCCGTAGAGCGTGATCAGGGCCATCGCCACAAGCAGCACCGCAGGGATGACACCAATGAATACGTAGGTGACAATCAGCCGATTGCGCAGCCGCCACAGGATTCTCCGCCTCAGCCAGCGGAAAGCCAGGATCGAAAACAATACCGCCGCGACGAATGTGAGAAAACCGATCCAGCCTCCCAGATGCTCGCCCCAGGCAGGGGCAAACAGGTTTAACAACTTCTGGAGCGCGAACAACCCTGCCGCCAGACCGGCCAGATAGCAGGCCAGGCGCGCCATGCGGCCCTCAGGCCACAGGCCCGCCGCTACCAACTGGCGCCGCACTTCTGGATACGACCATTGCATGATGTTTCGTGGAGCCGTTCGCAGGAGGATTAGAATTATACGGCCAGAAACGGCTGATCCCGGCTAGATCTCGGGATAGAGATCGAAGAAGGCCTCCAGGCTCGTGCGCAACTGCTTTTCGATCTCTTCCTTGCTGCCCTCGAGCACATGCATGGTGACGTGGGCTTCGCGCCCGCTGGTCAGCTTCACCGGAGCCTGACCGACTTCTGCTATATCCTCGGAAGGCAGCAGCCTCATGCCATAAACCAAAGTCAGATTCGCCATACTTAAATTCTAAGTCTTTCTCCGCGATCCTGCGCGGCACTCCTGGAGACGTGGGAGCAGCCAATCTTCAAGTCTCCTTGTTGCCTTCTTTGCGTCTTCACGGCTGTCGTTCGCCAACTTTGCGTTAAGGTTTTCCATCCATCTCGTTTAGAATTCCGCCGTGCCCAGAATCCCGATCTTCGCAATCTTGTTTGGCCTTCTAGCCCTGCGCTTGCCGCTTTCGGCCCAGGAACAGCCTGCGAACCCAGCCTCGAACCAGCCGCAGGTGAAGGTCAATGTGCTGAACGTGTGTACTCCGTCAGCCGACGAGCAAAAAGAGATTGCTGCCGCCTTGACCCGCATTCCCAAGCAGCCGCTGTTCAGCGCGGATTTTGAGGTCTCCCGCGGTCGTTCCACGCTCACCGATTTGCCAAGCTTCATGCCGGCGGGACAGGGCAGCCATGTTGCCGGCGAGCCTTCCGTTGCCAGCTATGTGCGGATTCGCCGTGAATTCTCGGTGCAGGCGCTCTTTTCCAGCGTGCAATATTCCTTCAGCAACGACGGGCAGAACATGGGTGAAACGCTGGTGCTGCACGTGCGCGATCCCAAGGATCTCATCATGGTTTCGCTCGAGGACAGCGCCTCGGCCGTCACCAGCGCTGCGGCCATGCTCGGCGCCAATAGTCCCGCCAGCCGCGTTCGCCTGGAGCGTTTTGGCAAGCCCTCGGTCGCATTGGCGCGCTGCTCCGCTGCGGAAAACGGCGCGGCGCCCGATCAGAGTGCTTACGAGCCGCTGTTCCGCGGCGCCTCGGATGTGCTTACGAACTATCGCGGGCTGCTGGGAGTGCGCGCCATCGTCCCGGAGGAATTAGCGAAAATCAGCGGCGAGTCGAAGACAGGAGCTGCCTCAAAGCCGAAAACCGCGAAACCGGCAAATGATAAGAAGTGACTCCGGAGGTATCGAGCCCTGGGTTGCATCAAAATCTGAACTCCGCCATCTAATCTGTCACCACATCCATGAGCGAAACTCGCAACGTTGTCATCATCGGGTCCGGATGCTCCGGACACACCGCAGCGCTCTATGCCGCGCGGGCCAACCTGAAGCCGCTGGTCATCGAAGGCCACGAGCCGGGAGGACAACTTTCTCTCACCACGCTGGTGGAGAATTTTCCCGGGTTCCCCGAAGGAATTATGGGACCGCAGTTGGTCGAAAACATGCGCAAGCAGGCGGAGCGCTTCGGCGCCGAATACCGCATGGCGCACCTCAGCAGTGCCGACCTCAGCCAGCGCCCGTTCGTGCTGCACCTCGGCCATCAGCAGGTGCATACCCAGGCTCTCATTATCGCCAGCGGCGCTTCAGCGCGGTGGCTGGGCTTGCCGCATGAGCAGCAACTCATCGGCCACGGCGTCTCGTCATGCGCCACCTGCGACGGGTTCTTTTTCTCGGGAAAGGAAATCGTGGTTGTCGGCGGCGGCGACTCGGCCATGGAAGAGGCGATCTTCCTCACGCGATTTGCAACCAAGGTTACAGTGATTCATCGCCGCGATGCCTTCCGCGCCTCAAAAATCATGCTTGACCGAGCGCAGCACAACCCCAAGATTGAATTCCTGCTCGACACGGTCGTCGAAGACGTCTACGACGTGGGCAAGCAGGAAGTCACCGGCCTGAAGCTGCGCAACGTGAAGACGGGCAAGGTTTGGGACTTCCCTGCGAGCGCGCTGTTTCTGGGCATCGGCCACGAACCCAACGCCAAGATGTTTGCTGGCCAGCTTGACACCGATCCCGACGGCTACCTCAAGACTCATAACTACGTTCACACCCGCGTTGCCGGCGTCTACGCCTGCGGAGATGTGCAGGACCGCCGCTATCGCCAGGCCATCACGGCAGCCGGTACCGGATGCATGGCCGCGATCGAGGTCGAAAAGTTCCTGGAAGAGCACGGCAAGTGAGGATAGGAGGCGGTGCCTCCGCCCACAGCCTGTGGCCCTCCATTTGTGGTACAAATTCCTGTGATCTTGATGCAGGTGCGCACTCTTCCCCCTCCCGTTATTGACACTCGTCTTCCGGGCATGTCCTACCCCGATCTTGCAGGTATTCCATGCTGAGGGCATTCTTCGTTCATCTCTCCGAAAATCGGTCGCTGCGCAATTTTGCCGAGCGCTCGGCGCTCGGCCAGCGTGTTTCCGGCCGTTTCGTGGCAGGCACCGAAATTGCCGACGCGGTGCGGGTCACGCAGGTGGTGAACCGCGCGGGCATGAGCGTCACCATCGACAACCTGGGCGAAAACGTCACCAACCCGGACGAGGCCCGGCAGAGCGCAAAGCTTTATCAGCAGATACTCGATGCCATTGCAGCCAATCAGCTGAACGCCAACATCAGCCTGAAGCTGACCCACATGGGTCTGGATGTGGATGAAGGGATGGCTCGCGAATTGGTCAGCGGCCTCGTGGCCAAATCGGCTTCCATGACGCCGCCGGGTTTCGTGCGCGTCGACATGGAGGGCTCTCCCTACACCCAGCGCACGCTCGATTTTGTGCATGAACTGCACCGCGTGCCCGGAAATGGAAACAGCGTCGGCGCCGTGATCCAGGCTTATCTCAAGCGCTCAGAAAGCGATGTCGAGAAGTTGCTGGCAGAGCGCATCCGCATTCGGCTGTGCAAAGGCGCCTACAAGGAGCCGGCCAGCATTGCGTTTGAAAGCAAAGCCGATGTGGACGCGAACTACGTCAAGCTGATGAAGATCCTGATGAAGAGTGGTGTCTACCACGGCCTGGCCACGCACGATGAGAACATCATCCGCGAGGCTCAAGCCTTTGCCACGCGCGAGAACCTGGCTCGTGACTCATTTGAATTCCAGATGCTGTACGGGATTCGCCGCGACCTGCAGAAAAAGCTGGTGCGCGACGGCTGGCGCATGCGTGTTTACGTTCCCTTTGGCACGGAGTGGTATCCCTACTTCATGCGGCGGCTGGGAGAACGCCCGGCCAACGTGTTCTTTATCGCGCGGAACCTGCTAAGGCAGTGAGGGGAAACCCCCGGTGCTGTTGTGATATACTGAATACGTAGAATACAAATACTCCATGGCCACTTCCATTCGACTTCCGGAAGACATCGAACGTCGCCTCGACACGCTGGCGGAGAAAACCGGCCGTACCAAAGCGTTCTACATTCGCGAGATGATCCTGAACCACATCGACGATCTGGAAGACTACTACTTAGCAGCCGACGTTGTGGAACGCCTGCGCAAAGGCGAGGAACGCACGTTCAGCGCCCAGGAAGTGAGACGGGATCTTGGCTTGGACGATTGAGTACACCGATGCTGCCCGCCGCCAACTGCGCAAACTAGACAAACAATGAGCACGTCGAATCCTCGACTACATGGACAAGCGCGTTGCTCCCCTTGAGGATGCGCGCTCCCTCGGCAAAGCGCTTAAGGGACCGTTAGGCGATCTGTGGCGCTACCGAGTCGGGAACTTCCGCATCATTTGCGAGCTTCGCGACAAAGAGATCCGGATCGTCGTGGTGCGCGTCGGAAATCGTAAAGACATTTACTGACGAGGATGTGTGTCTGTCCCTGGCGCGGGTTCGCCTTCCCCAGGAGCGAGCGGCAGGCGGGCGGCCCCGCGAATCATGCCGCGTTCCTGATCTGAGAACATGCCTTTAAAGCGCGGAGAGTCGATCACGCGCTCGCGCTGGTCCGGGGGCATGGAGCGCAAGTCGCGAACAGCGGTGGTCACCATGCGCTGGCGGTCAGGGGGAAGCTGGCGCATCTGCCCGAAGACTTGCCGCGCCTGCTGCTTCTGCTCGGGAGTCAGATGCTCCCAGGTATCCATACGGTTCAGCATGCGCAACTGCTGCTGCTGCGGCAGACTCGAGAAATGCTGCAGCCTTTGCCGAAGCTGCTGCTGCTGCGCCGGCGGCAGACGCCGGAATGCCTGATCGTTTTGCAGTGCCCGCTCCTGCTCGGCGGGTGGCATGTCTTTGTAGTGCCGCAGCCAATCCCCGGCATGACCTTGCGGCTTGGGGGGCGCCTGTGCTGGCCGGCCCGGTTGTTGCGGGCGATATGCAGGAACCGGATGCCCCTGCGGATGCGCCGGCGCCGGATGCCACTGCTGTGCTGGATGAGACTGCGCTGGACGAGGTGCTGCAGGATGCCCTTGCGCTGGATGCGGCGCTGGGTGGAAACCGCCTTTCTGGGCCAGGCACGGGACACAAGCGTACACGACGGTCGCCAGACCGGCAGCCGCCAGCCATCCCGTCCTGTATTTTCCCAGCCTCAACCCGGCCCCTTTTCTCCACCCCGCGTCTTCTACCGTTTGCGGCCCGTACAGCTAGAATCCAGTTACGGATTCGCCGTCACATCCTGTTGCAATTCAAGGTCGTCGAGCAACTCAAAATCCGAGTACATGTCGTGGTCAGCGTCCAACGCTTTCAAGTCGTTCACCGCACTTCCGGGCCCTGCGTCCGCATAGGTATCTTCAGCCGGCTGCTGAAGGCTCCCACCTCGGGTCACGAACAGACCAACTCCAATCCCCATCAACACGGTCAGCGCCGCCGCCAACACGGGGCGGCGGAACCATTGCAGCCAACTCGCCTGCGGCCGCGCCATCTCCTCCCGCAGGCGAGCCTGCAGGCGGACGTCGAAATATGGCGAGGGCTCCGGGGTTTGCCACTCGTCCAGCAGCGCCATGGTGGCGCGCATCGCCGCCAACTGTTCCGCGCATCCCTTACAACTTGCCAGATGCTGGCTCTCCTCCGCCGTGAACTCACTGAGCCCACTGGCCACGTCGGGCATCCGTTCGTGTATCTTTTCGCAGTTCATATCCTGATTTCCTCACTTCTCCCGCCACCGTCGCACACCAGAACCATGCTTGCCAGAACAACAGCTTGCTACAGATATTCTTTTAACTGTTCCCGCAAAGTCTCATACGCACGGAAGAGCAGCGACTTGGTCGCCGATTCGCTCTTCTTCAAAACTTCGGCAATCTGCTTGTAATCCATCTGCTGGTACTTGTGCATGATCACCGCCAGCCGTTGCAGCTCGGGCAGCGCCTCGACTTTGCGGCGGATCGCCAGCATGCGCTCCCTGCGCACCATCATCTGTTCCGCGTTCAGGCCGCCATCGGGCAGCTCGATCGTTGTGCCACTCTCCTCATCCGGCTCGTCCAGGCTGACCGTTACCTCTGGCCGTTCGTGGCGCGTATCACGCGCGTGATTCACCGCCAGGTTGGTCGCAATGCGATACAGCCACGTCGTAAACTTCGCGCTGGCCTCATAACCCTCACGCGAGCGATACACGCGCAGGAAAACTTCCTGCGCCAGATCCTCAGCCGCCGCCGTGTTGCGCGCCATACGGTACATGAAACTCACCATGGGACGGCGATACTTCTGCACCAGGTACTCAAACGCCGCCTGATCGCCGGCCTTGACGCGCAGCATAATCTGCGCATCGGAGGCGGCATCTCCGCCTGCGACCGAGGGCCCGATTGGCGTGTAAGCCGGCGTCGTCGCAGCCATCAGCATGCCCCGATCCAATGCGGCGGTGCTCACATCTGTTGGAACCCCGCCGGAGGTGGAAAGTTGCGCCTTTCCATCCCCCGACGCACGCCCAGAACCCCCTTCTGATGAGGGAGTTACGGTGGTCCTGGGTGGTCTGGATTCGGCCGGCATGGCGGGGCTGTTCGCAGGGCGCCCGGCGGCCCGAGCCGCCCCTTTTGACCCCCTGCAAGCCAGTAGGCTATCACGTTGAAGCAAGAGGCCAAAACGCCGGATTGGCGCGTAACCCCAATCGGAGGATCGATCAGCGTTAGTGAGGTGCAGCAGGCGGGGCAGGTCAGCATCTACGTCTCTGTAAAAGGAAGTTGTAAAATGGGTGCCGTTATCGATCAACTCATATTTCGGCTTAATCCTCGGCGCCGCTGCCACTCCCGCATTCGCAAATAAAACTGAGTTGAGACCATCAGCTTGTCAAACCCATAGTCACTTGGAGGACGGATGAGTTCATCGCAGACGGTCGTACCACAAGTGGATCCCGGCCCATCCCATCGCGCCGTCGCGCCGGCATGGCACACCATCGTTATCCTCGTCGTCTTGTTCGGCGTGTCGCTGGCGGGCGCCATCAACCATGGTCTGTCGCCCAGGGGCCACGCTCACGGCCGGGCCATCGGCTACGTTGTCGTCATGATTGTCGAATGGATCATGGTCGCGTTCATCTGGTACGGCGTGAGCCGCCGCGACCTGCGCATCTCCGATCTGGTCGGCGGCAGTTGGGCGCGCCCTATCGCCATTCTTCGCGATCTCGGAATCGCCATCGCATTCCTCATCGTCTCCTGGCTGGTGCTGGGCGGAATCAGCTATCTGCTCAAGGTTGTTCCCAATGAAGCGATCCGCAATCTGTTTCCTCACGGCCCTGCCGAAGTCGTCCTCTACCTGATGCTGGCTGCGACCGCTGGCTTCTGCGAAGAACTCATTTTTCGGGGATACTTGCAGCGTCAATTTACCGCATTGACGCGAACGGCTGCCGGCGGCATCATCCTGCAGGGCGTCGCCTTCGGTGTAAGCCACGGGTATCAGGGCTGGCGATACATGGTGGTGATCGCAGTGTTCGGCGTTCTTTTCGGCCTTCTCGTCCAATGGCGCCGCACTCTGCGCCCCGGCATGATCGCGCACTTCGTGCAGGATGGGGTTGGAGGCCTCTTAGGAAGTCATCTCCCGAAGCACATTCTGTAATTTCAGGAGAATACGTTTCTGGCCGCCGCCACGGTATTGCTGTGAATCGTCACCGTGTCTTCGATGTTCTGGGCATAGCCGCCGGCAAATGTGACCATTACCGGAATGTTGCGCGCGCGGGCCACTCGAAGCACCAGTTCGTCGCGCTTTTTCAATCCCTCGATAGTCAGGGAAAGCCCGCCCAACTGGTCCTCCTTGTACGGGTCAGCGCCGGCGATGTAGCAAAGCAAATCCGGTTCGAACTGCCGCAGACCCGAGCTGAGAGCGTTGTCGAGCCAGGCCAGGTAGTCGTCGTCGCCGATGCCGTCAGGCAGGTCCACGTCGATCGACGAAGGCGGCTTCCACAAGGGATAGTTGTTGTGCTGGTGCAGCGAAATGGTAAAGACGTCGCCGGCATGCGCCTCGCGCATTTTCCCTCCGCGGGCCCTGCCTTGAGGGCCTTCCAGCGTCGAACTCGAAGCCGAGGGCAGCAGCGAACTCGCCGTCCGCGTGCCGGCGAAGATCGAAGCCGTGCCGTTGCCCTGATGCACGTCACAGTCGACGGTCATGGCCGTGCGAATCTTGTCGTCCCGCTGCAGGCGGCGGATGGCCACGGCCACATCGTGAATCATGCAGAATCCTTCGCCGTGATCAGGGAAGGCATGGTGAAATCCGCCGCCGATGCTGATCGAAACGCGGTCGGCCAGACTCCGCTGCGCCGCCAGGATCGATCCGCCGGCCGCCAGCCAGAAGGCCTGCACCAGGTCACGCGAGTAGGGAACTTCCATCTCCATTTCTTCGCGCGCGGTGAGCGTACCGGTCTTCAGCTTCTGCACGTACTCAGGCTTGTGCACCAGCAGAATGTCCTGATCGGTGGCCGGCTGCGGCTCCAGGAAGTCCGTCGCTTCAGCTACCCCGCTGGCGATCAGCCGGTCGCGAACGCGGCGGTACTTTTCAGCAGGAAAGACGTGCTCGCCGATCGGCAAGTAGTAAGCGTCGCTGTAAACCAGCTTGAAGGAGAGCATCGCGAGCAACACATCATACGCCGAAGTCG
>Ga0116218_1001844_pt1 | contig 12650 bp, 14 predicted proteins | sample Sb_taG_2_FD_88966 | JGI IMG/M metagenome (GOLD analysis project Ga0116218, IMG submission 88966) | Peat soil microbial communities from Weissenstadt, Germany - Sb_50d_5_LS metaG | ecosystem: Environmental > Terrestrial > Soil > Wetlands > Peat | place: Germany: Weissenstadt | collected 2010-09-21 | reverse complement strand
GCGGGAGTCAGCGGACGGGTGGGACGCCGGCGCCCAGGCGGCCAGGTCCGGCAAGCTCCAGGCACTTGAGGAGCTGATGGACTCGGTGGCCGCCGCCGGGGACGCCGCGCTGATCTTCACCGGATACGTGTCAATGGGGCACCTGATCCAGGCGCACCTGCGCACGCGAGGCATGCCCGCCGAGTTCCTGCACGGTGGCGTCCCGGCCGGGAAACGGCAGGAGATCGTCGACCGGTTCCAGTCCGGCGACGGCGTGGCGCTCATCCTCTCGGTCCGCGCGGCAGGGACCGGGCTGAACCTGACCAGGGCCGGCCACGTGATCCACTTCGACCGGCCGTGGAACCCCGCCGTCGAGGACCAGGCCACCGACCGGGCGCACCGGATCGGGCAGAACCGCACCGTGAACGTGCACCACCTGATCGCCGAGGGAACCGTGGAAGACCGTATCGCCGAGCTGCTCGCCCGCAAACGCGGGCTGACCGAAGCCGTGCTCGCGGGCGGAGAGACCGCGCTGACCGAGCTCGACGATGGCGAGCTGCGTGCCCTGGTCAGCCTCGGCCAGGGGGCAGGGGGTGCGGCGTGAATGCAGAGGAATGGGGGCGGGAAGAGACACCACGGTCCGTTCCGGATCCCCTGTACTTGAATTTCCTTGTCAACGACGCGGCCGGGCGGGCGGCGACGATGCTCGCGGGCGCGGACCCCGCGGCGGACGACGAAGATCCGCTCGTTGACGCGGTCCGGCTCCTCGCCACCCCCGAGGGATCGCCGCACGCCGGGCGGGCGGCGCGCCTGACCGGCCTTCCCGAGGATGAGCTGCGGGGGCTGGTGCTCGCCTACCGGCACGGCGGGACCGGCGGGGTAGCAGCCGCGGTCGGGGCGTCCGAATGCCCGGCCGATCAGATGGCGGACGCCGTGCGCGAGGTCGGCAGGCAGCGCGCGCTCGCCATCGGCGAGCTGGAGGTCCGCCCCGGGACAATCGCCGATCCCGGCGCTGGCGTGCGGATCCGGCTCGGCCCCGACGACCGCTGGTACCCGTTCACCTTCGCCCAGGACCGCTGGTGGCCCGCGCCCGGCGCGACCGAGCCGCCAGGCGTGGCCTGGAAGGCGGCGCTGCGAGCCAGGTCCCTCAGGCGCGCAGGCGGGTAAGCCAGTGGTCAGTAGTCACTCTCAGCGGGGCGCCACGCTGATGCGCTCATCGCTGTGACCTCGTCGTCGATCAGGTTGTTGAGCTGGTACTCATCACCGCGCCGATGGCGATGAATCTGTGGGGGTTCCAAAACGGGGCATAGATAGCTGAACTGGAAGTATGTCCGTCGCGGCGGCTCTGAGGGTGGCTGGCAGGATCGCGGGTCCGTGACCGTATGAATGCTGTATCTGATGTTCGTCCGCCTGGCCGGGTGGATGGTGCTGCTCACGTGCTCGGCAGCCTGTGCCGTGCCAGAATCCCGCGTGTGGACCTGACCTGCTGGTCTACGCTCGGCACTCGTGCTCATCCGCCTCGTCTACCTCTTCATGGTCCGGGTGTTCGGCTGGCTGCTGCTCCTGGCGCGGAATGACGCCGCCAAGGATGCGGAGATCTTGGTGCTCCGGCACGAGGTAGCGGTCTTGCGGCGGCAGGTCGCGCGCCCGAAGCCGGACTGGGCTGACCGTGCCGTGATAGCCGCCTTGGCCGGGCTGCTGCCCCGGACACCTGCGGCTGCACCGGATCGTGACCCCGGGCACCGTGCTGGCCTGGCACCGGCGCCTGGTCCGGAGAAAGTGGACGTAGCCGGACGACGTGGGACGACCGCCGGTCAGAGCCGAGGTGCGGGCGTTGGCGGAACAGTTGGCTCGGCAGAACCCGCGCTGGGCTATCGCCGGATTCAGGGTGAGCCGCTCGGCTTAGGGTACCGGGTGGGGGAGGGGACGATCCGCCGGATCCTGGCCGCCGCCGGGCTCGGTTCCGCGCCGCGGCGGGCGTCGCCGACGTGGCGGCAGTTCCTGGCCGCCCAGGCGTCCGGCATCCTGGCGTGTGATTTCCTGCATGTCGATACCGTGCTGCTGAAGCGCGTGTATGTGCTGTTCGTGATGGAGATCCAGACACGGGCCGTGTACATCCTGGGCGTCACCGCGCATCCGGCCCGGACCTGGACCGTCCAGCAGGCACGCAACCTCCTGATGGATCTCGGCGAGCGGGCCGGGCGGTTCAAGTTCCTGCTCCGCGACCCGGACAGCAAGTTCACCGCGGCATTTGATGAGGTATTCGCCGGGAACGGCACGCGGGTGATCAAGACGCCGGTCCGGTCGCCGCGGGCGAACTCCTTCGCGGAGCGGTTCGTGGGAACACTTCGCCGCGAGTGCCTGGATCACGTGCTGATCCTGGGCGAGCGGCATCTCCGCAAGATCCTGGCCGAGTACGCACAGCACTATAACAGCCACCGTCCGCACCAGAGCCCGCAGCAGAAACCCCGCTGCGCCAGCCCGGCTACCCCGTCGATATCAGCGCCCGGATCGAGCGCAGGCGTGTCGTGGGCGGTCTGATCAATGAATACCGCAGAGCGGCTTAGCAGCGAGAGGTACCAGGTCGGTGGCTATGAACGAGTTTTGCCACGGTACAGGCGCTCACTTTGGGCCGGCGGCCTCCGGAGCGGCCGCGGGCGCGGGCGGCGTCGAGGCCTTCGCGGGTGCCCGCGATGATCAGCTCGCGCTGGAACTCGTCGATCGCGCCGAGGATGTGGAAGACCAGGCGGCCGGTCGGCGTGGTGGTGTCGATGTCTTGCTTGAGGACGACCAGGCCGACGCCTGGTGGTCGTCCCAGAACACGGCGGGCCAGGACCGCAGTGTCGGCCCGGCTCGGGACGCGGGGATCCCGGCCGCGGCTGCCGCGGCGGGTGCTGACTGGCTCACCGGCCGACAGCAGCCGGAGCACGTCCCCGGCCCGTCAAGGTTGGCAAGTGAAGGCCCGGGGACCTGGCAGGGCCCAGGGCCGCGGCGGTTATCCACATTTCCACAGCCCTGCTTGTCCACACTCATGCAGGGAGCTGAGCAGCGTCTTTACTCAAATGCTCCACAGATTTGTACACAGGTTGTTATCCTGGCAGGCCGAGAGGCTGCAGGTGAGCATGAGGCAAAGGAGAAAGCCTGTGATATCGCGTTACGCCCTCCTCCCGGGTGGGCAGGAGGTGACCCTCACGCGCATCGCCAGCTAGCCAAGGCGGTCCCGGCCAGGTGTTCGCAGCACGCGGCCGGGACCTTACGTCGGACCAACCTTAGGAGGAACCCCGACATGTTCAGTATGGCAGTTGCCGGGCTGGCCAAGTCGCTGATTGCAGTCACCGTTTCGCTGCATCCCGCTGCGGCGCCGCACGCCCCCGGCTACACCGTCCAGCCGGGCGATACCTTGTCCGCGATCGCGGCCCGCTCCTATGGCAGCACGGCCGACTGGCCCGCCGTGTGGTGGGCCAACCGCCGCCAGGTGCCCGACCCGGACCTAATCATCGCGGGGCAGCGGCTGGCGCTGCCGGGCCGGGCCCAGGTGCCGGTGTGGCTGGCCCGCGCCGCCCTGGCCGTCACCGCCGCCCCGGCCACCCCGGCCCCGACCACCCCGGCGGTCCCGGCGGTCCCGGCAGACCCGGCAGACCCGGCGAGCGCACCGGCGGTGCCGCCCGCGCAGGCCGCCAGCCCTGGGCCGGCGGGCGGGGTGAACTGGTCGGCCATCGCGGCCTGCGAGTCGGGCGGCAACTGGTCAACCAACACCGGCAACGGCTTCTACGGCGGCCTGCAGTTCACCGAGCAGACCTGGCTCGGCTACGGCGGCGGCCAGTACGCCCCGTCGGCCAACCTGGCCACCCCGGCCCAGCAGATCGCCGTGGCCCAGAAGGTCCTGGCGGGCCAGGGCATCGGCGCCTGGCCCGTGTGCGGGGCACGCGGCTAACCCCGCAAGGGCGTCACCTGCCCGCACCAGGATCACATCAGCGGGGGCGGGCAGGTGGCGCCGTCCCGGTGCCCCCGCCAGGCCGCCAGTGCTGCCGGGGACCGCTCGCCGCACGCGCCTGCAGCCACAGCTGTTGACGGCCTGAGTTCCGGAGCATCATTGACGGGTGTCCGGCCGTGCCCGTTGGCGATCTTGCTTCGTGGATGTCCCGGGCGGACCAGGGTTTTGCCGTCTCCCTCTTGAACGTGAGAGATCCCTCCTCGCCTCGTTTTGCGCCGATCGTCGGGAGGGATCCAAGGCGGTGAGTCGCCCGTGGCCATCGTACGGCCATGCCCGCTGCCGGTCGATGCCTATGCGGCGGTGGGCCCGGGACAGCCTCGGTGCCCTGATCTGACGCTGGAGAACGGCGACCTGGTGACGCAGGATGAGGATCTCAGCATCCTTGGTGAGGTCGGACCCGGCGAGCAGGACAAGCCAGCCGAACACCCGGAACACCGCGAAGTAGGCCAGCCGTAGTGACACGAGTTCTAACAGTGCCTGACCATGAGGCATCCGAGCAGCCAGATCGTTAACTCGATCGTCTTCAAGTGGTGAAGAGACATCAGGTCAGCAGCGATGACAAGGTAATCGGCACCCAGACCTTGAAGAAACATGGTCCCGGCTCTGCCGCTGCGACAAGCGTTCGGAGATACCCGGTATTTAGTCGGCTGGTGTCGAGTTGCCGTTTCACGAGAAACGCGATACACGACTCCTCACCTCCAAGGCGCACAGTGCAATCCATGCGCACTGTTCTGCCCAGGACAGGCCTCGAGGGATGCGAGAGCTGCTGGCGTGGCGTTTGCTACCGGTGTCCCCCGGCGGGCCTCGGCCAGGGCGGTGGCGACCAGGGCCCGGGTCAGCCCGGCCGCGAGCACCGCGGTGCCGGCGTCCAGGCAGACGTCGGCGACCCGGACCTCGACGGTGGGGTAGCGCGGGGACAGCCGGGCCAGGAAGTAGACGCTGCGCTCGTCCAGCGCCGCGCCGCGGCGATGAGGCGGCGGACCGCCGGCTCGTAGGCGGCAGCGTCGGGCCCCACCGCGGGCATTCTCCGGCCAGGTCCGCACCAGCAGGCAGCGCCACAGCGGGATCTCGGTCATCTCAACGTCACCCGCGCGGCGCCCGACCGCTTCCAGCTGGCCGCGCGGTCGGCCGGACTGGTACCTGGCGGCCGGCGAGAAGAACCGGTCCGCCGGGGCCTGGCGCACCTGCTCGTGATGCTGCGCGAGGAAGGCGCCTTCCCCCCGGTCACGGCGGACGAGCCGCCGTACCGCCAGCTGATCGAGGGCTATTGCCGGTTCCTGCGTCATGATCGCGGGCTCGCCGAAACGACGATAGCCAACTACCGGCGCTACCTTCCCGACTTCCTGGTCAGCCGCGGTGCTGCGGTGAGCCCGGTCGAGCTGGCGGCGCTGGGGGCGGACGACCTGCTCGCGTTCAGCCGCCAGCGCGGGGCTGGCTTGGGGCGGACGGCGTGGAACCATCTAGCCACGGCGTTGTCTGGCTTCTACCGGTGGCTGGATATGTCTGGGCACGGCGGGGCGCACCTGGTGGGCGCGGTGCCATCGCGCCGGCGCTACCGGCTCGCCGACGTGCCCTGCGCCTTGTCGTGGGAGCAGGTGCGCCGCATGCTCGGCATGGCCGGCGTCCGTGAGCCGAACGGCCGGCGCAACTACGCCATGCTGCTGCTGATCGCCAGCTACGGCCTGCGCGGGTGCGAGGTCAGGGCGCTGCGGCTGAACGACATCGACTGGGTGCACGACGAGATCGTCATCTTCGCGCCGAAGACCGGCCGGCGCCGCGTACTGCCGCTGACCCTGTGGGGTTCCAGAATGCGGCCACTGGACTTGATCTGGGCTTTTATGCGGCTCGCTCGTATTCGTTGATGAGGCCCCCGAGGACGGGCCTGCGCTTGATCCGCTCCTGGGAGAGGTCGGCGAGAGGGTAGTCGGGCCGGGGTGGGTGAAGCTGGCGGCTGCGATGCGGCCCTCGTGCGTTGTAGTGGGCTTCGTACTGGGCCAGGACCGTTCGCAGATGCCGCTGGCCGAAGATCAGCAGCCGGTCGGTGACCTCGGTCCGGGCGGTGAGCACGAACCTTTCCGCATAGGTGTTGGACCGCATCGTCAACGACACCCCATCCAGATGACCGGTACCGACGTGTGCGGGTGACGCACCCGTTCCACCCGCTGTCCGGCCGGGACTTCGAGTTCGTCGCGTACCGCCAGAACTTGTGGGTGCCGAAAACCTACGCCACCAGGCGATACTCATGAATCACGCCCCCGGCGCGGAACGACCCGCCGATACACGCCTAACACGTCGCCATCGCCGGGGCCCTGTTGCATCTCAAGATGGCGGGTGGGTGCTGATCTGCTGCCCGTGCTTCGTTTCTGCCGCCGCCGCGGATACATGTCTTTCTTCAGCAGGTGTCGCTGGGCATTGCGCGCGTTAGCGTGTGAGTTCCTCGAGCAGGAACATGAAGGAGCGGTACGGCTGGCCGGTGCCGCGTTGCATGCCGATCTCGCAGGTGCGGTTGCTGGACAGGTAGGCGGTGCACTCGCGCCCGGCGAGCTCGCCGGCCATCGGCGCTGTGGCGGAGGCGGTGAGTTCTGGGTGCAGGAAGCCGCGGTCGCCGGCGAAGCCGCAGCAGCCTGCGGATGGCGGGACGAAGACTTCGTCGGCGATGGCGGCGGCGATCGCCCGCAGCTTGTCCTCGGTACCCGCATGGTGCAAGGAGCAGACCGGGTGCAGCGCGACCGACGCCACCGTGCGCGGCACGGTCAGCCGCGGCAGCAGCCGGTCGTGGGCGAAGTCCACGCTGTCCAGCAGGGTGAGCGCGTCGAACCGCCGCTGGTTTTGCGGAGTGAGATACGGGCGGGTGCCGTGCAGGCCGTACGCGCAGGAACTGGCATCGGTCACCAGCGCCAGCCGGCCGCCTTCGGTCCACCGGTACGCCCGCTCCACGGTCCGGTTGGCCATGAGGGCGTTGCCGTCTTCGTACCCCTTGGAGTGCCAGGGCGTCGCGCAGCACGCCCCGGCGACGTCGGCGGGGATCCATACCGGCAGCCCGGCCCGTTGCGCGACTGCGACGACGGCTTCCGGCAGGGACGGGTGCGCCGGCTGGCCGCGGTCAGCGCCGAAGATGCGATTGATGCAGGCCGGGAAGTAGACGGCGGCCGCGCCGTCGCGTGCGGTGGGCGGAAGCTTGGCGGGCGCGGCTGCGGGCGTCTGTTCCAGCCAGCGGGGCACCAGCTCGTCGTCGCCGATCGTGCGGGCAGCCCGGGTGAGCGCGATGAGTACCCGGTCGCCGGCCGTCGCGGCGGTCAGGCGGCCGGCGCGCAAGGCGCCGCGGGCGACGCGCTCGGTAGTCGCCCAGGACCTGGCGACCTCGCGCGCGGCCCTCTCCGCTCGCGCTGAGTGGCCATCGTGGCGGAACCGCCGGACCAGCGTGCCCGTGTTGATGCCGACCGGGCAGGCCAGCTCGCACATGCCATCACCCGCGCAGGTTTGCAGCGCATCGTAGTCATAGTCGCGCTCAAGCGCGGTGAGCATCGGCGTGGGATCGCCGAGGGACCGCTGCCGCAGTATCTCCCGGCGCAGGACGATCCGCTGCCGCGGCGTGGTCGTCAGGTCCCGGCTCGGGCACACCGGCTCGCAGTAGCCGCACTCGATGCACCGATCGGCCTCGGGCTCCATCGCCGGGGCCGACTTGAGATGCTCGATGTGCGCCGTGGCCCTCGGGTTGAGGATGACGCCGGGATTGAGGATGCTGTCCGGGTCGGCGAGTTCCTTGAGCCGCCGCATGACGGCCACCGCCTCCGGCCCCCACTCGGTCTCCACGAATGGCGCCATGTTCCTGCCGGTGCCGTGCTCCCCCTTCAGGGCGCCGCCGTAACGGTTGGCGACCAGGTCGGCGAGTTCCTCCATGAACCGCGCGTACCGGCCGACTTCGCTGTCGGTGTCGAACCGCTGGGTCAGCAGGAAGTGGAGGTTGCCGTCCTTGGCGTGCCCGAAGATGACGCCCTCGGCGTAACCATGCCTGGCGAACAGCTTCGTCAGATCCACGGCCCCGTCGGCGAGCCGGTCAACCGGGAACGTGACGTCCTCCAGTATCACCGACGTGCCAGACGGCCGGGCCGCGCCTACCGATGTGAACAGGCCCTGCCGGACCGCCCAGTAGCGCGCCTGCAGGTGCGGCTCGGCGCTGAATTCCGCAGGGACGATCAGGCGTATCGGCGTGACGGTGCCGGCGGCGATCCTCTCCAGGCCGGCGATGTCGCTCTCGTCGCTGGCGCGGAACTCCACGAGCAGCCCGGCTACGCCGTCGGGGAGGGTGGCAATGGTCACTGGCACGCCCGGTTTGTCCTGCACCGCGCGCAGCGAGGCGCGGTCGAGCAATTCGACCGCGCGGGCGCCCGCATCGCGGAACGGCATGATCGCAGCGCACGCCGTGTGCAGGTCGGGAAACAGCAGCAGGCTGGTAAGCCGGTACGGCTCGTCGGGTATCGTGCGCAACACCGCCTCGGCAATGAACGCCAGCGTCCCTTCCGACCCGATGAGCAGATGCGCGAACACCTCCAGCGGGGAGTCAAAGTCCAGGAAGGCATTCAGGCCGTAGCCGGTAGTGTTCTTCATCCGGTACTTGGCGCGGATCCGGGCGGCCAGGCGCGTCCGCGCGCACCGCGCGCTGCAGCCCGCGCAGCCCCTCGACAAGGTGCGGCTCCAGCTCGGCGAACCGGCGCTCGGCGCCGGGAGCGGCCGTGTCCACGACGGTGCCCGAGGGCAGCACGAAGGTCAGCGACTCCACCGTGTGATAGGCGTTGTGCTCGACACCGCAGCACGTACCGCTAGAGTTGTCCGCCAGGACGCCGCCGATGGTGCAGGCGTTGATGCTCGCCGGATCGGGGCCGATGGTGGTTCCGTAGCGGCGCAGCTCGAGGTTGACGCGGGCGGCGATGGTGCCGGGCTTGACCCGGACGCGCGCGCCGCGGTCCTCGACCTGCACCCCTTGCCAGTAGCGCTTGACCTCGACAAGGATGCCGTCGCCCTGCGCCTGGCCGCACAGGCTGGTGCCGGCGGCGCGGAAAGTCAGCGGGACGCCGGTCCGGCGGCTGTAGGCAAATAGCTGCCGTATCTCCCCAACGCCGTCGGCGAGTACGACGGCCTTGGGCAGCAGCCGGTAGAAGCTGCCGTCGGAAGCGAAGCGCACCAAGTCGATCGGCCGGGTGAGCAGCCGGTCAGGGTGGATGATTTCAGCGAGATCGCTGGCCAGCTTCTTGGGCGTCCCGTCGGCGAGCTCCTGAGGCGCCGCGTCCGGTGCCGGGCCCGGGACGTTTGCCGGATTGGCCCTGATGACGGTCATCTGCGTCTCCAGTCGTGCACAGCCGGGCCGGCAGGCCCGGCTGCCCGCGTCCCGCGCGGCGGCATGTACTCATCTTCATGGAACTGGTCGCGCCCGGCCACCCCACCAAAGCGCCCGGCCGCGGATCCTGCCGTGCAGCGCGTACCGTGAGTGGAACAATCGGCTGGTCAGCGCGGTGGCCCGGCCAGCGTTCACTGCTGACCGGCACCCCTGGCCGTGCGCCGCCGGGCCTTGAACCAGTCTGGCGCGCAGCCTTAATGGAAGCACGTTGGCGGCGAGATGCGGTTTGGCCGCGGTGGCGCGGCCGTAGCGAGAGGTTCTGTATGCCTTGCCCGTTCAGCCGAGGGTGTGCCCACGCTGGACAGAATGATGCCGAAAGCGCCAGCCGCCCAGATCAGCGAATGAGGACGATGAGGCGCTGGTTCGGGGAAATGGGGGTTGACCGGCCGGGCCAGGTGGATCTGGACTAGGGAGCGACGCATTACTTCTGCCACAGGAGGCCTGCCATGCCGAAAGTGCTGATCCTCACGGGCGACGCCGCGGAGTCACTGGAGGTCATGTACCCCTACCAGCGCCTGCTCGAGGAGGGCTACCAGGTCGACATCGCCGCGCCATCGGCCAAGAAGCTGCAGTTCGTGGTGCACGACTTCGTTGAAGGCTACGACACCTACACCGAGAAGCCCGGCTACACCTGGCCCGCGGACCTCGCCTTCGCTGATGTCGACCCCGCCGGCTACGTCGCCCTGGTCATTCCCGGTGGCCGGGCTCCGGAGTACATCCGCAACGACCCTGACGTGCAGCGGATCGTGCGGTACTTCATGGAAGGCGACAAGCCGGTCGCCCAGCTGTGCCACGCGCCCCAGGTCCTTGCCGCGGCCGGGACGCTGACGGGCCGCCGGACCGCTGCCTACCCGGCGCTGGCGCCCGATGTGAGGGCGGCCGGGGCCGAGTTCGTCGACGCGGCCGCGGTGATCGACGGGCAGATGGTCTCGGCCCGGGCCTGGCCGGACCACCCGGCCTGGATGCGGGAGTTCATCGCCATCCTGCGCTCGAAGTCGCCTGCGTAAGGCCGTCGGCGAAGCTCACGGTCGCCGCGCTGAGCCTGGAGACCGCTGGATTAGCCCTGCGGATCGGCTGTGGTCGGGTGTGGTCGTCGATTCACGATCCGTATCCGTTCGTTGAGTGCGCTCCTGTGCCGCTCGAATACTCGATTGTGTCGCTGACCTGCGCTATCGCCAGCAGGCTTGACGTGGTGATGGTTGGCTTGCCGGGTGTTGCTCAAGATCGTCTACCTGCTAGTTCGCCAGCTACTCAGCCTCGCTGTCCTGGTGCTCTGCGGGGACCGGGCGAAGAATGCTGAGCTGCTGGTACTCCGGCACGAGAATACGGTGCTGCGCCGGCACGTCGGCCGGGTGCGTTACGAGCCGGCCGACCGTGTGCCGCTCGAATATTCGATTGGACGGCTGACCTGCGCCTTCGCCAGCAGCCTGGGGGGTTCCAAAACGGGGCATAGGTGACTGACCTGCGGGTTCGGCTGCCGTGGCGGTCGGGTGGCTGACACGATCGCGGGTTCATGAGCGCACGGATGCTCTACTTGATCTTCGTTCGCCTGACCAGCTGGATGATCCTGCTCGCGCGCTCGGCAGCCGCCAAGGACGCTGAGCTGCTGGTCCTGCGGCAGGAGGTCGCAGTGTTGCGGAGGCAGAACCCGAAGCCGAAACTGGACTGGGCCGACCGGGCGATCATCGCCGCCCTGGCCCGGCTGCTCCCCAGGCCGCTGCGGATGAACCGGCTCGTGACGCCGGAAACGCTGCTTTGCTGGCACCGGCGGCTGGTCCGCTGGCGGTGGACCTATCCCCACCGAGGCGGCAGGCCGCCTGTAGATCCGCAGATCGCGGTGCTGATCGAACAGATGGCGCGGGAGAACCCGGGGATACAAGCGGATCCAGGGTGAACTGCTGGGCCTCGGCATCCGGGTCGGTGCGTCCACGGTGCGGCGGGTGCTGAAGCGGCTGCAGATCCCTGTACCGCTTCAAAACTAATCGCAGAGTCTCTGACCTGGGGATTCATGAGATGGGCTACGCGGCCTGGTAGTACTCGTTGATCACGCCTCCGAGCACCTTGCGCCGACGGATCGGTCCGTCCAGTGACAATACGGCGGGCTGATCCTGGTCGGGTGGTCGTTGCTGGCGGGACTGGTGCGGGCGGTGCCGATTGTAATGGCCGGCGTACTCGCCTAGGACTGACCTCAGGTGCCGTTCGCCGTAGATGAGCATTCGGTCGGTGCACTCGGCTCGCGCTGTGCACACCCATCTCTCGGCATAGCAATTCGCGCGCGGGGTCCGCGGCGGGGTCTTTATTACCGTCACGCACTCGTCAGCGAAGATCTCATCGAAGGTGCTGGTGAACTTGGCGTCGCGATCCCGGATCAGGAAGCGGAAGGAGCCGATCCGGTCGCCGAGGTCCATGAGCAGGTTGCGGGCCTGCTGGGCGGTCCACGCGCCGTCCGGGTGAGCCGTGACGCCGAGGACATGCACCCGCCGGGTCCTCACCTCCATGAGGAACAGTACGTACAGGCGCTTGAGGAAGACCGTGTCCACATGAAAGAAGTCGCAAGCGAGCAGCCCATGAGCCTGCATATGCAGGAATGCCCGCCAGGAGGTGTCGACCATCTGCGGAGCCGGTACGCGCCGCCGGGCGCGCAGGATCCGCCGTACTGTCGCCTCGCTGATCGGGTGACCGAGTCGGCATAGTTCACCGTGAACCCTGCGGTACCCCCAGCCCGGGTTCTCCCGCGCCAGCCTCAGCACCAGGTCGCGGATCTCCGGGCTGGTCCGCGGGCGGCCCGGCCGGTTTGGATACGTCCACTTGCGCGTAATCAGCCGGTGGTGCCAGGCCAGCAACGTGCCCGGCGTGACCAGCCGATGGGCGCGCAGCACGGCTGGCAGCAGCCGGGCCAGCGCCGCCAGGACCGCCCGGTCAGCCCAGTCCGGCCTGGGCCGGTCGACCTGGCGCCGCAGCACCGCGACTTCATGACGGAGCACCATGATCTCCGCATCCTTGGACGCTTGGCTGCGGCCGAGCAGCACCAGCCAGCCAAGGACCCGGACCATGATCAGGTAGAGCAGCCGGACGCACATGAACCGCGATACTGCCGCAACCTGACTATCTGGCCAAACCGCAGGCCACGCCCTATATGCCAAGTTTTGAAGCGGTACACGCACGCGTGATCAGGAGAAAGACGAATCGCAGGCACATGACCGGCGATCATCACGGCCGGGAGGCAGGGAGAGCAACTCTGCTGGTCAGGGTCATGGACGAGATTCTCGGCACCCGCAGGGC